>Ga0247760_1000122_pt1 | contig 78180 bp, 60 predicted proteins | sample UWRJL171409R4_FD_179936 | JGI IMG/M metagenome (GOLD analysis project Ga0247760, IMG submission 179936) | Plant litter microbial communities from Arlington Agricultural Research Station in Wisconsin, United States - UWRJ-L171-409R-4 | ecosystem: Environmental > Terrestrial > Plant litter >... | reverse complement strand
GTCAAAGAACTCGTGGTAACCAACGGAGAAGCCGCTTTAAGAATGTTAGTCCTGAGAATTCGAAAAAAAAAAAAACATTACGAAGAGTACTCACGTTCCGATACCGTGGTGAGTATAGAGCATGCTGGTTACACCATCGAATCTGAAACCGTCGAATTTGTACTCGTCCATCCAGAACCTCAAGTTGCTGAGCAGGAATCGCATGACCTCGTGATGGCCATAGTTGAAGAGTCTGCTGTCCCAGAGCTCATGCTTGCCCTTCGCCCCCTCGTGGAAATACTGGTGGTCTGTGCCGTCGAACTCGTTGAGGCCGTCCAGAACATTTTTAGAGGCGTGACTGTGCACAACATCTAGTAGAACGACAATTCCCATGCTATGAGCAGTGTCTATCAGCTCTTTCAAGTCCTCTGGGGGTCCGTATCTGCTACTGGCGGCGAAGAAGTTGTTGACCTGGTAGCCAAAGCTGGCGTAGTAAGCGTGCTCCATGACGGCCATGAGCTGAATGACGTTGTAGCCAAGGTCTCTGATCCTTGGTAGCATACTCTTGGTGAACTCCTTGTAGGTGGTAACCCTCAGCTCAGGGGACGAAATACCGACATGGGCCTCGTACACGCGGAGACTCTCCGGCCGCTTCGGTCGAGGATGCTTGAAGACATACTGCTCCGTCGGAGGCGGGTTCCAGAATCGAGCGTCATATGCGGGAGAAACGGAGAGATCCTGTGTGACGTATTTGATCCAAGCCGGCAGCCTATCAATCCATTCGCCGCTCGGAACCTCCATGGTTATCTTCTGTGTGTCAGCATAGGAAGACTGAGTTGGACCGACAGTACTCACCTTGATCTTGGAGTTGTGTGCGATAGCTGCCTGCCCATTGACAGGGGAGATAGTGATCTCGAATACACCAAACTCATTCTTCTTCATGGGGTGAGATTCGCGGTTCCAGTTGTCTGCAAAGCATTAGGACTTCGCTCATGAACCTCGCTCAACCGTTAATGCTTACTGAAATCGCCAATAAGGGACGCTCGGATAGCATTTGGAGCCCATTCCCGGTAGCTGATACTGTTATCTTTGTTCATGTGCAATCCGAAGATATCCGCCCCCTGAGCAGCCGGTCAACTTTTTTTTCTCGTGACATGCATATGACTGAGACCTACCTTGCTGAACTTGTCCAATCCGCCTTCAGTTTCCTGGATGGTCTTCATCCAGTTTTGAGCCTTGGAATATCGGCGTTTCAGCGAGTCTTGGAATGGCGATAGCCATGGGTCCAACTTGACCACGCCTGTTTTGAGTTAATCGCTGACTTTAAAAGTTGAGTCGAGCGGGGAACTGTACCCGTTCCGTCCCTGGGGATGTCATCCTGGGCCACCTGCCCGCCGTTGGCAATTGTCTTGGACGAGTTCTCTGCGATGGGATCCATCTCTCTAGCCGTTTGCGTCTGGGGAACGGCTTTTGGTTTTCAGAAAGCGAAAATAGTATCGAGGTTTAATATAGCTTTGACCCTCGAGCTTGGAATGCTGTGGTTGCTCGGGACACAGCAGGGGAAGGCGCAAACAACGGCAGGGGGCTGCGTTGCGCTTGCGCTTGCGTGATAAAAAAAAATTAATCCTACGGGAGTTTGCAAAAGATAGCTAGCTCCGTGCCTCGAATGGTGAAGAGGGTGTGATTTATTGGAAGCACACGAGAATGTCGGATCGGATATGGGCTGAGAGGTTCATGGAGGGGAGCTTCCCAGTTAACGACACTGCGGATGCTTAATTACATCATGGGCTCCCCTCCTCCCCTGGAGGCCCAACTTAATTCAACAAATGCTGCAATCTCTCTCAACGCTGCTGCTTCTGACCCCTGTTCTCGCCGCCCATCGGATGCAAGCTAGCGCAGGCAATGCATCGGATATCGTATCTTTTTCTTCTTGGCTCCCTCCACGGCGGTTTTCGGGGGGGCGAAGTAGATTGCTCCAAGGTGCTTTATCATGGTGTGACAGCTGGGTGATTGGACGCCAGCTTTCGCCTGGCAGGCGCGACTGTAGCCTCCAGTAGCCGGGGGCCAACCGTGCCAGCCCGCAGGGTCAAGCCCGCCTTCCACCGAGAGTCGGCCCTGAATTTGTGGACCCGCCCGTATTCCAGCCTGCTGATTCGCTGTGCTTCGGACTTGGGTGGGGCCCAAGCTCGCGCGATGGCGGGGAGTTGCGGCGAAGCTTGATGACAACTATCCCCGCACTCTCATCTAGCTACTGTCATTGGAGCTGCACTGGAGCCCTGTGGCTGAACCAGATATCGACAGGCTGAGCCGTATTATGAAGCTTTGCGTTTCTCATGATATAGGTTCCTAGTCCCGCCGACAGGAAAGATGTCGGCCCTCGCTCGGGCGCGGGCCCCGAAGTGCGCGTCACTGTCGCCCCGAACTCGACTCCGAATCGGGCATCCCGCCTTCTCCACCACTCCCTTCCTCGGCATCGCTCCGCGCCGGTCACAGTATTTCAACTCGGGCTTCACGAGCAGCTATGATCCGACTCTAGATACGGGGCGCGGCCCGATATTCTCCAAACCGACCTTTGGTGTCCCGCAGTTCTATCCCCGCGACCTGAAACGCCGAGTTGACGACTATGTGGTGGGCCAGGAGCGCGCGAAGAAGACAATATGCTCTGTGATATTCAACCACTACCAAGGATTGCGGCGCCGCCAGCACCACGATACCCAGGACCAGCGACTGCGGGAGAAGCTGCAGCGGCAGAAGTTTGCACAGGACCGCGTAGGATACGGCGCGGACCGTGTTCATCCTGTTGAAGGTGGGCGGTGGTTGTTTGATAACCCTGCGATTTTGAGATCCCGGCTTCAAGCTGATCAAGGTCGTTACTCTATCGAAGATGAGTTCCCGGGGAACAACGAGTCGGTTCGGGGGGCACAGCTCCCCTCCGAGAACCAACTCGGCAATCCACCCGACGACACCTTCTATGTTCCAGAGGACGCCGCCGTCCCTCAGCACGTGAAAATAGACAAGAGCAACCTGCTACTGATTGGGCCAACAGGAGTGGGCAAGACTTATATTCTCGAGTGAGCCAATCTGCCCCCTACCCTGAAACACCCAGCCCAAGATACTGATGTCTTGCCGTCCAGAACACTAAGCAAGAAGCTTAACGTTCCCTTCACAATAAGCGACTGCAATGCGTTTACACAGGCTGGATACATAGGACAAGATGTCGAAGCATGCATCGAGCGTCTCCTCATCGATGCCAACTACGACATCAAGGCGGCTGAACACGGAATCGTGGTCCTTGACGAATTTGACAAGATTGCAAGAAAGGAAACAGTGAATGGCAGAGATGTAGGCGGGGAGGGCGTCCAGCAGGCTCTTTTGAAGCTTGTCGAGGGCACGAAGGTCACCGTCCACGTCAAAGACCACAGATCCTCACGCACGTCCACCAATACAACAACTAACACCTACGGCTCACCTGCCCAAACACCGCCAGCACCTCCATCGGGCAAAACAGACCAATATATCATTGATACAACCAACATACTTTTCGTATTTTGCGGCGCATTCGTGGGCTTGGATAAGGCAGTGCTCAGGCGGGTAGCTAAGCCGTCTATCGGCTTCGGGTCCGAGATCCGCACCGGTCGGAATTTTGGTGGCAAGGACTTTCTCCCACAGGAGATGTACAACCACCTCCCACACCAACCCGATACGTTTCCGCTCGTCGGCGCATCGCCTTCCGATTTGCCCACGCATGGCTTCACTCCCCTCGACCTAACCACACCACAAGACCTGCAGGCATTTGGCTTTATCCCGGAACTCATAGGGCGGATGCACAATGTTTGTGCACTGACGCCCCTATCGCTGGACGAACTGTTCCGCATCCTGACGGAACCGCGCAACAGCCTCGTGGCGCAGTACACCGCGCTGTTTGAGACTTACCCAAGCCGGCTGTTTTTCACGCGACGCGCCCTGTACGCCATTGCTGAGCGAGCAGCTAAGAACGAGACAGGTGCACGCGGGCTGAAGATGGAGATGGAAAGGGTACTCGCCGAACCGATGTTCGATGCCCCCACACCGTACGTTCTGATCACCGAAGGGTGTGTCAATGGTAGCGAGAGGGCGGGTTACTGGGGCAAGGATGGGCGAATGGAGGTCGAGAGACGCATGCGGGCGGAGGAGGAGAAGGACGCCGGGGAAGGGGAGGAGATGTTTGAACACCTCAGAGAAGCGAGCCACAGCGGGGCGTGATCATGGATCCATATTGATTTTACGAGAATGACGCGGCGTTGGTTGCGAGGCATTGGGATATATTTGGGATGGCAAACGGTCATAACCGTCTTAGGGGGACGAATAGGTAAATAGCTCTAGTCCTCAAAAATATTTAGGGGTACATAGGAATGATACGCATGACATGGGTTTCCAATGCATAGTACCTTCTAAAGTGTTTCCTGCCGGGATGAGTCTCGGGGGTCTTATATGATAAGTAGGCATCAGGGGCGCCTGGCTATGAAGGTCTGTTTCCTGGTGACTATTCAGGGCGTGAGAGTGGCTCACAAATGTCACAATCTATCCAATAAACAATAAGCTTTAATTTAGTGAGAGAATAGCACTGTACCGGATACCTCCAATTCTCTCAACCTGAATCCAGGTAGTTGTCAGAGGCTCTCAGCGCATTGCATCATCCCTCAGTGGAGTGTGGGGTCGCGGTATCGGAGCTTGCAAGCTTCGGCGCACCTCGAAAAAATTGAGGGGCAATTTTGGACTCCAATTGCCCCTCCTCTCGAGAGCATTCAACTGCCTTGACTACCAAGTTCCTCGCCAGAAATACATTGTCTCCCTACAAGACGTCGATCTTTTAACAAGACCCTGCTTGGAGACACTTCCAAAGGGCAGCAGCATAACAACTGGGATTAAAACTTCTCGAAACCCCACCAAGGCGCAAACCGCCCCTTCCTCACAGCCTTTCAGCCAACAACCAACGACCTCACAATGACCACCAGCTCCCCCCCTCCGCTGCCGATAATCACCCCCCTCCGGCCCTTCGAGCCAGACCTCTACCGACGCGCCTGGGCCTCGGTCTCCCATCCCACCCTCCCCCTCCTCGCAACCGCCCACGCCACCTCCGTCACAGTCTTCTCCCTCGCAACCCTCACGAAGCACAGCGTCCTCACCGGCGGCCACGCCCGCTCCGTGCGCACCGCAGCATGGCAGCCCGGCATGGCAGCTGGCCGGCTGCGCCTCGTAACGGGCAGTTTCGACGCCACGGCCGGGCTGTGGAGCTACGACGGGGACAAGAAGCAGGGGAAGCTCGAGCGGGAGGTGACGCTCGACGCGGCCGCCGGGGATGAGGACGAGGAAGACGAAGAAGAAGACTGGGAGTTCAACCTGGTGCTGGAGGGGCACGAGAACGAAGTCAAGAGCGTGGCGTTCTCGCCGTCGGGGCAGTACCTCGCCACAAGCAGCCGGGATAAATCGGTGTGGATCTGGGAGGATGTCGGGGGCGGCGCCGGCCAGGTCGGGGAGGAAGACGACGGCGGGGAGTGGGAGACTGTGGCGGTGCTGAATGAGCATGAGGGGGATGTCAAGGCTGTGGCGTGGTGTCCTGATGTTCCGGGACGGGTGGCGCGTCCGGGGCAGTTTAGTTCGGATGTGCTGGCGAGCGCGAGTTATGATAATACGGTGCGGATCTGGCGGGAGGATTCGGATGGGGAGTGGGTGTGTGTTGCGGTGCTGGAGGGCCATAAGGAGACGGTGTGGGGACTGCAGTGGGAGCCGAAGCCGAAGGATGGGAAGTTCCCGCGGTTGTTGACGCATTCTGCGGATAGGACGATCAGGTTGTGGACGCTGCGGCAGGAGGACGAGGAAGAGGTGGCTGCGCAGCCGGCGAACGCGTGGGGTGGGATTCCAAATACTATGCGCAGGGAGTTGAAGGAGGAGTGGGACTGCACTGCCGTGTTTCCGCAGGCGCATTCGCGGGATATTTACTCGGCAACATGGAGCGCGGACTCCGGGTTGGTGGCCAGCGCGGGGAGTGACGGTATCATTGCCCTGTATGCCGAGGACGCTACGCCCGAAGATGTTCTGATGTCGACGACGGACTCGGAACAAGCAGCAAATGGGGCAGGGCCAGCGAAGAGCGAGTGGAGGGTATTGGCAACCGTGACAGACGGTCACGGCCCTTACGAGATCAACCACATCACCTGGTGCAAGCGCTTTGATTCCGGGACGGAGCGGAAGGGCGAGGAGGAGATGCTTGTGACGACAGGAGACGACGGTGTCGTGCGCCCTTGGCAGATCAGGATACCATAGACGAAGGATGTAGCAAGCTAATAATAAGTACAATACCAAGATGTGCCTTGTGGTTTTACAACGGGTGATATTCTACGCAAGCCAGTACACCATTTAGACATGTACAGTGCATATTAGAAAACAGGTTATCTTCCACGCTATTCAAGGGATACGTAATTAACTCATCTTCTTCGCTCCTCTAGACAAAGAGAATAGTTGCTGCCGCATTTTCCAACCCGCCATGACTCGATCCCCATAACTATACAATGCTACAACCCAAACCCGCCATAGTGTACAGACAAGAAAGAAAGGGGTCATTCAATTCGAACCTGTCCATGCGTGTCTAATGGCTCTCTCGAGTCATACAAATACAATAAGCATTATCACCGCCCTCAACCTCTACTATCCAACCCCTTCTTATTCGCCCTTCAGCTTGTCTTGCTTGACACTGAAAGCCATTTCCAGCAAGTCCTGCTCCTCCTTGTTATGCGACGACTTCAGACCCGTGGCGACTGACGCGCTGGGGCTACGGCCAGCGTACATTACGTGTTTCCTGTCGTGGTGCGTGGTCTGGTTCAACAGGGTCTCAATGCGAGGCTGCGTGAAGCTCCAGGCACCAGCGTTCAGGGGCTCCTCCTGCGCCCAGACAATGGTCTTGGCGTTGGGGTAGCTGTCAAGGTTCTCGCGGAGCTGCTCCCATGGGAAGGGGTGGAGCTGCTCAATGCGGGTGATGGCAACGTTGTCGATCTTGTTGTCAAGACGATACTTGTGGAGCGCAGCATAGACCTGTCCCGAGCAAAGGACGACACGGTCGATTTCATCATTGGGCTTGAGCGCACCGGCCTCGTGTTCAGGGTCGGCAATGATCCAGCGGAACTGGGAATCGCCAGTAAACTCCTCAATGTCGGAGCGGGCAATCGGGTGGCGGAGAAGTGACTTGGAGAAGAAGATGATAAGGGCTATGAGAATGTTAGCAAGGATTGTCCCAGTATTGTAGACCAAAGTTTACTCACGCTTCCGGAACTGCCGGTTCATCTGGCGGCGGAGAATATGGAACAGGTTGGAGGGTGAAGTCATGTAGGCGATCTGCATGTTGGAGTCCTGGTGCTGGCGATTGAGCTTCTCTGGCGAAGGGAACACGCGGGGATCCTCGTTGCAGAGCTGCAGGAAGCGCTCGAGACGACCAGACGAGTGCTCGGGACCTTGGCCATCGTATCCGTGGGGAAGCGACACGACAAGGCCGGTACGCTGCATCCACTTGACCTCACCGGATGCAATAAACTGGTCAAAGATGCACTGAGCGTTGTTGGCGAAGTCGCCGAACTGCGCCTCCCACATGACGAAGCCGTTGGGGTCGGTCAGGGAGTAGCCATACTCGAAACCGAGAGCACCAAACTCGCTGAGCGAGGAGTTCGAGATGACGAACTTGCCCTGGTCCTTGCTAATATGCTGAAGGGGAGTATAAGTGTCTTCGGTCTCCTGGTCGTGGAAAACGGCGTGTCTCTGGGAGAAGGTGCCACGCTCGACGTCCTGGCCAGAGATGCGCACATGGCGGCCCTCGGTGACAAGGGTGCCAAAGGCCATAGCCTCGGCCGTTGACCAGTCGATGTTCTTGCCCTCCAAAACAGACTTGGTGCGGTTGGTGAGAATACGCTTGAGGTTGCGGTGGGCATTGAAACCCTCCGGTGTGCTACCAATGACCTCTCCGATATGCTCCAGGGTCTTCTTGTCGACACCCGTGGGGTTGTGCGGCAGTACTTCGGTGGCCAACTCCTTGGGGGACTTGAATCCGTTCCAGGCACTGGTCGTCCATTCCTTCGAGGTAGGCTGGTAATCCTTCGACTTGGAGAAGCTCTCCTCCAGCATGCCCCACACCCACTGCTTGTGCTCCTCAATGTCCTCCTTGGTGAAGGTGCCCTCCTTCATGAGCTTGTTGACGTAGACTTCAATCTGGGGGCTGTGGTTCTGAATGCGCTTGTACATCAGAGGCTGGGTGAACGAAGGCTGGTCAGTCTCGTTGTGACCGTGCTTGCGGTAGCACACCAGGTCGATAATAACATCCTGCTTGAACTCGGCACGCCAGTCAGCAGCCAATTGGCAGACGAAGTTAACAGCCTCAACATCATCGGCGTTGACGTGGAAGACGGGGGCATCAATGGCCTTGGCGATGTCGGTACAGTAGGGGGTAGAGCGAGCGAAACGGGGGTCGGTGGTGAAGCCGATCTGGTTGTTGACGACCAGGTGGACGGTACCGCCGGTAGAGAAGGCAGGGAGAGAGTGGAAACCGAGACATTCGTAGACGACACCCTGAGCGGCGAAGGCGGCGTCACCGTGGAGCAGGACGGCCATGGCACTGCGGTGGGTCTGCTCATCGTTATTGTAATGCTGGATAGCGCGGACCTTGCCGAGAACAACGGGGTCTTCGGCCTCCAGATGCGAGGGGTTGGCGACCAGCGACAACTGGACGCGCTTTCCGGAGGGTGTGGGGCGCTCGAAGTTCATACCCAAATGGTACTTGACGTCACCGGAACCCTCATCCTCGGCACCGGCGGTGCCGGCGAATTCGCTGAAGATAGACTCGTTGGGCTTGCGGACGACGTTGCTGAGCACGTTGAGGCGACCACGATGGGGCATACCGATGACAATGTCCTTAACACCGTAATCGACGCTGCGGTCAATGAGCGCCTTCATGCCGGGCACTAGGGTCTCGCAACCCTCGAGGCCGAATCTCTTGTCGTTGGGGTACTTGGTAGAAAGGAACGACTCGAAGCTAGAGCTCCAAATGAGGCGATCCAGGATCCTCCGCTTCTCATCAATAGAGTACTTGAAGGGCTGGGGGACCTCGAGGCGCTCGCGCAGCCAATCGCACTTTTCCCTGTCCGGGATGTGGATGAACTCAACGCCGTACGAGCCGCAGTAAATCTTCTCGCAGGCGGCGACAATCTCGCGCAGCGTCATCTTCTCGCGGCCATCCTTCTGGAATCGCGGCAGGATGCCAGGTCCAAGTGTGTATTCCGTGTCGAGATCCTTCTCGCCGAATTGGTAGTACTCGAGCTCGAGCTCCTTTGGCTTGATGTTACCGAAGCCCTTGGACATGTTACGGATACCGAGGGGGTCAATCTGCGCCTTGTGGTGACCGCGGGCCTGGTACGCGCGCACGAGCAGCTGCACCTTGAGATGGTTGGTGACATCAGAGCCCTCGCCGATACCGACACCGGCACCTGCGGCAAGGCTGGGAACAACGGTGGAGGGGATCAAAGACGGCGGCGGCGTGAAAGCTTGTGAGATGGGCATCTCGCCGCTCTCCATGTTCTTGAAGTAGACCTGCCACGAGATGTGGACGCTCTTGGGGTCCTGCTTCCACTGCAAGTACATCTCATCGATATAATTAGCCGTGTTGCCGGAGAGGAAGTTGTCGTTCGGGTCGGGCGGGTTTGACAGGGAGCTCTCGAATCGCTTCTGAGCGGCCATAGCTAGCGGGCGGCGGCTTGCGGCGAGCTTCAAGCTCGGCCGGGCGGCGGCCGAGACTGTAGAGAAGCATCGTGATGATGCGGCTGCGCCCTGCAGCACGCGGATCGAGCTGCGCAGCATCTCGCCGGTGATGTGTGCGAAAGGGGGACGGGCGAGAGAATTCCAGTTGTGGCCAATATAGAAAAATTCCCCTCAGGAAACAACACGGTCAAAAGAGAAGAGGGAAAATGAGCGGCGGAGTGAATCCTGTCTAATTGTTGGAAGTCGCCTTGCAAGGACGAAAAGTGGAAGACGAGGGCATTTGCAGCGACGTTCTGGGGTAAGAAAGTGGAAGCAGGAATGACCGAAAGCTCCAATGACCACGGAGACGATGACGGCAAATTCGTCCTCGACAGGGGGACAGGGGTGTGGAGCAGCCGGCTGCAGAAGAAGCCCATGCCCCCTTCCATTGCTTCGCGTTTCACTCCTCGCCAACCAGACGCCGCACGCTTTCTGGCACCGCGCTCAGCTGCCAAGCCACGGCTAGATGGGTGTGCGAGAAACAAGCCGCTGGTTTCCCCATGTTTCCGGGTATTGCCGAGCTTGGGCTCCCAATTTCTGAAAAGTCATCAAGGCTCTGCGGCCCTTCCACCGGATCATCACCGTTGCACTCAGCACGCAGATAGTGCTTCACGCAGCGCTAGATAGGGAAAATTCCGCCAGCGAATAGCGATTCAACCGAGGATTCCGGCCTGCGGCTTCTCTTGCTAACCGACTCTGGGCCCTGGGGCGAGCGGGAGCCGATAACCAGGGAGACCCATTCTTCGCAGTAGTCTTCCTTGGCGTTTTCTTTGAGCGTTGCATCAGCGGCAGGCAGCTTGAGCCTCTCATCAGTCATCCATCACAGGCTGCGACCCTGAACACGGAGCTTGGGATCGTGAAACTTAACACCACCCGGCTCCTCGAACACGAACAAAAAATTTGAAAGGGAAACTACATCCTCTGACTTGGTCGTTCGTCCGGTGAGTCTGTGGCCGCAGGCTCTTTGTCGACGCGGAGAAGGAGGCCGCTACCATGGAGGAAGACATTCCCAGCGGCTTCGCCAACTACAAAAAGAAGGATGGCATCATTACGCTGACGCCTGACCAGGCGGCGCTGATCTGGACGCCACTGCCTGGCACTGGCCCGCCGATTGTCTCGCTGGCTGTGGACAGCATCAAGAATATCCAGCAGACACCCGCGACCGCGGCCAAAGTCATTCTCAAGATCTTCAAGAAACCAGCGTCGCCAGATGCCGAGTCGACGGAATCGTATCTGTTCCAGTTCACATCGCCGACAAACGCCAGGAACGAAGCCAATGCCGTCCGAGACTTCCTCTCCACCCTAATTTCGGGCGCCCGTGGAAATGACCCGGGCGTTCCCAAGCCTGTGGCTGCCGGTAAGACGGCGGTCAACGGTAGTGGTCCATCGGGGGCAATGTCGTTTGCCGGCACCGTCAATGCAAAGCCTCCGGCAATGCGGTGGTCTGACGACAACTCTCTCAAGGCAGACACTAAGCTCCAGCGCTCCCTCCTGGAGCAGGACGAGACACTCCGCGAGATATACGCCGACGCCCGTGCTACTAAGCCCGATAGGATCTCAGATGCTGCCTTTGATGAGCAGTTCTGGGCCCACCGCATCGACTTGTTGCGGAACCACGCCATGGAGCTGAACCAGCTGAGAGGACAGTACAATGTCCTCTCGGTCGTAAAACCGCGGATGGTTGACGGCGAGCTCAAGCTCAACATCAAGCCAGAGCAGATCCAGCTTATCTTGAAACAACACCCCCTGGTCAGGCGGATATACGACGAAAATGTTCCCAAGATCAGCGAGGGCCAATTTATCTCCCAGTTCTTCCTTAGCCGACTTTACAAGAAGCTCCGGGGCGAACGTGTGACAGAAAACGACGAGAGCATCCCAATATTTGACAAATATGCTGACAACGACAGCTGGATGGGGTGGACCAGCAACCTCTCGCCCCAGCAGATCCCCCATATCATTGATGTCGAAGGCAATGAAGAGAACCAGGGTGGCTTCAAGAGCGGCAATCGGCAGGATGTGGAAATGCGGCCTCGGAAGAACGTCCCCGTTGTCAAGACACTCAACAGCCTCAGCGAGAAGATCTTGAACGGCGTGGCTCCGTCAGACCAGAATATCACGGGAGCAGCATCTTCGTCTTCTGAGATCCTTGACGAGTCTGTATTCAAGGCGCTTGCCCTTCGCGATTTGCAGGGCGACGCCGCGGTGGATCAGATAAAGCTCAATGCGAAGGAACAAAGCCAGTTCTTCGCCGACCAAAGCTCAGTCCAGTCCTCGGCTGAGGCTCTCATATATGCGAAACAGGTTCCAATGGAGGTGATTTTCGAGGTTCAAGCCGACCTTGAGACTTTTGACGACGATGGCTCAGGCGGAATTGACCTACACAAGAGCATCGGCGTCGACGATGATAGTGATAGCGACGGAGGTGCTATGAAGCATAAACACGTTGGCTCCCGCGCTGCCCGGAAAGCTGCACAGGACCAGATTTTAGATGGGATGTCCAAGCAACGGGCCGGGGTCTACACGGCTAACGGTAGTGACAACGCTGCGGGCATAGTCAAGTCCCCGATGAGCATCCCCCCCGATATCGCTCAGCGGTGCTACCTCACTAGCGCCACAACTACGGAGTTTCTCAAACAGTTTTGGGATGCTTTCTTGTCCGGTGATACGGCACGCACCCAGGAGCTCGCTTACTACGCCGAGTCCTTGAAGAGGTCACAAGCGCGTATTGACGCGCTGGCTAATGAGGCCGAGGAGGTGCGCAAGGTTCTGGTCGAGCAGCGCAAGAAAGAGATGAAAGATATCTTCCGCAAAACGGGTAGGAAGACGCGGTGGGTGAACATCGGGGGTGGCAAGGATGCGGTGGTTGCTCTATTTGAGGCGACTCTTACAAGCCTGACCACCGCGCTGACACTGTACAAGTCGGCGTTGGGACATTGATTACTCTACAACACATAGATAGACAGGCCAAGGGCGGGAAGGGTAACGCCAAGGAAGGCATAAAACTGACTGTATACTACACCACATTACAATATGATACCATTTTTCTTTTCAAATGCGTTGGTCTTTGCTGAAGCATTCTGTAGTCCTCTCGGTGTTTTTCTAACTTTGGCACAGCTTCAAGCTGGAGAAACTGTGCCTCATGAAGCAAGGGAAAGCGGTGGGTATTTCAGGTGGTAAATCGGAGCCAACTCAATCGAAACCAGTCTCAGAGGAGAACCATATAACACATCAATTAGGATGAATTCCCGTGGTAGCTAGGTCGAGAACCTTGAGAAATCGGATAGGAACCAAGACAACTCTGCACAAGAGTCTACAAGGTAACCTGGCGCGAAACCGTGACTGAACAGATGGGACCCCGCAGCTACCAGGAGTAGATACCTGGTTTTCCAGGTAAGTAACCCGCAGGAATCCCGTGAGGAGATGGATGTTTTCTGGATGTTGCCCCGAGTTTATTTAGACATGAACCTGGAAGTAAATGTTTAAAACTTCATGACTATCCCGATATTACTACAACATTAATATAACCAATTGTGGGACGGAAACCAAGCTATAGCAATTCGATCTGGGAGTAAAGCAGATCACAACCCAGAGCTCAACTGGACATAGACCCGCTACCCTGGGACACCTATCTTTTTGATTCGATCCAGGGACTAACTTGCTCTTTTCTAGAGGTCATACACGGAAAGATAGAGGTCCTGCCCAATGCCATTAATCAACCGAGCAAGTGTTACTTGCTGAGATGCAAGCCCAGATTAGAGCAGCAGCCCCAGTCCCAAGGAGAGTGATTTTCCTCTTCCTCTACGCAAAACTAATCCTACATACTCGCCTTCAACCAGGAACTGACATCGCCCAAGTTCTTGAGTAACTCCCACAGGACCTCAACGTCATGCACACCGATCTAGTACGGGAAAACTCGATGCGATCTGATGTCCCTGATGATATCTAGCTGCTTATCCTGCAGTCTCTCATATATATACCAGCCGCCCGGATGGAGGATGTACAGTCGGTGGCATAGGTGAAGTGGAATCGCTCAGGGCCGCAAACGTCGACCTATCGGCCCAGCCAAACACCGGTAAGGTCACAGACGAGAGGATCGGACCGCTGACGAAGATATAGAAGAAGGTGGTTCACCAAATGCCTGGTGATAGTGAATTGCCGACAAGGCGCCGAAAAAGTAGGAGAATGTTGCCTCCAACGCGTACATCCGTACACGTATCCTTGGGATTGCGATTTCGCAAGGGATGTCGCACCAGGCAAATGAACCACGGGCAGCAATGTGGTGTACCCCTGTGACTTGTGGTATTTCACCAAGGCTGGTACGATGTAGTCGTTGCCGGGGTCGTAGTAATCGCTAGACCGCGCCTGAGCTCCTCCTTCTTTCCGAGTTCCCGATATGCAATATAATCTGAAGCCCTACCAGGCCTCTGTCGGAGCAAGAGATATATTCCCCAGGTGTTTACTGGCGGGCGTTTCGGAGAGCGAACCCAGTCAATCGAGGGTGGGTTTGGTGATTTCAGAGTGTCGAGAAGGTCAGGGGGCACCGGTAATGGGGACACTCCTTGTTGATCTCGTGAAATGCTTCCTCGTTTGGGAACATCACCGGGTAGACGGGGTTGATGAGCCAGGCAGACCCCCTCAGTATGGACCGCACACAGTGTGTACTGGTCGAGCAGCGTCTTAACATCGGTCGACATCGTCGCTACAGCCGAGGGCGGTTGGGGAAATCCTGCTGCTGTGGTTGAGTAAGTTGTTGCCGTTGATACCCGTCGGCCCCAGAGTCGAAGCAAATTGATGGCGTCTTAAATTGTATTCGGCGGTTGCAGTGGCTCAACTGGAGCATAATGGCACTTTCTGTTGGCTGCAACTCTGAGATTCGGTATCATTAGGGACGTGACGTAGCATCGAGGAGATGAAAGAGAGGAAATTTGTCCGTCCCAAGGGATGTTTTTCGCAAACACAGTGCAAAGGCCTTTAATCACTAAATATGCGGTCAGCTCACCCCTATTCTCACTCAACCGATTCAGGCCAGCCTTCAGTAATGTATGCTGTGAGTCTAGTCTAGTTCTGTATAGTCAAACCTACTCTATCAGCCACTCCTCCACCTCGACGCCCATACTCCTCCCCAAGCCCCTGACAACCTCCCATCCAACATTCACCCTCCATTTGCCCCCACGATCCAAGGGATCGCCTCCGCTCTGGGCACCCCCTACCCGCACCAACAACCGGAGGCTCGCCAGCGTCGCAATAGCCATGCCGATATCCGCCGCGTCAGCTCCGGCCTCACCATCCCGCTCAAACCTGGCAGAGTCCCACTCGCTTCGGACAGCTGTGAATATTGCCATCATGCGCTCTAGCACGAAGGCATGTGCGCCGAGGAGCTTCCGGGCAATCTTGCGGTGCTTGTTGCGCTGGCCGCGGAAGCCGCCCCGTGCGACGCCGGCTACGGAGAGCCCGCCTCGTCGTCGACGACGGCCATGGTGGTGGGTCGAGAAGAGGGTGAGATCATAGCGGGTGGCGTTGTGTGAGGCTAGGTAGGCCGCCAGAAGCAGGAGCCGTGCTGTGGTTGGCAGGAGTGAGGCGAGATCTGTCAATGATGGGGTCTTGGGAGGGGCGTTGGTAGCGGTGCCGTTGGCAACGGATTGGGTTGACGCAGGGGCCGAGGAAGCAATGGCCACAATGCCTGGGTCGAGGAGGCGTTCGTCCTGGAAGTGCACGCGCGCAGCGACGAGGAGCTTGGAGAACTCCCGTGGAGCGTGGGTTCCGGCGAGTATGGGTGCTGTGAAGCGTGGCCAGAGGGCAGTGCAAGCGTCCCAGATAGAGGGAAGGGTACGTGAGGCGGCGCGGGCCAAGGCGTCGTGGACGGCAGCTGTGAAACGGGCCCAGAGGTCGGTGGTCTCCTGGGCGGTAGCATTAGGAAGCGGTGGTGGCGGCGAAGCTGTGAGTATGGCCACAAATTCGGCCTTGCTGTAGTTTGGGAACTGGAGGTGAGGGACGAAGGATGTGCGAAGGAAGTTGGCGGGCGGTGAGGTTACGATAAAGGTCGATGTAAGGCAGGGGATCTAGAGCTGTTAGTTGAAAAATACCGGCAAGGGATCGTAGGGCAAAGTCTCACGATCTCGGATAGCCTTGCCAGGGCCGGGAGAAGGGTTGGGGGGGCTTCCCGCTGACGGTCGATGCCGTCAAAGACGAGCACGAAGCGAAAGCCGTCAGGTCTGGGCGTGTATTTGAGCATCCTAGACAATTCGACTGTCAATTGCGAGATGGTCTCGCATTTCGATGGTGGGCGGTCCCATTTTATCGCGGCGGCAACCTTGGCGATAGCGCTTTCAAAGAGATGACGACTCGTGATACATTCGATCGAGTTGACGATGGCGTACTTCAGGCCTGTCCCGTCCTCGCTGAGCTCCTCATTTCCAAGTTTCGCAAGTAGGGCAGCTGTGATGGCGCTTTTCCCGGTAGCCTCGGTGCCGTAAATGACGAGGTTCTGGCATGGTGCTGCTGTGGGCTGCGAGCCGGTTAGTTTGGGAGTCTACATAGTAACGGGTTGGAGCTCGCGCCGGCGCCGGGCGGATGTTTTCTTACATGGAGCAGAGTTCCCAATGCTCGGATTTGAGGGTCGCGGCAAGGGAACGCCTGGGCTAGAGTGGTAAGAACCAGCTCGTCCGGGAGCTGAAACAGAGAATTGGCCATTTTCAGACCTCTGATTGTCATCAAAGTATTGATGCAAAGACCTGTCCGATCGCCTGGGCTCGATGCGCTCGTCGCGTCGACGACCGCGTTCTGGCGCTGGGGTCTAAAGATTCTCAGCTGGCAGAGCTTTATCGTTATCAGCGTCAGCTGGCAGCACTGCCACTGTCCCGACCCCCTCAACCCCCTCCCGCATCCATCTGCATGGCATTGAAGGAGGGGGGCAGCATCGGAAAGGTCAGCTTCCACGCCGCAAAGGAGCCGGAGTAGGGCTGGACGGCCGGCACAACTAACTTGGCTGCTGACTGGCTTACGCGTGCCCCCGTTAGCGTCTACTTCCTTTGAGATAATGTACTTCTGTTGAGGCAAGAGCAAAGGAGCGACTCGGTCATTCTAGGTAGCCTCAGCTTCTGTCTCCCAACTTCCGCCTCTTGCATTCCAGCAGCGCGTTTATTTCTTGACGTTATCGGAACACCCATATCATTCGTCTATACTGTGACCCTGCTTCAACTTCATCTCGCCACGCGTCTCTGGTTCCCAGCTGATTATCTGCGTGTCTAATACTTGGATCAAGTCGGGTCTGCGCATCGCCAATCCTTCCTTCATGAGTGAGATTGAGGCATGACGGATGGGATGGAGAGCATCGACGCCAACAAAGCATACCATGCGAAGCGACCTCACCGTAAGAGCCGTGCGGGTTGCGTAAGTTGTAAGACGCGAAAGGTACAGAACCAGCATCCCTAATCGGGCCTCGCCTTGTTTTTGCCCTGACTAACAGGTGCCAGGTCAAATGCGATGAGGTGCGGCCGTCGTGTCGCAACTGCACGCTCAGGAGGGAGAAATGTGTTTACAACAAGACCACATCCCCGCCCTCCAAGCACTCGCCTCTGGTCTCGGCAGAGCTCCTCAACCAGACGCGACTTGTCTTGAGTGGGTATGACACCTGGAGCAGCAATGCCAGCACTATTACTGGCACTCCCAGCCCGGGCCCCGAAGGCTCCGGGACGAACCTCCTCTATGAACCCATGTGGCTTCCGACCGACAGGAACCTAACGGACATGCGTTTGATGTGGCACTATACTACCAACACCTTCTCATCACTCTCTAGCTGGACCGGCACCGATTCGCGTGTATTCAACGTGCTCCGCGTCAAGCTCCTTGAGCATGCCCTCGACACCCCCTTCCTGCTTGACGGAATCCTCGGTCTTACGGCAATGCACATGAACTTCCTCGGCCGGACCGACGTACCCCCCGCTTTAGCCTCCATGTATCGCGCCCGTGCCATGGCCGGATACCGGAAAGCCATTGAGGAAGCTGATCCCAAGACCTACCCCGCCCTGCTCATCTCCTCCATCGTAGTCTGCGGTCTCTCCTCGGCCGAGTTCCGTGGCCCTGACGCGAAGCCGCTCTTTATCCTCGACTGGCTCACCGTGTGGCAGGGCATCGGTCTCATAATCCAGCTCACCCAGTTGCGAAGTGTTGCCAACTCTAATATTGCCCTTCTCTTCTACCGGCCCGAAATCGACCTCAACGAGACCCCAACCCATCTCCCCAGCAATCTCCTGTTCATGATAACCTCCATCCGCCCCACCGACCCGGACTTTGACAGCGTCGATATATACTATACCTTCCTCAAATATCTCGGCGCGCTCTACCGCGAGCTGGCGCTCGAGGGCCTTGGCCCCCTGCTCAACCTACGCATCATTACCTTTCTCTCATTTTCCACCACCGAATTCATCGAGCTGGCCCGTCAGCGCCGGCCACGCGCCGCCATCATCATCGCCCACTACCTCGTCTTTGTCAAGCTAGTAAAAACACTCTGGTGGATGTCTGACATAAGCGACCGTGAAATACAGAATATCTCCGGCCTGGTAGGGCTAGGTGCCCTCAGCGAGTTTATGCGCGTTCCTAAGGCGGCGCTGAGGGTGACAGAGCCAATTGAGTTGGCAAGGCTCTTGTTGGAAAACCCGACGTGGGAACCGCCCATCGGGAAGGAAAACGCAGCCACGTGGCCCTTGGGCGCATTTGTGGACCAGGATGGGAAACCTGTGAGAGAGACAGGCTGGGAGATAGGCCGGGTAGATCAGGGGTTTCTGTTCGATATAAACAACAGTTGAACGGCGTGATGGGATTTGTTTTGGAATGACGAGGTTGTACACTATGACGGCATATATACGCTCATGATTACAGATGATTTTTACGTCATATGCAGGTTGGGTTTTGGACATGATTTTTTGGAGTTTGGGAGCAGAAGGGGGCTAGGTCCGTGTTGGATACCCATATCTGGCTTGTGCAAATGTACTATTCTGGCATAACATTACTCAGGTTCATCACTAGGCTGAACTTTCGTCGTTAATACCGGCAGCTATGAGAATGTCTATTTGCACCACGCACTCGATGTCAAAGAAGCATTACTACCTTACTCTTCTGGCAGACGTGCTTACATTCTCTAATAGTTAATTATCGTCAAATTAAGGCCCATGACAATGCCAATGAGGCCTCATTTAACTATTAAACGCCTTACTCGCATCGTCAGAGGCTTCTCTTCAGGCAAAGATAACCTCTTTCAATATAGGTAAGTAAGGCCCTATATAATCAAGGTGAGTGGTAAGCCGCTCGATATATTTATGCTCCTCGTGCCATGTATTTTCCACCTAGAGCACCACGAGTAATATTCTCGACGACCGCTGATTCTACCACAACCACCCGAATGTCATCAGGTACCTAACTTCAAGTTACACCTTCCTTATAATGAGCCACCATATCACTTTTCAGCCCACAAGACTTCCCCCAGTGGGTTTCCATGTCCCAAAATGCGTCTATACATTCGGTCCAAGATTCCGGGACTTTTCACCACCCCCTGCTAGCCTGGCAAAGGCAACGCCTCGACAGCACCACCAACCCAACTTGAAGCGAGGCAACTTTATATCCGACTGTGACATTCCTCCTCAACCCCAGGGCGCTTGCCGCAGTGCATCCACGGAGACTATTCGGAAGTCCGTCCCGTCACCGCCGAGGCAGCCATAGTCAATTCAAACACAGATAACTCCTTAGAATGACCCGCGCCGCTTCACGTGTATTCCCCATAACAATTGCATACCTAGGCTGCCATGCTGCCAGACTGCCAGACTGCAGCCAGTAACCCGACTTTGGCAGTCTTCGCATTCCCACCGATCATTTATCTTCTATTCATGTTAATTTTTGTTGTTCCCCTTAGGTAGGAAGTGTCCACCACCACCAACACGTCCTCTTCCAACCCGGCTACCGACGGTTATGACGAACACGAGGTGCCAGTCGCAAAGTTGCCGCCGTGTTTGGGAAGCCCACATCTCATCAGCATCTGTTCAAAACCATAAAGGGAGCTCAGAGCATACAGCGCGGTCAGACTGCTTCATTCATGTCTATCTCGCGACAGCAATATATCGGCACGTCGAGATGCTGATAAACAGGGGCTTTGCCCATTAGATGCATTGGTTCCGTGCACCACCCCCAACCAGGAGCAAACACAACACAGCACGGCGCAATACACGACCTGTAAGTACCAACAAACATCAGACAACGCCAGTTCTATACCCTCATCCATGCCCTCGCCGATTCCAGCCCATTTACCCATCTAGGTATGTAGGTAAGTTATGCCAACAAATATTTTTACCGCCAGGTACCGCGTGGCATCCCCCGCGTGCCCCCACATACCATACATACAAACGTAAGTTCAGCCACGTGGGTGAGCTCTCCACTGCCATTGCCTGAATCGTCTATAGAGTTCCCGTTCTCTAGTGTGAATAAATCAATCCATAGCCCGGCACCATTTATGCAAAGTGAGCAGAAGAGAAAAAGAAAAGGAACTCCCCAAGCCAGCCCGCTCGCTCGCTCGGTTCCCTAGGTTACATTAAATCCGCTCCCCTGTGTCCCTGTGTGGGGTTCCTCCTGTCTAGGTAAGGTAGGGGAGAAGACGCCCATCTATAATAGGGCTTCATGAAGATCAAAACAGCGAAACAAAGCGATCACCTCGCCGCGACGACGTTATTTTGGTCACGGCGCCGCCAGGTCTCCTCTTGCTTTGTCCCTGGTGGTAACCACCCGTTGCTGCCGCTTGTACCCCGGGGCCGACTTCGTCCACCGACGTCGTCCGACTTCTTACTGTCGACGCCGTTCAGTGCCGCAGCCGCAGCCGCGTGGCCGTTGGTGTATGCGTATGAGTACAGCTGAGGCGGCGCTGACTCTGCGCTGAGCGGGCTCTCGAATACAGGGGTGTGGCTGTTGTTCTGTCCTGCAAATAAGCCAGCCTGCTTCACGTTCAGGGGCAGTAGCCCTTCATTTGCGCGACTTAACGAGCGGGCACGCTGGTCGGCCTTGTTTCTCATGTTGCTCCGATCGTAGAGGTAAAGGCCCAGGGAGGTGAGCGCGATACCGGCAGCTTGAATGTTGGTGGTAGGGTTGCGGAACCAGATAATGGCGATGATGATGACAAACACGCGCTTGATGAGACTGGCGACTGAGTATGTGACGGGCGAAACCATTGAGAGCAGCACAAACGCGAGGATGTTTTGTGCGAAATGGAAAGTGCCATTGAAAATGAACTCCAGCGTCAGCCTGCCATGGTCGAACGAGTTTGGACTCTGAAGAAGGTCGACTGAACCATCGTAGAGGAAGTCCCCAATGATACCGATCCCCTCACTCCACAGCCAAATCGGTCCGGTAAGGAGGAACGCCATGCCAGATGAATAGCAGAGGAGGTTGAGTTTGTCGAGCTTCCGTGTTTGCGCACCACGGCCCTGCTCCTCGGCCTTCGCAGCCTCATTGAACAGACGCTTGGAGAATATATTCTGAGTGACGAAGATGATGGTCGCGAGGAGGGCATATAGAATGCCAAGAAAGTGGCCACCAAAGGTGTGCTTGCCGGAACAGGCGAGCATGACGCCCAGTGTCAACGGGATGAGCGAGTAATAGGTTGCCCTGGGGTACTTGATGTCGAAGATCAACCTGTACGCCAAGACAGTGAAAAGGGGAGATAGCCCCTTTATTGTGTGTACTAGGGAGACAGGAATCTTGGAGGTCGCCGTCGAACTGAGAAGGTGGCCGAATATCTGGAACGCAGCGAGCGGGAGGGTCGTAACAATGACATCGCGCGATGGGTATCGCAAGGAGTGCTTGAGCGCCGGGATGGTGTTGCGCAGCTGAGGGAAGGTCGATGCTAGCCAGGAGAACAGCATGCAGTAGGAGGAAACAAAGGCGAACTGCACGAGCGTTAATGTCGCGGGCTTGTCGAACGCTGTAAGAATCGATTTGGACGACGTGTTCGTCAGGGCGGACGACCAGTACCACATCACGCAGAGCGCCTACAATACATATCAGCATACGGGTCCGGCAACGCACGAGGCGACTTGGAACGGTGGGATTCGTACGATGAGTTTGTAGGAGACGGGCGCCCGGAGCGCATCCGCAATCTCGTGGGCATTCTGGCTCATACTGCCGGTGCGAAGGTGACGGATGGCATTGCTAATGCTCCGCTGCCTCCCATGGCCCAGGTGCGGTTGCTGCTGGCGGTCCGCTGGAGGAGCCCACCTGACCCGGCTGTCTCTTCTTGCGCGATCCGAAGGGTCAGTGAAACCGTTGGTGTAGCCATTCTGCCGGCGCGACCCTGGAGTCTGGCCATTGGCAGGCGCGGACGCTGCGTCAAAGTCTGGGAATTTCTCGCTGTTTCCGCGGCCTGTGTCGCCGTGCGAGTCGGCGTAGGAGGGATGGAGCGACGGGGCGCGCATCGAATCCGAGGTGGAATGTGGCATTGTTGTAATCGGCGACCGGGATCGCGCGGTTTCGTAAACGAGTGGATGGCCTGAAAGAAAGAGGGCGCAGGGATCAAAGGGAGATGGGATGATCGTGATTACTTGATCATGGCCTCTCTCTCAATCGCTGGCGGCGGAAAAAAACATCAAGACGTCAGCAATTGCTTGCGTGGAAGTGAACTCTCGGGGAGTCCTCTTTTCGCACGCCACTTCCTGGTCCCTGTGAGACGTTGCTTCTCAGTGATAAGAAATTAAGCTCGGCTTGGCACGCCAATCCGCACCAACAAATGCTTGTCAGGGGTTGAGTGGAGGAGAGTTCTGCACCGCCACTAGCTAACGTCGCTGCGGCAAGCCTGCGCCACAACGCTGAAGAGCCAAGCCGATCCCACCTCAAATCTTTTGGAGGCTGCAAAGGAGCTCGGCTACAGCACGCGTCGAGTCGCCTCGAAAGTGAACTCAACGACGAAAACATCACCAACCGCGAAGACTCCACTAACAGGTCCTCATCCAGAAGGGCCATTCTTTGGATGCTAATAATAATTTTACTTCTTGTGCGATAAAGCCTTTCGGCTTATTGCTGGGCAAGATGGCGGCCGCAAAGATGACGAAGAACCAAATGCGCCGGGCGAAGAAGAAGGAGCAGAAAAAGACACAGGTAGAGGTTCGTCATCATCGTCGCATCGATTTTCTCGCTTTTACTAACGCCCCGGGACAGAACGGCTCCAAGGCGCCATCAGAGGCACCCGAAGAAACGACCGAGGAATCGACAAAAGAGGAGGCATCTTCCGCAAAAGAGCCGACGTCGCTCGAGGTCCAAATTGGTGATGCGCCCAGCAAAATCGAAGCCGACGGCCCGGTTGACAATGATGATATCAAGGCGCTGGATGACGACCCCGCCTTCGCCATGTACAGGGGCGTGTTCGAGCGGTTCGGCACAGGTCTCGAGGACGACGAGATCACGCGCGAGGCCAACGCAGGCAACAAGGGCGAGGTCTTTTTCGACCAGGACGATGAGATTCCTAGTGAGGAGGAGGACGCCAACCAGAACAAGATGTCCAAGAAGAAACGGAAGAAGCTGAACAAGCTCTCCATCGCCGAGCTCAAGGCGCTCGTGCGCAACCCGGAGGTGGTCGAGTGGCAGGACGTCTCGTCATCCGACCCTCGGCTGCTCGTCCAGATCAAGGCTCAGCGCAATATTGTGCCTGTACCCACTCATTGGTCGCTGAAGCGCGAGTACCTCTCGAGCAAGCGCGGTATCGAAAAGCCGCCCTTCAAGCTGCCCAAGTTCATCTCCGACACTGGCATCACTGAGATGCGGGACGCCGTTCTTGAGAAGCAGGCTGAGCAGACGCTGAAGCAAAAGCAGCGCGAGAGGGTGCAGCCGAAGATGGGCAAGCTGGATATTGATTACCAGAAGCTCTACGACGCCTTTTTCCGCCACCAGACTAAGCCGGAACTAACGAGGTTCGGCGATGTCTATCATGAAGGCAAGGAATGGGAGGCTGACTACCGAGTTTTCCGGGCCGGCGACATCACCGAAGCGCTCAGGGAGGCGCTTGGTATGCAGCCGGGCTTCCCGCCGCCGTGGCTTCTCCAGCAGCAACGTGTAGGCCCACCTCCTTCCTACCCGATGCTCAAAATCCCCGGCCTCAACGCACCTCTTCCCGCCGGTGCCGCCTGGGGCTTCCAGCCAGGCCAGTGGGGCAAGCCCCCGCTTGACGAATATAACCGTCCCCTCTACGGTGGTGATATATTTGGTATCCTGGCAGGTGGCCAGGCCCCAGGCGCCCCCTTCCAACAGCAACCCGCCGCAACGGCCGCGGCACCCCTTGCAGCAGCACCACAAGGTGAGCCAGTCGAGCGTACGCTATGGGGTGAATTGCAGCCACCTGCAGAGGAGTCTGAGGAGGAGGAATCCGAAGAGGAAGAGGAGTCCGAAGACGAGGACGGCGACGTGCCACCAGGTGGCACAGATACGGTCAGCGGGCTTGAAACGCCCGGCGGTTACGCTAGCACAGTTCATCCGGACCAGGCGCCATCAGGCGTTGAGACCAACATGGCCGGCGAATTCGACCTGCGCAAGACGCGGCGCGGATTTGAGACTGAGGAGAGCAGCTACGGGGCACCCCGGACGGCGTACCAGGTCATTCCTGAGCGTGCCGCGCGTGTCGAGGGCTTCTTTGGCAGTGACAAAACATACGATCTTTCCAAGGGAGTGCAGCCTCCACATGGGGCGCCTGTTCTGGGACAGGAGGACGCAGACGGCGGTCGTAAGCGCAAGAAGCCGGGTGATGTGGATATTGCGCTGGATCCTGATGCGCTGGTGTCTGGCGGCGGGATTAATAAGGACGACGTGCGGAGGAAGTATGAGGCTGGGAGGAAAGAGGAGGGGCCTGGCGCGCAGTGGACGGCATCGTACGATGACGATCTGAGCGACATGATTGCTCAGGAGAGCAGGAAGCGGCAGAAGAGGGACGAAGAGAGGAGAGTGGAACGCAAGAAGGGGGGGAGGTGAGAGCTGAGATGAAAGGAGGAAAGCGATTAGACTTTGAAAGAAGTAAGCATACATCATGGGCGAATGTGCTGGACTGGATTGGCGTTTGGGGAGAGGTATCTGCCTTGGGTGGCTTTGTAAGAATGACTGTACTTGTCGCCTGCATGCGGCTGGGTGGTAGAGGTTGTTGTAAATGACGAGATTGTCTGAACTGAAATGCGCGTCTGTGGGAAGATTGCCTGTGTTCGCTCAGGGTTCTGGTGTCGATTTGCGGTTAGGGAGAGGAAGATGGGACTTTTGGACACAGAACTTGAACTCTTGGACTGGATGGGGCACCCCCTATCACGGGAATATAAACAGAATGATACCGAAGTTTCGGCCCAGTTCAAGTTGATGTGATGATGCTGACGTGAGGTATTACCGCGAGAGAGACCGCATGAGCTGCCGCTTGCGGTGTGTCAAGTCACAGGGCACCTACCTACGTAGGTAGCTACATGTAATGTAGCACAGCAATAATACGGCCGTGAATACTTTGCACAAAGGCCTCAGTCGAATGAACATATCGTCTACTTTGCTGCTCTGTCGTCAACGCATCAGGGACTCGGCATCGTCACATTTCTGACACTGGCCGGTCAGTAAGGCTTCGTTGCATATGGCCCATTCTATGTAATTTTGTGTTCATCGATGGATGTCACAGTAATCGCAGGTATGTCTAGGACAAATGTAGTAAGGCTGATGCTGTCAAAACGGGGCTGTGTGAGTGGGCGACCTACTTATTGGTTGTCTGTCTACATGTATTTACCTCACCGAGGTGAGTGATAATACCTATTGTAGGTAGGGAGAGAGGTGACATCTTATCACACAACATCTGTGGAGGGAGTACCCCTTATACCATTCTATCCTATCAACCTGACCATTACATACCGCGTGCATGGATGAAGAATGCTACCACGTACATGATGTCGAGTCTATGGATGCCTAGAACTGACTTCACTAAAGGTACCTAGTTTCGAGTCGTTCGTACGCTCGTTTCCAGGGACGTCCCCCGCTGGCCGAGGGGCATCTTTCTCTCCGCGAATTGCCGGACCGATGAGGGCGGTGTTGGTAGACGGGCTCAATTTAAGGTCTTGCTGCTGAAAATGGTGCTCTCGTCCCAGCACCCGAGGGAATAGGAGCGACGTGTTCATGTTCTCTGCCTGCCTTGCCTTGTACATTGCCAGGAGGGAGCAAGTAGCTGAGCCAAGAGGACGGCGCTGCGTAACCGTCAGTTCTTTTTACTAGTCACGCTTAAAACTAGGGTTAATCACCTCAGGTTGCCATGGTGTCTTGCAGTTGCTTATTCCTGTGCACCTTACATGTCACATGTTGTGTGCTTGCTGCGTCTGTCCCTCGAGATTTTATCTCAATTAGTGCCCGGATACCTCGCGCTGGGGGTTTAACCTGCTGCCATCACCTAACTAGACGACCGCCGTCGTGAGGAAGACCGCGACCGAAGAGGCAAAGACGGCAATTGGTGCCCTCCACGAAACAACAACCGGAGAGGACGCGGTCGTGGCAACGGCTACGGCGGAAGAGACAGACGAGCCACTGTCGAAAGCGTGGACGACTTCGAAGACTGGAACACGGAAATCGGATTAGCCGACAGTGCGGCAGCCTCAATACCGGGAATGTGGGCCTACACTCCGAATCATCATCGTCGCAGGTGACAGACCATATCGGATTGCACCCATTAAAGGTAGGTAGTTAGTTACTCAGACAGTTAGTCTAGTTGCCTCGCCCCCTCGACCGATTGGCGCACGAAGGCGTTGATAACCACGGAATCTCACGAGCACCAAATCTCCTTCAAGTAATCGGTTGGACCGTTAGCAGGCTGCGGAAAGTACCTGATGACAATCGACCCAGCAACCGAGACGAGATGGGGATTTGTTCGAGACGAGAACGAATACGATGAACAGGAGGACGAGGAACCTGAGACCGAGCCAAAGCCAAAACGTACAACACGAGAGGCCAGAGAAGATTCTGAGGCGGGCGAAACGGAGTGAGCCACTGACCCCGTTGATCTAACCCCAGCATACAGCGCGGTGGTAGGGAGGGAGCTACTATATCACTATAGTTTTACTCACTGGCAGGGTAATTAGGTGGATACTTGAGGCATCACTGTACAATACCTACCTAGAGAATCGATCGTCCTCTGCACTTCGAGAAGTCAGCTGTTGCATGAGTCCCGCAATATGAAGGTGAGACTTACGATCCATATTATCCACATCCTGAGGAGCTTCTGGCAATCCTTCAATGACCTTACCAGTGAGGTGATTGATCGGGGGCAGCAACGTGGAGGTCATAACTGTGTTATTATGTAAGGTATCGCTCGATGGTGATCAATGTACCTATAGGTACCCGGGCCTATGTGTGGGATCATAGTCAGGTGCAACAGAGAGGATGATTACCTATTGTTCAAGGAGACGTTTTATTCGTAAAATCGCTCCGAGTCTGCCTGCAACCATCTGCTGGCCTCGTCCCCCAATCCATCCCCGGCCATCCTCGCTGCTATTCCCTGCAGCTCCTTAGTTCCATTCTCTACCTATACATGTACGTCCCCACCCATCCCCAGCTCAGTCCCATCCCCAGCTCATCTCAACCCAGGCCAAGCCCAACAACCGCAAAGCCATGGGGCGCACAACCACCAGTAAATTTAACAATTTGAATCTTCACACCACCCACCAGCTCCTCCACACGGCTAGAAACCCCACCGTACGGCCCGTTCTGGGCCGAGATTTGATTTCTCCCTTTGAATTGCATCTCCCCGCTCCTGGGGTGTATCAGGGTACCTAGTAAGGTAATCAGCCTGGTGTTGCCTGGCATCTGGGTCCCCCCCATTCTGTGCTGGTTTCTATTCTTTACTTCTTTACCCTTGTAGGCTGTCAGACGGACGGTAGGTAGGTAGGTAGGTACATGTGGATAGCTAAGGTGTGTAGCACCGGAGATGATTACAAACCATTGTGTCACCATCGTCACTGGCGGCACAAAGAGGCAACAATCAGTGCCCGGTTATAATACGCTTCATGTATGTACCACTACCGGTAGGTAGTAAATCTCAATTACCTTCCTACCTGCCTGCCACTCCCTTTCCTTTTCCCTCTGCTCCTTCTCTACCCCCCTCTCTTCAGACCCGTTTTAGCCTACGTAAGGTAGGTCTGTTTTCTAGATGGAAGTCCATTATGTGTACACTACACTACAATACAAAAAGAGTTGATAAACAATTACTTTCGCTCCTCTTTCTCTGTCTTCTTCTTTATTAGGAGCTACACCTGTCTCCCTCAGCAGCCAGTCAAGTCCTGCTGGGTGCTGCTCTAGCTCGAATCATCGGCTATTCCTGCTAGTTAGCTCGCTCGCCAAAGTCCTCGCTCCGGTTTTCAGGGAGGGGACGCCGCTTCTTGAGAATTGAGTCAATCTCAGGAGCAGGTCTGACAAGTCCACAGTTTGCCCATCTCGACTGCCTCGTCCGGGTGCTCTACACATTTGATGTGGTAAAGGCGCTGCTTACATCCCTGTTTATTTTCAGTTGAGTCAGTGGTAGCTCGCTGCCATGAAATCAGATTTGCCACATACCTTGTTGGAACAGACCAGCATCGTCGATATCGGCACGGGGTCACCACAGGCGACACAGCCAGACGCGCTCTTGAGCTTCAGGCGGGGCTGTTCCGGCACCTCGGCCGGCAGCTGTAGTCTCGCCTCGTTGAGGCGCTGCGTGGCCTCGCCGATTTCGACCTCGCTAACGACACGACGCGCCAGCAGTATCGAGGCGTGCTTGCTGAATTCCTCTGCCCGGCTGCGCTTTGCCACGATCCATGATGCCTTCTCCTTAACAAAACCCAGGAATGCGCGCGGCAGATATTGCGGGGATGAGAGGTGCTTCGGGAGGATGTACGCGTCCCACTCCACCATGTAGTCCATCTCCTTGGCATCCATGTCGGTGAAGTCGCCAAGCAACTCGCGATGCTTGCGAAGCAGCCACGTGTCATCTACCGGAAGCTGGCGGATCTCATCGCCTGGCGTAAGCCGCACCTTGCTCCGCGGATCGAAGAGTTGCTGCCTGATGTGAGGTACAAAAACCTTCTTTTTTGACCGCCTTGGTGCAAGTTTCTAAAAGGTTTGGTCAGCAACGCGAACCAAAAAAAAAACGGCATCAGATAATAATCCCACCTGCTGAGCCTTGACATGCGGGAACTTGGCCAGCACATCACGACCGTCATCGGGGCCCAGCCGAGAGTTGACCCAGGAGTAGTCGCCCTCGACATATCTGTCTAGATCCAAGGGCTTGACCGGAAGTCCAAGCTGATATATCCTCGGTCTTAACGGAGTCGAGTCGCTGGCGCTCGACGTGACTGTGACAACCGTACCTTTCGGTTTGAGCTCAAAATTGAACTCATACTGTGGGTGGCTCATGTAGTGAGCTCTCAGCTGGCTGAATCGGTCATTTTCAGCCCCACAGATCAGACACCCAAATCGTTGTGTCTGCACTTGTTCCGGAGGGAGTATGTAGGTAATTGTGTGCTCCTCGACCTGGCCATTGTCTTCATCGATGACGCGGCGTCGCTTTCTGCTGGGCTCCTTTCCTATGGCTGTGTTCCACATCTGCTTCACGTTGTAGTTCACTTCCTGCCTAGTCCGGCGAGCTCGGCTGGGCGTCAGCTCCCCCTCAGCCGGCTCCTCAGATGCATCTGGAGATACGCCGTTTGTGAGCTCGAGTGAAACCTTATCAACCCCGACTGGGAGCGGGGGTTCTGGGTGCGTTTCGATGCCAGTCATAGCATCGGCACCGTTCACGCCATTTATGATATGAATGCCGTTGATGCCGTTGGCGTCAACCGCAGCACTGACGCCGTTGATCCCATTTGCGTTGCCGTTGACCAGAGCCGCCCGAATAGGCTCGTTAGGGTCAAAGACAGTGATAGACGGCTGAACATCCTTCTCTTGTGACCTCATCACTAGCTGACTCGAAATTGGAGTATACCAGCGGACGTCCACATCGATCCGGAAGTTGGTGGGCAAGTCCTGGAGGGGTTGTTTCTTGACCCTCAGCTGGATTTCCTTGCGGTTTCTGCTGTTGAAGATATCGGCTATGCTGGCAGTCATGACCCACTGCCGAGCCGGGAGGCCGCGGTTAAAAAATGCGTCCTCATCGTTGATGTTGGGGACGAGGTCGAGCGGGGGCCAGTTGGGATCACCGGCCGACTCCAGCTCGATGAAGACGGAATAGTTCTTAGCCAGGCCAAACACGGCGTCATCGTCCCTCTCAACGTAAATCTTGTCCTCAGGGATGCGAAAGGGCTCCAGCGAGGCGAACCGGACCATGGGAGAGGAGCAGGCGGGGTTCTTGAAAACCTTCAGGTCGCAAACCTGACTGTCGACGTGCAGCACCACCTGCTGGCCACCTTGAGGCCCAGAAATAGTGAGCTTGCACCGTGCCTTCACGTGGGCGACGTCCTTAACGTTGAGGGCGACGAGGCCGTTCATGATGCCATTTTTGTAGCGTGTCGAGTCTTTGTGGAAAATCTTGAGCACCTCGATGCGGAGGGCGCGGGAGCAGGATCCATGGTCTTCAAAGAGCGGGAAGCCGTCGTAGTTGTTGTCCAGGCGGCGACGCTTAGCAGCGCGTTGGAATTGCTCCTCACTGTCAAGGGGCTTAGGGGCAGCGGCGGTTGCGACAGTGGCAGCCTCGCGGGCCTGGGCCGACGACTTGTTGCCCATCTTGATCCAATGGTTGGTGGCCTTGGTCCAGTTCCGATGCAGGAAGGGAAGGCCGCGACTCCGACGATTTGAACCCGTCATAGCTGGCAACTCGCATCAGACACTGATACGAACGGAGAAACAAGAAAACAAAGACGAGCAAAGCGCGGGTTGGCGGGTAGTGCCGACAAGCAAAGCAAGTGAGGTTGACGCGGTGTGGTGTGGTGTTGTGATGCGATGAATGTAATGTCCAGGTGCTAGTGAAACAATCGATTGGCGCGTGAGGATAATGAAACCCTCAGCATGGCACAGCGTCGTGATGAGTGAGCGTCGTTTGTTTGTATGAGTGCCCTGGTCGCGGCAGTGCGTGAGTGGATGGCCTTTGCTTTTCCCGGGTTGGCTGAGAGTGAAGAAAGGAAGAGGGTGGATCGATCGCCCTTTGAAGAGGCAATCGAAGTATATGTATAGTTCCAGTGCCCAGCGACAGTGGGAGGAGGGGCGGGTAGGGTGCAGGTGCGATGGAGAGAAAGTTTGTCAACAGCCTCGTCTCGCGCCCAAATGCAAATGGACAAATTGATGGACGGATGATGGCGGAGGTGTGGCGCCCTGGTTATAAAAACAGGGGGCAGAGGGAGAAGCCGGGGAAACACACACACACACACACCACACGACGGGCGCTGCGCGTCTTGCCGGTGCAGTGCAGTCGTCCAGTCTCGCTCGTCTTTGCCGTTTGCGCGATGTGCAGTGTAGTGTAGCAAAGCCAGCGATAATCAATACGGCAGCAAAAGGCGCATCCGCTGCTCAGACAAGAGATGCAGGCCAATGCATCGGCATAGGGGGGCGAAGGGGAAGGGGGTACAAGAAGGGGCGCGCAGGAGAGGAGGAAAAGACGCGTACCGGTTACCAAATGCGACGAGATCAGTTTCGCTCGCGATCCCCGTAACACACCACAGCGCAGCGTGGAGCAGGCGCCCGTGCTCGATTCCTTGAAAGGGCTAGCGGCCTGGTCACGGTAGCCGGGTACTGCTGCGAGGGCGCAAGGAATGCGATGCGGGATTGGTCTCTCGCTAATGCCCAATGTCCAATTACACGGTCGGGGCCAAGGATCCCGTCGAGGCTGGGGTCGGGGTCTCGTAGGAATCGTCGGGTTTTGCGAATAAGGGGCTAGGATGGCCAGTTCAAGGTGTCTTGAAGAAAAGAGGAAGCGAAAATGAGAACGATACAGCCAGATGCGGGGTATTTGTTTCCCGCAAGACCGGGAATGCAAGAGGTAGTTGTGGGTGTGGTTGAAGTGAGAGAGAGAGGGTCTGAATTCGGTTGGCGAGAGTGGGTGTTTGTGATGATTTTTTTGCATGTGGCCTATTGGCCAAGGCGACAATAGCAGGGAGGTAAACGGGCTCGCGGAAATCCGGTATTCAAGGCACGCCTCCTGTTATTCAGACCGCTGGGCTATTGTGCTATTGATCTCTGCTTTGCCGCATGGAGCTCGAATCCGGCGAGTGGCCACTAATAGCAACCCCACTTTGCTGGCTGACACCAGGACATGCCTGGCACCACCGGACGCCTGTGTTTCAATACTGGCTCCTCCGATATGAGTAGTACGCATGGCGTTGGGCAAGATAGAAAATCAATGGGTCTATTCCCCTGCGCGAGACGGTGATGCTTAGGATGCGCATACAAGTACGCCCTACCTTGGGAAAACGGCTTGGATGACACGAAAGCAAGGCTCGCAAGAAAGAAGGCTAAGACCGCGAGCGACGGAAATTATCGTATCTCGCCATGCGGGGATGGACTCCGGCAGCAAGGGGAAGGACGTGAGTTTGATTGCACTGAACAGTATTGATTCTAGTTCCGGCGCCGTTCTGATGTTTAGAGAGGCACGAAATCGAGGGAAAAAGGAGGCCAAGGCTGGCTCCGAGGCCGGGACCAAGAGGCTGTGAAATGCCTCGGCGACGGACCGCTCATTTTCATGACCATACTTCTGAAATGCGACCGAGATGAAATACTCCAGAAATGGACGCATTCGATATCTGGTGTGTAGAAGCCCTTGATTGTTTGCGAGGGGGGCTACCCGAATGTAGCGGAGGGTATCAAATGTTGCTAAATAATAATGGCACGGCTGTCGGCTTGCGCGCCAAGACGTCATCCGCCTCGCAAGAGACAGCCAACCTCGGACACTTAGCCAGCCCATTCGCGAACCTACTGGGTCAGCTCAATTTTACAACGTGTCAATGATTTCAATCAGCCTCACCGCATACCGAGGAGTGAGCGCTGTAAGATTTCAGGAGTGGTCTTGTTGAGCGGGGTGTCCTCAGCCGCGTCATCGGCTCCTCTAGGAGAAACCCATCCACCACGCGCAAGCGAGCACATCTCAGACACTCGTATGAGAAGCCTTCCTGATACGGAGCGAGTATTTTGGGGCATCTATCTCGATACTTAGAGACGCCTCCAAGTGACGCATCAAGCAATTACTTCCGTCAGAAAAAGACAACCGGGAAATCCGAGCTTGGGCGCACGCTTAGGTGCGACGGGAGGGGTCGAACACAAGCACCCATAAAATCGAACAGATCACAGCCTCTCTCAACGCCATAGCCCATTCTAGCAACAACATAGCCGGTCTAGATCCGAATCGCCCCAGGCGACTAGTTTCAACAGAATGGGATCAAAACGTGTCCCGGCAAGACCAGGCGCTGGTTCGTCTTTTGATAGATTATTTCAAATCGGCAAATCGGCGCACCTGCTTCAGCGCTTCAGTGAATGGGGCTATAGCCGTAGCTACGGATGTCGAACGACTACGAATCAATCAATTTTAGAGACAGAGTTCTTCTATTATTGCTAGATTAGCCAGGCTAGATTCGTGGAACCATTGGTGGCCCGTAGCTGGGGGCTGGGCATTCGGGCAAATCCATAGTCTCAAGCAGCCAAGCCCACCCGCTCGCTCTACGAAGTAGCACCAGCCGCACGCGCTTCTCTTGGTCCGACTACGAGGTGCTTTTTCTAGTCGCGCAACATGCCCCAGTGTCAGATGTGATCCACCCGTAATCTCTTTACCGGTTTGGATTCAATAAGCGGTGGCTTGCAAAGGGCGGGTGCTTGCAAGGGGGCTGAAAGATCGAGGTCTGGCTTTTGAATGTGCTTGGGCTCTCACTCAAACCAGCCTCGTTGCGCTTTGGTAGTGGGCGCGCGGCGAATCTCTGTTATGGGGTGGCATTCTCAGGGTGGGAGCAAGATTGCACTGCCTTTACCAGCACGATTGATGAAGATCCATTCGCATTACATACCACCAAGGCCTATCAACTCCAAACATAAGATGCTAATCCCACAGCTCGTGTCTGAACCTCTGATCAAACCCCATCTAAAAAATACAAGCGCATCGCGCTGAATCCCGTATTTCCTGTAGTTGGCAGAAAATGCCACCCGCTGGTGAAGCCGAAGCCCAGAAAGCGTTCCCCGCTCTTCACCAACCTGAATATGTCTGAGTAAAGTACTCAGAATCCCATTCTTGACCTGCTCGCCAGACCCCCTGTAATAACACAAGCGCATCGTGCTAATCTCGGTATCACCCATATACCATAAGAAACAAGCAAATAACCTCCCTCCCTGCGGTGGCGAAACCTGATAAACCTCCCTCAATTATAATCATCAACATCAATGGCCATTGTCCCCAACCCCAGCCCCAGTCAGGCCGGTTGTATGAGGACTCTTCATTCGAAACGCCGTTCATTATCAAACATCCGATTCTCATCCAGCTCCTCATACAAGGAGCGCTTTCGTCCAGAAGTCGTTCCTCACCAAGCATACCCGCCATCCGCGTGGTCATCTCCGTCCCAGTCCTCGTCGGACGGGTTGTCGGAAGCTTCCACGTCGAGAAAGTCGTCCATTTGCCACGTAATCTCTGCCAGCTTTTGATTGTCGAGCTGGATGTCAACCGTGTCGCACATGCCATGACGGAATATGTCCTCCTCTGCGTCGCTCGCGTTCTTTTCAGACTCGGGCTCGCTCTTTTCGCTTTCCTCCAAAGCCTCCGGCTCATTTTCTTCGTCGTCCGCATCCGTGTCCACTTCTGCGTAGCTGGGCCGAGCGCGAACAGCCCTCGGGTCTCGTCCCAGGCTGCTATCCCTTGACGATGGATTCGAAGCATGTGTCGCGATGCGGCTGCTGCGTCTCGCCTCACTCTCCGATGCAGTGACAACACGAGCCTTCTTCCTTGGACTCTTGGTTGCCACCTTGGTAATTTCGACACCAGTGACGACGGCCGCTTTGCGCAGTGAAAAAAAAGGCTTCGGGTCCACCTTCTTACGGAGAAACACACGCTTCAACTTTGCGTCCCATTTATCGCGCAATGCTGAACGTTGACGAAACGGGATATCCAACATCGTCTTGAGATCCAAATGCCGTAGGTGGGGAAGGGTCGGAGCGCTGTCAACGAGCGACTGGAATAACACTTCGGCGGCCTCGGCCGACCATTTCTTCATGTTGCGTAGCTCAATCCACTCAAGGGTCTCGGGCCACTTGGGAACCTGGTCAACAGTGAGGACCTCCGCGTAGTTTGGGTCTGAATCGTTGTAAAACTCGTGGTGGTTGTAGTTTTTCAAATCCACCGACAGGGTCTTTAGATTCGGACATCCGCTCTCCATAACTGTGAGAAAGGCCAGGCTTAACGACTGATTGTGGCGCAGGACGATATGCTCCAGTTTCTGTCCATGGGAAAGGAGATAGCCGGTAAAGTCCTCGCCACTTACCTCCCAGCAGTTGATCAACTCCAAAAACTTGAGGCTCTTCGGAAGGAGCGACAGAAAGTCGTCATTAACGATGGTAGAAGACTCAACTGACAGGTAATCCAAGACTGGCAGTGAGGATATTGCCTGAGCGATATCCTGGATGAAGGCTTCATCTGCCCCCTGGGTTATGGGCGACACGGCTTTCCCGGCGTATCGAAGCGATGGCACCTGGTAGTTGATGAGGGACAGCTTCTTGACATTAGCGAAGGCTGGTGTCAAATGTAATGACTTGATCCTGCTAGGGTCGGTGTTGGGTCCCATCAGCCGGCGATTCCATCGCCACCCAATGAGCTTGGTCGGTGCAGCCTCGCTTTCACCCGCAGGGCGAATGCCGTTAAGCGCTTCGAACATGGCATCCGGGTAGTGCCAACGGAGACTGTCATCAAGGGACCGAAAAGGTGGCAAGTCCTTCTCATGCGTAAAGTCGATGACCTGTAAGCGAGGTGTGCAGGCGATCAAAGCTCCGAAGTCGAGCATCTGGCCACGGAATGTCTTCGCAGCAATCTCTTGGACGTCGACCCTGAGCTTCTCAACTTTCTGACGGTACTTGTACGCCGTTGTGGAAGGGTCCCGTTTGAGCAGTGCTACAAGGTTGTGGGCCATCGACCTAGTGAGCAAGGGCGGGCACTGATACAGTGCTGTCAAGCAAGGCTCCGCAAATGCGCGGCAGACTCGACTTGTTGCAAGAAGCCAGTCGACATGTTCACGCTCATCGAGCGGTGCGGAGGCATACTTGAAGACGTCTATCCACATTAGATAGGGTAGTCTCAGCCAATCCGGTATCACGTCGGGATCCGCAGGAGCTGTGGTAGCAGTGGCTGGCAGCGACTTGCGAGGTGTCGCTCGCCGCGGGGTTGACTTGCCCGGGGTGGCCCTTCCTCGAGTTGCTTTTGTCGGTGTCGAAATCAATTTCCCGAGCTTCTTAGTTGGTGTTGCATTTGCCGACCTAGACGACCTCAACGAGCGAGTTCTGGCGCTCCGTGATGATTGTGGCGGCTCTACGGCGGGACTTGCTGACGAACTATAGAAATTGTCCGCGTCGCTCTCTTCGTCTTCATCGTAGAAACCGGACTGTGGCCGACTCCTCTTGCCTCCACGACGATCAGGCGTGGCAGGAATGCCATGCGACTGTCCAGACACGCGAGTGGGTTGGCGTGATTGGGTCCCAATTTGGGATGCAGCGTCCCCGCCGCTTGCATTGGCCGATACATATCCTGCGGAGCTCCTTGTTACCCGGCCGGCGCGGGGTGTTGTCGCACCTACCGCCGGGGAAATCGGCGCTTGGCGCGGGCGGAGCACTCGCCGCCCAGATGGTGACACAGGGTCTGCCTGGAACACGCCGGAATTGCTCATGGTGATCCGGGATGTTGGATCATTGAATGGGGTCCCACTTGTGGAGAAGAAATGAACAAACGAACGTTTGCCGGAGCGGAGGAGTGCGATGGCAAATATCAGCAAAGGCGTGATTGAGGATTGACTTCAAGGGTGGTTGCAGGAGCGACTATTCAGACCTTGGACCGGGGATCTTTGCCGAAGATGGTCTGGCACCCCACAGTCCCCACTTCAATACAAACGGATAAGGGTTAGGGTTTATATAGTTTCTAACTCTAGGAAGGCACGATCACTTACTCCTCTTAGCACAATCAAATCAAAAATGCACCCTCCCAGCTGACAATACTTGCGAGATTACGAAGGCGTTGCATGCGTTGTGTCGTATTAGATGGGATGCATGATTTTTTACGCGTTATCAACAGTGCCACTCCGTTCAGCACACCTCGACTTCAGCATATCCCAATATCCCACGAGGGTCTTTGGCTCTTGCATGATTATGACAGCGTCTCCCAGGAACTCAATCTTGAAGAAAACTAGCTTGAACAGTAGACTGCCGAGTTTTATCATTGCATAGCCCGTATATTACTACAATGATCGAGTCTCGGCGGAAAGTGCAGCATTATAAGGCCCCGAAGTTGGTCTTGTTTCCCTGTCCATCGTTTCCCTGGACGTGACCATAAGGATTGGCCAGATTTCAACTCATGTCCTCCTCCACAAAGCAAACACAGGGATTGTGCTACTGTTTTCGTTTCGTGCATCCCTGATTGCCAACATCCAAAGTAGCCTGCCAGGCAAATCACAAGGGTCAAAGAGGTAGCAAGCTCCTAGGTATTGCCACGGAGATATAGTAGCTATCTACCAAAGTTGGGCCTCACAAGCGACGCATCTTCGGAGAGAACTACGAGCGACGCACCGTGGCCAATCCCAAAGAAAAACCCTCGCTGAATTTGGATTCATGTCTCCAAGTGCCCAGTGCTACCGCCCCAGAGCCCACCCCGAACGCCTCAGTAAAATGCAGTCACATGGCCCTGACTCTAAGCTTTCCGGCCGTCTAGCCTTCTCCCCTTGCTCTCATCAGGTTTCTTCTCTGGCTTTTCAGGCGTTCTATCATCACCATCTCCCTTCCTTTTCACCGCTCCCCTCAGTGTCTGTCCCTGTCCTGTAAAATGTGGCTGCTTTGCATCAGCCGCCTCCTTTTCCTTGTCGGCTGCCGTCTTGACTGGCTTGACTTCGTACCCGAGAAAGAGCTTGTTCGTCGGCAGTCGCAACGGCAGGGGCCCGTTTCGTTTCTTCGGAAGTCCGAGATCCTTGAGGATATTACTCGATATGCCGGCTACTGGCGTTGAGGGCTTCGGCGTTGGTGCCTTACTGCCCTTTTTGTTGAGGAGCCGCTGGCCCTCACCCAAAAAGTTTCCGGCCGTAGAAGCCGCGGCTCCTGGGGCGATTGCATCGTAGTTGATAGACTGTGCCATCGTACCTTGGCTATGCAACAGTCCGCCAGCGGGTAGCCCGGCGCCGCGTGCGCTGCGAGGAGTGCTGGTACCGCTGCCGCGTGGCTGCCTCTCGGGTTCCACGTAACCGACGGGAGGTGCAAAATCAACGCTTACGTCTGTTTCGATCATACTGACGCCCATCTTGTCCGTCTCTGGTTTGACTTCCAACACCGCCATGTCGTACACCTCATCATTGTACTCAAAGTTGAATATGTCCCCCTTAGTCAGGGTGGCGAAGCCACGGAAGGCCTTCTCGAGAACCGCACGGGGGTCACTGATGTCGAGGAAGTTGGTAGATTGCGGCTGGAGCTTGACCAGCTTTGCGAGCTCGAGGGAGGTTGTCTTGATCTGGATCATGTCGCCAACATCAAGCTGGAGCGTTTGCATCATCTGCAACATATTAGTATGCGCGGAGATCCGACGACTCCGGTCGCCAAGTGCACCAACGTACCCATTGCGGAATATATGCTCTTCCCTCCTCAGCGACGAACTCCAGCACACCAGCATGTGTATGTTTGCCCTTCTCCCCGTTGGTAAGCTCCAACATGATGGGCCACTGTACGTGCAGCCTCGATACTTTGTCGAGAGCGGACGGGGGAAGGAAGATCTTGGATCCGTAGTTGAGGTCTGGGCGCTCGGCGCCGGGCGCCATGACGAGAGGGTAGCATCGATAGTATTCATCGAAGCGCTGTACGGCCCTAGGGCGTCCCATGCCGTTGCGGGCCATCTGGTAGAGGTGATCCGGGTTGTTGGGGTCGAACCCGCCACCACCGCCCCAAGTGTTGTACTGTGACCACGATGTTAGGCTCGCGGTGGACGATGGAGGGGCTCAGCGACCTCTGGGCGGGGCCTTACCATCTTTGCGATCTGGAGCTGCCTCCTTGCTTGTCTGTTCAGAAAAGTCGCAGAAAAGAGTTTCCTGGGCCGGAAAAATAGAGTATTGTAAACGGCGGAATAGCAGATGGAAATGTGGCCGAGCTCTGCGAGCTGAGGTGGTAATAAAGCAAGCTGCCGCTGGAAGCTACCAAGGTGAGGTGGGAAGGCAACCCAGCAATGACGAGGTTCCGCTGCCTGCCGCCAAATTCAGTGTGGGGTTGACTGTGGCGCTTTCGCTGTGTGGCGCTTGATGTTCCAGCTCACACTCAGCAGTTTTTAGAAGAAAATAGTGACTAGCTGTTTTATCTGAAGTCTTTATAGTACGCTGCGAACTTCTTGGGAGAGCTTTTCCAAAAAGCGCGCCAAACTCAAAGCCAGAGGGCGAGCGTTTTCAAGCTCTCTGCACCAGCCACACTTCCAGGTGAATTGCCAAACCTGACGTCAAAGCTTCGCGACAGCCACTCCAACCATTTCGGTCTAACACCAAACCATCCACGATATAGCCTTGGCAAACTTTTTGGTGATATAATCCTCAGAATGTCATCCAGGTACGCGGCAGCGCGGCCGAAAAGGGCCAGCGAGGCCTTCGCGCGGGCGCACCACGGCGAAGCGGACGAGAAGGCCGACCCCGCATCCATCAAGAAAGTCAAATTCGACGTGAGAAATCCGTCAGCGCTCGCACCTAGCGCCAGGGACGACGACGGCGATGGCGAAGATGCCGTCCTCGCCGCAGACGTCATCGGTGGAGGCGGTCGGGCGACGAAGCGAGGTGCCGTCAACATCGACGGTTACGACTCGGATTCAGACAACGAGACCTTCAATGCGAGGGCGGAAGCCAGGGGGAAGAAGGGAAAAGAGGCCGAGGATGTTGACCTAGCGGAGGTGATGGACAACTATAACTCTAAGGGCTCTGCTGGTGGAGGTGGCGAAGACGATGACGATGAGGTCGACATGTTCGGGGACGAGGATGACGAGGACGGGGACAGGGCTGCTGGGAAGGGCAAGGGGTCCAAAAAGGGAAAGGAAGTGCGCTTTCTCGATGAAAATCAAATAGAGGGCCAAGAGCTTGCGAGTAAAGCCGGCGGCACTGTCAAATTGGGCGACGATGGCGGGAGCAGCGACGAAGACGAAGCTGATATCGAGGCTCTCATCGCCGAGGAAGACGTGGATGAGGAAGTGGGTTTGGGTGGGCTAAAGAAGCACGCCCCCAAAATCGACGCCTTCAACATGCGCTCAGAAGCCGAGGAGGGTGCGTTCGACGAGACCGGCAACTATATCCGCAAGGCACAGGACGCCGACGCCGTGCACGATCGCTGGCTTGAAGGCCTCAGCAAAAAAGAGATCAAAAAGGCGGCAGAAGCGCAAGAAAAGCGCGATGCAGAGCAAAGACAAAAGCAACGCGAGGACGACAGCATACTTACGGGCGATCTGCTCAGAAACTTGATCGTCCGGCTAGAGCTGGGCGAAACTGCGCTTGAAGCTCTGGCGAGACTAGGAAAGGGCCTGATCAAGCCCAAAAAAGTGCCCAAGTGGAAGCAGAAGAAAGCAAAAAACAGCGGCAGCGATGCAATGGAGCTTGATACTGAGAAGGAATCCGAGGATCCTAAACAAACTAAAATTAAGGAGGCGATCCACGAGATCACGGATGCCGCAGACAAACTGCTGGGGAGGGATTACCCGAACGTCTATGACACTGAGCGGGAACGGCTCGTGAGGATATACCGCAACGAGACCGGTGAGGCCTGGGTTGAGCCCCCTGATCAAGGGGAGGATGAGGAAGAAACGTCAATGGAAGGCAAGATGTGGGAATTCCGATGGGTAGATGGCCGCGATGACGCCGAAAAGCAAGGCCCTTTCGACGGACCGACGATGAAAGCCTGGCAAGACGCAGGATATTTCGGCGCGGGAGTGGAATTTAGGCCAGCCGGAAAGGAGGACGGCTGGACCAAAGTAGCGACATTTGTATGATAAGCACTACGAGCCTACGGCGTTTTGATACCCACTGAGCAAGCACGGTGTGGCTGCAAAATCAAGCAAGTTTTCTGTTGGCACATTCTGCACCAGGCGAGGTCCTCTCGCATCTACGACGCCGACATGTTATAAGTACAAAACTCCTGCCCTTCCCATGTCAGCTAAAGGTTTTATCCGCCTGAACGCCTATCCTCACAATTCTGACCCCTCCGTTTAGCTCGTATCCATAGTCTCGGTTGCGTGGCCATTTGTCACAAAATCGACCGCTCCATCATTACCAATCAGGCGTTTTTCCGACTCTTGGACAAACTTGACGCTTCTAGTCGGGTCGTAAAAGAGCTTAAAGCTCCGCTGTACATCCTCGATAGTGACTTGCTTCGCTCGCCTCTTTGCGCTGATCAACTGGGAGGTGGTGATAAGGTTGCTGGCATAGCGGAGACCCGCCTCCTGTCCGATCTTGGTGAGGAGTGCGAGAGCATCAGCGGTCAGGTCAACCTCTTCTTCCTGGGCCCGGATGGAGAGAATTTGCTGGATCTCATCTGGGCCATAGGAAAGGGTGTTGATAATAGAAACGCGGTCGAGGAAGTCGAGGGGCAGCCCGTGTGGGCTCTTGTAGTCGGTGCCCCGGATGCGCGAGTGCCCCCTGTTGCTCGCCATAATGACAATAGGAGCCAGGTCGGATTCGAGTGCGCGGTTAACGTACGAGAAGCACTCGATATCGAGCATATGAACTTCATCAATGAAAAGAACACCGGGCACGATCTCGGCCTTGCCCTCCTCCTTCCACTCGCCGACCTTGGTATTGATCTGGTCCCGGATCTCGCTCCGGATCTCGCCTGTGTCGCCGGAAAACAGTGCTAGAAACCCCTGTGTCCTAGAGTTGATAACATCAATCTCGTGAAGCGTGACAGTGTGGACGACCTCCTTCCGCTTTTGGAGCTCGCCGTCTGGGCATTGGAGGAACTTGGTGTCTACGCCCATGGCGTCGTAGTCGCGCGATCTTGCGTATGACCTCCCGAGCTTCGTGATCTTGCCGGACGACTTGTCGATCGAGATGATGTCACCGGCCATCACGCGCTCCTTGGTCATGGCATCGATCATCTTGCTTCCCATGTCGTAGATGGCCTCCATGTCGGTAGTCTTGATGGTGAGCTTGCCCTGCTTGGCGCCGCCGGTCACACTTCTGTCGATCTGGATCTCCACAACCTCGCCCTCCATTATCTCGCTCTCCTCCTTGATTCGGACGCCGATCGACTTTCGGAAGGCCTGCGTGAGTGCCTCTGTCTTGGACATCTCGAGGGAGAAGATCTCGGAAGCGGCGAGGGTGGTGAAGGGCACATCCGCCCCCAGGGACTGGGCCATGCCCATGGCGATGGCAGTCTTGCCGGTGCTAGGGAGGGAGCACACGGGGTTAGCATGCGGCAAACATCCAGGCCCGGAGGCAGCGCCACGACCTACCTGGGTGGGCCGGCAATGAGCACGGCGCGTCCTGCAATCTTCCCCTGCTTTATCATCTCCAGGATAACAGCGGCGGCCTTGCGCGCCTTTTGCTGGCCGACAAGGCCCTGCGACGAAGCCCTCGGCTCCAGTGTGTCGGCATCGACGCCCAGTCCGCGAATATGCGAATGCGCGGCGATCAGATTGATCCCCCGGAGCTCCTTGCTCTCGGAGACTGTGACGACAGGCTGCATGGCGAGCGTGTTAGCTTCGGTTTCGGATCGGGAAGTGCGCAGATACGTACGGCAGCCATTTTGCACGGTGTGTCGAGGTGGATTGGGATGTCGTTGTGTTTTTTGACGACCGCAGCTTGACAGTCGCGAGGCTGAGAAATTGGAAAGAGGCGCGACAAATGCTAAGCATCCAAATTCACAACTCACGCCACTGTGGCTGGTGAGCGCAGCTTAGGAAAAAACGATTGAATTTACGTCTGGGCCGGACCTGTCTCGCCCAGGATGTTGCGGTCTGTGCGCTCAGCCCTTGGAAGCAATGGAACCTGATGGTTCGCCACGCTATGCCCTTTCTGGCCCTAGCGACCTGCACCTCCCCACTTTCTTTCGTTTTTCTTGAGCGCTGAATCCTAGCTGGCGCGTCACGGGAAAGAGCAGCCAGGAGCTGGGTACGGAGTACGCGCTAGGATTTCTAGCTCGCAGCAGTCGCCACTGCCCGACTGGATAAGAGTTGAGTCGCTGCACGAATCGATATCCAGCCCAGAAAATCGAAAAGCTCTCCCCCCCTCTTTCAACAAACAAACACTTTTCCGTGCAGTGGCTTCTGACGATTCCTACCTTACCCACGTCCCGAGCTTTTCATCGGAACATTATTCCTTCGACTCCGTTGGACTCCACCGCCTTGTCGTCGGGGAAAAAAACACCTCGCCGCGCTATCGCATTGCCGGCCCCAGTGCCACATTACCTTCGGTACCTTGTTAGGTACCACCTGCCCGCGACCGACCCTCCACAGCAAAGCCTAAGTCGCTTTCACTGCGCGGGTATACTGACGGGACGCGTCGAGCCGCAAATCGCGATTGTGGAAACATACAAATTCCCGAAGCATCTCAGATTCTCAACCGCCACCGCCTATCTACCTCAGTGCTTCGGAAGGTACCTAATTGGCCGGTGGTGCCTCAGGCACTGCGACGAAAGGAGTGCGCAAACGGGCGATCAGACTCTTGCGATTCCACTCCTACGATTCCTCGCATATCGAATCTCCCATCGCACCTGCTGTTTTTCCCACATATCCCGCCTTCTGTCCCACCGCCTGGGCCCTTCGTGCTCGAATCTGCGCTCTTGTCGGCTTCCCATGACAGACGGCTTTCCCCACAATTGCTTGGGAAGTGGTGTCCCTGCAGGTGGTTGACCGCCAGTCCTAATCACTTCTGGGTTGGAAACCGGAACATTTGCGATCCCAGCTTTGGGATCCAACCAGAGTTAAAATGTCGGCGTATAGACCAGGGGACCCGTACGCGCGGCGTCCCGACGACGAGCGTCGTCCATCCGACGCTCACGATCGCCACCGTGATAGTTACGGACGGAGCATTTCAGATCTCCACCGGGACCGAGACCGGGACCGTGATAGAGGCCATGGCAGCCCGCCAAGAGACCGAGGACCTCCTGGATATGACGCACCTCGAGCCCCATCGAGGCAGTCTTCCACTGCCAGTTTACCAAAAGTTGACCTGGCCCCTGGCCGTACAACCAAAGGCCGTAAGTTGTATCTGATCTCGAGCACATTTTACGCTGCACGTTCATAGTTCTGACGCCATATCATAGCATCGACATCGACATCGGCCAGCCCGATAGGCCAAGTAGTCACCAACGCAGCCGACCCTATGGCCAGACTGGTGGCTGCAGCAGTCCTTATTGCCCAACTTTCGGCGGTTATAAACAGGAAAGCGGCGTTGGACAAAACTTTAGAGCAGAGGCGATCAGAGGCAAACCAGACCAAGTCCAAACATGCGGAGTTTCCTTCCATTCCCGAGGCCCAAGCCAAGTATAGGTTCAGGGACGAGCACCTTCGGGACATCTTGAAGGACGACGAACAAAAGTTGAGAGAGAAGCTAGTTGAAGTGCTAGCAAAACTACCATCAAATTTACCTGGGACAGGAGGTACCCCGGGTGAGGCGCAGCTGCGTTCAAAGGAGTCCCAGCAACAGGCTCTCCAAGCCATACAGAAGGACATCGATGGTAAGCTCGCCGCATTTAACACCGCCTGGAAGACGCACCAAGATGTATCCAAGGGCACTGTGGACTCTCTGAAAACCCAGCTGGAGGAGTTGAAGACTCAGTTGGATCAATATAAGACCCAGCTCGCCGAGCAGAAAATTCAGGCCGAGCAGGATCTTACGAAGCAGCGCGATGCGTTCAAGGAAGAAATCCAGTCCATGTACCAGAGGTTTGAAGCCGCGACAGCAGAGCAGACCTCGACGGTTCGCGCGCAACAGCAGGAACAAATAAGGCTTAACGAACAGGGCATGGAGATTCTCGGCCAGATCAAGAAACAACAACAAGAGTCAACGGCCCAGCACAAGAGCCAACAAGAAGAGTCAACCGCCCAGTTCAAGAGCCAACAAGAAGCATCAGCAGCCCTGTTCAAGAAGCAACAAGATACAGCGGCAGCACAGCTCAAGAAGCAACAAGAGGCATCGTCCGCTCAACTCAGGAAGCAGCAGGATTCAACAAGGAGCTCGGAATCTGCTTCGGCCAAAGATCTTGCAATAATACGGAAAGAAAATACTGAGCTTAAATCGGAGAACGATTCGTTACGGTCCATCGTCTCTCAGTTCACACAGCGGGTGGAGGAGCTCGAGGAACGGGAAGCCGAGCGCGAGAAACGGGCAACTGATCGAGAGAAGGACCTCGAAACCCTCGCCGGCTCAGTCGCCACCTGCACGGAGATGATGAAAGAGCAGGGGTTGAAAGTTGAACAGAACAAGAAAACACTCATGAACATCGATTTCGAGGCGCTCGACGAGATCTCAGAAAGTTACTCGCTGGAGTTCCCGAAAGTGCAGCAGGACCTCAAGAAAGTACAGGACGGTATAATGCGCATCGACAAATATCTCGATGACGAGGTGCTAAATACTGTGGGGGGTTGGGTAGACGGCCTGCGGAAGCAGGATGTTGCCCGGGCCAAAGAGGTTCAGGACTTGAGGGACCAGGTCAAGACGTTTAATAAGTCCGCGCCTGCCAGTCACTTACCCGTCGAGGACAGTTCGATCAAATTGGATGTGGAGGCTCTCAAGACGGAGTATGATGGGTTTTCGGCGCAGACACAACAGTCGATTGAGGAAATCAGGAAACAGCTCCAGGACGAAACTAAGTGCCTCGCCCACCAGTACTCAGTTCTCGACCAGAAATACAACAGTATCACAACCAAGGACCTTGCGGAGCGGATACTTGGCTTGATGGAAAACTTATATCCCGAGCCGAAGACTATTTTGGCGAAACTGGGCCTGATCCATTCGATGGTCGAGGAGTACAAAAAGAAGCTAGACGAGGCGGAAGAAGAGGCCACGGCCATCAAGCGGAGGTTGGAGGAGGTCGCGTCGATATGCCAGAGGACAGGGCATCCCTTCCGAGAGTTAGGTGAGAGGAGTGCCCGCCACTTCGATGATTTCCCGCGGAAGAGGGCGCGAAAAGAGGCATTTCCTAATGGGACGGCCCGCTCAGCCTCTCATAATGTCGTTTACGTTAATGGTGTAAACGGACCTGACGAGCACGTGGAGGTCACTTGACTTTCTCTCTTGGTGGACATCGACGGCGGAATCTTTTGGGGTTTTGTATTTGTGGGATCGCACACAGTGTGGCTAAAAGCAAGGTTGAGCGAGATACCTGTAAGTAACTAAGTCGCTGCGCGGGGGAGTCACGGTAGATATTTTGGGACGACCAGCGAGGGCATGGCCCAGCGAACAAGCGACGATTTATGAAGACTGCGCCGTATTGGAGTGACAAGCTTCCATGTTGGGAATGTGATGCCCATCGTTGTTGCACGCTGCAACCTCTGCGTTTGGTTCCACCGATAACCGGGCTTGTCGATTAAAGTTTGGGCGGCGGGCGGGGATTTGGGCAAGGTTACCCTGCCCTGCCTGTGCCGCCTCCCGCGCAGAAGGCGTGGTGGGGTTGCCGCAGGCTGGGTGAACATGGATCGAAAAAGTGACAGCAGCTCACGAGACCCCCAACAACCGACAACCGGGGACGGACGGTGAGGCGGCGAGACCAGACAGACGGAACGAGGGAAATCCAGGCCGGGCGGGCGCGAAATATGGGGGAGGGGATCTGGGCGGCGCTGTGCCACTTGGCCGCCGAGAGATTTCTCGCTTGTTGGTTGCCCGCATGTTCGCCGTCGTTGTGTTAGCGATGGCGCTGTTCCTGCTGCTGCTGCTGCTGCTTACGCTCGACACTACGCTGCCGTTGATTTCATCGACGTTGAGTGAGGTGCCTAGATGGGGGTGTGGCGGAGTGATGGGTATAGGTTTGTGAGGCAGGCCGTTTGGGGGCTTCGGTCAATGAAAAGAAAAAGAAAAAGAGGAGAATATATTTGCACCGCAGTTCTACACTGAAAATGCGTAAGAGAAACTCTCGAATATTTGAGACTTGATTCGCATTGCAAGATAGCTGGCCCATTCACATTGCAAGAGATCTTGCTTGCATTGTGAGAGGCCGGCCTATTTACATCATAACAGGCTGCTAGAGACTACTGCTGCATCTTCGACATTATGAGTACAACGCAAATAGATATCCTCAAAAAAGAATGTCACCTTAATCCAGACCAGATGTTGAGCAGCCGTGTATTTTGCGAAGTGTGCACGGGAGCAAACAGGCCTCTAGAGGGATTGAAGCTATCTAGGGCAGCAAATGCAGAGAGCCAACAAACATTTGAAAACACTGTCGCCCTATAGGGAGAGGTTGAATGTATGGAAAAATTAATTGGGTTCATCAGTGTCGTCATGTGCTGGCTGGACAGTGACAACGGCTACCGCGCACTGGCGGCCCAGCCCCTTCGTACACATCCTCCTCACCGCTGCAAAAAGCGTCTAAAAATGCAGTTGGTGTGGGTATGCCAGACGCCCAGACCTGGGTGCCTGATCAGGTTTTACCTGGAACCCAAACCCAAACCTGCAGAAGACAACAAAGCGGCGGTCGATCTTCAAGGTCCAAAAGAGTCTTGGAACCTGAGGGAGGGGACTCTCCTCCGGCGAGGTGACGCTTCCCTTTACCTTTCACCTTACACCACAAGACGTGCCGTCCTGCTGGCTGGGGGCTCTAGATAGCTACCGTATCAATCCTGAATCGGCTCCGCAAAAGTCGCGTGTTCAACATGCATATGCCTTGGCTCAATGGGCCGCCAAACCGATCTGTGACAGCGTAACGGGAGTCGGGTTAGGGTTATGCGTGACAACCTGGGGGGGGGGGCTACAGCTTCCTTCCTCAAACTAGAGTTGGGTGGCCCGCACCGCACCCGCGCTCTTCAATTGCCCAAGAAATCCTCCGTCCAGACTGATCACCAGCACTGGCCCTGTTCACTCTCCACTCTTCGCGCAATCCCACCCTCGGCTGGATCCTAGCTGGGCCAGTGCCTGCACACCACCCGACACCCGAGAGTGCACATCACCACCCACCCGGCACTGCACCTTCCGGAAGCCAGCTAGGTTCAAGCGGCTCTGTCAGCTTCCCCTGCAACCACAACCTGCCAGCCTTTTGGTCGCCAATTCTTGTCCATCGTCGTCCACAACACCAACGTCGTCGTATGCGGGCACGGTCACGGTCACGGCCCCGATCTCGACCACGCTCGTCCCACCGCCCGAGAGATGTGCTCACATCTTCTCCGAAAAGACACAGGTCGCTGCTCGGAGGCCGGGAGAGAAATCTAGACTGTTGGGAGCCCATCGAGAGCTCGGAAACGCATCACAGCATTGGGCCACGTCCCAGCCTACCTCTAGCTATCTCCGCATCGCGAAGGCGCAATCAGCGCTGCCTGTTTGGTGCCATCCTCTATCGGGTGAGTACGCCTTGCTTGACCTCGTTTGTTTTTGGAGGTGCCAATTGCCCCGCAAGCCTCACGCATGCTGCCATCGCCCGCCACAGCGACAATGGGACGTGTTTTTCTGGGCGGCGAACCAAATGCTAACATTGCGATCCCAGACAGTTGCGCGCCGAATGAGCGGTGCCCTCGCAAACGGCACTTTTGCGTCGTGCATCCCGACAACTGAAGCGCCACACCCCGGGTGTTTGCGCGCCCAGCCCACCACCTGCCCACCGGCACCGATATACCGCCAGCATCGGACCTTTTCTGTTTTCTCGAACCTAGCTACCACGAGATACCTTCCTTTGTCCAATCCGATGTCGCAGCAACAATGAAAGAAACGATGGATGGCGCGGCGAAGAGCATAGACATAGTGGCCAAGCGCATTCTACCACACAATCCGCACCATCTTTCCCTCTCATTGGGTCGCAAGTTTCCCAAACCGGACGGGTTCTGGTTCGACGGCGCAAGCAGCCCCCTGCAATACCTGACCTTCGTGTCGGACGCGGATCGCGGAATTCTCATCACGCGGCCGTCGTACGACATTTGCGAGGAGCCCGAAAGCGCGCCTCTTCCGATGCCCGTCAAGGTGCTCGCCAAGGGCGAGGTGAAGAAGAAGTTGTCAATCAAGGACTATCAGAAGAAGAAGAACAACTCGGCGTCTCCGACGGACATTGACCCCACCGTGAAGTCCGACGCGAGACCAAATGGAGGCCCCGCCCCTGCCAAAGCTCCAAAGGAAGAGGAGAGGAAAGAAAATGCGAAACCCACCGAGAAGCACGAAATGCGACACGAGACCCAACGGCCAGAAAAGCCGCGCGGGGAGCTAAACGGGGAGAGGTACGGGTCATTCAGGCCGTAGCGAATGCAGCAAACAAAGCTAACAAACGTCGCAGAATAAAGAGTTCTCAACAAAAGCCACCACACGCGGATGTGGAGAGCCGCAAGCGAAATGCCGACACAGACGGAAACCCCCCTCCCCAGAAACGGGTCAAGAGCGAGTCTATCACTTCGAGGCCCGATACCTCCCGACCAGCGAAGCCCGAAGTGCCGCGGACACGAGATCGCGGACTCGAGAAATCGCATAGAGATTCCCGGGGCGAATCGCTACATCCGACAGCCAACGGTTTAGCGCCCTCTACAGCAGACAGGGGGCGGGAGAATACGGCGTCTCCGAGGTCTACAATTCAGGTCAATGGGACGAGACCGCACTCGGACAGTGGCAGATTGACACCTCGAAAAATGGAAACATCAGCGAAGCCGGCCTTACCAGAGTTATTATCGCCGCTTCACCCTTCGCTAGAGGCCGAATTGAACGAGCGAGAAACCGGTAGGAAACGGACAGCGGAAAAGGCACCGGCAAGATCTCAAAAACCCGAAAGCCATGCTGCAACAAAAAGACCGAGACCGGCGTCCCAAATACCACAGCTCCTGTCTCCTACCCTGCCAGCTATAGTGGAGGCGGAGCTTGCACGGCTGAAAAAGACGCCACCAAAGGGCGAAGGGAGCCAACGCAGCAACTTGACTCCGGAATCGCCCACAAGCGCGAGAAAGATAAAACCTGCCGCCCAACATGCGGACGAAGAAGAACCTTCCCGGCCATCGCGGCCCTCCAGAATTGTCACCATCAAGCTGAAGAAGGGGATGGCAAAACGGGCAAAGGACCTGCTGAGCCTGCCGTCCAGATCAGCAAAGGACGCCATGAAAAAGGAGCCCTCGGCGAGTGTAGAGGGCACACCGCCACCTGCACGGAAGCGGCCCCGGCTATTAGATGATGGCCCGTCCGAGGCGGCTGTTCCGAAACGGAACAAGACTGCAGTCGACTCTGTGGTGGCGAGACCCATTGGTCCATCTACGCCCCTCAAGCAGAGCGCCACCGCTATGTCACGTGTGACCTCAAGCCAGTCTCAGGGGACACCAGGCAACTCACAGGGGCTTACCCTCACACCGGGTGCGCTAGAACGTCCACCAACACGATCGGACAGCGTCGAGCCCACTAGAGCTCGTGCGGCTGGCGAAATTCTCCGGGACCGCGCTGCGGTCGAGGCTCTCCGTGAGAAGGGCGAAGAATACCGCGTGCTCGGAAGCAGTATCAAGCACCAACGCGACGACATTGCACGTGCAGCGAGCAACACCAAGGACGGCCTCACTAAGGATGATGAACGACGTGTCACGGCACTGCACTTTGAGATGGTCCTGTCGTACATGGTCTCATTCTCTTCCGTCAATCAAGCTCGCACCCTCGAGCGCAAGATGTGCGATCTAGCGTCATGGGAATCTCTGTTACCCCACTTTGCCGAGCTTAGGGTACGCGTGCGACGTGAGGGTCCCCACGGGGCTCTGCGTGCCCTGGCCCTGCAGCTACAGGCTGTCTGTCTGGAGCAGATAACGGCGGCTTTTCAGACACTCGACCCAGCAGCTGCTGCTACGGGGTTCGCCCGGTGGGTGAAGCTCGAGCGGATGAGGGCGCCGACATGGTCGGACGCGGTCGCCTCGTATGAGGGGGTTGAGGACCCACGGATGAAGACACTTATGGGCCCATGGTCCAAGGTCGAGGACGCGGTCATGGCGGCACTTAACGTCCTGAGACGATGGGCAGATCGGAATTCCGTGAGGTGGCAACCAGTTATCATGAAGGAGAAGCACGCTGAAGCGGACAAGGAAAGGGATAGGGGGAGAGATCGGGAGAGGGAGAGGCCCAGGGAGAGGATAGCGGAGGGGAGGATAAACGGTGGAGGTGGTGGTGGCGGTGGAAGAGAAAGAGAGAGGGACGGAGAGAGAGACAGGGACAGGGATAGGGATTGATACCCCCGTCGTCCCCGCCGAGCTGTGAGCTGCGGGAGATGTACGGCGCCGCACATAATGTTTTCTGGTATTGTACATGGTACAAGGAAAACGACGGCCATTGTGTTTTTGGTTGCGCTCTGGTTTTTTTTTTTTACAACACTCTTGTTGATTGCTGCCATCCGCCTCGGTAATGAACCGGGCAGGTGCGCTAAGTAAAGTGTCTGGGATCAATGGGTTGGGACGGGCGGTTCAACGGGTCGGCTTTTTTTTTCGGTTGCGGTTTTCTCCGGGTAGGGTCGCGTATATACCATGCATGCTCGATGTATTATGAAATGTTTTGCTGCTGCTGCTTGTGGAGAGACACTGGGTGCTTTTTCGTTGTGTTTACTTTCCGTCAGGTTGGAGTCAGGGGCTACTACCTGCTGGCTGGCTGGCGGGGCTGTTTGGTGTCCCTTGCCTCATTCCCTTGCTTGAGAGGTTGGCTTGTGGGGGGCGTGGGTGTTAGATGCTGGTGCGGATACTATCTATTGTCTATTGTCTGTTGTCTGTTGTCTACTGTGTATTGCGGAGCGAGAGCGGGTTGGTGTCTTTTGTGCCCGAGGAGGCTGCATCAATGGACGGCTCGGCAGATCAAATGATGGATGGATGGATGGATGGATGGACGGCGTTGGTGGAACCTGGGGGACATGATGGGCTGAATACTAGGTTTCGATGGCTACGTGGATATGATGGGAGGGATGCTTTTGACGCTCAAAATACTGCATTCGAGTCTCACTGCGCTGGTCGACATGTGCCCCGCCCGGAAAGGGAGGTTGTTACTGCTCTGATGCATCCTGTTGTCGCGGCCGGCTAGGTTGTTCAAATGGCCTGGGCTGTTCGAAAGCTGTGAGCTGTGCGGGTTGCTTGCGAGTGAAAATGGGATTGATGGAAAGTCGAGCGTGGCGTGGGAATGATACCATGGGTAACTTTGATGTGCAAGGGTAGTTAGGAGATGTTTATTTGGTAGGGGGTATGAAAGACAGATATTATGAGATGCTGAGATTCTGTGTTTCGCATTCGTGGTGGGTGCTGATAATGGAGACTGTTGAGCTATCCGGCTATTAGTAACGGTCTTTGCATGTGCAATGTTTGTATCTGTTCGTGGATACGATGAAGCTGTTCGAAGATGGGACTTTGAATGGGGCTCTTGGAGTTGATGGACATAGTGACAGGGCATAGACACGATGTACGAGAGCTCCAGCCAGAAGAAAGGGCCCCCTGGGCCAGTGTGGGAGATCTTTTCTTATTGTTCAAACCGCCCATGGCTTTTATTGTTGTGGTCGGAGCATTCGTACGATCAGCCCAGCGCCCTATAAAGTTGGAAAATCTTGGTTGGGAATGTTTGACCAAGCCCGCTGGAGTACCTAGTAGCAGAGCTTTCGTACCTATCCAGCCGTCAGGCGCGGGAAAATAACTGAGCTCCAGCTTGCAACTGGATGCCCGTGTTCTGAGTAATGGTAGGTCTGGTACAACTCCTACCTACATTCAGGAAAACAAACCTCGGCCGTATTCGTGATAGTTGTTGAATGAGGTAGCCGGTATCATCGGTCGTATAGAGGTGGCCGAAAGCGTCAGCTCCCCTCACTCGTCTCTCTAACTTGAACTATCCGTTCGCGTTAAGGCAAGGTCGCAGTGTTCAAGGCTCAGCGATCAACAATACTCCGGCCGGGCTCAGCTGATGCAAGAGCTTGGGATTGAATATCAGGCTTGCCCCGCCCAACCGCGTGTGGTGACGATGAGGGCGAGTCGGATCCCAAATATCGATTCGACAGGATCTTCGCCAACCACAGCTGTAACAGAAATTTCCCTCCGCAGTGACGAGCTTTTCGGTACATGATGTTGCTAGTGGGCGGGGCGTCATGACGTGGGTGTTGGTCGAGCTCAAGAGATTACCGAAGCTGTCCGACACGTAGACATCGCAAATATGTTGTCTTCAAATATCGATACATCTTGAGTATTTGCTGCTGGTGAAAATTCGCTGACGAGATGATGACGAAGGGACACCGCCCGCTGCACTCAGGCAGCAGAGAACCAGTGCGCCTCCCACAGTGATTGTGTGGCAGCATGCGGAGCTGCCGGGACAGACTCGGACTGGCAGGCGGATGCGGATAGAAGCGCGGAAGGCGCAACCCAAAGCACCTACAGAACAGGAATATGCGGGTACAGTGCGGATATCTTTGAAAACAGGACTAAGACAAGAAGTTATCTGAGACCCCCGGGCCACTTTTATCAAAATCTGCAGAGATGACCTTGGGCATTGTCTACACTTCAGAGAGGGGCTGTTGATGTCTTTTGGTTGTCTGGGGGAACCACCCACCACCCGGACACTGCCCGGGACCGAGACAGAATCCCTCACCGCCCAACAATCAAAACTGTTTGCCCTCGCCAGAACCTACCAATTCCCAGCGCCGAATCTTCCATCTGAGACCTCAAGACTATCAGGTAACAGTAATGTCGATCCGTACCCCTGTGATCTTGGAGCAATCAACAAACCTGACATCAAGTTATCTGTCCACGGGCAGAAATAGCGGCCCTTGGCCTGACTAGTGTCTCCAGTAGCCGCGGGATGATACCAAGATAGGCACAGGCCGGAACTGGGAGGTCGGGACTTGGTTAATATGCAGAAGCCCTGAAAATCGACATACTTTTCAAACAGAAAGCCGCCTCCAGACCAGTTACCGGATCTCCAGAAGAGTCGAGAAGTCCCTTCAGAGGCTGTTCCGGCTTCGCAAGCATGGTGAGTGAAAGACATTCAACGCGGCAGAAGGGAAACACCCAGCTGAAATCAACCCAGTTATCAGAGTAAGGTTCTCCACGCAGCACGGAATGGCCGTCAGAATCGTAAAGATTTGTTCCTGGGCGAGGCAGCTGTCTGAGATTGGCAAGCACTGCAGGTCAAACCCATATCACTCGCAGAGGCCAAATTAGGGAGACATAAGATACTGTTCTTCGAAGGAAAAATTAACATTTTTAGGGGAGAATCGTAGCTCCTGCGGCTGCGGTTTGACGCTGACAAAGTTATTCTGAAGCAGAAGCAACACTGCCGTCCCCAAGCTTGACCCCCCGATACGATCACAAACAACCAGCATACCTACAGTTGTTCGAATCGCAGGAGAAGACCGTGCGTCGACAAAGCAATGAGAAGACGGTGCCGTGGCCACTCGTCGGAGAATAAACTCGAGCCAAGCTCCCAATGTCCGCCTATATTCCTCCCGCTTTAATAACAACGAGGCTCGAGCGGAATAAAATAGCCTGGAACAGTGGCTTCATCACCCGACGTCAGCTTGAGGGCTGACATCGTATTCGACGAGAAAAGTAACCGCACAGTTGCTGTCCTTGGTTGCCCAAACGACGGCAGCGGTGCGGACATGATACACTGGCACTCGAAAGGAGAGACCCTACCAACAAATACCACGCATATTATGTATGCTACGGCGTATTTAAACATGACCCGCGTGCAATATGGGAGATATCAGGCACATACGCTCATCGCACTGGAAATTTGTCATCGAGTTCCCTCATTTAGTCAGGTATCCCCCATCAAATTTGCCATCGCAAAGCTAACGCTTGTTGCTTGTAGAGTGAGAGAACTTGTACCAAGTAGATCTTAAGTAAAAACAAGGCTTCCGAGTCTAATCGCAGTTAAACTCTCGGCTATTGTGAAGCAACAGGACAAATATCATCCCAAAATCGAAGTCGTGGGGACGGCATAGTCGAAAGGCATCACAGCCACGACAAGCTGCCAGAAGAAAGAAACTCTTACTCCATGAAATTGCCCCCCTTCATCATTGTGCGTGGGGTCGCTGTTGGGAAAGCTGGCCCAAGAACCTAGTATCTTCGTGAGCCCGAGCAAAATAACGGTGACCCATCACACAGACAACAAAAGTAGAGATAGCAGTTATCCATAAGATTCCCAAGCATCTGACCATCCTAATCCTAATGCCTTCTGACATGTCACAGTCCCAAATGCTGCCAAGATATCCCCTCCCACCTGGCTGCAAGTCAAGTAAGTTTGAATGCCGAACCGGCCTGGCAGCTGTCCGAGCAAGCGAGCAAGATCGTGATACTGTCACGGTGATTCGGACTGCAACAACAAAAAGGATGGTGTTACATCCCACGACATCTGCTCCATCCTCAAGCTCCAAGCATCCATCCAATGCATGGCAACGGAAGAGACAGATTGAGATGGAAAGTAGAACAGAGGACCCGGGGGTCAGATGAAACGAGCGTCCCAGGACGAAGCCCATCATTTACAAGACTACAATGCCATACCCGCACCAGAAGTACTTCCAAGCAGAGATCTCATTCGTTCATTTATTTTCATTTCATCGTCAATAAACCCATACGTAGTTAGGTGGGTGGGTATTCTATGGTTACAACCCACGCCGTCAATTTATCATTCTGATATCGTCACTGCCGACCGACCGACCGAACAGAATCTCCCGAGACATAACAGTCCGACGACCACCCGACTGACTGGCTGACTGACGACCAGCCAAGATGATAGGAGATGTTCTACTCCCTAGGTATATTCCCCATTCCAAAAAGACCCCCCAAAAAAAAGAAACAGCCTCCTGTCATCACCGTGATTCCCGTCTGTCTGATATGACCAAGTGAGGAGGAGGGGGGTGGTAGAGGGGAGAAAGATGTGACATGACAGCCCAACCTGGTGATGGTGAATCCCCTCCCTCCCTCCGCTCCTCCTCCGACCAGAGCAAGACAAGACAAGACAAGACAAGGCAGGCAAGCAAAACATAACGCCCAACGCCCCAGCTCCCACGCGAGCACGGTATCACCCACCCACCCAACCAACCAACCACACACACACACACACACACACACACAAATGAAATAGGTATCCCATCTCCGATTTTTTCCCCTTCCCCCCTCCTTTCCATCCCACGTTCACGTCCACCATCACTGATAACTCTGCGACCTCGTGTCCCACTCCTCATGCTTGACCATAACTTGCCCACTCTCATGGTCCATCAGCGCATTATGCAGCCCCAGCTCCTCCGGGCTCACAATCCCTCCATGCTGGGGGTGTGTATGATGATGGTGGTGATGATCCTGATGGTCGCAGAACGCACTGGAGTAGCATTCCGCGTCGAGAGCGCCGCCGCCGCCGCCAGTGGGAGTGCCGTATCCCATGGTGACGCCGAGGCCGAAGGGTGAGTACGGGTTCTGCTGTTGCTGGTGGTGGTGATGGTGCCATGCTGCTTGGTTTGAGATTGGGTCGATGACTGTACCAGGGGGGTTGCGGTGGTGGTGTGATGGTCCGGGATCGCGGTTGAAATCAAATGAGGCGGCGTCGGAATGGAGGAGGTCGCTGGTGGGGCTGTGGGCGAAGCCCTGGGATGCGGCGGCTGTGGCGGCGAGGACATCCGAGTCGCTGCAGGGTGTGAGGAGGCGCATGTGCAGGCGGGATTGCATCTCAGACATAGCGGAGGTGCTTAGGTTGCGCTGGCCGAATTGCTGTTGCTGATGGGATGGGGGCTCGAGGGGCGAGGGGGCGCCCATGAACATGCGCTCCTCTTTGACCATTGCAGAGGGTCCCTCGGGCGCTTCGGTGGTGCTTCGCTCGTGCTTGATGTTGCTGCCGCCTGTCTCGGAATTGACGTCGTCGGTGGAGGGCCCGTCTTTCTTCGCTTTGGCACTATCGTCCTTTTTCTTCTTGGAGACGCGCGGTCGGTTCGTCGAGTTGGGCCGCTCTTTCCTACGGGTTGGCTCAAGGCCGAGCAGGGCGGCCTTGAATCTCGAGTACCGCATGCGGGCGGCATGGCCGTTGGTGATCTCCTGGGCGAGGATGGGATTGTGGGCGACCTTGTTCCAGTCGATCTGGAACGCCGCGGGTTAGTGCATCGCTCCCCAGTGGCCACCGACGCCGGCACTTACATCCTTCAGGCATTTTTGCTGGAGGATCGCGAACAGGAACCGCGTCATGGCGTTGTCGTTGGCGGACATGATGGGCGGTTGCTGGTCTCTTGCTTCTTGCTTCTTGCTGGGGGAGATAGCAGGGCGAGTCGAGAGCCAGCGACCACAGCCACGGAGCAGGCAGGTCTTTACAGAGGGTGAGAGGGGGCAGCGGCTCAATATGAACCTGAACAGCAAGTGGATTACACAGTAAGAGCGCCAGTGGCAAGGATCACACCAGCCGAATGCTGCTGCTCGAGTGTGGGGGAGTGAGTCACTGTTGAACCGGGTGTGAACCGATTAGAGGTGAGGCTGGCGGGAATTATATGGTTGTTTCACCATAAAAGGGTCCAAGGCGGAGGCCGGGGAGACAAAGCAACCATCATTCTTTCTGGCCGATTCTCTGCCCCTTAGGTAGCTAGCTATAAGAGTCGGCAGCGAGCCGAGCGGACATCCTGTCCCCCGGGGCTCTTAGACGTGGTGCCTGGCCAAAGGAGGCGATGGGCGGATGCAGAAAACACTTGTTTGCTCGTGTAAGCAACAGGGTTAAAGCGCCACTAGGAAAGGAAGAGAAAGGCGGTTTATCTTGCTTGTTGCGCGCTGTGTTGGGTGGGATTGATTGATGATTGACCAAGCGGAAATGGTTGTCCGGGCGCCAGCCTGCAGGGCAGGTGGGAGACAGAAAGGGGGGGACTCAACAAAAAAAATGGAGCTGGACTGCCACACCAGTCACTTGAAGTCGTGATGGTGGGATGCAGCGACAGGAGCCACACCGCGTCGCGGGGCTAGAGGACCGCGTAAAGTGGTTTTTCTGAGAGCTTGCATGTCGCACCCCTGCCCCCTGTCCGCCTATCTCTTCCCCATCGAGCTTCCAACAACGAGCTCCGCCAATGTCAAACCCGCAATGGTCCGCCTCGAGCGGCGAATCCAAGACACCAAACGGCCGAGACGATCCATCCAGGAAGTCTCGTTTGCTCTCTGCTACATTGGCCTGCAAAAAAATCGCGCGAAGCAAGCAACAGAAGAGAGCTTTGGCGAGACGACTTTTGCGCTCCGCCGAAGCTAGGAACTGGGTGCTGGGAGCCGGGGAATCCTGGCAGCATGCAAGATCGGGATCAATTGCGAAATCCAATCCAGGAACGGACGGAGCGTGTGATACTTGACCAGCTAGCTGCCGTGGGCTTGTGAGTCATTCGAGTCATCCTGGCGAGCCTGGATGCGGATATTTAGGTGGTTGGGGTGGGAGGGACGCTCCCTCCCATTGGTGATGACGGAGATGCGACACGGTTCCGCGGTTTGAGAGTGCGGTACGCCGTGTACTCGCTGGGTACGACGTGCAATCGGGCGCACTCGTCTGAGGCAGAGCCGAATACGTGGCCCCAACGGAGGCTACATGCGATGCAGCGTCGAGGACATGGGATGTGTTGAGCACAAGTCTTTGCGCGTCGCCTTGGCCGCCTTATCACGGCAAAGGGGATGTAGCGGTCAGGTACCGCCAAATAGTCCGCCAAAGAACCCCCGCCTTTGAGGGCCAGCCTGACGGCGACCGCAACGGTCCTGCAAGGCTGTTGTGCTGGGAAAATGGCGATTTCTGGCAAAAAAATCCATTCCAGGCGCATCAGGCCAATTCGGCGAGGGGAGGCTCGAATTAAAAAATCTACAAAAGGGACCACTTGGTTCATCATGACATTGACACCTGGGCGATTGTGAGGGTGCGGCAGCGAGCTGGGTGGTGGATAGAGCGGTCACCGAAAATAGAGGAGGTTGGACATCAGGAAATGCGGGCTCGGCAGACTAGCAACGCGTCGTAATCGACACTGTGTGACTGATATCGCGATGTTGGCGCCAAATCACTTGACCTGGCGGTGTAAGCACTGAGGGGGTGGGCTTAGCTGATTCGAAAGGCACCGGCAGGCAGAAGTCAGGCAGGAGGCCTACCAGCCTGAAAACCTCAGGCCGTGTCTGCCTTAGGCACCAGATGGGGTGTTGCCTGACAAGAATCGGGCACTAATCTCGCTAGATATCGGCCAACCAACCAACCTTGCTGGTTCTCCTCGCTTCCCCCACAGCCACGGCTGCAGCCCTGATTGGTGCCGAAGCGCTAGGAAGGCAGGACGGTCGGAGGCCGGTTAAATGTTGTGCCCGCCTCCCAACTGTTTGAGCTGCTCTATCTCCCCGCAGCGCAAAACCAGCCAAAACCATCTCCCCTTAGCAGACGTTAGCAATTTTCGAAGCTATCCACTCTTGCCGGTCGACGACCTATAGTAGCAGCGCTGGCTGATTCCGCTCCGAGTCCGTCGTCCGCCATGAACAAAAACTGGAACGATCGGGCCGACAAGGACCTCTTCTTCACGATTCTGAGTGTCAAGAACATCGGCGTCATCAGCGGGGCCGAATGGACCACCATCGGCAACCACATGCGCCAGCTCGGCTATGGCTTCACAAACGAGGGATGCCGGTGAGTGCCAACTCAGCTACTTTGCTACTTTTGTCTACTTCCCTGTCATCGTCGATCGCCTGTCTGCCGGCTGTCTGACGTCCGCCGGCGCCGCAGCTTTGGCTTCATCCGTTCTGCTGTGTCCTTGCCTGTCGGGCTGCCCCCGACTCGGTATCGGGGGTTGGATGCGGAGGGTGGAGCGTGGGCCGGGGCGCGGTCTTGCCCAATTACGTTTGCCTGACACTGATCCTCTGCAAGCGGCCAAGTTGGCTGACTCCCTTCTCATTGTCTCGCTGCCGTGTGCGACCCTTCTTGCATCATTGCGTCACTGCGTCGTTTTGTCGGGCCAGTCAGCCCCTTGATATCTTGTGCTGCCTCGGGCTCGTCGTCGATCAAGCGGTAGCGGCGTGTATCTCTCTCTGTCTTTCGTAACACCGCCCCGTCGTCGATCAAGCGATGCGTATATCTTGAGCCTGCCTCTTTCATGCATACATCCCGTAGCTTCTGCCTCGTCATCGGGGAGCGATAAGCGCACCTCGGACATGTCCCGGCCGCTTGCTGACCAGCTGCTGTAGCCAACACTTTCAGGGGCTACGCCGTGCCCAGAACAAAGCTGAATCCAACGGCGTTGGGGGTGGTGACGGGCCTAAGAAGGCAGATCCCACGCTGAATCCCATCACACGCAGGCCTGGGCCAGGTCGAGGTCGACCCAGAAAGCAGCCCGCCGCCGGAGCATCCGGAGCACCCGGAGCCGCTCCTGTCACACCTGGTGCTATCGGGGCTCCAGGAGGCCCCGCCGCTCCAGCAGTGCTCGGAATGCCTCCCGCGTTAGATGGTGTGCCTGGTGTCGGGGATATATCTACTCTCTCTGAGAGCCCGGGGGTCCAGGACGGCAGCGTGGAGCCCCAGCACCAGCCCCCTGTAGACAGATCCGTCTCAGTCCAGGGCGACACACCTGTGGATGACGAGCTGGCTGTCGACCCTAGCTTAGAAGACGCCGAAGAAGCGGAAGACGACGACGATGAGCACGCAGCAAAACGACCCAGGCTTGATGACAACCAAGACCAATCGCTCGAAGACGTAGCGGTTTTGCATGCTCTCGCCGCACACAACAATCCCGTGGCAGGAGATGAGTACGAGCCAGAGTGAGTATCCCCTTTTCTTTTCTCTTTCTATCACCCGTCAGCCAATTCTCGTTCTCCTCATATTGTGTTCGACCACTAAACTATCTTGTAGATTCAACTACGGCGACACATAGTATGACGGTTCCAGGAATTCTTTGTAACGGTTTCGGGTCACTCCCTTTATCGGAGTGTAGAATGTTGGTCTTGTCGACGAGTCCGGTGGCTCGCACTAGCTCTCTCGTCCCCCAATGGGTCAGAGTTTGCTTTTTGCACACATTCGAAGATTTTTGACGATGAGTTTAGCGTTCGGGAGTTTAGGCGGGTATGATAATGCCTATGTTTCAACGCCGTGGCTTGGGACTGCTAATTTATTAGTATCCCAACCAGACAAGCAGGGTTACACTTAGCAAGGGAAACACAAACCTCTCGCTGTCTCGAATCATTAGGAGTACTCCTATGTTTCCATAACAGCAACTCAAATCTCAAGAGTAGCAAAGCCGCAAGGCAGAATAAATGGCCACTCTCCTTCCCAATCCTGTTGAGAATTGTGATGTTGACACTGAACTGCTAGGACTAAGCCACGCAGGGCATGGGGCCTAGGGCTCCCACTGCTGAAAAGGTCTCTGGTTTTGTCTTTCTTCCTCTTCCTCTTCTTTTCTTCTCGAGGGTTGTTTCCTTGGTGGACAACTTCTTGATTGCTCGCTTCGCAAGACGGGTTCCCAAATTGGGAGCAGAAGGAAGTTCGCAGAAAACACATATAAACACTGCCAAATATCCATCATGGCACCATGATCACGCTCACATGTTCAATTCCAGGGTCCTGCTTGCATCCCATCTTGGCCAAAACTATCAAGAGGGTGTTCGGAACTGGGGCTACTTTTGAGATGATCATCATCAATCGTGTTCACTCTCACATTTGCCCCGAAAATTCGATCCCGGCCTCCGACTCTAGTCTCACTCACCCGCACCAGAATCGGATATGGCCTGTTGCTGCGCATCGTCTGTTATGCGCGTATCACTCCCTTTCTCGCAAGTCGCTCTGTCAGTTCCTATCTCGCCCACGCCCACGTACCCCCGTTGCCGCAAGCTCTATTTAAACCCGCCACCTCTTCCTTCCCCGAACGAAACTTCTCTTCCACAACCACAAAAACCGCCAACACCACAAAAATTGGCAAAACAAACAAAAATGGCCGCCAACAACACCCGCTGGGCCGGCGAGGCCCATGAAAGCCTGTGCATCGCCCTTTACATGGCGATCGTCGAGATGGGCGGGTCTGCCCAGGCCCAAAAAGAGACCATCGAGAGGGTCATGACCAACCGCGGTCATACCTTCAGCTGGGAGGCAATCCGGTAAGTGAAGTGCTGTTCTTTGCTTATTCTGCCCTATTCTGCCCGTTTTTCCTTTCATGGCCCCACGTCAACAAACAAATTCGACAACACACGCTTTTTTTCGTGGCCTGTTTTTTTGCCCTTCCTCCCACAACCCTCCGCTGCCAGCCGAATTCGAACCTGGGGATACACCACCACAATGCCTGCCTGGACCAAGGAGAGGGCTGAGGACCTTGCTCGCGTCTTTTTTGACGCAACCAAGCCTCACTCCCCAGAGTTCAAAGACGAGATTGTACAAGAGATGGCCTCGCGTGGTCACCATGATGTGGGGTGGGACATGCTTCGGTGAGCCCTCTGGCTTGGTTGGCTTTTGTTTACTTGGTGCAAATTACCCCTTTCGGGTGGTCCAAGCGCGCCTTCCAGTTGCTCCAAACCTGGCGGAATGGTCGTGTGCGAATTAGTCCAAACACCATCCCAGCTTGCTGAGCTCATTTCCGCTTTTCATCACATGCCCACCAACTCGCTCAGGCTTCCGTCGTTTTTTATTCCTGAACACCACCTTTTTGCGAGTTGATCATCAACCACTGCAAACTACACTTCTGCCACGACGAACCACCAAAAATACACTCCCGCCATCATACTACCTTTGCCTCGAAGCTGCTCACCATGCCTCGCTGGGAAGAGATCCGCGATGATCTATTTGACGCTGTCGTCACTGTCATGCCAAGCTTGACTAAGGAGCAGCAGGACGAGGTTGTGGAGATCATGAAATCCCGCGGCCATAACATGGTGTGGAATGCCATCAGGTATAAATTGTCTCCTTCCGCGCTTTTTGCACTTGCACCACACATCACCTTCTTCTTTCTTACAACACGCTCACGAGAGCCTCACAAACTTGCGAGAACTTTTCCCATACAACTTCCTCACCTTCTTCATCTCTGTCTCTTCATTCCAGCACGCATATTTTCGTCCGATAGTAGCAGAATCATCAAGATGGCCAAGGCGACTGGAGCCCCTCACGCTTGGGACACGGACACTGAGGTGGACTTGATGAAGGTCTTGAACACGCACTTCAGACCCAACGCCGAGGACTGCAAGAAGATGAACGTGTTACTTAACGCCAAGGGTTATAAGTTCACCGACAACGCGCTTCTGTATGGTTTCCTTCTCTCTTCCTTCCCGTCCCACATTTTTGCACTTCAACCTTTTACATCACCTTTTTTTGCTGCCCTTCATTCTACCTCACAAACCATCTCACCACCAACCGCAAACCGTCGCAATGGGCCGGGTTCTCCAGAAGTGGGATGCTGATGTCCATGATGACATCTTGCTGGCAGTCATCAAGCACTTTCAGCCAAAGGCAGAAGACTGGCGGATCATTGTGGCAGGCCTGCAGCAGCTAGGTCACACTTTCTCTGAGAGTGCCCTACAGTAGGTTGCTCGTTGGCGCTCTGGTCACGAGATCAGACGAGATCAGACGAACAGCCCTCAAAAACCCTCCCCCACAGCTCAAGTCTGGGCAAACTCCCTTCCCTCTTCCTCTCACCACAACCTCCCTCTCAATTCAACTTTTTCTCTTTCCCCTATCTGCCCTTTGCAGCTTTCCTTACCCTTCATCGAGGCTTTCGGGCTATTTTCTCGAGTTATTTTTCTTATTCTCTCGAGCCAACATCACCATGGCTACCAAGCCCACCGTCTGGGACCATGACGCCCATCTCGCGCTTCTCCAGGCGGTTGTGGCTGAGTCTCCGCCGTCTCCCGCTGCGTGGGACAAGATTCTCGAGACGGTGGCCAAAAAAGGCTACATTTACACAGCCAGCGCTGCCCTGTAATTATCTCCTGCCTTCTTCATCTCTCTCACTTCTTTTCCTCGTCCCACCAACCAACCGACCTTCCCCCACCTTCAACTCTTCACCCCACCACACTCGATCACCTTTCCTTCCCACCCTTTTCTCGGCGCAACTTGTCTTTGGTTCTTCAATCAGACATCATGGCACCAGCTTCCGAGCGCATGACATGGGATGCGACCGCAGACCACGATCTCCTGGTTGCGATGATAGAGGCATTTCAACCTTCGCAGGACCAAATTCGCCAGGTCCAGGCAAAAATGGCCACATTTGGCTACACTTGCACTGTCAAGGCAATCTCGTACTGCTCACTCTCAACAGCTTTATTTCTGCGTCCCATTTCACTTTCCACGCATGCCTCGGGACTTGAATCAGTTTGCTAACATTTCTTCCTCCCACAGGCAGCATCTCCAGAAGTTGAGACGCAAGGAGGGAGCCGGCGCCGCTCCTAAGGCTGACAACGGAGAGGGCTCTTCGACTCCCGCTCCCAAGACGCCGAAGAAGCGCGCAGCTCCCGGCTCTGCTGCGAAGAAGACCCCCGGCACTTCTGGACGCGGCCGTAAGGGAAAGTCCGCTGTTGTCGACGCCTTCGTTGCGTCCAACAAGAAGAATTCAATTGTCGACTCGGAGGACGACGACGACGATGACTTCATGGAGACCCCCAAGAAGCGTGTCAAGAAGGAGGTCGTGAAGAAGGAGGAGAACTCCGATGGCGAGTCTGTCCCGTAAGTATCGCCGCTCAGCCTAACCTGCCTTCCCGTCCACATCGCTAACCACACCCCGCCCCAAACAGCATCAAGCGTGAGCGCGAGGAGCCCGGCTCGCCCCGCGGTGGAAACGGAAATGGCGCGGATGCCCCCATCCTCGTCTAGACCGATCAACACCATGCAGTTGTCGGCTCGTTCTAGTCGTTTGACCACTCCCGGTCGGTCGGCTCGTTCTCGTCTGCAACCACTTCCCGGTTGACGGCTCACAAGATCCCAAGCAAGATTTCACTTTCGTTTTCGGTTCGGCATTTTCACAGCACAACACATACCTCAGTCTTGATTTTTTTTCAACGACAACGAGCAACGCCAGCAATGAGTCTCACATAATGGAAGGAACGGAAGGGGCCATACGGGCGTTCTGGAACAACAATGGGCACTATAGAAGATTTCGGGAGTTTCGGTCTTTGGGGCGGGACACAGAAAATTAACTAGGGTTCATATCATCGGGATGGCTGGGCGTTTTTCCTTTTTCCGTGGTGGGGGACTCGGAGGGTTGTTTCACGGGAGTTTTGGTTGGGTTTTCCGCCTTTTTTTCATCATATCGCACGACGCGCACTCCTGGTTTTATTGCCTTGGTACTTGGGTACCTTTGGGAGGCGGTAAGACGTCTATAAATGGGACTTGCATTCGCATAATCTGAGGATGATGCGGTGATGTGATGGTTGTGGCTGTGGCTGTGGCTACCTATGTGATTGATGATATGGTGTTATGACTCTTTCCACTGTGATCTAGGACGAGAGGTCCTCGAATGAGGTTAGAGATGTCGTCGGGTCTTCTTGTCGTCCCAGACTCGACGGGACGGCAGAGTCCTTCAGATGAATGCCGCTGTCATCCCCGCTGCCAACGTAACTACTTGACTTATTTATGGGATTTGCAGTTGTGAATTTACACCTCTTCCAGGGCACGTGGTGATGCCGATGATGATATTCGAGGCCGAAAAAACCCCCCCGAACCTGGTAATCTCGTCCAGTCCTCGTGATGGGCTCGCATCCATCGGCAATAATGCCCCCAAGAGCCACCGGGTCAGCGCCTCGCCCTAGAGAACTATGCGGATCCGTAAATAGGTTGTGGGCCCAGAGAGAGGGCAAACAGTTGGAGGTTCTATGAGCACCAACCCTAATCTTACGGGTAGGCGCCGTATCGATAATGCCTGATGCATTCTCGCCATAGCTCTCGACACGAGCCAGCTTGCCCAAACACTACTCATTGAGGCTCGGGTCCCCACAGATATCTTGTGTAGCCGAGGAAACGAATCTCAGGAACGACTCGGCAAGCGCCTCGGCTGAAAACCTCGCCATAAAGAACCATGCCGATCCGGAAATTGGTTGTTTGGTCCGGAGGAAGGACAAACAGTTGGAGGCTCTATGAGCACCAGACCCGAAAGTAGGCGCCGTATCGGAAGACAATGCCTGCCTGATGCCTTCGACATTCGTCGCTTCATTTCGACCCCTCCACGGGCGAAGCCATCCGGACAAAGGACAGCAGCGAGCTTGATTCCCGATACATTCGATCACGCCTCACATTGGCCTCAGGATTCCCTCATATCGCCTGTAGCTGGATGCCTGGGAAATGCCCGGCAACCGCCCGAAGAGCGATTTTCACCCGGTCTGTCTTTGGGAGCAATCTTCCCGCGGATTCTAGTCTCTGCGGTTGGCTGACCCGTGGATTAGGTAAGTGAAATTTACGAAGCGCATTGACGAATGACATAGCACACGGCATTCAAAGGCTCTTCGACTGTCTCGTCGAGTCCGCTGTCTTTGGCCCTCGATATCTGCCCCGTTCCACCGCCAGCGAGAGAGTAGAAGAGCCACCTAGCCGTCTGTCCGAGCAACAAGGCGCCAGCGATGGAGCTTGGAGAGCAGGAATATCCAGGCTGGTAGCGGACAGATGCTGAAGATTCCACCGCACCAGGGGCAAACACCTTACGTACCTACGCATTGGATCATGGAAAGCTGTTCATCGGCGAGGAATATATCAGTACAGAGGCCGCGATCTTTGGCGAATATAGGCGAGGGTCTGAATACGGTATCAGTCCGACTTGTGTATCATTGGGAGGGAATACCAGGTACTAGCTGAGGCGATTCATCGCAGCGGGTTGCGAGAGGTACCTCTCAGGGGCAGTGTGACCGCTATCTGAAGTCGTCACGAGGCATACTCACAGCATAATCATAAGATATTGAGGATGCCTCAAGCCCCACGCAGCTTGTATGACGCTGCAGTTGATCCGATCAAAACAGCGTATGTGGGCCCGACTATCGTGATAACACGTTCTGAAGACACTGATCAACCAAATACGGATCAAGCCGTGGCAAAACCAAGCCTCTTGTGAAGAAATCCGAGAAAACACGGCCAGGATCCCCACGAGGGGCATCATGCAGTGCACCGTTTGCGGCGCCAACGTCCCGTCACTCGTCGCTGGGCATCAAGGCGAAGGATCTCGCCCCTCGTGAGATATATCCCAACAGCAAATCAAAGAGAACAAATACCTCTCCAATCTGCTATAAGGCGCAAGTTGACTGACAATATAGTTGCGAATAGCTTCACCTTTCCCGAGCCCAACCATCAGGCTGATCACCCAATCGACCACCGCGAGTACAGTGACGACGGCATGCAGAGACAAGACACCAAAACTTGGCGGGGAAAAGTATCACCACCACCAAGTTCGGTCCACAGCAACAACGTTCGCCGTAAAAAGGGGCAACATACCAGAGCCTGGGCCTGGACAGCGAATAACTTCTCTCCGCCAAGTTTAACCAATCGTAGCGATAGAAGCATAAAAAGGGGCAGCAACACCAAAAAACCCCTATGATGGAATCATAAAGGGGCATCAAATTCACCAAATCATTCAGACCAAGAAATTCTCGCAAAGAACTGCTCATCATAAACCGAAATCACAATCACCACGCCAGAATATGTCAACAACAGGGGCTACCCCTTTTTACAATTCACCAGCACCATGAGGGAGGGACGGTGGTGGGCGGGTGGTGCGATCACCGAGCGAGCCAGGAAGAGTTGCGCTCGGGTTGCCGTGGTCTAGTCGCCGGGCATCACAAAGCTGGGCCCGAGTTGTGGCCGGCGCACCGCTGCGGGCTGTTGTTGAGTGTGGCGCGGGCACATAAGGGGGTGGCTGGTGCGAATAACTTGTGGCGGTGCAGCTGGCTTGGTCTGGTGAGCAGACGGGAGAGCATCTCACCCCCCAAAGGAGAGAGGGGTGCTGGGGCTTTTGGGCGGGAGTAAAGGGGTCGATTGAGGGGCTGGATGCGCTGTCTTTGTCGATGGTCTTGGATAGGGTCTTTTCATGAGGTTGACAAGAAGGCGATCAAGAGACCAAGCGATTCCTGGAGCAAAGAAGGCATTCAGATGCTATGTCTCGAATGGACACGCCTTCTTTAGATATAGATCACGACAGTGACATGAATGCAGACTTTGAATTGGATCCCCTCCTGTCTTGTAGGCCAAACACATGCAGCGTCCTTGTGGGAATGAAGACAGCCAGAGACAGACAAATTGCAGCGCGGGAACAAAGCTTGGACGGCCAATGCCGTCCTAGATTATATATCGTAACGACAGTTCCAGAGACAAATTTCATCTGAGCCTTAGCCTATCCAGATTTCCAACTCCAGACGCGAACCTAGACGCGTAGCGACTTCCCAGAACCTGTCCCAGTCCAGTCCATGTCGCGACAAGTTGACGAGACTGCCACGACGCGTATCTGCCCTGAATAACGAATCAACCAACTCCACCGACACCAAGCCTGACCTGACCTACGGTAGCACACTGATCTCAATCCCAACCTCACCACCGACCAAATCTCCCACTTGCCTCTACAGACACAACACCGAAATCAACATCTCGGCCTCGAACCTGTAAGTACCCGATATCTCATTGACTGTATGTCCCTCTTATCGATGTCAACCGGTGGTGAAAGCACACCAGATCACAAGTCCAGGTCTTGTACCTTACATCACCCGATTGCTCACCGACAACGTACCTTCCCCAAGCACAATCCCAGAATGACCAACTGAGAGTCTGCCAACTTTCAGTCCTATTGTCCTGTCCGCACAATTGAGAAACCCTGCCCGCCCGGTCTAACTCGGTCGCACAAAAAAAGTATTTAGTCTCGCCCATCGTCGTGTCGCTGTCCTTCTTCCTTTCTCCCCAGACATCATCTGCTTCCCAGCACAACAACTACCGACAACCACCGTGATCTTCACACACTTTGACGATCTTCGTCCCCTCTTTTCCCTCTTCACCAGACCAATATCAAACAAGGTAAGAACTTCATCTGCTCGATCGCAGCATCTCCCACTGCTCTTGTCTTCCTTCGTCGGCTGTTATCGTGTTATCGGTATCGCTCCCCAAGCATCACCGACTTACCGGTTGCTTCAGCCCTTCGGTCGCGCAGCTGTTTTACCCATAAACACCACTGCCTTCGTCCCTCTCCCAAAAGATAACCGGCTGTTTCTTTGACCGAGCAGCTATTTCGCCCATCAAACTCACTGCCTTCGTCCCTCTCTCCAAAGATCACCAGCTGTTTCTCCAGTCGGTCGCACAACGGCTTCATCCGCAACCGATCTTCACTTTTCAATCGTCCTCCTCTCCTCTCTCCTCTCAACTCCTCCTTCAGTCACAAAGTTCCTTCCCCTCCATCACATCAACACCACAACACCCTCTTCTGCTGTCGTCCCGACCGCAGACAATCACCACCTCATCGCGACCACTTCCATCGCCGTATACCATCCATCCATCCATCCTTAACAATCCATCAGACAAAGTAACTAACCAGCCACAGCGTTCTCAACAACCGACAACACCCGTCAAAATGCCTGCGACCGATACTGAGTCCCACTTCAAGTTCCTTCTGTCCTGCATCAAGCACTCTTCGGCTGGAAAGGTATGTATCCTCCCTTCTTCCTGCATTCTACTTTCCAAAACTAACCCCTCCTCCAGGTTAACTTCGCTGCTGTCGCGGAGGAGTTGGAGATTGTCAGCAAGGCTGCGGCGTAAGCTTCTCTCTCTCCCTTCCCCTCCTCTCAGACCTAACAAACCCTCCTCCAGTGCCAAGAGATACGAGCGTCTCCTCAAGGCGCACGACATCACCCCCGCCCCTGCGACCCCCAAGAAGGCCGGCGAGGGCGCCGCCCCCAAGACCCCGGCCTCGAAGAAGCGGAAGACCCCTGCGAAGGTCGAGAAGTCGGAGGATGACGAGGACTCGTTCAAGTCTGAGGGCGATGAGAAGAAGCCCATCGTCAAGCGTGAGAAGCGTGTGAAGCGGGAGACTGCCGCTCTCCAGGATTCGGTCACGGTCAAGACCGACGACCCCATGGCGACGACTGAGGGTTCGTTAACATTGCTATACCCGGTGCGGAAGTTGCGAATGAGTGATATCCCGTGGGCGACCAAGGAGGTGCTGGATGCTGCTCGTGGGTTGGGCAGTGGCAGTGGCGCTGGGGGCGCGGTGGAGGTTGTCACGCTGGACGATGATGATGACGTTGAGGTCTTGTCGTCTGGTGGTGGCGATTTCCATGGTTGCTCTCGTGACGCTGCGGCTGCGGCTGCTACTGCGGAGAAGGCAGATGCTCCTTTGGTCAATGCTAATGGCGGTGTGCTTGTGCGTCCGGCGGTTGAGCTTGGTACTGACGAGGCATTCCCAATGCAGATGACGAGGATGAGGCTGCCACCTGAGCGCTCTGAGATTGGCGGTTACAGCTACGGCTGCCAGCATGAGCCTCCGCAAGGAAGCTATCATGGATAAGTGAGATGGTGTCGATGATGCCGCCTCAAATTTCCTTGCATTTCTGTCGTCGCGTGGACATAAAGAGGCATGTCTCCTGGATCAATACATCGCTGGGGAGTAAAGCTAACCGACACACGGCGCAGAGTTGTATTTACGTCGTTGGGATCGCTTTGGCAGTGAGAGACTCGCTCGATCTAGGAACATTGGGTGCGTCATATCTCTGGGAGGATCGGAAGTCAGTTCAGTTCAGTTTCGTTGGGGAGGAAAAAGGGATAATGCCAGCGGGAGCAATACCAAGAGCCAAAGCCGCTTGTCTGACTGCCTGCCATAATATGGGCAGCAGTCTCGCGAGGAAATTGAGCTTTGCATTTGTTTGTGTGTTCCACTGGTGATTCGTTCACTGCAATGTGAAGTGTAAGAGGACGCCTTGACGTTGGGACGGACGCGGGAGGCGCTCCCGGCCCCACAACCGGCGCTGCTGCTTGGCGTTCCACCTGTTCATGCATGCGGTGAGGCGGAGCCACATGCGTTGTAAGTAACTCTAAATCGACCTCTACAGGAGCGATGGGTTTGGGTATGATATGATGTCGTCTCGTTGAAGCACCGTTTCAGTGAAGCCGTGAATTCTGGGAGTCTGATGGTGAGATGTGATGCGACCCAGAGCAGACTACGTATCCCTTGCATTGTATTCCTTTGTCCACAACCAACACGTTGCAATGCGTGGTTACCTCCTGACCCCCGCCTTCAAAACAGGGACGGGGAGCTCAATCCCAATGGCGGCTTGGTGACCGCACTCAGCGGTCATTGTATCAGCCTGCCTTGGTGCTTCGATTCCGTCCATCAAAGCTCCTATCAGAGTAGATTTTGACTGTGATCATGTGACATCCTGCTTTCACAGCTTGCTTAATATTGAAAAGATCACAAAAGGCAGAAAGGGCAGCTGTGATCAAAAGGGGCAAGTGTCAGAAACAAAATTGTACCAGTTCGAGGTTCTACCTGGACGGATGTTCGGTGCATCATGCCGCTGTGCAGGAGAAACTCGACACCGTCCTACTCGACGCCCCTGGTATTGTTGTTGGTGTCGTACCGTCAATCATGTTGCGATTCCCGGCTATCAACGATACCACTCAGCAAGTCTGGTGTCGCACAACATCTAGAGATGTTGGTTATTTTGGGAGTTCTCCCCCGTGGTGTTATGTTATGAATATCTCGAGTTTTGACACACTCCATCCTGGACCGTCCATCACTAGGCACTTGCGCGTAATGGAGAAGTCATCTAGGCCGTCCACAAGAGACAGTGGGAAAGATGGACATCGTGGCCAGGGGCCAGATACATGACCGGGACTTCGACGTCATGATAGGCCTATAGAGAATATTCGAAGAAATTAGCAGAAAAAAGAGAATCCATGCCCGAGGACAAATTGCAGCCTCTCGAAGAAGACTCGGCAACCGGCTGAAGCAGGCTGCAAAGAGACCGAAACCCGTTGACTTTCACGGCCTATCAAGAAGAAGGGTTCGGAATCCAGGGCCGACGGGAGTCGGCAGTACCGACACATTGATGGGCAGGGGCTGACCTCCGCACCCCGTGGCCTAGAAAACACTAGAAGCAACTGTGCAGGGAGTGTTGAAGTGAAGCCTCCCTGGACAAGGACCGATTATAATAGCAAAGTACCTCAACAGAATCGGCGATGCAGTCTGCAGGGCTTTGTGGGGCCGTTGGAGTAGAGGAGCCAAGGCGGGCTGACGTTGTGTGAGAGATGTGTCAAACCCCTGAAGACAGCCGGGCCATCCACGACTCAGTTCAGTTCCGCATCTGAATAATGGAATGCTTCCCGACGATACCGGTCTGCCCGAACCTACCGAAGACTGCCATGAGGAAAAGTACGGAGGCTCGAGCCAAAAGGGAGGGTCCCTTCAGCTAGTGCGAAAGATACCTTCTTATTGTTAAGACCGCCCGTGGATTTTGTTACGGTGGGCCATCTCCTATTCCAAAGGCCTGCCTGTATACTGATAAAAAGATCTTTCACAATGCATAAGGCCTGGAATGTGGTAAGAGCCGGTCTTCTTGTGCTGAAGAAGTCTTCCTTCATCATGAAGGGACCTTCATAATGCAGTCAAGGCCTGTAATATAGCAAGTCCAGGTCTTTCGGTTCCGGCACAGACCTGTATCAGTATTCAGACAACGCATTTTCGCATGGTGAAGAGAGACCGTTTCTTTTGACCCGGGCCTTCGAACTTGTTGCTTGTGTCGAGCAAATATTGTAAACCAAAAGATGGACGTTGAAGCCCTGTGGATATGGTAGATGTGGCAACGATAGATGTCATTCCGCTGTCGGTTGTGTGTCGTCTAATTGAAGTCTCAGCCGCTCGGCCAAGCTCACGCGAAAGCTTGGACAATGCATCAGGTTGATGAGCCGAGGTCTCCCACCGTTGGCCAACCCCAACCCTAGGGACCCACTGATGTTTCGAGAAGCTGCTGTCGGCATAAGCTATCCCAAATACGTCTTAGCGCCAACTGGAGCTCGGGCCAATCCGCCGTGAATCTTTGGATTTTTTTCTCCCGGCTCGGTCGTCAACATCAAACTTTTTCCTCCTTGATTCTCATACTGCAACCTCCCTCTCAGCCACCCATTGTCGACCGTGATACCCGCTCCTATACCTCCTCTGTCTTGTCCTCGCGGCACATAATATAATACACACCACAACAATGCAGCGCGCATTGACAAGAGCTTCGGTCTCGTCGCCCCTGACGGCCGCCGCTCGTCTCCGTCCTACACAGCAGCTCCGATTCGCACACAAGGTACGTCTCCGACCGACGCATCCAGGGCAATGGGATTCTGCTAACACCCATTGATAGGAGCTGAAGTTCGGTGTCGAAGGCCGGGCAGCTCTGCTCGCTGGTGTTGAGACCCTCGCAAAGGCTGTTGCCACAACACTCGGACCCAAGGGCCGGAACGTCCTCATCGAGTCCAGCTATGGCTCGCCTAAGATCACAAAGGGTTCGTCAGAGGTCGGAATTGGGACGTTGAACTCGGGGCTAACACAGTAATAGACGGTGTAACCGTTGCCAGGGCCATTACCCTGAAGGACAAGTTCGAGAACCTTGGTGCCAGACTCCTCCAGGACGTCGCGTCCAAGACAAACGAAGCCGCTGGTGATGGCACAACCACCGCCACCGTCCTCGCCCGCGCTATCTTCTCCGAGACTGTCAAGAATGTCGCCGCCGGCTGCAACCCGATGGACCTCCGCCGTGGTATCCAGGCCGCCGTCGAGGCTGTCGTCCAGTACCTCCAGGCAAACAAGCGCGATATCACCACCAGCGCCGAGATCGCTCAGGTCGCGACCATCAGCGCCAACGGCGATGAGCACATTGGCGCACTAATTGCCAGCGCCATGGAGAAGGTCGGCAAGGAGGGTGTTATCACCGTCAAGGAGGGCAAGACCCTGCACGACGAGCTTGAGGTCACCGAGGGCATGCGCTTCGATCGCGGATATGTCTCCCCTTACTTCATCACCGACACCAAGTCACACAAGGTTGAGTTCGAGAAGCCCCTGATCCTCCTCTCCGAGAAGAAGATCTCCTCGGCTATGGACATCATCCCCTCGCTCGAGCTCTCCAACCAGCTCCGCCGCCCCCTCGTCATCATTGCCGAGGACATTGACGGTGAGGCTTTGGCTGTCTGCATTCTCAACAAGCTCCGTGGCCAGGTCCAGGTCGCTGCCGTCAAAGCCCCCGGCTTCGGTGACAACCGCAAGTCGATCCTCGGCGATATTGCCGTGCTTACCAACGGCTGCGTCTTCACCGAGGAGCTCGATGTCAAGCTCGACAAGGCCACGCTCGAACTGCTCGGCACTACCGGCTCCATCACCATCACCAAGGAGGACACCATCATCCTCAATGGTGAGGGCAGCAAGGACGCCATTGCCCAGCGCTGCGAGCAGATCCGTGGCGTGATGGCCGACGCCTCCACCTCAGAGTACGAGAAGGAGAAGCTCCAGGAGCGTCTTGCCAAGCTCTCTGGCGGTGTTGCCGTCATCAAGGTCGGCGGCTCCTCCGAGGTTGAGGTTGGTGAGAAGAAGGACCGCTTCGTCGATGCTCTCAACGCTACCCGCGCTGCTGTCGAAGAGGGTATCCTTCCCGGCGGTGGTACTGCCCTCATCAAGGCTTCTCACAACGCGCTTAACGAGATCAAGACCGCCAACTTCGACCAGCAGCTTGGTGTCAACATCGTCAAGAGCGCGATTACCAAGCCTGCACGGATCATTGTCGAGAACGCTGGGCTTGAGGGCTCCGTTATTGTCGGCAAGCTCCAGGACGAGTTTGCCAACGACTTCAACAAGGGCTTCGACAGCGCCAAGGGCGAGTACGTCGACATGATTAAGGCCGGTATCCTCGATCCCTTCAAGGTTGTCCGTACTGGTCTCGTTGATGCCAGCGGCGTCGCATCGCTCCTCGGCACCACCGAGGTCGCGATAGTCGAGGCCCCTGAGGAGAAGGGTGCCGCTCCCCCCATGGGTGGTATGGGCGGCATGGGTGGCATGGGTGGCATGATGTAAAAGGGTGATTGTTAAAAGCTGCATGATCCACACGGTCTTCTTTGATTTACGGCGACTCGGCTGGGAGGGAGCATTTGGTTTGGTGTTATAAGGACTGTACTATGGTGCCATGTAATCTCTCTCACTCCCCTCTACCCATTTCCTCCTCTTGTATTCTTAGCTACATATTCCCGACGGCGGCATCCGGCATTGTATAATACCGACTACGGTGGTTGTTAGAGTAGAGCAGACGAAACAGACAACGAATTTGTGTATCATCTGGACCCTGAAGGATGTAGCGACGCCGTGTTCCTGTGAGCCTGTCAGGCAGTAAAGCTGCTGCCTTTTATTGGGCCGTGGTCATCAAACACTGCGGCCTGCGGCCTGCTGATGCTGACGTTGCCAGGCCGCTCAGCCACCTGAGCCCAACTGATAACCTCAATGCTGGCGCCTCAGCCTCCCACAGAAATGATGCCTAAAGCTCGGCGAAACGCGTGGCCGCCGTTGCTTTTACTGTAGTGCAACCCCGCGCTAATCACGTAAGCGCATCGGAGCTGTCAATGTCTCGCAGGACAACGGTAACCCCACCACCGAAGTTGTTGTTTTTCAGGCGCCCATCCCCCTCCATCTGGTTTCATTGACACACCTTCGCATTCGTCTTGTTTTTGGGGTGAAAAACGACAGCCATCCCGCCACAGCAGCACCACGCTCCCCAATCTCAGGACATAGACATAAGAAAAAGGGGCACACTGCATCGTAAGTGATTGAGGAACCAGGAGAAGCCGCCGAGTTGGCTCCGCCGTCTCCGCTTTACCAAAAAGACCTACCCCGCGTGCTTTCCCATTCCCTCATCATCAGACCCACCCGCCGACAGACACCGACCACCGTCCTCTCCGGAATCTCGCAAACCACTCACCGAAAGCTTCTTTTTTATAACTACGTACCTCGCACTGACAAGTCTCGCGCGTCATAGCTCTCTGCTCTACTCTCTCAGCGTTATCGGCGTGAAACGAAAGGCAGACTAGCCTCGCACACATTCGACATCATGGTATGTCCCCCGTCTTCGCATCAGCCCCCCCCCTTTCCCCGCGGGGCGCACACATTTGCTTGTTGTCCACTGTTTTGCTAACCACGATTCCGCGAAATGCAGTCTCAATCCGGGTCAGTAATAGTCTCCTTGGTTCCTCTTCTTAACCTCCTCCGCCTCCATCAAGCGAGGGCGAGCGGAAGCAACCCTCCCTCCCTTCGCCGGTCGCGCGATAGCCGTCGAGACGGACACACACACCTCGGGCGGGCGCACGCATGTTTGTTGCCGGTCCAGACAGGGCGGGGACGATAAACACACTTCAGAAGCATCCATCGTACGATACGATTGGGCTGGGCGCTGACGGTGCAGAGCAGAGCTACCGTCAACCAGGACTGCATAACGGCCTACAACGAGCTCAAGCTCAGCAAGAAGTACAAGTACATCATTTACAAGCTGTCGGACGACAACAAGGAGATTGTCATCGACACCACCAGCGCGGATGGCCCTGATTACGATGACTTCCGCGAGAAGCTGATCAACGCCAAGACGAAGAGCAAGACTGTATGTCCATTCCCCCTCGTTTTTTGTTGATAATAGGAGGGGTTTGCGGGGATGCCCCCGAACCAAATTGGCTTAGCTTTTGCTGGGATTATGCTGATGGTGTTTGTCTTATCTGCAGGGCGCCGTTGGTAAGGGTCCCCGCTATGCCGTCTACGACTTCGAGTACCAGCTGGCGTCTGGCGAGGGTATCCGGTATGTTTGCCCCTGAGATTCAGTCTGTCATAAACATCTGGCAACATGTTTATGCTGATGGGATGTGTGTCGCAGAAACAAGATCACCTTCATCGCCTGGTCCCCCGATGATGCTGGCATCATGGTATGTTTCCCAATATAATACACACGGGCCCCGTGTCCACAGCGCATGAGCTAATGCAATCGCATCACAGGCCAAGATGGTCTACGCTTCCTCCAAGGAGGCCCTCAAGCGCTCGCTCCCCGGCATCGCGGCCGAGCTCCAGGCCAACGACCACGACGACATCGAGTGGGAGACGATTCTCAAGACTGTCAGCAAGGGCACTGCCGCATAAGCATTGCATGCCTTTTCTGTAATCTATGCTAGCTATGGCTCGGCCTCGGCCTTGTCTGTCTGTTGTTTGGAGGGTTTCTCTTTTTTCACCGGCGAAAATCTGCAGCGGAATTATTGTCTCTCCTCCCTCGTGGCTCACTCTCTCGTCCATTCTCTCACCTTGCGATATACTAGGGGAAGAAGAACTGGGGTAAGCAGAGTCAGGGAATAAAGAAGGCAGCACACATGCTCGGGCATTGCAAAGTAGAGCCGAGTATGTTGTCATGCGCGCCCGTAGTGATGGTGATGCTGGCCATGGCTGAAGTGTGGGGATCTTATGTAGTGGTGGTGGTGGTGGCTACGAGGCAATGAAATGAACAGAGCTTTTCTGAACATCCAACTACGGCCATCAGCAACTAAAAGTCTCCGACACTGAAGCCCCAGACAGGCTTCATACTTTTAACGTTCTCTTCTCAAGATGGCCATCATACAGGCCCGCTTTATAACATTCGCATGCTCTCACGTCCTCCCCTTCCACGCCCCCCTAAACGCCTCCGTCGCCTCCCCAGCAACCTTCTCATCTCTCACCCTCTGCTGCAAAAAACCCTTCAAATCATCCCAAAACTCCTCCGTAGCCAGCACCCCCTCCCCACTCAGCCCCTGCGCAACAACACCACTCTCATCCGTCTTCTCTCCCCCTCCCTCCGACGACTCGGCAGCCTTCTTCGCCGCCGCAGCAGCCAGCGTCGCCGCTCCACCCATCACCATCACAGAGAACTCCACACCCTTCGCACCTGCACCCGCACCCTCCCCATCGGGGCCAAGCACATCCTTTAGCGTCTTGCTGTCGGAAACAGGCTTCTTGTTGTACAGCAGCTTGAGCTTGTCGAGCGGGATTCCCGTCTCTGCCGACACAGAGGTCTTGATGTCTAGTGCTGAGGTGGTGAGGAGCGGCTGCGAGGGGAATTTGATATCGAGAGGGGGGTTGCGGAGTGAGCGGACGTGTACGGTGACGGAGGGTGCGGAGCCGGGTGCGGTTCCTGGGGCGCCAGAGGGGCGGGTGCGCTTTCGGAGGGGGGGTTGAGAGGTTAGGCGGGGGAGGATGTGC
>Ga0247760_1000121_pt1 | contig 78203 bp, 87 predicted proteins | sample UWRJL171409R4_FD_179936 | JGI IMG/M metagenome (GOLD analysis project Ga0247760, IMG submission 179936) | Plant litter microbial communities from Arlington Agricultural Research Station in Wisconsin, United States - UWRJ-L171-409R-4 | ecosystem: Environmental > Terrestrial > Plant litter >... | reverse complement strand
GATGCCTGGGGTCGAAGGGGGGAAGAGGGATCAAGATGGGAAGGGGAAGGGGGATGGAAAGGGAGGTGGAGATGGGGATGGGGAGGGAGAAAATGAGGGCTTGAGGGTTACGCTGAAGGGGTTGAGGTGTATGCAAGGAGACAAAGAGAAGGCGACGGTGTTGTACGCGCCGCCTGTTGACCCGCTTGGGACGTTGCAGGGGTTTTGTGAGAGGGTTAAGAAAGTGTTTGTGGAGGAGGGTGTCATGGTGGAGGAGGGAAGGCCGTTGCTATTGCATGTCACGGTGGTGAATACGGTGTATGTGAAGGGAAAGGAGAAGGGGAAAGGGGGCAGGAAAGGAGAGAGAGTAACGGTTGATGCGAGGGAGATGCTAGAGAGGTATGATGATGAGATCTGGGCGGAGGGTGTGGATGTGGAGGGGGTGCAGATTTGTAGGATGGGTGCGAAGAAGAGGGTTGTGGATGGGGAGGAAGACGAGGCGTATGAGATTGAGGCAGAGGTGAAGTTCTAGGAAAGGGGTGCGGTTGTGTGGTGTTGTATCCTCGTGAGCTTGTTAGACAGTGGCATAGGTTGCCATTGCCTTTTCTTGCTGAAGAGGAGATTGTGTTTGTTTTACGTCTGGATGAGAAGGGGGGAATGTTGAACCCATTTATCTACGGATGCATGATGGAGTCAAAAGTTGAATCTTTGCCTGCCTGATGTAACGGTTTGTTTGATGCATCGTTGGCGTTACGAGGCTAGGTCTAAAAGCGGCTCTCTTGCCCTTGAGATGGATTTCCGATCGAGTTCACGATCTGGAGTCCCCTTGCATCTGAGACAACACATCTACATCAACAACGTGGTTCTGCGCTGTGTTAGGCATCACACTCCAGAAAGCGTAGGGCTGTTGAGCCGCCCCCACATTCGAAGCGCTGAATGCGCAGCGGCTTCCCATCCCATTGCTCACTGCGAGCTTTTACCCCGCGCATCGTCTTTCAGCTGATGCACCTAGCCACAAATAACTACCAGCTGCCTAAGAATCAAAGATAATTTAGGTATTTACGAAGGTAGGTTCCTGTCAGCTCGGACAACCTGCTACGGCGGCGAGGACGGCAACGCAACAGTCGCACAAATCTCGTGGCAACTCTGAGTCTAGGCAGCCATAATAAACCCACCTCCACCTGCCTTCCAGTCCGAAAACCCTTACAGAACACACGCCCAGCAGCGTTGGAAAGCTGCGAGAATATCATCCATGTCATGATGCAGCCTATGCCTACCTACCTCTGTCGGCGCCGCTCTTCTCGCAGCATTGCATGGTTTCCCGTGCATGGGTAGCGCCCGCGCTTTCGGACAACCAGCCCAGCCAACAGAAAAGCTTCCCTCGTATCTCTTCTCACCAGTCCGCTTTTCGGGGGCGCGCGGCACCGATGCCTCGCAAGATCATGAGCCCATCCGAGAAGCGCCGCGTGCCCGTCGCCAACAGCAGCAGCGGCTCCCCCTCGCGCGGCGCCCGGAGCTCCAACCCGTCCTCATCATCCCCGTCATCGTCATCCGGCAATGCCCGAGGCGGCGGCGGCGGCGGGGCAGCAACCTTAGGGCTTGCCCCACCACCCCGCGCCGCCCTTAGCGGCACCTCTTCGCCCAGCCCCGACGACCGCCGTAACCGGGACGCAACCGCCGCCGCCGCTGCCTTGGCATCCGGCACCAACGCCGATGCCGCCTCAACAGTTGCCGTGGCAGCGGCTGCAGCCGCCACCCAGGTTTTCCGCGAGAAGGACGGGCGCATTGCCGAGCTGGAGCGCGAGCTAGCCATCATGGAGCAGGAGTTCACGCGCGAGCTCGACAAGCTCAGCAGGGCCGAGAGCGAGAGGTCGACCTTCTGGCAGGCCAAGTATGCGGCGCTGAGTGAGGCGGCCGGAGCGACGGAGGCGGAGCTCCGGCGGATGCAGGCTGAGGCGAGAGATGGTGGCGGCGAGGGAGAGCTCCGTGCCGGGTGGGAGGCAGCACTGAGGTCGCGTGACGAGGAGATTAGGGATCTAAGGAGGCAGATTCATGGGCTCAAGGAGTGGGTCAGCACGAGCACGCGGTCTGACGTCCGCGCGCAAATCGCAGATGAGGAGCTTGGGTATATGATGAAGCGTCTGGGGAATGAGCTGCAGAACTGGGTGTTGTTGAACTTGAGGAGGGTGAAGATTGGTGAGTTGCTGGGTTGGCCCGCTGGGTTGCGAGTGACGGTTGGATCATTGGGTGAGCGAGTGGCTGACTGGGTTGTCGCAGACCTCTCCAAGGCGGACCACTTGACGACAGCGGAGCTCCGGCGGCTTGTGCCCATGTACGAGGAACTTGCGTTGAGCTCGAAAGTGCATCTGATGCAGTCTCTCATCGCGCGGCTACTGGTAGAGATGGTATTCGATGCATACTTTATCGGGTTGTCTAGCGATCAGGCCCGGCAACTTACGGAGGTCGAGACGTTTCTAGCCTCCTTTGGTATTGCCCCTTTTCTCCCTCCTTTACCCCTTGAAATATCCCCCGAGAAACAACAAATAGCTGACTGACTAAATTCACATAGCATCATCACCTGAACCTATCAACCAGTGGCGTTCGCACACACTAACCATCCTAAAAGGCGAGGCTAACCAGAAGCTGGAGGCCGAAACGTCTCACATCATTGACACTATCATCCAACGAGTCAACCATATACTCGACGCCATCACCAATATGAAGTCGACTAATCCTCGAAACCAGGGCCTTCGTGCCATTATAGCCAGCGCAGTTGAACTCTCGCGACTTCTAGTTGTGCAAAAGGCCATCTTTAAGGTAGCAATGCCCGAGATCCTGCCGCACCAGCGGACCATATTCGACCCGGCAACTATGGAAGACATGGGCGGCGAGGACGAGGAGGCACTGGACGAGCGGGAGATCTCCTGCGTTGCGTTCCCCGGCATCATCAAGCGGGGGGACGAGAGCGGCGGCCATCTACAGTATAGAAATGTTATTGCAAAAGCGAGGGTCTTGTGTAGCACAGAATGAGACAAGCTGACAACAAAAACACGGAATTCTCATGACGGTGTGCTTGCAATTGGCCCGGATCGACAGGGCCGGGCCGTGAATATTTGCGTACAGCACCGGACTGGCAACACATGGCGCCTCTTGTTGGTACGAGATACGGGTAGTGCCGTGGACAGTTTGTGGCACTGCTAGTACTGGTCCACTTGTAGAAAATTACCGGAGTAGTCTCCGGAAGAGGCGAGTTGGAGCTGGGCCTGGTGCCGTGTGACCCAGTCCCGATCGACATCAGTGGGCGGTCGGGAACGGGGCCCCGGAAATGGAGAGATAGAACACCCAGTTCCGCCCAAGCAGCAGCCCGATATCGTCCAGTCACGATTGATCACCTTACCCATTATCTCACATAAGTTCCGTGGATCTGGCGCCAAACTCGGCTCAGCTTGATAAAAGAAAAAAGACCCCCCGGCTTGGCTTGGGAACGTATATGATCTATCTCTTGCAGGATGAGCAGCGTCATGCAAGCGGGAGCGAAGGTGTGGTCAGGCCTGATACGTAAAATAAATCGGGCCGCAGCAATGTCATTGGATGAGCAGAGCCTCCTTTTTCTCTTCAGCATCATCGCCCCTACCCCCGCCGCAGAACGTCAATGCGGAGGTGGTACCATCTGATGCGACCATGTAAGTCCCTCGACTTGATTTGGTTGGGGGTCTCGGAAACAGCTAATGCGCTCGATGATCCCGATCGTACATGGACTTTGGGTTAGGCCGACTCACGGGAGGAGTTCGTTGGATGAATGGGTACCAATACCCAACGGAGGCAAAAACAAAGTGCTAGGCAGGTTAGATAGTACTATTCATCCTCCATGGATGATAAGAGACGGTGCAGGCACGTATCCAGTACAAATACCAATATCCGTGGTCATCTGCTCGAGGTTGCTGCATCCACCCTGCAAAGAACATTGCGTCGATCCACATTGCAGTCCCAGTCACCGCTTCGAGGTCGTGAACCGGTGTTCCGTGGAGATTGGTATACATGCTTGAGTGGCCACGAAAGAAGCGTGCGTGCCAGAGGCTCAACGACATTCAAGCTCCTACCCCGCGTCGTTCGGGACGGGATATCGTGTCTTAGGATGAGAGGAGGGGAGATCTCAGCCCAAGCAAATGAAGCTACCGAAGGTGCGGTGAGGAACTAAAGGAAGGAGGGGCGTCTCACTCACTGTCAAGCTCGCGTCATAAACAGCCATGATCCAAAATCAGGAGATTGGATGAGGAGGACCCGTGGACCCGTGCAGCCTGCGGAAACGAGCGGGTTGCATCGATAGCTTGAACCTCGATAGGGTGCCGCCGGCCATCCAAGCAATCAGCCGGCCGCGTACGTCCGATAGATTGCTGTCGCTGCTGCGAATCCGCGACCGCGTCCGCATCCGCGTCGAATTTGGTTCCCCTCACGGCACCGCGAGGAGCGTCTTTCGGACACGACAACGTGCATGCTCGTACCCAACCAAACCAACAGGTTGATACCAGAATGCGTCAATGCCGACCACTTGCGGGTCGAGAGGCGCGAGCGAGATGCGAGACATGGATGCAGACGTAGATGGTGGGAGGCGGCGATGGTAACCCGAAACCTGCGAGGTTCGTCAGGGAAGGGGAGCACTGGCCGCCGAAATGGCCGCCGCCGCGAAACTTGCGGGATATGGAAATCTGGGTCGTGTGGGTGGTGAAAGTGAAGGAGCAGCCCCGCCCTGAACAGAAGTAGAAAAATGTAAAAGCACCCAGCTGCCACGATCATCGCCGGGGCTTCCCGCTTCTTTTCAAGAGTTCGGTATCGCTGCTGTGGCATCTCGCCGAGTGTTCTCCTTGCCTCGGCACACGCTTCCCCACTGTCGCCGTCCCGTTGTTGAGTTACTGAACCGTTTTCCGTCTGAACAACCCGGTCAGCCATATTCTGCGCCTCGCTGCAGGAGCTCTCGATTTGGCAAAGGGCCGCCAAATCCTTCCCGCGCCCACCATCTCGTCTTCTTGGCCGTTTAAACCTCTTCCCTTGGAGGCTTTACTTGGGCCGAGACGCAAAAGACAGAAGTCTAGCAGTTGACATCTCGTCTTGTTGCGCCGACTCTGGCGCTGGCTGGCCTCGCACCAAAGTCGCCGTGGTCGGAAGGATCTGACGATCTGCCCTGCACGGCAATCGCGCAACACCCCACATCTTCGATCGATCCCCCCTCGCATCCCTTCACCCTGGCACTTGCCTTCCGTTGATCAACGGCCGCCACCCACGTATACTGCTTTCATCATGGCGGACTCCAGCAACTTCGATACGGAATCAATCGCCGGTTCCGAGTATTCCTACTACACCACCGCGTCGACGTATACGACTTCGCCCTCCGTTTTCAGCCGGTCTGGCGCCGCAAGCTCTGTAGGGCGACACACGGCGCCGTCATTCCGCCGAACCCCACGACCTGCAGGCACGGAACACTTTGGCGATAATCTCTCTGTCGTGCTCTGGTGTGAGTTCAGCGCCCTCATGGGATGCGATGCAACTTTTCGACTCGACGATGAAGCCACTTGGATTCAACATCACGCCCAACATCTGAAAGAAAGATTCCCTTCGGAGGTCATCTGCTGGTTCTGCGACGATCATCCCCATTTCATCGCTGGGCGAACTGCCGAACGAAGGTCGAATTTCGAAGAGCGTATGGAGCACATCCGCGAGCATATATTCGGTGACTATATGACTCCGGATGAGATGCGTCCCGACTTTTATCTGCTGAGTCACATGTATAAACACGGGCAGCTCGACCAAGGGACGTATGAGTACGTAATGGAATACACCGAAGTTCCCGAGGTCTTACGGCTGCCTGCCGATGATGAGACACCAAGGTCATCGCAACAGGCTGATGTGCAATACCACGATCTCGCAAAAGAGGAAAGACACCACCGCAGGAGGCATAAGAGAGCTGGAAGGTATTAACTTACCTTGATTTGGAATACAATGTCCAAAGAGGAAGAGGGAAAGTTTGTGACAGACGCGTGAATGAGACGCGTCAAGCGAACGGAACTCTCCCGCCACAGTGGATCAAGCCCCGGCCCGGCCCGAGACAAGGACCGGGGCCACTCGCCGATCTCCCGGACTGGCATCGAAACTTTTGTTTCCCCCTACTCTTCTTGTCAACCAACCATCCATAACAACTCCCACCAACCACATTGCACCTCTCGCTTCGTTGAAATTTTGCGCTTTGCTTTGGAACACCAGCGACTTGCAAGGCTGCTGAGGTCGCGGTAGGAACCCGACTAGCAGGCGCACTAACACTGCACATGTGCTGCGTTGTTCCCCCGCGGGTTAATCAAAATCGGCCGCAAGGCTTCATCGCCAAAGGAGACGAGTGTGTTCTCATTTCCCATGTACCCATCTTCCTTGGTCCGTCGGTGATTCCAAGCCCGCGGACAGGAGGGTTCCGGAAACCGCACTTGCGATCACCAGTTCCCCGGGTGCCCCACGAAGCCGTGATGTTTGAGAATGCCACGCCATGATTTTTCTCGTCGTACCATTTCGTTGTTCCTATGTTGTTGAACCTTTGTCGCGTTTTTTTGATGATACCCCTGGCCGCGTTTGGGACGGATGGCAATAACCAAGGGGTTTGGGGTCTCATGCTCTCAGCCCTCAGAGGCAGTTGGAAATTTCAGGAAGAATTTGATCACGAACCAGAAATGGAAAGGATGGAAAAGGCCGGTGGCCAAGGCTGTTTTGGATTACCAGCGGGCGTCTGATGCTTCCCATGTTTGCCTTGGAGCAGTGACCTGGGGGCTGATACCCCCACACATGTTGGAAATTCCACGATAGGTGGAATGATGGATTTGAACTCTGTCCGAGAGAGAAGATGGAGAAGGCAGCTGCTCTCTTGAGCGAAGAAGACCCTTGGCCTTGTCAAGAGCGGGGGGGGGGGGGGTATGCTCAAGCTCTGCCTGAAGTTCCAGGACTCTCCAGACATGTATGCATGACACAACAAGGCTTTGACTAGCTTCGGTCGGTAACAGACAGAACTAGGTATTGGAAACTCGACTCATTTTTCTCTTGAATGGACACAGGGAGAAAAACATTGAACGCGTAAATTGTAAGTTGTGGTTGTCATTCTCAAGGGCGGGAAAAGTCTGATATATCTTTGCACTTTTGACCGCCTTCCCTCGTCAAGGGGCGAATTTGCCAATATCTACCCGCTGGTGTGGGAAGGGCGCGCACAGCGCGTCCTTTGCCACACCAGGCAAGGCAGACAGACAGGCAAACGTACCACCAACCGAGGCTCCCGGCCCATCCAGGTTACGCCAACATTAATGGTACGAAAGAGCACGCTGTCTTGGTGCTTATCCGGACACCGACCGGTGGTGTGTCTCGCTTGAATCGAGCACAGGGGCGAGCTGGGTTAAACCGCTCTTACCAAATCGAAACCCCGAAAGGAGGGACCGAGTGTGGCTGTGCAACAGAAGATGATTGTAACTGGCTGGAGAAGACCACCGGGCCATCCCATATCCTTAGCATGTAGCCCATGTGAGGGGATATGAGTACAGCTCTCTGGTCTATAAGTTCGCGGATGAGCTGTCCCTTGAGTTCGGTGCGAGGTCTGAGAAGAGGGAGCCTACATTGGTAGGGGTTGTGTGAGGGATCCCTACCAAATCTCATCGGAGGGCTGCATTTATAACACACCTGAACTCCGGTCCACGTAAACCCAAAGATATATATCTAAATCACAGTGTCCCAGAACGCCTGGCTGGCCGGCTTCCCTTTGCAAACATCGGTTCATATCCAACTGTGACTGAATCTACTCCACTTCACGATCACTACCTCAGTGGAACTCAGCATCCACTCTCCCGTACCTCACACCATCTACTTTCAGTTCGAACCCGAGCCCTGCGCTGTCAACAATCATCTCGAGTGTGAAGTCGAGGTTGTCAAACTCGACCCCTCGCGTTGTTGTCAACCGTGTGAACAGGCTACGGGGCACGGCATTCAGGTCGGTCGTCAGCGTACATACGTGTACGAGGTCTCTAGTGTAAGCCTGGGGTGGCTCATCTGCTTCGCAAGCAATGAGGTCGTCCGTAACGACCAGCGATTGGCCAGGTCGGAAATTGCGCGTGTAGTGGAAAGCAATGGGACTGAGCGGTGATATCGCCTCGCCCTAGTATCTCAAGTTAGCACACACACACACACACACACGCACTGACGCGAATAGCGGCGAGGCTCACCTTGGCAATATGCCACTGCATTCGATCCGAAACCATCCACCTCTCCCACAGCGGCGACCAGTATCGTTCGCTGACTGAGTGGTTTTCCTCGTCATAGACGGTCGCATATGACGTTCCATAGTGCATTCGCGCCTTACGCGATATCACCATATTTCCCTCGAGGCCCCTCAAGACGGCGCCGCGAACGACGGCAGTCCAAGCATACACGGGTTGCATGACTTCCACCGAGGCGAACTCTTCGTGTGTCGCGGCTCCTGAGTGCGTAGGGCGCTCACTGTACGGGGGCGGGGCGGCGCTGGCGAAGTGGTTCTTCAGACGGCGGTACAAGTAGTCGCTTTGGCCGAAGCCGCCAACGAGAATAATGCCGGACACCACTCCGCCCTTGGCCCGAAGGCTTTCTACCTGCCCCTGGACAAGATCGCAAACCTCCTTTACGACGGGATCGAAAATGTCTTTTATTTGCTCCGCCGACATGACAAGGAAGCCCGAGTCGAGCCCGATTTCTTCGTCGTCTGGCAGACCAGGGAAACTGCATATACCGATCAGTATCACCGGCAACGGTGGACAAACTCCCATGCGAAACTTACGGAACGTTCACTTCGCTGTGCTCATCTTCGTTGAAGTTCCGCTTCACGAACTCCTCGAAGTACCGTAAGCCCATCTGCCATGTTTTCCCTTTTTTGACCTTCATTTCGTTGAAACGGCTGTGACCGAGTCGGTTCTTTACGTGCTCCTCGAACCTGTAATTTAGAAATGCGCTTCCACAAAGTCCACCTGTTCCCACAGCAGATTCCTCTACTTGCAGCGGTTTCAAGGAAACAATCTTGTAGGCAATCAAGCTGTCGGCACCGGTCAGCATCCTATGTCCCCTCAGGAGAACGGGCAGACTTACTCGACTGTACCACCGCCGCCGTCGCAGACGATGAAGTTGTCGCCAATCTTTAGATGGTTAGGCTGGATCGCCTTCAGCGTGTAGACAGCAGCAGCCTCTGGCTCGCTGATCATCTGAATCTGTGACTTGGCACCCATCCCCGCCCTCTCCGCCGCCTGCAGCGTGGTGTTCTTGGCGGCATCGGACCACACAGCAGGGCACGTCAGGACGAAGTCGACCTTGGTGGAGGCCATGAAGGACTCGCCGTAACGGCGGGTGAGAGTGTCCATGGTGTGCTTGTAGACCTGAGTCAGATAGTCGCTCACAGCGTCGACAACGGTCTTGTTGAAGCGCTTGAGCTGGGCGGCCGTTTCTAGAGGGCTGACATAGAAGGGGAGTTTCTGAGACCGATCGAGGAATAGCTTGATGCACCGGAGGCGCGACTCTTCAGGCTTGAACTGGAAGCCCCATTTGACCGTTGGGGCGGTGCCAGGCGCGGTGCCAGCGGGCAACTCGTACGAGATCTCGGTGGGTACCTTGTCCGAAGTGATGCCGTTCCCACCCGGCCATGTCTTGATGATCTCCACATCATCTGGTGTCGATGTGTACACGGCGGCGACTCTGGAAGGGTGTTAGTGACTGCGGAGGTTTCACAGACGGCACTCTAGCCTCCGTTGCCGGCGCGGCATCACGGCATCATAATAATGACAGCGCAGCATCACATGGCAGAAAGGAGGCCCATAACTAACCCCGAGAATGTGGTGCCGAAGTCGACGCCAACGATGAGACGGTCGTTGACGGGAGCGGGCTCCTTTGCGGGCTCCCTCACGGGGCCATTGATGGCCTCGGTGGACGACGGCGCAGTGTGAGTGCTGTTGGTGAAGTAATTCCTGCTGTCGCGGTTCCTCTGGCTCGGCGATGGCGCGTGAATGGGGAGATTGATGCTCATGGCTGCTGATCTTGCTGGTGTACCTTTTCGATTATTATTATGGAACTGAAGCCGACGAATCGATATGCATATGTTGCTAGGTCGTCTGCTCGAGACTGGACCCAGGAGTGCCCCCCCCTACTCAGGCCATGCAGTAGCAAGCACAAAAAACAGGTTGAGGATGAGAGCTAGGGAACCACGTTGCTGGCGCCGGTCGCCGGTTTTGTTGATCCTTTCACTCACGCGCTCAGCTCAATGCATTGGAGGCTGTGCTGCGGCCAACTTGTCTATGGTCAGGTCGAGGTGGTGGAGAAGCACTGGCAGTCAAGAGGGGGAGGGGTTCGTTCTCCTCTCGCCGCCCCATAAGGCAGGCAAGGCTCATCGGTGGAGGTACATTCCCAAATGTACCTGCGCACGCGTTGAGGCTGCAAACTGACGCAGCTACTCCAAACCTCGCGTGTATGACGCACCGGTCTTGCTGCAGATGTTACGCAAGCCTTCCATATGGCGCTTTTAGCCAGGAACGCGAGCGGTGGTTGGGACTCGAGACCTGGTCGAATCGTCTCATTTCGAATGTTGTTGCCTGGATACCCCAAATGTTCGACGAACCGAGCAACCCTAACCCTGCCCGTCATCACTAACATCTCTGGTCCCAAACTTCATCACCAGAACAAGGGGATCTTGTCCACAACTCGAAGATATATGGACCACCAGTAGCGAAGTAAAGCATTCCTTCTTGACAAAGAAAGCAAACGTGCATACCGTGTATATTTGGCGCCCTGAATGCAAGGCTTTGCAGGCATCAATCCGACTTTGGTCTACACTGCCTCCAGGCACCAGTTGAGCTTGATTCCTGTTGCCTACTAGTCCACAGACCCTGCGTTGAACAACAGCGTTGCGCTGAGAGGGTCACTTGAATACAAGGAAGATAATAATAGTTCTGTAAACATTCGGTGAATCCGTCAAAACCTCCAAACTTCCAGAGGCTCTTCAGTCCGGGGAAGTCGGTGCCTTGACGATGCAACCACAGCCACGCCAATGGGAACAGGGATGGCCGAGGGGAACCAACTCGCTATCTGGCGTCAGGAACCCGTGGAAACAAGACTTCGGCCAACGAAAAGCCTCAGCCTTCGTTAAGGGGGCATGCCTCATGGCTCGAACTCAAAGCCCCTATTTCAGGCCAAGGCATAAAAAGTGAGAGCAGAGACACATATCTCGACACAAATACCAAAGCATATTCCGAAAATCGTCGCCTGTATTCTTCTGCAAATCCAACAAGGACCTGGCGAACACACTATGTAGACAAAAAAAAATATGTAAATCCGAGTTGCGGTAAAATGTGTAGCGGACAGGGCGTGGGTTGCTTTTGTGTAACCCCCTCCCCTGTTCCCTCTCCTTCCTAGATCGCGATGGGAAGCCTCCTTCCAACCAACTGATACAATACTACACAAGACAAAACTGTTTGACAAAGGAAACAAAAGCTCTTCGCTTAGAACTTTGACGCTCTCAAATCAAAAACTCTTCAGCCCATCGCGGCTTTCGGCTGATCAAATCTTTACAGCCTTGCAATCTATATGGTTGAGGGGGTATTTTCAATGGCAAAAGACACAAACATATTAACCCGTCGCTCGAGAGGGAATTTTCCTTCGGGGGCTGCCGGGTGGGTATTGTGAAACCGAAAAACTTCTGGCAGACCCTAATCGGAGTATGCAATGCGAGAAGCTTGCGCGAAGAGAAAATGGTGGCGCTGGCTGCCCTTGGAGCAGCCTTAAATCGAAATCCAAGTTGAGAATGGTAGTCGGGAAATAAAAAGAGGGATGACCCGATTGAACGATGCCTGCCCGCCAGCCAGAAATCATGACACCAAAACACCGGCCCATGGAGCTGAATCAGACGATACTTTTGACACAGACCACCAAAACAATATCACTGCGTTGCTCTCTAGAAGCGGTTTCCTGCCGCCCAGATGCTTGCTGATGCAGATGCCGCCCAGTCGCTCTCGTCATACGGTGGTGTGGGCCACTTGTATTCAGACGTCTTCTTGTTGAGGTTCAGAGGCTTGGGAGTAACTGCCTCCTGCCCATCCCCGAAGAGCATGGCGTGACCGCTGGCAGATGGCGAGGGTGTTGGGTACGGATTGGAAAGCCCTAGATTACTAGCCGACTGCCTAAGCGGCTTGGGATCTTTCTCAAGGCGCTTCATTGCCCGGTGTGTCGATGTAAGGACTTCGTCCAGGAGTTCATCTTCCTCGTCCGGAGCATCATATTGGTGGACACCTTGTGTGGCCTGCGCCCTCCGTGTTCGGCTAGATACCGGACCGGAAGTCCGGGCTGCGAGCATGAGGTTATCGACAGACCTCGGTTGATGGTGTGGGAGAGAGTGATGGCGCTTCAGGTTGCTGCTTGGAGACCCGTGGTGAACTGGCGGCGCGGGTGGCATATCTAGGCTTTGTTGGAGTGTCTTGTCCAAAGAGTCGTATGTATCCTTTGCTATGGGAGCTGGTGGAATTTGGCTGTCGATAACCATAGAGGATCGCTGGCTTGCCCAAGGTCCGCACCCGGCCTGTGCCTCAATATCGTCGTATGTGGGGGAAATTGGAGTTTGGTGTCTTCCAGAAAACCTCCTCGCCCTCTTCCGCAGGTGAGAGAAAAAGCTCTCCTTCTGACCGCTTGGCGGCGATGCAAGACCTGAGTTTCCATTCAATGCTCGCTCAGCTTGCTGCCTATGCAGTTCGGCGTAGTGGTTAGTGCTCGACGTAACAGACAGTTGCCGACCAATCTTCTTCGAGCCCTTATCTTCGGCTTGGGCATGCCTCTGAGCTCCGTTGGCATACGCATCATTATACGACGGTGTCCTCGCCTGTGCCGTCACGGTATCTGATAAGGGTGAGATGGGGCGGATGGTAGGGAGAATCGGCATCGGTGCAACGTTGGACGGGCCGTTCGTCCATGTCGTCCTCTTCGCTGCCGCTGGCTTAACCTTTGGCGGCACGACCTCGGGGAGGACTACAACTGGGGGCCGTGGAGCCGGCGTGACGTTCTCCCTCGGTGTCGGCTGAGGATGAGGGACGACAACAGCCTCAGTACTCTCTGACCGACCGATCAAGGATTTCCTGAACCAAGACGGTTTTGATGAGGTTGGGGTAGAGGCGTTTGAATCCTTGCCCCGGCTGATATCCGACTGCTTCCTCCCAAGTATTCTCGACGCCGATGACTTTGGCCGAAGTGGGTCAACGGCATCATTAAAATATTCGTGGGCGAGCGCCTGTGTTGATGTCGGGCGGGTCTTCGGATCCCACATCAGACACCATGTCACAAAATTGCTGAGCGATGACGGCCATTGTGGGGACTGGAGGATGGTATCCATCGCATGAGGTGCCATCTTGGGGAACGAAAACCCGAGCTTGCCGGCGAGGCGGGTGCCCTCGCGCCAGTCGCCCCCGCCAACACGGAGGCCAGACTTGTTGTACCAATTCCCCGGGCTTCCCATGATCTCGCACACCCTCCACACCTGATCAACCTCATTTCCTCCGGGGAAAAGGGGTTTGAGAGTGGCGACCTCGACCGCCATGGCGCCAACCGCCCAGATATCAACCGGCGCCGAGTATTCACCTGCTCTCAATAGAACCTCGGGGGCGCGATACCAACGGGTAGAGACATAGGTGGTGTAAGGCAATTTGGAATGTGTTTCGCGTGCCAAGCCAAAATCGGCGATCTTGACTGTGTACGATGGCGGCGTCGAGGGCGGTGTAACCATTGCCGAGTATCGTCGAAATGAATTGGTAGAGTCCTGGTGGGATGATGTTGAAACAAGAATATTCTCTGGCTTGATGTCTCGATGGAAGAAATTGTGGGCATGGATATGTTCAAGGCCCTGCATGATCTGGAACAGGATGCTCTTGACGCTGGCATTGTCCAAGACTTTGTGATCTCTTGCCTTCATCAGTTGATACAGGTTCCCCTCCATATATTCCATTGCAATGTGCAGCTTCTTGCTGAATGGATCCAAGAAGATGTCCAGAGCAGGAACTAGGTGGGCGTGGGCCGGCAGGGTTCGGAGGAAGACGACCTCTCGCAATTCCAGACACGGGGTGAACGACTCAAACGTCTTCTTCATGGTCTTGATGGCAATCTAGAAGGCAAAACGCCGTCAGCATACTTATCGCATGGCAGCCCGGAGCTCGTTACTTACCACCGTGCCGCGGCGGGCAACACTGGAGCCTGCACCTCGCACTCTGGCCAGCACCACGCTGCCAAAGCTTCCATCTCCAATCTCCTTGAGCACCTCGAACCGATCCTCCAGGGCCATCGCGTTCACTGTTTGCGACGACGCACGATGCGTGAGGTCGTGTCCGACGGTCATGGCGAACAGATCTATTTTGTCGCCGAGGCCTGCTTGGCCAGAGTCGTTGTCGAACACCGGGCTGCACTGAATGAGTGCTGAGTATGGACCCCGTCGACAGCAAGCCTACTTGCAGTAGGAAGCCTTGCGAACCGGCTGGCTCCACAAAAGGAGCTCTTTGAAAGAGCTGTACGCCGTTACTAGGGCATTCAGGAGGCCCAAGTTGGAGGGTGCGACGGTCGCGAGCGGGAAATGGTGAATGTGTCCAGATTCACGGCGGCGCAGCTCGGGCGTTTCGACTTCGTTCGTATTCGCAGGAGGCCGATCAAGAGGGAGGCGATGTCAAATCTGCACTGTGAGAGCCACCGTAGGGTAAAAACGAGCCAAAAAGGAGCGGACGAGATTTCTCTCGAGAGTAAAGAACGACGCGAAATGATGGCACGATTGAGTCGAGATGAGGATGTCCGAGGTGCGGATCCCTTTCGCGATCGGGGTGTTCGGCGAGGAGCTTCCAGGGCGTGACAAAAGACTAGCGCGCGGGCCGACCTCACGGATGCAACGATGCGGACTCCAGATGGCGGATCCAAACAACTTGTAAATGCTGCGCAATCAATCTTTGGTCCAGCTTGACTCGACCGGTGCGAGCCTGGCTAAAGAGTGAAGAACAACAACGTCGAGGGAAAGGGGTAAGTGATGAGAGGGTGGGCGGCGATGGGGTGCGGAATGATAGCGAGATGATCCTGCTAAGACGGGACAGGCGGCGGGGCTTTCCACTGGGCTGGGCTGTCGTTCCCGTATGGTAGGTTCTTCCCGCCTGTAAGGTACCTGGGTGTCTGGGCGCGCCTTCTGCCAAAATTCCGTTGAAAGTCGTCGTTATCACAGTCGATCCAGACGATTGGGCCACAAATCCGGAGTATAGGCACGCACCGTTACGTGATACCTGTGTTGGAGAAAAAAGGGCGGGACTTCTTTTCTGATCAAATCATTTGAGTGTAAGAGAAGAAGAGCCGCTGCTGTGTTGGTGAGTGTTGAGGGCCCGTTAGCATGAATCAATGGAGCCGGGGGCCAATCTCGTCGAATCTCGCTAATTAGTGATGAAGGAGCGCTGCTCTTTTCTCCCCTGCTGGCGAGGCCCCGGTCTTGGCCCAGATTTAAAAAAGAAAACCGTCGCAGCTTTGCCCAGCCCAGCACTTGAAAAGTTTTCGACGCCTCAGTTGCAGCTGCGCCTGTTGAGGTTTAGGGGCAGCCGTTTTTTGCATCCCAGCCTGCCATGGAATTCGGCCTGGCAACAGAATGGGCACAGCACTCCGGCCGAAGGAAAGACGGGAGAAACGCGCAGCGAGGTCTACGGGGTTTCCAGAAGGCGGCATACGACGTGAGCTTCAATGCCTACTCAGCAGCCTATATGTCATTCGCTCCAAACGTCGCGGTTGCCCGGCTCCGCTTTCCCAGGTCGGATTGTTTGATGGAGCGCGAGCAATGGACGGAGGCCAAGCAGAGCAACGTTCCCAACACATTGCGCGGATATCCCCTCTTCTGTGTTCTGCGCTGCCAGCTACCATCTTCGGAGTACGGGGTACAGTACTGGGGCGGTGGATGGATCCATTACGATGAGCGCCAATGACAAAAACAGCTCGCAACAACACCTATTCCACCGCCGTTGGATGCAGCGGCCAACGGACGGCATTGGGGGTTTTCTCTGCTGTCCAGAGGCCCAACGCAATGTTCCCAGTGGCTGGGAAATCTGAAAGTGGAACACATGGAGGCTCATTCGGCGGAGGCGACAGTCCCCCCGCTGTGCGTGCTGGGCCCCGGTTGTCCAACGGGTTTTTCGCCGGGTTGTCATTGGGGGAGGCTTGCGCGTAAAGAGGTAATCCTCCCTCGCCATCATCACCGAGATGAGTCGTCAGTTAGCAAGCTGTGTTCCCCCAAAGACGGCCGTTCTGCTCGATTACGAAAAAATGGACCGCCCAAGGCAAAACCGGACGGGACAGAGCCATTGTGACCTGGCGTCTCAGAGGTGTGACGACAGGCTCCATCGCGTCCTGCAACACGGAGGACGCTGCGAAGGCCAAACGGCGCGCATGAAGCGACGCTGGTTCGCAACGACCTCTGTCCCGTTCGTCCATGGGGTCGCCCCATCCAAAGGGGCCAATTGGAGAGGGCTGTCAAAAAGCAATAACAGCGCTGTGCTAATTTACCAACCCACCCTCCCCTGTCCATGGAGCTCCCCACAGAAAAGGGGCTTGCCCTGGGCGTCACGGACTCGTCCAGGCTCCACCTCACGAAAAGAAACGGCGACAAGGCAATGGATGGTGCTCCGAACCTGGCATCCCGAAAAGGGGCACAAAGGGGGAGCCAGCAACGCGAAAACGTGGGACTGAGAAGCCAGGGAACCAGGCTGGTGAGATTTCAGATTTCTCTGCTAACCTCAGCTTTGGCCACTCTCGCTGCGGAGTTGCTCTGTTCATGTTTGCGACCATCCAGTCCTGCACGTCCACCTCAGCCTGCAGCTAGAGCTGGATGTGGCCGATGTGCAGGTACATTTTCCTCTTTTGCTCCCGAACGGCCTCGATGTCTCCTCTGCCCTCGACTCTTTTAAGCTTCGCGGCAGCAAAGCAACAGCTTGCTCCGTGAACGTCATTGGGTCCCAGCGGTTGAAACTTGAGGGGCGTGCCGCGACGGCTCCCACTGGACAGACCCGCTGTGCCAAGCCCCAAGGTCAGAGTGACTTGCCAAAGCGGGGAACCTCGCGACAACGTGCAAGTACCCGAGACCTGCACCGGCACTTCCAAGATCCCAAGCTGGGACGGTGAGTCTACTCCAGAGCTCTGTGGCCTGTCTAACTCCAGCTTCAGTTGGCAAAGATGATCGATCAAGCGATAGGAGAGTGGCTATCAACGCGGTAGGCTAAAGTCATCACCGCACGAGTAGCGGTTTCTTTTCGTTCTGCCTTCTGTGGGGAAATTTCAAGGGAGAACCACAGCAACTGCTTTTCGCCCAGGAGTTTCCGATTGATCGTGTCGCGCGGCCGGAGTACCGAAGGTGGAAAACTCAGCCGGAAGGGAGCTGACTGACCGCCTTGAAACACCAGCCCGCCGTCTTTCAAATACTGACAAGGCCCCTACTTTTAAGCACCAGAGGTGCAGTGCGCCTTGCATCTCAGGGATCTTCCTCCATGCCTCTCGGCACACCGCACAGTAACCGAGAGGTTGGGAACTGAGGACCCAGGTAGCCGTCGGAGAAAGCTCCCCATGCAGTCATTCAGGTACCACAGGGACCGAGGCGGCGTCCGCCCCCAACGGGAGTGCCGGAAACGACGGCCACAGCTCCAGCTTCTTGTTTTCACTTCTCACACAGCCAGCCTATGGTGGTGGTGAGATCCTATCGCGGAATAGACTTCCCAAATTCCTCCCTCATCGTTAACAATATGTGCACGCGGCAGTCGGCATTCACGGCATGTTAGGTCTCATGGCTGTTTGTGCCACATTGCGCTGCATAGTTGTACACCTCAGGGCTTGATGGGTGTCGATAAAACCCCTCTCCGAGGAGCCGAGCGATCAATGGGTTCATGCAGGCGGGGTAAGACATTTGGACGTGATTTTTGCTTTGGCCTCTAGGTGGTCTGGGCGAGGGCGGCCAGCAACCCTCGCGACCATTGACAAAGAAAAAGACCGTGGCTGGTCCGTTCGTCATGCAGAGAAGATCCCCAAACACAGACACACACGAGGAGCATGGACCTATCTCCGTCCCATGGGAACCTTGGGCCTGAGGTTGCAGCCAAGAGCCGCCCCTTCCATCCAATGGTTGACGACCAAGACAACCAACCCAAAAATTGGGCCTCGTGAGAACTCCAAGCAACCAAGCTGCCAAGATATCACAACCCGTTCAGAGTCAGGTGCCCCTGGCTGTTATCAAGAACGGGGGGCACATAGGTACGGAGTACATGACCCTGGCACTGGCTCAGAACCACCACACACACGAAAATACTATGATTCTCTCCTCTTGGCTACAAGAGGCATGCTTTCTCTCTTCTAGGGCTAAAAGACGGGACTTTTGGCCTTCGCCCAATTGTCGTTAGATGAACACAAATGGCACAGCGTTTGTGTGACGTAGACTCCAAGGTTGCCACTGGAATGGAACTCCAGCCCATGATGGTTCGGGGATAATCGACTGTCTTACTTCATCGTTCGCCGCAATGAGATAAAAAGTCCACATATTTTGAGTGTGTGTTACTGAGGGTGTCTCTCAATGAGGGTTCAACCCAGCCCGATGTTCAGCCTCAGGGATTAGAGTGGAACAGAACGTATGGAGTTGGGATCATCCTGTCAACTTGGCCGGTACCATTGGTGAGGGATATCTTTGGGCGACCAGAGATACTATCATGCCAACAAAGACCCAGTTTCCATCTTCATGATCAACGGTTTTACAGCCTAGTACATATCGATATGACGGCCACGGGAGATGGGGGACCGAGTGGATCTGGTCTGTACAGTGTAATCATCATGGAAATTCAGTCCAGTGTTTTGTCTGCTGCCAAAATATAGCGGTTATCCGGCCATTTCCATTGCAATGTGTATCCCCAAACCTCAAACGCCACCCTGGTGCCAACTAAGCCAACCCTACCCATTCCAGTGTCCAACTAAAAAGGAGAATATTCACACACAGGGCCGGATCAGACCCTGACACTGGCCCCGATACCTCTTCCGTAGTACCAGAGCGTTTCTGTCCATTGTCCTAACCTTACCCCAACCACAGCCTTCGCGTCTAGCTTCATCTTGCCTCCGAGTGCCTCCTTAAGCTTCTCATACCCTACGGAGTCCAACGACCACTCGACAGGTAGCCTGGGTGTCATTGTCTCCCCAGGTGGTGCTGCAAATGGTAGCTCGTACTCGATACGACCTACAGTCTCGGTGTGGTTATAAATGGCCGTTGCGTTGACACGATCGATGTAGATAGTATTGTGTTGCAGGGGCGAGACCAGCGTGAAGGTTGCGGTAGAGGAAAAGACGTGGAACGTGGCGTCGCGGATGAAATGCGTATTTTCATCTTCGTCGCTCCCCGGCAAACTGAGCCGCGGTGCCGAGACAGTGATGTTTAGTTTTGACAGTGCCTCGCCAATTAGGGGCTGAGCAGGTATGCTACCGCGGTGTGTTTTGAGGGTGATGCTTGTGTTGTAACCTGAGATGTACTGAGAGATGAGGTTGCGTCCTCTCAAAACGCCTTCACCGCCGCTCAGGGACGGGTGCCATAGTGCAGAAACTACCACGTCTGTGTTGTTCCCCGTCGTGATATCAAGATTCTCGGCTCTTGCTTCGCCAAGAAGAGTGCCATTGCTAAAAAGATGTATGCTGATAAATGGAATATGCGCGGAATATGGTGTCGGATTTGTGATGTTGACGGATGCTCTCAAGGAAATTGACTCGCGGGTTGTGTCAATGACCTCGATGTTTCCAGCTTTAGGAGCGAGAGAGCCGAACATGTCCTTTGGAAGTGCTAGAATATCCACAGAGTCAGTTTAGTCTCCTGAGCCCAGCAGCCAAGCCAACAATCAAAGGCGACTGACAAGTTCTACCAAGGGGACAGACGTTTTAGTGGGATCTTGCCCTCTGCGGGAACATCCTTGACGGTGAGCTGGCCGACAATGGTGTCGATCCTGACGTCCACAGAAGCTGTGATGTCCAAAATAACCTTGTCGGTTCCAAAAAGTAGCGCCGATATCACTGAAGTGAGCACATCCCCGTCAGTCACCTCTAAAGGCGCGTCCTGAATGCGGGACTGTATTTCCAAAGAGGCCTCTTGGCCCTCGCCGGCTGGAGTCTGGGTCGAGTTTGCATCTTGCCACTTATCTCTCAAATTAAGCTCTCCTAGCTTCTTGGAATGGTAGAAAACTGTCGCGTTCGCCATCACTTTCGTAACATTCAGCGAGAAGTTCATCTCGGCCGGAAGGGCTGCCTCGACCAAAATGGTGCCTGACACCTTGGGGTTCGAATCCGGGTCTCCCGGTTCGGCATCGGGATCAGGGAGAGTGAAGTGAACATCTGAGAGCGAGAAGCTGCGGATCAGATTATCGAATGAACGCCCCGGGAAAGGCACGGGTACTGTAATGCTAGACAATATCTCCGAAATCCAGCGGGGGGTTTCGACGCTTGGGGCTTTCTGGCCGCGTACGAATACCGTCGGCGTCTCACCACCAAGATACTTCTTGAAGAAAATATCCAAAGGGGAGGATTCGCTTCCAGGACAGAGTCGAGTAAGTGACTCGGGAAGTTCCCTAACACGACCGTGGGCCGTTACAACGACATCTGAGCGTGGTCGTACAGCCACAGGGCTGGTTACAGCTTTGGCAACTAGGATTTGGGGGTCGTACGGGCTGCACCCGGCCACGAGGACCTCGAAGCCGAGCTCAGGTATGTCAACGGAAATCGGGTGCTCGTTAAACGCTGTAATCGAGACTTCGGCCGCCATTACTTTCTCGTCGTGTCCTGGGACCGGTTCCTCTAAGAAATTCACCTTTGTGATATTATAGGTGGGGAGCTGGGGCAACTTGTTGGCTGCACGAATTCATCAGCGAATCGTCCCAGAAAAGAAGGATACAAATGGTTGAATTGTATGGCTTGGATGGCTCAGAAAAGGACTTTCTCGCCAAAATACAGAGATTTGAAGGAACTGTAGAGGGATTGACCTTCAAATGACAGGGACTCTGAGATAGAGTGTGTCCCTAGCGGGATAAATCCAGCAGCCTTGAGTTGGATATCTGCCTTGCCGTGGAGTCGAAGCACATCCACTTTACCCTCCAAGAAATCGTTCGCGATAGTTCGGATCCCTTCGGCATCGCCCGGGATCAGATCGGCAACAAAGTCCACCGCATTGTTCCGGCCGTCCATTATGTTGAAAGTCAAGGGCGGGAGGCCGGCAGTACCAAGCAAAATGTTGTCATACTCTGGAAGATAAACGTTGACCTTGGTCTCCCCCGTCCTTAGTTCCCTCACCAACCAAGTTGTGGCCTGCCCTACGCGCCTTACATGTTCGTTCTTCACACGCTGTGCATCTAGTCGGAAATTGGCTTGTATTCGCGCGCGTACCCCATCGGCCGTGATCGACTCGAGTGCGAGGTTGGTTGGCTCTAGAACAAGTGCTTGTTTCGCGTATTCTTCGACAGCCGCGGGAGCGATGAACGCGACGACCATTATGGCGAGGGCGAAGAAGGCCAGCACTATCATTGCGATGATCGAAGGCCACCTCCATGAATTGGACTTTCCGGGCTTAACAAATGCTGCATTGGTGGGCCGCGGCGCAATGGAGGCGATGTCTGCATTGTGGCCATTGTCCCGCTCGCCATCGTAGCGGGGGGTCGCATCTGAGCTCAGCAGTGGTGTTGATTCTAAGGACTCTGTGTCGTCCGAAATGTGCCTGGGTGATATTCTGCTACTGGAAGTCGATAGAAGCGGCGAACTCTCCGAGCCCGACATCGTGGAAACCCGCCGACGCTCGTTGCGAGGCCACGAGAGCGTGGAGTTGAGTGATGATGACGCAGCCTAGTTCGAGAGCCAACCCAACACCATGACAGGGAACAGGGAGAGATGCGCCAAAGAGGTCTTGCGGGTCTTTCGATGGGGTCTTGCGACGGCGATGTCGGAGTGAGGTTCTTCAAAGTGGCAGGAAACAAAGGGTGGAATGACTGATGACAATGGGTGATCTGAGCGAGCGTTCCTTATAACGTCAGAGAGCCTGGTTAAGGTTCCGGATTCCCAGTTCCAAGCTGGGAGGTCGCCTGAAACTACGCGGCAGGAACCGCTGGTTGCCACGAAGACTCAGCCGCCAAGAGTGCCTCTTTTGGCGGGGAAGACGGTAGCCAATGAATGGCAGCCAATAGTCAGCCCTGCAAGGGCCGCTCTGACCCGTACCTAAACAGCGTCGCCATGACACAAAACGGCATCACTTATGGCCCAGGCCCAACACGCACTGAGCCCTGATCTGATTTTACTTGCATAATGAGAGCCCCACATGCACTTTGGAATACTCCGAACACATTTGAAATCAACTGCCAGAAAATGCAATGAGGTCTGCATCTCTTTTGGGTGGAGGGATAAGTAACCCAGCTGTCCTGGCTGTGTGTATTGGGCGGCCCCGACTTGGCTAGCGCAGCTCGCCTAAGTTGACAGCAGCTGCTCTCTTTGCACGACCTAGCCTGATTAGGGCTACCCGTATCTTTGGCCGCCGTTTAACAATGACCCACCTTGAAGAACCCTTCTCGGCGGGATGGCCGTTCGAATGAAGTGAAGTGAAGGGAATCAATTGATACCTCCTGTGATACTGAGCGTAAACTACACTCACCAAGCAATCTCATATACGCTGTTTCTCCAAGGAAGTCGTTTGAGACGGAAATCGAAAGCTCTATCGTCCTACACAGCAGCTGGAGCAAGACAACGATCCCTTGCAGACCCTTACTATCTTCACGCTGAGTTGCTATCCATTGACTCACAACCATTGATCTTCTTGAAAAGCCAGCAGGTCAGGTCGATCGCCACCAGGTTCTAGAACCGAGCCTTCAGTTCGCCATTAGGAGACGTCTATCTGCTTATTTTCTCGGCCGCCTCGAAAACACCACTTCATCCTCACCTCAAACTACTCGTCCTTCTCACCGCCACCATGCATCGAACGGCTTTTCGAAGTATCAACTCGGCCGTTGGCCGGCTCCAGACTCGGAATCTGTCCGGCAATTCTGCGCCTCGCCATCTCACGTCTATCGCAGACCTTAGCCCCGCTGAGTTCACAAAACTAGTCCTCAATGCCTCATCCTACAAGTCCGCCGTCAAGTCGGGTCAGACACCCAAGACGCTGTCGAATAGTCTGGCCGGGCAAACTGTTGCCATGATGTTCAACAAGCGAAGCACCCGTACCCGTGTATCAACGGAGGCTGCCGTGACACTGATGGGCGGACACCCCATGTTTCTTGGCAAGGATGACATTCAGCTGGGTGTAAGTCCACTCGTGACCCAGCATCTCCATACTGCCATCTGACACTTCCTTCCAGGTCAATGAGTCCCTCCGCGACACTTCCACCATCATCTCCTCCATGACTTCGTGCATGGTGGCTCGCGTTGGTGCGCATTCTGATATCACCGGTCTCGCCGAGTACTCCTCAGTCCCTGTGATTAATGCCTTGTCCTCCGACTTCCACCCCCTTCAGACTATTGCCGACTTCCAGACCATTCTGGAGTCTTTCTCCGGCCGAACGCCGAGCGCCTCCAGTCTTGGGCTCGAGGGGCTCAAGGTCGCGTGGGTCGGCGACAGCAATAACGTACTGTTCGACCTAGCCATCGGCTGCGTCAAGATGGGGGTTGACATCGCCGTCGCCGCACCCCAGGGTTATGGTATCCCAGAAAACATGCGCCAGACAATCCTCGCGGCCAGTAGCGAGATATCGGCGCCCGGCAGGCTCCTGGAGACGACAATCCCGGAAGAGGCTGTCAAGGATGCCAACATCATTGTCACCGACACCTGGATTTCCATGGGCCAAGAGGATGAGTCACAAAAACGACTGAAGGCATTTGCGGGCTACCAGGTCACCAATGAGCTCGCCAAGCGTGGCGGAGCGAAGCCGGACTGGAAGTTCATGCACTGTCTCCCCCGTCACCCTGAGGAGGTTGACGATAAGGTCTTCTACGGCCCCAGGTCGTTGGTCTTCGATGAAGGAGAGAACAGATTGTGGGCAGCAGTTGGTAAGTGAACGCCCCGGTTTAGACACTCCTGAATCATACAACTAACCATCCTCTATAGCTGCTTTGGAGGCATTCGTGGTCAACAAGGGCAAGATTTTGTAAACCGATGCTTGTTTTTTTCACCAAGTATCATATTTTCTACCATATTAGGCGAGCGCTGTATTTTGGAGGCACCGTACATAGTACAGGAGTTCAAAAGGAACTGGAGAAAGATTGATCAGTTGAGCGACAGGGACATTGCCAATTATGGTATATGACCAGCCAATTTCCTTCCTGAAAAAAATATACCTTTTAGCCAGGGGGCAGCTGGCTGATGTCGACAACATCATCAGCCTCCTTCACTTGCGAATCCTCGTTAGGTCCGTAAAGGGGCGAGCGGGGAAGCGCCATAAGACCAGTCCGAGCCGACTCCAGGATGCCAAATGGTGCGATGAGCTTGAGGAAGGAATCTATCCTCGAGGGCTTCGCGGAGCTAAACGAGAGTTAGTAGCTGACAGGGATTGAAGGCAATGTATGCTTGGCTTACACTTCGACAATGCAGCTGTTTGTGCTGATATCTAACACCTTTCCTCCAAACTGGTGGGTGAAGTACGTAATGCTCTTCAAGTGCTCGTGCTTGTGACGCAAGGCCTCGCTGACAACCAAGCGGCTGGGGTGGAAGTCATCCGCTGCCTCCTCAAGTGTCGTCTCGCCTATTTCGTGGCGAACCTCGGCTTCGGCGCCGTCCGCCGTGATCTCGCGATGGTGGGCAAGGAGCTCCTCGAAATACTCAGGTCCAAGAATGTTGACCTTTGCCAGGATAAGTTCGCGTTGCACCAGTGCTGCATTTGTATAGTCCAATACAGCCCAGACGGGCACAAGGTCCTCCAATTGGCGACGGGCCTGCTCGACGACGCCGTCCTGTCCGGTAAGCACGATCGTCATGCGGGAGAGATCATCAACTTCGGTGCTGCAGACGACGAGAGAATCAATGTTGAAGCCGCGGGCGGCGAGAATGCCCGAGACGCGCGACAGCACGCCGGGCTCGTTCTGGACGAGACAGTTCAGAACGTGGCGCTTCGGGGGGACAATGGAGGGCGAAGGAGTCTCGTAGAGTATGTTGGAAACGGCAGCTTGGGCTGACCATGCTGGCGGTGTATCGCTCGTGGGGAGAGGTGTCTGGCGGCGGCGTATTGCCTTGTAGGCAATGGCTGAGGTCGAGCTGCTGTTTCCGGAGCTGTAACGCGCCCCGATGGATGCCGTCAGCTGTCTGGCGAGGGGGGTCTCTCGAGTTCGCATCCGCAGCGACAGCCCGCGCAACGGCGCCGACGCCATGATGCTTCGAGATGCCATTCCGATAGGAGCAATTGCGAACTTCACCGGCCCGCCACTGTCGTCAAAGAAAACTCGAATATCCGCTTCGGTAAGATGTATGGCGAATAGTCGCCGGTTTCGGCTTTTTTTTTTAGAGCTCTCAACGTTGAGTCTTGACCGCTTCCATGTGGGGTTCGATTGACCAATCCCTGGATAAGAGCCCTTGCCACTAAGATAGGGAAGTACCCAGTGACATGAAGTCACCAAGAGATGGGACCAGAGGTCAGGCCAGTCCGCTATATAGCTATCGTTATGGGCTCAATCGAACATAATTCGGATGTTTTTCTATAGTATGGCCTTTGATTTAATTCTCAGAGCATATTGCGGCTCACGCCTGGGGGGTTAGCGAGTAAACCGCACCGTGCAATCGGATACTCGTACTGTATGTACATTTTGTCCCCCAGCTTTTGGACGACTGGCGAATTACTGGAACGGCCAAACTCCATAACCTTTGTCGCAACTCACTCTTCGCAGCACTGCCCCTCGAACACTGTTTACAAGGACCTGGTTGCCAACTGGAAATTACACCACACTCCGACATCGCCACAAAACGCGCGAAATGGCCGACGACACTGAACGACGCGGCGCGAAGAGGTCTCGATTCGACCAGACCGAGCCAGAGCCTCGACGGGCCTCGCGTTTTGACCGCCGCTCGCGCTCCCCGCCCCCACGGAAGATGGAAAAGCTGGACTCGGGCCGTGATCGTAGCCCTCTCTCGAAGGGCCGCGACAGCTTGACGCCTGATGTCAAATCACCCGTGGATCCCGCCGCAGCTGCTGGTAGGGCACCCCGTCTTGATTGTCAGATATGACTGCTTTCGCGGAAGCTCCTAACACGCATAATAGCTGCCGCCGCCGCTCGAATTAATGCCCAACTCCAGGCTCGGAAGGGAATTCAGCATGTCGATGTACCCCCGGTCAGATCGAGCTTGAGCGTCGAAAAGGATGGCGGTGCTGCCGCTGCGAATATCAACGGCGAGATGTACATCTCGGATGGAGACTTCATTAAAGATATCGAAGTCAACGATCTGCGGAATCGGTATCTGCTGACGAAAGGCTCGACGCAAAAAATGGTAAATGATCCTTTGGTTGTCACACTGATTCTCCATCAGCTCCCTAGCTACCTTTATGTGGCCCTTCAACCCGATTATGCGTGCCTGGAACAGTCCTGCTTACTCTGAGCATGACAGCTCGCCCAGGCCCAACCTCGTTTGCATCTGCTGACCTCGGCTGCTTGATTTAGATTAAAGATGACACTGGTGCCGGTACGCCTCGCCTTCAACTCTCGCTGTTGTGTGGAGAACCTTGATTGACTAGATTCCTTTTCAAAGATGTCACCACTCGTGGAAGCTACTATCCCGACAAGAGCATGGCAACACCGACAGTAAGCAATCTTTAGAACCATGATCATGACGAAACACCTCGCAGCTGACAGACTGTGTAGAACCCGCCGCTGTACTTGCACGTCACAAGCACGACCAAGGAAGGGTTGGATAAAGCCGTGGCCAAGATCGAGGAAATGATGAAACAGGAACTCCCACAGCTGGTTGATGAGCGGCGTTTTCGTCGCAGAGACCAGGAGCAAGAACGGGTTGAACGTGACGAGTTTGGCAGAGTAAGTGTCCGGTTCCTTGTGTCAGGAGTTTCTAACACCTTGAAAAGCGTAAGTGGCCTGAAGAGCGTATCACCATTGGCCTCGAGTCTGTTCCTGGCTTCAACCTACGAGCCCAGGTTGTTGGTCATGGCGGCGCATACGTCAAGCACATCCAACAGGAGACTGGCTGTCGAGTGCAGATCAAGGGCCGGGGTTCTGGTTACATTGAGGCGTCGACAGGCCAAGAGAGCGAAGATGACATGTTTCTACATGTGACGTGAGTTTTCCCGTGGATGACAATAGATCTGTGTCGGCTTACATGGAGTATAGTGGCCCTGATCAGGCGATGGTCATAAAAGCAAAGGAGTTGTGCGAAGACCTTCTTGCCAACGTCAAGGAGCAGTATGAGGAATTCAAGACCCGCCCACCTCGCGGGTATGGTGGGTCTGGGGGATACGGCGGCAACCGGTCCCAAGATCACGGGGGGTCCTCCTATCAGGGCTACAATAGCAACAGCCACCACCAGAACAGCAACAATAACTACGCCAACTCACCAACTACCGCTGCCTCTGGTGTTGCATCGCCGACGGCGGCGGCGAGTACTCCCACAAGCGGAGCTGACTATGCTGCGCAGTACGCTCAATATTACGCAAACGCAGCAGCCGGTGCTGGCGGAGCTGACCCCTACGCGGCATATGGCGGTTATGCGGCGTATGTACAGTATTACCAGTACTATATGGCTCAACAGGCCCAGCAAGGTGGTGTTGCGGCTCCTCCTGGAACCTCGGCGTCCCCTCCGCCGCCACCTCCTAGCGAGCCAGCACCGCCTCCGCCCCCTCCCCCGCCTTCTGGCGCGTACGGTGCTGTAAGTTCGGATTCTTATTGCCCACTTCTCCGTTTCTAACAGAGTCTTCTAGGTCCCCCCGCCGCCGGGTCTTTAGGATGATCACCAGAACATCACTGAAAGGGATTGCCGAGCCCAAAGACGCTAAGAAAAACTGCTTTTTTCTTGGCTTTTTGGCTCACATATCTCAGTGCATTAGGAAGACTTGATACACCGCTACTCTCGAGATAGCAGAGGCGTCTGGGAGTTCTAATATCAATGATGAGCGGCTAGTTTGCGATGGGATTAGTATATTTGTATGTATGGCAGGTGAAGTGTGGCCCCTGGTGATTGTCACAATACTGCAACTGTCATCAGATGCACATCTCACGGGTCATGAGCCCATTGTTGCAGAATGCACCCCTTATGCTTGAACCAAATATCATTAGTAGAACCAAGGCTGAACGTCATACAACCCGGTATTTTGGATGCAAGTCAGCAGTCGCGGCGTGAAGTTTGCAACTACCTGCTGGTCAATCAGGCACAAATGCTGCAGTCAGAAACAATCGGTCCTATAAACAGTGTGAGAATGCCTTCTTACTGTAAGACCATGGACTTCGATTATCTAAAGATCTGCTTCGATGCAACCGAGGCCTTCCCGCCATACGAGTAAGTTCTGTAGCCCAATAAACCAGGCCTCGATATGCTAGCACAGGCAACACGGGCATACTTGTCTATAGGCCCTTTCGCACGGAGCAGGGAGACCCTTTCTTTTGGGTCAGTGCCTTTGTACCTTAATCTTCAATGAAGCTAAGTCCGTGCTCACCCCCGCAACCCCAAGCTAAGTGAAAGCTAAGCAAGTCACCTCATCTCATCCCACATTCCCCATTCAAGCTAAGTCGTCCCCACCATCGTCATGGAACCATGAGCCACCAACGCTACCCATCTCACGATGCGGTCAAGGAGCCACATTCGGTCTCGCTGAAGGTTTTGCGGTAAGAGATTGCCGTACCCTTGATCCCTAGCTTTGTGCTGATCGATTGGCCTATCCAGACTCTCGCGGCCGTCTCTCGTCACCCAATTCCCCCTCCAGCCACCCCTCATAGACCTCTCATCTGGCGCTCGTCAGCCTTTCGCCCCAGCATCTCTCGCCTACAGCTCTTCTACCACCCATGATGACCAGGTTGCGGATGATCCGAACCCGGCGCCTTTTGTCTTGAGCCCCATCGTCAACCTACCCCCGTCGTTTGGCTCCGCCTACGTCGGGGAGACCTTCAGCTGCACCCTTTGCGCCAGCCACGACGCGCTCAACCTGCTCCCTCAGGATCAAGATGGGACGTTACTCCCGGATTTCGCAGCGACAGCGCCAAAGTTGATCCGCGACGTGCGCATCAAGGCGGAGATGAAGACCCCCGGCGTTGGCGCCGCCGTCATCAACCTAGAGCTGGGGCCCCCGGACAGCCCCGAGGACAAGGGCGTTGACCTCGCACCAGGCGCTACGCTGCAGAAGATTGTTGATTTTGATCTCAAGGAGGAAGGCAACCATGTCCTGGCTGTTACGGTGAGCTACTACGAGGCTACGGATGTCAGTGGGCGAACGCGCACGTTCAGGAAGCTGTACCAGTTTATCTGCAAGGCGTCGTTGATTGTGCGCACCAAGCCGGGCCCGTTACCTCTGGGAAAGAAGGGGCAGCGCCGATGGGTGCTAGAGGCTCAGCTTGAGAACTGCGGAGAGGATGCGATGCGGTTGGAGAAGGTAGTGATGGACCTGGAACCGGGGCTGGTCTATAATGACTGCAATTGGGAGGCCAGCGGCGCTCAGAGGCCACTGTTACACCCCGGTGAGGCGGAACAGGTATGTTTTGTGGTGGAGGAGGGTGTTGGAGAGGATGGCGTTGTTGATGAGAGAGCGAGGGAAGAGGATGGAAGGATTGTGTTTGGTGTCCTGGGGATTGCCTGGCGTGGCGAGATGGGGAATAGGGGCTTCTTGTCCACGGGGAAGCTTGGTACGCGTCATATTAAACCGAAGGACATCAAACCCGCGGCGTGAGGAATCTCTATTTTGATATCATAAGGCAAGGGGGATCCCCTGAGAATAACACGCAAGGTTTCGGCCAAATGTTGAGAGATGCCACAGCTGCTAGGCAGTGACCGCGGTTGCCCATGCAGTCCGAGGGTAAACCCATGGCATAACAACCACGAGAACTGACTTTGGCGAATCATATCCCGTCCATCTAGAACCGTGTGGTTTGTCCCCAAAAGAGGAAAACTTGAATGTAAGCCGAAGGGTTTAAAATGCTTGTTTTGCCCTTCCAACCTATTCTCTCACCACGGAACGAAGTTCCATACTGTTGATGATCCGAACGCGGTCTCTGGACTGGAGCAGCATGGATAGGCTGGTTGAAGGCAGCCTGATGTTGTTTGTCATCGGGGATCGAACCGCTGTTTCGAATTGACCAACTCAATGACGCGTACGGGAGCGAGGACGCGTTTTCTACGGCGTACAACACACAGATTCTTCGGTAATGTTGCCATTCCAGCCGGCATAATTGCCCTCGCAGTCTAATTTCCAACGTACTTCGACGAAGGGGGGATCTTTAGCCTCGCCGGTAGGTACAAAGTATACCGTTGCGCGTGCGACCCATACACGAGAATATTCTGGTACTATATATACCCGCGTGCCGTGCCTTGCCAGTCCCTCGGCGTGGTGTAATAGTTAATACACCAGCTAAAGTCAGGCTCCGCACGGGCGAACCGGGTTTTTGGAAGGGCCAGCCTTTGCGGGACTGATCCCGGCCTGCTCGGGAACCCCATTCGGCAGACTGATTGATGTATGAGAGGGATGTGGCGAGATCAAGAGTTGCCCGCACATATCGGCACCAGCGAGAGGGATAGATGAGACGGTATTATCAATTGTCACAAACAAGCCTAACTCGTGTAGGTTGGTGGTGTTGGTGGGATCTTACCCCTGCGCCTGGAGGCGGGTTGGGTGCGTGTAAGTGGAGGGTGGAGCCTGATACGAAAGTTGTTTTGTGTTCAGTCTTTCCACATGATATTGAGTCTGCGGTAAGTTACATTGTCGTAACTGCGTAGTGTTCCTGGTACACTAAGATTAGCCTCGTGAGTATTCGTTTCTTAAACAAGAAGGCCGGGTATCCAGCACCAGAGCTTGATGCTGATCACACCCCTGGCAGCCCCAGATCCGCGACCCCACAGACACCCGCAGCTGCGCGTCACAGGTCAGCACTAAAAAAAATAGCAGCAGCATATCAGGATTAGGATCCTGTGCAGGCGGTGAGAGGAGGGGCCCTTCTTTCGCAGCAAGGATGGCGGATGTGCCGCAGGCAAAAGAGAGGGACAGGAGTCGAAGCAGGCGTGCGTACGTGCTCGACACTGACCCTGTTGTTAAGCCCCAACAATATTCTGTTGCTCTCCATTGTGGCAAGCAATCGACCGAGTGGGCTTTATTATTGAGGCAGCCTGTCTGCTGCCGCGGGGAGGCTGCATCAAGTAGATTGTGAGCCCTTTCAGAGGTCGAAAGGCGGCTGGCAGGGACTCGGACGAGTCGAGTGGTCCAGGTGGTAGTGCGGTGCGGTGTGTTGCATTGCATCCACGCTTTAGCCTTTCAGGCACCTGAAAAGTGCCGCCGCGAACACGGCCAGCAGTTGAGGGTCACCAGTGGTTGGGGCAGACCACATCATATTCTGATGAGTGAGTCCGTCCACCTACGATTTGACTGGTTGCTGTTGTGTCCTGTTCGCCCCGGAGCTTTTTGAACATTGGGTTGGAGACGAGCCATGTGGCGCCGTGCCCCCAACAGTAACCTCCTTGCGACTGCCCAACAGCGAGTCGGGTTTGGTGTGCGGGCTCCTGTGTGTCGTAACACAACGTCCCATCCGCGTGCCTGGATGGTGTGGAACCGGAGTGGCCAGGAAAATCATGAGTGCGGCGATCCTCACTGTTTCGAAGCTGACGTTGCCCAAACGAGATGGTTGCAGTGAAGCTGCAGCTACCTGGAGCGCCAATAAGGAGCCCTGGAGGCCATCTCAGCGGCATACCGTTATTGAACAGCGACATCACTTCCTGCGCTCTGTGCTAAAGCAGACAGACCTGACGAAGGCTGGTGAAGGAGCAGTCAGAGCGTCGGGATTGGATCAGGACGACCGAGGTTGGTTCTGAGTGCTGGGTTGATCGGCAAGGGTCGTCCTCCTTTCGATCTTAGAATGGGTGGAGTCGCAATCGCGGGCCTGGTTTGCCTCGTGTTGGACAAACCGCCTGAATCTGAAGATTAGGGGTCTTCTTTTTAATTATCGGTAAGACGGGATGGATGACTGCCTTTCTAGAAGGCCGCGATCTGGCTAATACTAGAATTGGAGAGGTGCCAGAGGGCAAAAATAGACTTGGCGCCAATAGACATGTGGGAAGTTGTGTGTTCGTCTGGAGTACGACTGACGCTGGTGACACAGCCGATTCAACGGCAGGACACCTAGCAGGGAATACTAACAGGCTCGACGGCAGCTGGCAAGTTGACTGGAAACCGTCGTAAACCGTCCGGCCAACGTGGGTCGGGCAAAGGGGCAACCTAACTTCGGGCAGAGAGGTACCTCCTAGTTGTGTGGCTCCATCCAAAGGTCTTGTTGTGCGCGTCTGTATTCAGGTCGTTGGGTTAGGTTCCAGGTCGACCTTGGGTGCACCACTGGGCAAGACTGCACTGCGTATAGGTAGACATTCGATCCATTGAGATGAACTGGCTGAGCCCGAGCCGGGCTAGAAATGCAGGGGCATGAGGGGCGTCAAAGCTGGCGTGCCGCACCTCTTCCTGCAGCTCCATTTACAGGGGCCAGGTTCAGGCCTAAATGCAGCTGCACGCGGGAACCACTGGCAATTGAAGACGAGTAAATTCACGATCTCAATCACCAACACATGAACCTCTCGGCGTGATCTCCTGAGCAACTTTTCATCCCCTCCCTCAGTTTTTGGGACCCTTTCTGGACTACTCCACGACCTCCCCATTTGTCTGATGCTGGTGTTCCGTCTGTTCGACCTCTTGCCGTGCAGATCGATCAGCTGTAGAAAAGATCACACAGCACAGCACAAGTAAGTGGCCCGTGTGCGATTTCGATAAAGTTATCCTTGCGCATGATAAGGAACCTTTGTGTCTCGTCTCTGCCATCACTTCCCACCCTACCGCACCGAGGACCGATCTGAGCCTGGGTCGGAAGCCAAGTTGTAGCAGCAACAGCAGCGACTGCAGCTTCCAATACCCCGCTCGAAGCCTGCAAACACGAAACTGACGCAGCAACTAGCTCGACCTCTCGGACAAGGCAGTCAACCAGAACAAACTGCGATAGCAAGAACCCCTTGCTAGGGACTAGTCCGAGGCCAGAGGGCGAGAGTGGGGAGTCTGAGAGGGAATAGCAGGTGGAGGACGACTCGGTCGTCAGACTGATATGTCATGGACAACGCCTCTGCGCCGCTTGCCGACTACTTTTGGATCGCCGGCGTCGAGAGCATCACATATGATGATGGCTTGGCCACCGCACAGCTCGACGATATAATTGCCGAGGATGGCGAGGGCGAGGAGGCGGACACATCGATAGTGTCCTCGTCCCGTGTGACGGCACGACACTCCCGTCAGAACTCGGCAAATCGACTCTCGACGCTTTCCAAGCTCTCGATCGTGCCGTCTATTTCGAGCGACGCCCGCAGCGTAGACGATTTCGAGGGAACTACGAAGAGCAACCGGAGCAGTGCAACCATACGGCCCAATCCACCGCCCGGTGCCAATGGAGGCACCAACGGCATCAATGGCAACAACGCAGGGCTCTTGGGCTTCGGCATCGGCCCGGATGGGCTTCCTGATTTTGACTTCGACAAGGCGCTTCTCAAATTCGCAGCCGAACGAGAGAACTTCTTGGACGATCTATCCTTCAGTGCCGGCGCAAAGACCCAGGCGAGGCCCCCAATGATCAATCCCAGAACCGAAAGACTTAAGGTGGCAGAGGAGGGTGATCAGAGTGGGAGAATGAGCCCGTTGATGAAGAGCCTCCGCGGCAGCATCCGTCGCAAGATGAGTTTTAGGGACATGACCAGCGTTAGGAAGCAGCCTATGGCACCAAAACCAGGTTTGTTAAACGGCCTCCGCCTCTCCTAGCTCGTTCGCACACTGACTCGTTGTTTTCAGCATCCGTCCGGACATCGAAGCGCCTCAGTAGCTACAATTCGGTCATACCCCCGCCTGAGCCTCTGAATACTGACCCTGACATGCACCCTCTCAAGAGGCGGTTCGAGCCCGTGTTGCTTGACCGGTACCCCCAGCGGGACGCACCCGCGGACGAGCTGGCTAGGAGAGGCAAGTTCCCCGACTACGTTCCGATGTTCGCCTTTCCCAACGACATTCAGATTGTATCGTCTGACGACCGTCCGCGGTCAACCTGGCACGGGTTTACCATGACGGATGGCGAAAACGCCAAAATCTATGGCATTACCATCATTGTCTGGACGGCCTTGCATGCAGACCTGGCAGAGCAGGTTGAGAAGAGGTGCGAGCTTTGGCGGCAGAGGCATATGAGCAATGAGGAGAGAGAGCTTGCTGCCAGTTTGGGAGTGCGCTTAGCTGCCGAGCGAGCGCATCTCTCGCAGTTGCTCGCAAAGCTTCCCACGATTCCTTCTGGATTACCTGCCCGCGAGACCTTGGATGACCAGATCAGTGCGGTAGAGGAGAAGATCAGCCTCATGACCGAGATGCTACGGCCGCTAAGGCACGGCGCCGCTTCCAAAATTGACGGCCTGACAGCTGGCGAAACGGGACTTTGGACGCCTCGAGCCTTTGGCATACTGGGCCGAGACGTCACAAGAATGACCTTCTGGAAAGAGTGGCTCAGGGCGGTTGTTGTGCCCATGACTGACGGTGCTGTCCTGAGAGTACCGCCGAGCTCTCCCAAAGTTGGGCGGTGGCAGCCTCTGGAGCGCTATGTCGTGAATCTATGCACCGAGGCCTTCAGCCCCCTCGGTTCCAAGACACAGGTCGAGCTCGGTGTCCGCGAACTCCGGTTGTACGCACGTAAGGAAGCTGAAAACGAGCTCCCTGGATCCCGGAATATCGACATCTATGCCCTCTTCAGATGCCTGTCGTTGGAGAACATCATGCTTCTATTCGAGTATGCCATGTCGGAGTCACATATCATCTTCCTCTCCTCCCACACCGGTATGCTGCATCTTGCCTGCCATGCGCTGGTTAATCTACTGTATCCTCTGAAATGGGCGAATGTCTTCATACCTATTCTCCCTGCCCGGCTCATTTCAGTTATTGAGGCACCGTGTCCCTACATTGTCGGCATTGAGAGACGATACGAGAACATCGAACTCCCCGACGAGTATGTGCTTGTGGACCTTGACAGGGACACCATCGACGCCTCCTGCCAGCCTGTCAGTCTGCCACGCCAACACCGGCGAAAGCTTCTTTCTCTTTTGCAAGTTGCTGCTCCCCATAAGTTGAGATACGGTGTTGCTACGGGTGCGCCTCCATACGCGATGGAATCGTTCCCATACGACGCGTTCTCAGCAGAGAACGAAGCACTCTTCAACTCCAGCACGCCCCCAAGCTTCCTGGGAAAATGGGTGACGCAAAACTCCTCGACCTTTGGGGAACCCGATCCCGCCGCTGGCATTCGGGCTCCGGTCTTCAACGCCTTCTCCCAGGCCAAGCTGGACCACACCAAACCTGACCGTCCGCCAACAGGCAAATCTGGAAAGGGCAGCCCGCCATCGTCGGTGTCGCCAGTCTCAATGAACTTCCCCCCGATGCCCACTACGCCTGTGTCGCGGAGCGACTCGGGCTTTGCCCAGACTTTGAGAGAAAAGCGTTCCGGCCATTTCGATGAGAAGTCTAGGCGAAGTTCGTCGTTTGGCGTTGAGAAACACCCCCCTCTTCACCGACCTAGCCTTCCGTTCCTGAACGGACACGCCCAGAATCTCTCGATTTCCGCCATCTCGATCGACTCGCAGTCCTCGTTCGGTGGTTATGCACCCTCGACATATGCGCAGTCCACCATCGCTGCATCGACGATCATGCCCAACATGTTGATCCAGCCTGTCCGAAACACAGAAAGCACCGTCTGGGTAGAGGGCCACTGCTTTGAATGGACCCCCGACGAATCAGCGTCTGTCTGTACCATATGTGACGATAAATCGGAGGGTGACGGCTTCTATATCTGCAACGGATGTGGTTGTATGGCGCATAATCGATGCCTCGGCTTTGTCTCGTTGGTTTGCCCAGAAGCTTTCCATGCCGATCGAGTACGCGCAGCATTTGTTCGGTGCCTGGCTAGTCTCTTGTACACCTATCGAAAGCATCTCGGTCGACCGACTAAGGATCAGAAGGCGAATGGGCAGCTGTACGCGTTCGACATGGACGGGTTCATCAAGAGCCTGCCCTTTGATCAGCAGGAGTATACCAGGATGATGCGGGAAACGCAAGGTAAACATTCCTGCTTTTCCCGAGTGGGCCATACCTTTGAGTTGGGTGACTGACAATAGCTTAGCTTTCAATGAGTTCGTCCACGAGCGGGAGAGAAGTCCACCATCTCACTCCCCAATCCGCCTATTTGACGAGATCATATTGGCGAAAAAGGCCCGCGGTCGTCCGCAACTGTCAGTTGGGCTCTCGAGGCTCTCCACCATTAGGGCATCCCATGGCGCTTCGACTGGCTTCACCCCGCCATCACGGCCGGCCAAGATCCCCGGCTTCCTGAGCGACACGTCTGACCACCTGTGGCGGACTGCATCAGTCCCGGTGCCTTCTGCCAAGTTTGCAGGGGACTATCGAGCGGTCATCACCAGAGTGCCCACAAAGCTTGACCCCTCGCTGATGAGAGAGCCCCGTGCCATCCAGGGTGTTCCGAGACTGGACCCCGGCCGGGTTAGAGGCGTGACGAGGAAGCAAGTGCCTAGTATGCTTGGGCCGCCTCATGACTATAACAACGCACACATATGAGAAAAGTTGGCGTAAAGGGTAGGATGATGTCGTTTGAGTAATTTGGCGCGGCGAAGGAAAGGGCCAGCGAAGTGCAATTAGGAAAGAAAGGGAATTGTAATCATGTACGATATAGTTGCATTGTAATCTCTTGGTGTCCGTCATTTTCCTTCCTCCCTTCCAGGCGTGCGTGGATTTGGGGGCATGGGGCGTGAGGGGATGATACAGAAAGGATAGCGCAGTGCTGCTATATGCGAGTGAGTGCGAGTTGAGTTCGAGGTTTCGATTTCGGTATGGTATTCATCGTTTTGCTTTCTCTTTTATCATCGTTGCCGCGGCGGCAATGGACCCGCATCTTGCCCACCAGAAGAAGGACAGGGGCGAGGGGGGAAGGCGAGATCTCATGGCTAATACGGCGAGATGTATGTCGCGCTGGGCATATCAGACATAGTAGGGCGGGTGTATACAAACAGAGGGAAGCATTGGTTTTGCTGTCGTTGTTTTCTTGACTGTCAAGCGCACGGCTGAGCAGGTGGTCGGTTGGATGTTGATATGCAGACTGTTGGCAGTGCACTGGTGCCAGTCAATCGGCCTCGCGGGCGGATCTTCCGGAATCTGTTTGCATCTTGAGGACTGAGCGGGGGCTATGGCCAAAGCCAGGAGATAGGGAACCAAGTTGCTGCTGATAGCGATCCGGCCCGGTTGATGACCGGCAATTGCACACTCTGGTGGTCTTGAACGTGAATTTAAATATGAGTTCACGAGCTAAACAACGGGTTATGGTAAGTTTCTTGAAGTGAACAACACGAAACGGCAAGCCGTGCAAATTTAAGTGCTGGTGAAGAAAGACAGTGAGATATTGATCCCCCTGACATGTAACTCTGTAATTTCCTGAACTTGTCTACGTCGATCTGACCCAAACTCTCACGCTCAACGGTCGAATGGATCTCTTGCAGTGCATTTTTCAACGGATGTAATGCTTCATAGTACCCAACTCCACATCTTATCATCTACTGCTGTGGTGCCAGCCCTTTCCCATTACTCGGCCCGCTGTCTTTTGGTTTATTTTTGGGCATCTTCTCATACGCATTTGGACTCGGCCGCCGCCTCCTCGCCTTACCATTGCCATCTCGCCTGCTCCGCCTATGACCGTGACCGCTGCAGTCATGGTCGTGGTCATGGCTAGATTTTTTCCCACTAGAGCTACCTTCCCCCACTGCGTCTTTGCCTGCCCGACCACCTTCCTGGTCAGAGTCGTCATCGGAAGATGAAGAACTTGAATCTGATGAGGACTCATCGCTTGACTCGCCGACGGCCCTGGGCCTGTGATAGATACAGCACACTGTTTGTTTAGGTGGACTGTCAGTGCATCATGTCCGACTGGACGGCGTAGCCGCGCTGGGGATCGAGCAGCCCTTACCCTTGGATTTCTTCCGTCCCAGACCTTCGTTGTCCACCACATCTCCTCGCCATTGAACTGACCGCCCAGTGGAAGTGCTTGCGCCGCGAAGTCGGAGGATTGCCTGTTGCCTCGTCTCGGTCTGCTGGCCTGTGGGTTGTACTTGGGTGTGAGTTTGAGTCTGACCGCCTGTCGTCTGTGGCTGCTGGGCTTGTCGCTGTTGGGAGGATATGGATGCCATAGCTGCAGCAGGTTTGTGTTGGTAGAAGTAAGGGGTTTGTTGACGGCTGGCCGCTGCCTTCGACGGACGTAATGTGGTCGGGTTTGGGTCTGGCGAAGGTCGGGCAGGATGGATTTGGTTGCTCAAAGGATTATTTGAGAAGTTTGCTTTAGTATCGCGGCCGGAGTGGATGTCGCCAGGACGTATTTGGCGATGGTTTACAGGTAGGCGTAGGCGTCAGGAAGTCTTTGGGTCGCAATTCCGGGTGTGAAGTTTGCGAAGAAACGCTACCCCACGTCATTCAGCCTGGGGGACTGGGAGTGGGGTGACGATCTCAGGGACGCCACTGACAGGGGCGAGGCTTCGCCCGCTGCGGCTGAAAGCAACCCTGAACGCCGGCGGCTTACAAACGCATCACGCCCGTTGCCTTCGTTGCAAGGAAGCCGACAAATAGGTAATGGACGATACGATGCGGCTCGGTGTACTGCAGATGGGGGCCGGAAGTGCATATGCTTGGGAAACAACTTTTCAAATCGTAGTATCGGCACAGAATACGCGAAAATGGCTATCTACATTTTCACAGAAGAGGAGTGCAAGGCACCTGCTAGGTATCACACTGCGAAGATTGTATCTATCAGAATGACAAGGTACTGAGTTAAGTGGGATGAAGTTGAGCACGTACAATCCGATGCCAAACCCGAGCGGAGGGTATTTGCATGCTAGCCGTAGGAATTCAATCAAAGGAATCACCTGGACCCAGAGAATGGGATTTCACACTACAGCAGAGGACCCCTGCTAATCCCGTCCCATCTTCAGCAGCCTATCGGTGACGTCAAACAGAGCCGAAGTAACTAGCCTCCTCGCACAGCAGCGGCCTGCAAACGGGCGCGCAAACAAATCGGGACTGTTATTGGTGGTGCAGATTACCTTTGGCCCTGTATAACTGCCTTCGTTCAGACTGAAAGTGCCCACCTCGCTGCCTACCTATGAAGCTGCCTAGGTAACCAGATCCCCTCCCCCCGCTTCCCAGCTCGTCCGGGCAACAAGCATCGCGACTTCCACATAGAAACCCTCAGCTCCGCAGTACCCAGTCCATCAACAACCAGGGAAAGCGCGAATTGCACTTGCTCTGTCCTGCTCGACGATGGACGACCAAAAAGACACCCCGCCTCTTCAGGATGGCCAAACTGCAAATATCGCCGCCACCAACAGCGCAGAAGCACCACCCGCGAAGCAACCAACGCCCGGCGACAACTCCGCAGATATGCCTCCCGGAGGAAAGCAGAGACCGAACACCCCCAAGCGGGATGTAGACCTGAGCTCACTGCTATCTTTGGGTGAGAAGACAGAGCTGGTCTTATTCATCGGCAGGGCAACCGACACCATGCAAAAGCACATTATCCAGGTTTTCGACTCAACCGGACTTGATGACAACACGCCTCCCTGCCGCACCAGCACTTGGGCCCGACTCCCGGCTCACCTGCGGGATCTCAGCCTGGTTGCACCGCAGACGCGACCTGAAACCCGTTCGGCTGCCCCGAATGCCAACCAGAAGGAGAACATGAAGCCCTGTGGCCCTCGGCCTACGGCCGTCCCCGCTGCCAACCCCCCTTCGGATGCCAACCTCATCAGTCCAGAGGAGGGACAGGAAGTGGCTCCCCGTCTGCAAGAGCTGAAAAAAGAGGTCCTGCTGCATTTCAAGAAATGGCAGGCGGCTATCCAGAAACGCGTCGGCGACATCTCTGTAAAGAGAACGAACGAGCCTCAAAGGGGAGCGTCTTCGTATGGGAGTGTCGGAAGAGGTCGAGGCTTCTACCGCGGCAAGCAGCAGCGAGGTAAGAAACTAGAGACCTCGGTCTCCTCGTCCTTTTCCGACACCGGAAGCGCTAACACCCGGGAAGAGAGCAAGACGTTTTCTGTAGAAGCTGACCAACTTCTTACACGACTTTACCCTCCGATCCCGACGTCGTTGACCGCTATGCCGGTGGAGAAAAAGTCGCTGTTGCTTCACTCGCTGATACTGTTGTTTCTCTCGCTCGAGCACTACAGTGCCTACTCTCGAGTTCTCCTGCTGCATCTCACCTCCTCCCTACATCTCCATTTGCGGATGTTGGCAGAGGACGAAGTGCGGGTGGCGAAAAGCCTAGCCCAAGCCACCAAGGATATCTCAGCCGATGAATTGATGCAGAAGAAGGCCGAAGAGGGCAAGTCAGCTAGGAAGTGGAAGGTCGCCATAGCGGGCGTAGCCGGCGCAGCTCTCGTGGGCGTGACCGGTGGTCTTGCCGCTCCCCTGGTTGCAGCAGGGATTGGTTCAGTTCTTGGAGGCATCGGCATCGGTTCGGCGGCTACCGCAGGTCTTCTTGGAACGATGGCTGAGAGTGGCTTGCTCGTAGGCTCTGTCTTCGGCATCTATGGCGCACGAGCCACGGGAAAGGCGATGGAACAGTACACCAAGGACATCCAAGACTTCGCCTTCATCCCACTCCGCGGCTCGATCGGAGAAGATTCTGAGATTGGAAGGATCAATCCGCAGCACCGCCGGTTCCGCGTCGTATTGGCCATTAGTGGATGGCTAACATCCGAGTCTGATGTCGCTGGTCCCTGGCGCGCGCTGGGTGAGCAGAGCGAGGTGTATGCTCTCCGGTGGGAACTCGAGCCGCTTATGAAGATGGGAAACGCTCTTGAGACTGTTGTCAGGAGTGCAGCTTGGTCCATGGCAAAGAAGGAAATCATTGCTCGGACTAGTGAGCGCCGCTCCAAATCATCCAACCCAAACGTGGGATTCACTAACAAGTGTGGCCCAGTTTTTGCGAGTTTGTCGCAGGCACTCTGGCCGCTCAGCCTGCTGAAAATCAGCAAGGTCATCGACAACCCCTGGAGCGTAGCCATGGTTCGAGCCGACAAGGCAGGCGCAGTGCTTGCTGATATTATCATGAGCAAGGCTCAGGGAGAGCGGGGGGTGTCGCTAATTGGTTATAGCCTAGGTGCCCGTGCGATCTACGTCTGCCTGATGATCTTGGCCGAGCGGCGCGTTTTCAGCTTGGTCGAGAACGTCGTGATAATGGGAGCCCCCGCCCCATCGAACCCGGCGACGTGGTGCGCGATGAAGAGCGTCGTTTCTGGACGGCTTGTCAACGTATATTCGGAGAACGATTACATCCTCGGGTTCCTCTACCGGACGAGTAGCATCCAGTTTGGTGTTGCAGGGCTGCAAAAAATCGATGGAATTGATGGTGTCGAGAACGTGGACGTTTCTGCTAAGGTCAGCGGCCACTTACGATACCAGCACCTCGTAGGCAGTATCCTGAAGCACATCGGCTGGGAAGACATCGACATCCAACGGGTCGAGAATGATGAGGCGATACTCGCAAAGACGGAGGAAAAGAGCCGCGAGCGTGAGAGGAAGCGAGATGCTGTGGAGTTTGGCCCCGAAGTCAAAAACCTGGAGCAGGAGACCAAGCGGAAGACCGAGCAGGATGCTATCAGGACCCGCAAGACCAAGGGAAAGATGAAGACCAAGAAGTAACCAGTCAGGGTGACTGGAGGATTGTCCGCAGTTCGACGACGAGACTATTCACATGACGATCATGAGGCGCATTAGGGATTCCTGGATTCGGGGGCGGGAATAGTTTGGTCTGACCAGTATGGAAAACACATCTTATCTCGTCTGTTGTAGGATTAGCATTCGTTTGGTGCCTCGAAAGGCCTAGTGGGCGAGAGACCCGACCGTCATGAGCCATCATAGACCAAGGATTTCTTACATGTAGTCTTTTGCATGGCTTGTGGTGATCTCCGAGCCACAGCCGCTTGTGTGGACAATGCTGGGAGAAGACACTGCCTCAACTGGGCTTGCAGATCCCGTCCCAACATCCTGTTGGCATAGCTTCAAAGTGTATCACATCTTCTCTGACCTCCAGAATGTCTCAGCCCGCGTAAAAGCTCTTAAGTCGCCGCTCCCTTACTACTCTTCACAACAAAATACCGCCCCGCCGTCCGCGATGCGGTACCCAAAGCTTCCCAGTTCTCAGAGCCGGCCGTGTCAACAGGAATGTCTCGCCTGCGTCGAGGGCGGCGGCAGTGACCCCATGTCTCTTCTCCTTCTAGTGCTTCCTTGAGCCGCTCCACGCTGATAGTCGCCTCTGCAAGACCAGCCACTGTCTCGTCGCGGATTGAGCGGAGTGGCTCGACGCCCGTGGTATCTACTTGCTGGATTGCGCGCACAAAATGGAGCTGGGATTCGAGCGTCCTGATCATGGACGCCTCGGCGGCGGGAGAGGACGGCTGGGGAAGGGCCGACAGACGAAGGAGGTGGTGGAGTTGCTTGGGCGGGATGGTCGGTGTGCTCGTCGAAGTAGACGGTTGGAGGGACCGGACGGACCACGTTGGTGTAGAAAGGAGTTTCGATAGTTGGCCGGAGCTGCGAGCGCAGCTTGCTACTGTTTTTGACATTGTGATGTGTGACACGAGAGCCGAGGAGTGTAGCCCCTTTCGAATTGTTTATGCTTTCAAGACCTGTCGGGAGCTCCAGCCTCGAAGTCAAATGCGCTAAGGTACTAACCGCTTTCGGAATAGCCTTCCCCGGCCGATAGCCCCGACCCCCCTGTAATCAGGCCTCAGGCATGAATGACTGGCGTCATAAGCGAGTACGTACCTACCTAGCGAGCCTAGGTAGCTAGAGCCCCCACTCCTTCATCGCCTTATTCAGGCCAGCAACACGACCAGTTTCAAACCAAGAACAACATCCGCTGCCAGCCTGTCCTCTCCTCACTCACTCGCGTATTCTCTACGGACCTACAAGCTATCTTGGAAACAGGGGGATTATGGCGCTCGACCCGCGCAGTCTAGTTCAGAAGGTCCGCCACACCAAACCCCGCCACCCTGCCCCTCATTTTGACACATTGCGCTGATACTCCAGGGTCCAGGCCGACCGGACACTCCAAAGCGTCGGGGGCGGCTTCAGCTTCTTCAGCAGCGGCAAGGAGGATAAATACCAATCTGCGGCTGATCTCTATGTGCAAGCTGGCAATGCCTTCAAGCTCGAGAAGCTGAGTATGCCTATTCCACTTCGCCCGCACCCATGATCAGCAGTGCTGACGATCCCTGGGCAAACAGACAAAGAGGCGGGCGCAGCTTTCGAGAAGGCGGCGAGCATCCACCGCGACAAGCTGAATGAGCCAGATGATGCCGCCAATCTCATGATCGACGCCTTCAAGGTGTACCGAAAGGATAGCCCGGAGGATGCTGTACGCTGTCTAGAGGCTGCGATCAGGCAATACACTTCCAAGGGAAACTTCCGGAGGGCAGCTTCGCACAAGGAGGCCCAGGGCGAGTTGCTTGAGGAAATCGGTGACAGAAAGCGGGCGCTGGACTGCTACGATAGCGCAGCTCAGTGGTATGAAGGGGACAATGCTGTCGCGTAGGTCACGCGGATACGTCGCTGTGGGGCGAATGCTAATGTGACCTGGGGGTTAGACTCGCAAACAAGCTCTGGCTCAAAGTCGCCGACATTGCCGCCCTGGAAGGCGATTATTACAGGGCGATTGAGAACTACGACAAGGTAGCTGATGCATCTCTCGGGAACAACCTGATGAGGTACTCAGTCAAGGAGTATTTCTTCAAGGCTGGTATCTGCGTTCTGGCAACGAAGGATCTTGTCAGCACCCGTCGGAATCTTGAAAGATACCTAGAGAAGGACCCGGGGTTTGCTGGTCAGCGCGAGTACCAGCTCTTGGTAGATCTGACAGACGCCGTGGATGAGGGCAACCAGGAGGCCTTCACAGACAAGCTTTACGCTTTCGACCAAATGAGCAGGCTTGACAAGTGGAAGACGGAGCTCCTGGTGAGGATCAAGAACCAGATCGAGGAGGCTGACAATGAATTCTCGTGAGCACAATGCGCGTATAAACATTCTGCTTGTCGAAGTTTTGGGGGCGTTTTTGGGCAGAGGGTTTTCCTTGTAAGCCGGAATATTTGCTAGCAAACGGCAGTGTCAATTGAATGAGAAAGCTCTCATGACCGGCCTCGTCGCTATTTTGTATAAATCTAGCGCAACGAAGGCAGATCTGATGAAGTATAAAAGGGGTTTTGGGAAGGTGTTCGGGCGATAGCCAGGGTTGGATCCGCTAAACCAACCCTAAAGTGATGCCCCCTGTCAGCGATAGTCACCGCCTTTGGTGGACCCCTGCTCAAGAATGGTGGGGTTAGCTTATCGGCTTGAACTAAGTTGCTGGTGCAGCGGCAGAAAAGATCTGTAGAAAATAAAAAAATAGACGTTGTGGGTCCAACTCCGAACAACGAAGAGCAGCTTGACAGTCAAGATGGCGTCGTTATCATTGAAGGAGAAGCTGGACAAGATCCGGTCGCCAAATCTGCAGAATCAAAAACAGGTAGCAATTGTCTCCCCGACGTTAAAGTACGATCTCCAGGCTGACCGCAAACTGCAGACCGCCAGCATCCTTGAAGGCATCGAGTCCGCTTTCAAAGAGGGCAACACAACAGCGACCCCCACCGCATATTTTGCGGCGCTTCTCAGCCTCCTCGACAACAAGTCACTCGTGACGCCTGTCGTCTACCTCCTCGATGTTATTACTCCCTTCACACCGGAGGCTCTCCTCCGAGCCAAATTTACGCAGATCCTCACCCTTCTAGCGCCAGTACTGTCGCAACCGGATGCCGATGCGCCGTTGATCAAGTCCTCCATAGGATGCCTGGAGAGCCTTCTCCTGGCGCAAGACGCCGCAGCATGGGAGATGAGTGTCGCTCAAATCGGACCAAGGCGCGCCGTCGGCGGACTCCTGACCATCGCACTGGATCCTCGGCCCAAGGTCCGCAAGAGAGCCCAGGACGCACTGAGGAAGATCTTGAAGAACCCCCCGCCGAGCCCCTCCCTCGACCACCCCGCGGCGCCCATGTGTGCGGAAACGGCTATGCAAAGCCTACGACTGCTGGCGGAGAAGGCTGAGCAATCAAGGAAGGAAAAGAAGTTGGCCGACTCGGCACACGATCCCGAACTTATTCACGCCCTCCATCTCATCAAGGCTGTGGCTTCTGCTAGCGGCGGATGGCCGAGCAAGAAGATCGAAGGCCTGTGCGAGCTGCTGCTCAATATCGCCAGGTCTGGGAGTGACCACATGAGCGTGGCTGTCTTCGACATATTCGAGATGATCTTCGAAGGGCTGGCTGATGAGGTCGCATCTTCCAAATTGCCGCGACTGGTAGAGATTATCAGGGAGCTTCGTCCGGCACCCAACGATACCCAGCTGCTTCCGCCTTGGATTGCCATTCTCTCCCGCGCCTACGACGTGTCTGCACAGGTCACCCCAGAGGAGACATTCCAGGGGCTAGTAGACCCGTTCAACATGGTGGCAGCTTATCTGGACTCGGATTCAAAGAATATTCGGATTTCTGCATCGGAATGCTTGGTATCTTTCATGGCGAACTGTGTCCCTCGCCAAGTTCTCGTCGACCCGTCTGTTTACGACGAGAAGGTCATCCAACAACTGGTAAAGACGGCCGAGGGTCTTCTGACAGTGCAGTACCAGGCGGCATGGTTGGAGACGTTCAACGTGCTCGGCGCTATGTTCGAATCGCTCCGGTGGAGAGCCGCCCCTTATCTTCTCGGTGTAACGAAGACGATCGGAGAGATGCGGGGCAACGACTCTTTCACTGGAAAGCAGGAGGCCGACGAAGTGCTAGGGAAAGCAATCCGGGCTATGGGGCCCGAAGCGGTGCTGAGTGTCTTGCCTTTGAACTTGGCAAAGCCGGTCCGAGGTCAGCCGGGCAGGGCGTGGATGCTTCCTCTTCTCCGCGACTACACCTCGAACACCAACCTCGCACACTTCCGATCTGAGCTGGTATCTCTGAGCGCAGCGATGTTCCAACGCGTACTCGAGCATGGCACTGCTGATAAGACGATGGAAATCAAGATTTACGAGACGGTTGTGCAGCAGATATGGTCGATTCTTCCGGGGTATTGCGACTTGCCGCTGGATCTGACGGAGTCCTTTGACCAGGAGTTTGCCGAGATGTTGACGAATCTACTTTATGAGCAGATTGATCTGCGTCTGGACATCTGCCGCGCTCTCAAGACAGTGGTCGAATCCAACCAAACGATCGCAACAGTATCGGAGGAGGAGGATATGGTATTCATGAGCAGGTTGACGAAGGAGGCCGCACAAAAGAATCTGGAATATCTTGGGACATTCGCCGCCAACTTCCTCGCCATTCTCTTCAATATCTACACCACAACTTTGCCACAAAAGCGGGGTCCTGTCCTCCAGACTATCAACGCCTACCTCAGTATCATTCCATCGGATGAGCTGAAGGTAATGTTTGACAACGTCTGTGAGAAGCTCGCCGAGGCGTTGCAGGAGGCTCCCAAAAAGGAGAAGAACAAGCAGAATCAGGAGTCGACCCCCTCCACAGCGCACAGTCTTATGGATCTTGTTGTCACGATGTCGATATACCTCCCCCTAGAGAGCTTCGAGGCTCTCTTCAATATGGCGTCAGTGGTCATTTTCCGGGATAACGACCCTCAACTGCAGAAGAAGGCATACAAATTGGTTCCTCGCCTGGCTGATTCACCAAAGGGCCAGGCCGCTCTGGAGGCAAGATACCCAGAATTGCAGGAGCTTTTCCTGTCTAGCAAGGACAAGATATCGGCACCTGCGAGGAGAGAGCGTCTTGCTGCTATCGCCGCGCTGATTCCCATCATGCCGGATACTACTCTGCACTTCATCCCGGCCATTCTTCCTGAAGTTGTCATTAGCTGCAAGGAGCAAAACGAGAAGGCGCGGACGTCGGCATTTGAGCTGCTTGTTCTCATGGGCCAGAAAATGGCATTCTCGGAAGGGTTAATGATTGACAACAGCAAGGTGCCTCACATGCCACAAGACGCCCCGATGGCCAAGGCCTCTCTGGAAGAGTACTTCACCATGGTGAGCGCTGGTCTGGCTGGTAGCTCACCTCACATGATCTCCGCATCCATCACAGCAATGACTCGTATCCTCTACGAGTTCCGCGAGGCCGTGAGCACACAGACCATGCAAGACTTGGTAGAGACGATGAACCTGTACCTAACCTCGAACAACCGAGAGATTGTAAAGAGTGTTCTCGGCTTCGTCAAGGTATGTACTATTAGCCTGCCTGCCGAGTTGGTGATTCCACGCCTTACCACCATGATCCCGAATATCATGGTGTGGAGTCATGAGCACAAGGGCCACTTCAGAGCCAAGGTCAAGCATATCATCGAGAGGATGGTGCGCCGATTCGGTGCAGACCTCGTCACAAAGTGCTGCCCCGAGGACGACAGGAAGCTCATCACCAATATTCGCAAGGCCAAGGAGCGCAGCAAGCGGAGGAAGGATGCTGCCAAGGAGGGTGGCGACGAAGACGCTGGTGAGGAGTCCGGGAAGCGGGTTGGTCGGTTTGAGAGCGAATACGACCAGGCACTGTATAGCAGCGAGGATTCAGACCAGTCAGATGACTCAGATGTCGAAATGGTTGGCAAGTCGAAGAAGGGCAACCGCAAGGGAGGCGAGACATACATTCTCGAGGACGAGGATGAGCCGCTCGATTTGCTTGACCGGAATGCGCTGGCAAATATCTCATCCACAAAGCCGGTCAAACTCAAGCGTCCGGGCTGGACGAAGGCTAAGACAGACTTGGACGGCAAGCTTGTCCTCGGAAAGGATGACGAGGACATGGATGTCGACATGGACGATGGCGCCGAGGAGAGCGGTGTCGGTGCCTACGTTGCTGCCCTTAAAGGCAAGGATGTCCCGCGCAGGGGTCTTCGTGGAAAGCTCAAGTGGTCAAACAACAAGGGGGGTGATGACGATGATGATGAAGATGAAGATGGTATGGAGGTGGATGACTCTGCTGCCAAGGCGATCAGAGGCAGAGGAGGTGCGAGAGGGGGCTTCCGCGGCCGAGGCGGCGACAGGGGGTCACGAGGCGCCCCTGGCGGAAGAGGAGGCCGGGGAGGCCGGGGGGGAGGAAGAGGAGGGAGAGGAGGGATCGAGACAAGTAGGAGGCCTTTAGGAGGGGAGAGGCAGCGTGGCCCTACGATGTCAGGAGGCCGCGTTGCCAAAGGTGGAAGAGGCCGTAAGTGATTGGTGCCTGTTTTAGTAAGTCAGTTATTACATTGCGGATATCAAAAGAAGACTTGAGCTTCCAGGATTTCAGGAATTCTGGTTCCCAGACCTTGCCAGGCCGGTAATATCGTTCATTAGTACGTATACATGAGCTATTGATCCTGCTGATCTGTCCTCTCAACACTGATAACTGAAGGCATGTATCCGCCAAAAAGGGTCAGATAGAGCAAAACACGGGCTCTCGACGGTCTATAAGTGTTCTCCCAAAAACAAGGCATCTTATCGTATGCCAACCCGCCCCGAAAACGCCCGAAACGACTGGAGCCCAAATGCCTACCAATCGAGCCTCACCGGAACTTGCTGTAAATAACGGCGAAAATGAGCAGGACAAGAACGGTGATAATCGCAATGGTGATCAACCGATTCGTAGCCATCCTATAAGAGTTGCGTTAGTACGCAGGTAATACAACAGAGGCTGGTTTAAAGGGTGACAGTACCTACGCGCCATGCCCCTCAGTGTCTTGACGCTTCTATCCACATAGCCCTCGCTCTCCAGCAGCACATCTGTGGTGTGCTGGATTGTCTCGCGCTGCCGGTGTAGGTCGGCAAGCGTATTGGCTCCGATGGCCTCGGTCTCATTCGCCAGGGCCTGGCTCGCCTTCAAGCGCTGTGTGCTTCGGTCCAGCCGATCCGTCCCCGCCAGCAACTGCTGCCTCTGCTCCAGCTGCACGTCCGACGGTCCGCCTCCCATCCCGGGATCGTCACGATACCGGCTCCCTCCGAACAGCGCCGCGCGGTCGTCCGCCAGCGAGCGCAGCCGTCGCTTGTACGCATCAACATCTGTCGTGTAGTTTCGCAGCCGCTGGTTCAGCTTCGTCCGCGCTCCCGAAGGTACATTTTGCTTCTCGAGCTGCATCTGCTCGAGCAGCTCGCTCGCTTCTTCCAGTGCGCGCTCCGCTTGGCTGAGCGCCGCCTTGCGCGGCTCGCCGGAGAGTTCGGGGACTTGCTCGAGCTTCTGGGTGAGATCGGCCTGGACAAGCTTGAACTCGGCCTCGTAGCTGCTGAAGAGCTCCGTGCCGGCTTCGATATCGAGCGGGTTGTGCGACATTTTGGAGGCGTTGGGTGGTTTCTTGCGAGAGTGAGGTGGGAGGTTGGTTGATGCGATTGGGGTGGTTGACTGAGCGTCGAGGGGATCCGTAAGAGTGGCTAATGGGGCGTTTTAGTTTCCAGAACGGGCACGTGCACGGCTCCGTGTGTGCACGGGGTAGTTGGCACTGTGTATTTCCAGGCAGTGAGAGATGAGAGGAGGCTTTGGAGTATTTGGAGACTTGATCAATGTATGAAATATGGCTATGAAGTATCTCAGGCGCTTTCGTGTTTCTGAGAAAGAGAAATGAAGGGCTCGCGATGGTGCTGTAGTGGCTGGACCATTGCTGGGTGGGAAGGCATACGACGCACTGTGCTGGTGCCTTGTGACTGCGTCATCGTTGGTGTCTTGATGGAAGTAGGCGGTGCCTACGACAACCTAGAAGACGACAACAGATGCGCGTAAAATTTATGAAGAAGCCTGGATCACACAATTGTCCTCCAAGGCATCGGGCATTGTCCGCATCACTCTCAGGAACACAATCTACCAACAGTTTTGGTCACAACCAAAGGAGGCAGCCTAGATACTTTAGAATATGAAGATGTTAGCCCAGACCTAAAGAGTTGGGAGCCCTTTCAAAGCCTCCGAGTTTAAAACAGCCGCTGCAACCTATGTTTCCGGCCTCGGAACTGATTCTTCTTCCACTTTGAGGCTTGAGCTTCAACGGTTGCCGCAAACCGCTGAACCGGACTGGGTGGGGCCGTGTGCGGCGACCGAGTGGGGCAGACCTCCCGATAGCAGATAGCACGTGCATGAAATGGGGTATAAATGCAGTGGGATTTTTTGTCTTTTCACTCATTTTTTTTTCTCTTCATGAAAGTAAACACCCATGCAGAAAACAGACTTGGTGTTAGGCCCTCCGCGCGCACCAGGCTGAACAAATTGGGGAGATAGACAAGGAGCCTCAAGAATTGCTGCTCGCACTCTCTATAAGTTGCGATCCCGTTTGGTTCAGATATTTTCTGAAATTACATTTTGACATGCAATCTTTGCATGTATGGCCGGGTTATAAAATCCTTGGTCCTTTGCCCTCGAATTTGCATGTGCGTCGATTGTTGTATTCCGTCCCACCCTGACGGCCATGACGAAAATGTTTCCGTCTCGAGGAATGGATGTTTGCAAGTCCACCGCGCACGCCTCAGCAGGCACAGCACACAGACAGACATTTGCTGTCGAGACGTGTGCAGTGCAAACAGGCCTCCTCAATCCAAACAGGTCACATTGACAACTCCCACCATCTCGACACAACCCAATGCCGACAAGCATGAATCCACCAGGCACTGATCGTTGAGAGAGGCACGGCTTAACTAACAGTCCTTTCTTAACTCAATACCTCAGTTTGGGAGTCTGGATGTGCAATATGCATGCGGTGGCCTCAAAAGGGCATGTTGTACTTGCCAGAATTTCGGATTACCACATTGACTGGAATTCTGGAAAAAAATCGCTTCCTACTCTTTGCTGTCCACAAGGCTTTGACTGATGCCCATGTATATCAGTCTATCTTATCTCTCAAGGCCATGGCAAAGATGCAGCAATTGTACCCGGTGCTGTGATCATTGCGGGTTTGCCTTCGGGTTCGGCAGTTTGCGTCCATATGTTACAATTATGAGCCAGGATGTTAAGCACTTGTCGCTTTAGCCAAGTGGTTACGGCGTTGCCCTGCTATATCCTAGGATTAGTTGTTAGGCAATCCCTTCGGGGGCGTAGGTTCGAATCCTGCAGGCGACGAATATTTTTGTCTGTTGACCCATCTTGCCTCCTTTGTGTCTTCTCCTCGTTGTCTGTTTTTGGCGTTGCTTCCATCATGGCTTCAGGGTCTGGCCCATAGCAAGATTGCAATTGCTGTCCATCAATTGCACGTTATTGGGTCCATCGATGACATTGTTCAGCCCCGCTGTTTCCATAGCCTAGCTTTGTTGGCAGATTACCAAGCTGCTAGGCTATCGCTCAGCTGGCCTGCGATCGCAAAGTATACACTAATTGGCGGTTTGCAACGATCGGGAGACTCAACGGATAGATCGGACGAGGGTTCAGCGGCTGTGGCTGCCACATGCGCTGCATCAGATGAAGGTCTGAGCCCGGCAATGGGAAGGCAAGAGCCGTACCTTCCACGCCGGCTCAACCATGTTTCAACTTTCCCTTCGCACCTTTCCAACGTCTGCCCTTTCACAGACCGTTTCTTGCCTTCTGATCGTCACGCATGACGCCAACGCATCTACGGTCTACCGCCACGTTTAGGTTGCCCGCCCCATCACCAAGATGAGTGAAGGAGAGGAGCCCATGTAAGTTGCTTCCAGTGTCTCACTGCCTCCACAACGCATCTTGCTGTTTCCCGTAAGGTGTTTGGCTCTCTTCCGCAATGCGAGTGGCCCATCCCAGGGCCAACAGCGCCAGCTAAAGCTTGCATGCTGCACCTCCCCCAAGCTCGACGCCCAGTGGCCGTCTGCTGTTTTCGTCGCCTCATCGGGATGAAGAAGCACACACATTGACCAAGGATGTCTCACCTCCTGTTCCTTGAACCGGCGGCTTCGCCTGGCTTTATCTACCCCGCCGCCCACGGTTCTCATGGGATTGCCGCATCGCAAGCACTGCTGTCTCTTGTTGACGAGTGCGCCGGGATCATTGTTGTTGCGGTTTATGTCCCATGTCCGCCCCAGCTAAACGCTTCCCCAGGAAGAAGGTTGCCATTGTAGGCAGTGGCTGCGCTGGCATCGCCGCGCTGTGGGCGCTCAATCGCAGTCCCCACGATGTCTACCTTTACGAGTCGGCCGACAGACTCGGCGGTCATACCAATACTGTCGAATTCACTCATGGAAAGTACAAAACGATGGTCGACACGGGCTTTATCGTCATGAACACAGCCACCTACCGTACGTCCTGCGACCCCCTGGATTCACCCTGGTTATTTTGCTGACGATGGGCAGCCAATTTCATCAATTTTCTGGAGAAGGTCGGTGTTGCGACTGATACCACGGAGATGACTTTTGCTGTCTCGCGGGATCAAGGGCTCTTTGAGTGGGCAGGGAAAAGCCTTAGCTCTGTGTTTTGTCAGCGCGGGAATATCTTCTCTCCGCGGATGTGGCGTATGATATTCGACCTCGTGCGGTTCAACCAATTTGCCCTGGACCTTCTGAGGAAGGACGATCCGGAGTCAAAAGCGGCTGGTGACTCCTCGCCACGTCCCGAAGAGACGATCGGGCAATATCTTGAGAGGGAGGGTTATTCGGATGCATTTCGGGATGACTATCTCATTCCCATGACGGCTGCCGTCTGGAGCACGAGCCCGGACAAGTGCTCACTGGAATTCCCAGCCGTCACGCTGATCCGCTTCCTGTGAGAGATCTGCCCATTGGTATTTAGCGTGCCGAAATTGGCTGACACTCAACAGATGGAACCACCACCTCCTGACGACAGTGGCCGCAAGGCCCCCATGGCTTACCATTCGCGCTGGCTCAAAGGCATACATTGATAAAGTCATGCGAGGCTTTCCCCCGAACCACCTCTTCCTCAACACCAAAATCACACGTCTCACCAACGACCCCGATGGCCGCGTGCGCCTCCACACAGCCGAAGGCAGCTCAGATGTCTTTGACCATGTCATTTTAGCGACGCACGGCGACCAGGCGTACTCTATTATCCGTGATTCGGCAACCGACGAAGAGCGAGACATCATGGCTGACTTCAAAACCTCTGAGAACATTGCTGTCATGCACTCGGACCTCTCGCTCATGCCCGTTTGCCGTGAGGCTTGGTCAAGCTGGAACTACTTGACGGCCTCGTCGCCCACCACAGGCCGGAGCAACATCGACCAGGTCTGCCTAACGTACAATATGAACATACTGCAGCACATCCCCCGTGATGCCTTTGGGGACGTACTGGTGACGCTCAACCCCCTTCACGAGCCCGGCGCTGCCAAGGTCCAGGGCCGCTGGACGTACGAACACCCTTTATACACGCCGGCGGCTATCCGAGCACAAGAACGGCTCCCTTCCATCCAGAACAAACGCGGTATTAGCTATGCTGGTGCGTGGACAAAGTATGGCTTCCATGAGGACGGATTCAGCAGCGGGTTGCATGTCGCCAAGGAACACCTAGGCGCAAGAATCCCCTTTGAGTTCAAGGATTCGACGTTCAGCCGTGGCAGGAAGCCGGAATTGGGGATCGTAGACCGCATCCTACGTTTTTGGATTCTGCTTGTGCAGATTCTGTTCGTTGGGGTTCTGGGCAGAATAACTGGCCAGCTGGTGGCCACGCGTAGACTCGCGTCTCGTGTCAATGGAGCTTCAGGTATTCAGAACGGAAGAAGACACGAGAAGAAGGCATGAAGCCTGAGAAGCTATGCCTTGCCTCGGGGATTTATCCCGTAGGTTGGTTGATACAATGCATTCGCATGAGTCGTCACACAACCTGCACTCGAGTTGGAAGTCCTTACAGGAGACAGCAAGCCTTTGCTTGCGTCGCATCAGGCCTTGCCGAACCTGTCTTTGGAGGATGCAGAAGGGCTCGATGGGAGACGGAGACCGTAGGACATTTAAGGGCCATGCAAGAGTCCTATGGGAGAGCGACTGGGCATCCAAACAATGGCCTGCCATTAATAGACAATTGATAGCTGAGACCTCTTACGATAGCAGAAATTGACCTCTCTTTTGGCCCAAACCCTTGAGCACCGGCATATGCCTGTGGACCAAACCGGCCCGGTCAACAAAACGGGCCCGATGTATCATTGCGGTGACGCCCGGTTTGTCTTCTTCCAGCCATCCCCCCGAAAGGTTTGGGAATACGGAAGGCGCAGCGTGTAAGCTCGGTCCCCTCGGATTGCATTCGTCGCGCGCCGCGAATTAGCTCGGGTTCTACCGGGCTGATGCCAGGGGTTGAGCGCCCTGTATCCAATGTCCTCTGCCGGTTGGGATATGTGAGTCACTCTACTGTATTCAGGATGGTCTTCCAGGTTTTGCTCGCATTCCGACATACAATACAATACTGGTTTGTTTGTTAGCTCGGTTCTTCCGACAGAGGTCATCACGGCAAAACACAAAACTTGCAGTTTCTTTCCCAGGAAAGCGATTCTAACGTAGAAAAGTATAGGATTCTGAGCAATAGGATGAGTTCAATCTGGCGAATGGAGTTTTCCTGGTGATTTTCTGCCGCTGCGCCGTTGAGAAGGGAAAGCTGTGAAATGCCAAGCCTCACAGGTTCCGCGCTAACAAACAAACCAGGGTTGGATTGTACGTAAGTCACACTCGGCCACTGACTGAGAGAACCGGGAGGCAGTCGATGCATTGCAATTTCTTGAGGGGATACAAATAGCTTGGCATCATTGCTCTCCTTCAACGAAGATGGCGAGAATGAGAGGCTCGAGATCGAGAGCATCGTTTGCTGATTTCCTCATTGGACCACGCATCCTCGGTCGACTTATCCTCAACGTTTGCAGGGACATACAGCGAGACCTGAATTCTGCACCGAAATCAACATCACAGACAACGGCGACAACAACAACGACAACGGCGACAACAACAACGACAACGGCAATACGCAAGTAATCGCTACTATGGCCGCTCCGCTCAAGGTACTTATCATAGGAGGGGGCATTGCCGGGCCGTCATTGGCCCTGTGGCTGTCTCGTCTCGGGTGTGCTGTCACCGTCGTTGAGCGCAACCCGCAGGAACGGCACTCTGGCCAGCAGATCGATGTCCGCGGGTATGGTGTGGATGTCATGCGCAAGATGGGGATTATCGATGCCGTGCGGGCCCGCGTCGTGCAGGAGCCGGGAACACTGCTTGTCGATGAAAAGGGAAGACGGCGGGCGTATTTTGCTACTAGCAAGGACGGCAGGGGGGATACGAGCATCTCGTCCGAGTTTGAGATTATGCGGGGTGACTTGTGCCAGATCTTATGGGAGGCTACGAGGGAGAAGGTAGTGTATAGGTATGGGGTGGTGGTGAAGGCGCTGGAGCAAGTTGAAGAGGGTGTGAATGTGAGGTTCGGGGATGGAGATGGCGAGCTGGAACTGTTTGACTTGGTGGTGGGCTGTGATGGGGTTAGGTCGGCGACGAGGAAGATGATGCTAGGGGATGGGGTGAAGGATCCTTTTTTCCCGAATGGCGCTGCCATTGCGTGGGTGACAATCCCGACTGAAGAGGAGGATACGAAGGACTTCGTGTGGTTTCCCTCGCCGAACAAGCGGTTGATGGGATCGAGGAAGGATAGGGATGATTGTCTCCGCGCATATTTCATCACGTCCGGCTTGTCAGAGGACCACCCGATCCGGACTACATTGCGGAGCAGCGATGTCACCGCGCAACGCAAAGCGTGGGCGGAACATTACCGCGGCCTGGGTTGGCATTCCGACAGATTCGCGCGGGAAATCGTCGAGTCCCCGCTGGCGGACGACTTCCACGCGTCAGAGATTGGGAAGGTCAAAATGGATAGGTGGTGGGATGGGAGGGTCGCCTTGCTTGGAGACGCAGCATACTGTCCATCGCCGGCAGGATGGGGAACAGCTATGGCCTTCGTTGGAGCATATGTGCTGGCAGGTGAGATAGCGAAGCACTGCGGACTCAGCGTCGGTGCTGGGGAGCTGAGCGAGGAGGAGAGAAAGAAAGCAAGGAATGCTGTCCCGGGAGCACTGAGGGCGTATGACGATACCCTACGACCCTTGATCATCAAAGTCCAAAAAGCTTCGCACGCGGGCGGGGGCCTCCCGAACTCCAAATTTGCCGTCTCAATGATGCTCACTGTCATGGGCTTTGTTGAGACGCTCAAACTTGGCCGGCTGATGATGCGGCTTGCGACGGGTGGTGGTTCGGATTTCGGTTGGAAGCTCCCGGATTATGTCGAGCTGGGGAGCCTTGAGTAGGCTCATCTTGCCCTTCTTGGCGGAGCTTTCGGCTCATACGGCGTAAGATAAATAGTACTAAGCTCCTCTTGTTGTAGCGCTTACAGCGAACTGTATAAGACAAATAGTAATAAACTCCCCTCATAGCGGCGTTTGCAGCGAACTGCTTAAGACTGCAATGGCTAAGATTTATTTTACGCCCCTGTTGCGTAACCTTTCTGAGTCCTCAATATCCCGGCAAGTAGATCAGGATTTCGTGTCGCCTTGAATTGCGGCTATACTATAATACACCAGATCTACATACATATTCTACATTGATATCCTACATCGACTCTAAATGTTGATACATCTTTAAAACAAAGAGAACTTGTCCTCTTCATCCTTCTCCATCGTCATTTTGTCCGTAATCTTCCCCCGCAGGAACGCGTTGCACAACAGTCCCGCGGCAACACTGACATTAAGACTGTCTACCATTTCGGTGCCCAGCACTCTCGGAATATTGATATCGCAGTCTGTCTTCTTCAGAACCTGCTTCCCCAGACCCTCGCCCTCGCTGCCCAAAATCAGAATGCAGGGCTTCTCTCTCAGGGGGTCTTCTTCCTCTAGTTCGTGCATGTCCATGTGCGGGCGCGGGTGCTTGCCATTCGCCGGCGGCGGCACTGCGGCGTAGACTGTCCAGCCGTTCTCGCGCGAGTCCTCGAGGAACCGGTCGATCGACTCGATCGTAAACAATGTGAGTGACTCGGATGCACCCGCCGCTGCCTTGAGCGCTATGGGTGTTAGCGGTGCCGAACCGCGCTTGGTGGTGGCGATGGCCGTTGCGCCTAGGAAGCTAGCCGAGCGGAGGATGGCTCCGACGTTGCCCGGATCGAGGACGCCGTGGAGCACCACAACCAAGGGCTTATGCGAGCCGCTGGCAGGCGTGGCGACAAAGTTTGAGGAGCCGGTGACGGCGATTTCCTCGGCCGACTGATGGGCGAGATCGACGTGGAAGCCGGGGTTGCCACCGGTTTCTGAGAGACGACCGAGGCCAGTTACCGGGAGTTGAGGGAGAGGGGAGGCCTCGAGGATGTAGTTGTTGTGCGGGCGGCCACCGCTCATTTTGTCCATGAGACGCAGGCCTTCGTCGCCGAGTTTGATGATCTGAACCTTCTTCGCCAATGCCAGACGCTCAATCGAGGCGTCCTGTGACGTTTTAATGTGGCTGTACAACCCCCCCCCCCGCGCCTTGGGATCCACATTGCGACCGCGATAAATGTACAGCTTGTAGAGCTGACGTCGGCCGCCTTGGAGTGCTGCTTCCACGACAGACTTTCCATACAAGAACTGCGATGCCGCGGTAGTGTAAGGGATCGAAACCGGAATGTCGCGATGGTCCCGCTGCTCCCTCCTCGGGCGTTCTTCCGCCGACGAATCGAACCTGGCTCGAGGGGCTGACGTAGAGGCTCCCTCATAATCCCTCCTTACGAGTCCACGAGGAGGTCTGGCGTCTTGGCTTTCCATATCTTCAGGCTCTCGTGATGACATCTGTGCAAAGCCGCGAGAAAACGCACCGGGGCCTGACGTAGATGCTGCTTCAAAGCCCCCCCTGCCCAGCTCGCGAGGAGGTCTAGCATCTTGGCTATGCATGTCTTCAGACTTTCGGGGTGGCCTCCGTTCAAATTCGCGAGAAAACGCCCGAGGGTCTGTAGGCGTCGGCGCCCCCCTTCTTGTGCTTCTTGACCCTCTCGAGCCTTCGACATCCCGATCAGACCATGATCTCCCCCCTGAAGCTCTCACCTCCCCAGCCCCCCGCGAGCTTCCCCGTCCCGAGCGGCCGGAAAATCCCCGAGAGCCGCGCCCCGACCGGGATGCCTCTCTGGGGTCCTTCTCAGGACCTCCAAACGTACGATCGAAGACATCTCCTAGAATCTCGCGTACCTTGGGCTCCTTATCTTGCAGGGCCGAAAGTTCTTCCTTCAGCTTGCCGCTCTTCAGTTGATAAACCAAACTCTTTTTCCCGAAGGAGGACTCAGGATCGAAGAAGCGTGCCCGGCGAGATTGCGGTTTAGGTGCGTCGGGGTATTCGGTGATGTCCTTCTTTCCCCTGCGAATTTTGAACTCGGGCTTAGGCGCCTCCCTGCGCGCTTGTTGCCTTTCGCGATATGTCAGGGGCTTACCATCGTCCGCCAGTCGGGCTCCTTGCGGCCTGACCCTCTCAGACCGACGGATGCCATTGTGGATGCCAGACAGCGAGGCATATCCCCTTGCCACTGTTTGGTTCTCCAAGGTGAGTGGCCTCAGGGCTCGGCATAGCGATGTGAGCATCATGACTGCGTTGAGCTGCGAGATGCCGGTTCACAATCTGCGTGCGACCTTGTCTGACTTTGGGCAGCGACCTAGCCCAGCTTGCCTCCCCGAGGCAAAAGCCTCGGCTACCTGCAAATGTCGTTTGATACGGTTGGCGACATGCAGCAAAAGTTGGTATCCTGCTGGGCGCCGGCTGCAGGCAAAATATCATCTGCTGCTGGGTTTGGCCTCAGATCTCTTCGTTTGAGGACAAACGCTAGGACCTAGGGGACTTTTAAACTCCACAGGAACAAGGTAGGAGTTTCCGAGATATGCTATCAATAATAGCCCGGGTTAACAAAGATAATGACTCTAATATCTACACATGTGAATAGAGAAGAAAAATATAATGAAGCTCTGGTTTGCAGTCTCTCATTCTGTCCTGGGCCCCTGCAGCCCATTTTTTTTTCGCTCCTGAGTCCCCACTTGATGTCGGGACCCTGGCCCTGGCTCTCCCTTGTTAGCCTAGCCAATGAGATCAGTCCCGCAACCCCGCCAGGATGTACCTTGACCATGAACCACTTTATCGAGCCCGAAGACAAACGCGTCTTCTTCAAGCAGCAGTCGCGTCGCTGGATCGGGAATCTTCGACAACATGTCACGGTGTTGATGGCTTTCGCAAGCCAGACTCACACCCACGCTTTGCCCAGCACTTCGCAGTAGGTATGTGACTTTGAATCTCCAGTCCACACCATCTTCATCATTCTTATCCTGTGCACACAGTCAGCCAAACCTTCACATGCGATCGAGTGCGCATCGACCCCAACCATGTCGGCGCGCAAGGGCTTTTTAAGCTCTGAGGATGAGCTGGTGGCCGGTTCCATCCAGGAACCCGTCAGATATGAGTTTCAGCCCTTCCTTTCCAACGACGACGAGGATATGCCCGATGTCATCCCAGAGCCGCTTGTCCCAGACGAAACCTCGGAGCTCTCACCACGTCCGATACTCTCCGATATGGCGCAACCCCCCATAGAAGACCACGACACCCCTCTCTTGGACGATGGGTATGCTCCCTTGGACGATGGGCATGTCAATGGCAGCGCCAACGGTGCTACTGGAAGCGTCAGTAGTGTTGCGGGCAGCTTCAAGGGGAGGGTCACCGGCAGCGCCTCAGACAACCACGGCTCCGACGTTAAAATCGTCGATATCGAGGTGGGGCTGACGTGGCTCTCACCAATCCAACGAGCTGCCTTCAAATACGTAGAGGTAGATGAAGACGAACTTGCCCAGGGGTTTGACAAATACTCGCCCAGGAGGCTCAGAAAGAGACAAAAGGTCAGCACCATTCTAATCGAACCTCTGCTGTTGGTTCCGTCCTATCCTGTCTGTCTCTTCCGTCTCATCTTGGGCGTGAAGATGCAAGATGGGCATATCTACCGATCCCAATTCACAAATCGGATGACTGAGATTGGTCACGATAGCAGGCACATCAGGCCCTTTTTTCACATTTCGGATGCTGTACAATCAACCTCTTTCCTTCCCAGCAAGCGAGTGCTGCAACTCATCACCCACCTCTCTCTTCTCCGGCTTCCTCACACACAACTTTCCTTTTTTCACAGCTTCATGCAACGCAACACAACACAACACCTCCTCTCAACTTCCTTCGAGTGTTCGACCTTTCTCTCTTCCCACTTCTTCGCCCTCGCACAATCCAAGTAAACTACCTTCTTGGCATCGGCCCCAATTGTCGCGAGCCAGTTCGCACTTCGGCCTCGCGACAGTGTGTTCAATACTTTCCACATTTCTTCCCATTACCTCTTCCTCAAAGCGCCTTTACAATCCTTTCCAGAGGATCTTGACAACAATCGCCAGTTTTCTCGTGGCGCTTCACGGTCTTGGTCGAATATGGTAGGGCTACGCTCAATCCTTGAACTTCCCTCCTTCCCAGTTACAAATATCCGGAATTCGCCATCTTTTTCCCTCACCTGCTATTTTTTCTGCCCCATTCGAAACTCGAATTAGTTTAAATATTGACTATTCCTTCCTTGACCTCGCAAAAACGTGGCTTTTCCCTCATCCTACTTACTACCTTCCGTTTGAGAACTTGTCCTTGCTAACGCCCAACCCTAGGCTGCATACGATCACCATCAAATTTCGGGGCCAGGCGGCTTTGACGACGACGGTGGGAAGAAGCGGAAACGAAAACATGATGATGACGACTTCCTCGGCAATGATATGGACGAGGACGAGCTCGAGGACTATTACTCCGCAGAAGAGGACGAATACGACACGGCTCGCCAGACGCGTACCTCGCGTCGAAACCACGACATCGGCTCGTTTTACTCCACCACCCGCGCAGGCACTCGCACAAGCTCTCGTTTTCCGTCTACTGAAGGCGATGCTCCGTCCAGCGAGGGAGGAAGAGGCTTACGCAGACTCCGGCCTCGGTCAGAGGTAAAGCAGGCCAACAGATTCCAAGGCTCTCAAGGGCAAGATGACAAGGACGAACTCCAAGACTCAGAGGATGACAAGGATCCCGATTTCTTTTATATTCAGTCGGATATTCTCAAGCCAAAGAGAAAAAAGAAGCTCAGAAAGTTCTCGACTAGAGGAAGAGGTACTGCGGGCGGTCGTGGCGGAGATGGCAATTCGGACATCGAGTTCGAAGCCCGTCGCTCGTCTAGGGCGAACAAGAATACCCAAAGCATGAATGTCAACTATGCGGAGGACGACGAAATATACTACATGGAAGACGACAAGACTCCAGGTCCGCCAAAGATTCTCGGAGTGAGAGAAATTTTCCAGCCTGTCTCGGCGGAGTTTAAGGAAGTTCACCGCGACGTGTGCGACACATGCGGTTATGGCGAGCTGCCCAACAAGGGACCTTTGGTCCCTTGTCAAGGTTGCTCAGTCGTCCAACACAAAGTATGTCTTGGGGTCCGCACCCTTCGGGATCAGCGCGTTACGAAGGTCGACACAGATTCATTCGTGATGCAATGCCGCTTCTGCCTTTGTGTGCACTTGAAGAAGGACTCGCGTGCCCCGCGCCAGGACGCCTGCCAAAAATGCTACATGAGAGGTGATTCCTGCGCTCCCTTTTCGGAGAGGAAAACTCCAAAGCAGGAGGAGAACCTACGAGCGGAGAATGGTGGAATCGACCCCATCACCCCAGTTCCACCACAATTGGTGAACAACCCAAACAACCCGCTCTTTCGTTGTTGCCGATGCCATCGGGCATGGCACTACGAGCATTTGCCGCATCCGAATATGTCTCGGGACCCCGCAATAGACGATCCCAGAAACCTTCGAAAGTATCGGCAAGATGAATATCAGATCACCTGGACCTGCAAGGAGTGTCAGGAGACCGAAGATCTTCGAATGGACAAAATCGTCGCATGGAGGCCTGTCAGCCGCAACATTTACACCAAAGGTCAGACGATCGATGATTTCACCGAGGACCAGATCGAGTATCTCATCAAATGGGCCCAAAAGTCCTACCACCATTGCGTATGGATGTCAGGCGCGTGGGCTCACGGCATTACGAAGCCTGCCATGCGGAAGGCCTTTATTAGGCGCACGCATGGCGAGACCGCTGATGAGGAGGAGCTTCAGGGTGAGGATACAAAGGACTCTCTCCTGCGATGGACCGAAAAGGAAGCCATCCTTGACGTGTGGATAACACCCGATATCATCTTGGACGCCCATTACGCCCAGCAGACGAGGGAGCAAATGACCAAGTACAGCAAAATGTCCCGCGACGACAAGCTGGAGTATGATCTGGCCAGAGTGAACCACGTCACATCGATTTTCGTCAAATTCGAAGGCCTCGGTTACGACGATGTGGTCTGGGATGCTCCACCGGATTCGGAATCTCCAATGTGGGACGCCTTCCTAGATGCTTACCGTGAGTTCCTCAATGGGAAGCATTTCCAAAGCGAAAACTCAAAAGTCATGAAGGAGCGCCTCGAGGATTTCCGCACCAAGGATTTCGTGAAGGAAATCGAGGTGAAAGAGCAGCCGAAGGGTCTGGTACGTGGCAAGCTGATGGAATATCAGCTGGAAGGTCTCAACTGGATGCTTCACCGCTTGCGCCACGGCGAAAATGCTATCCTTGCCGACGAGATGGGTCTCGGAAAAACTGTTCAGGTTGTGGCCCTCCTTTCGAGCGTTATTCAAGACAATCCCAAGATCTGGCCATTCTTAATCGTCGTGCCCAATGCGACGTGCGCCAATTGGCGTCGTGAGATCAAGAAGTGGGCGCCCGACGTTCGTGTCGTAGCGTACTATGGCGGCAAAGTCTCACAAGACTTGGCTCGAAAGTATGAACTATTCCCAAACGGCAGCACTCAGATGAAGGCGCACGTCGTCATCATGTCATATGACTCTATCAAGGATCCGGATACCAAGTCCAAGTTCACCAATGTCATCTGGGCCGGGCTGGTTGTTGATGAGGCACAGGCTCTCAAGAATGACGAGGCGATGCTATACAAGTCCTTGAAGAACTTCAAGGTGCCGTTCAAGCTCCTCCTGACGGGCACACCTCTGCAAAACAACAAGCGCGAATTATTCAACCTTTTGCAGTTTGTCGATCCCAAAATCCACGCATCGAAGCTAGACCAGAAGTTCGAGACCATCACGAAGGAGAACCTCCCTGAGCTTCACAATATGATACGGCCATACTTTCTCCGCCGGACCAAGGCCGGTGTTCTTGGTTTTTTGCCGCCGATGGCACAAATTATTATCCCGGTCAGCATGTCGATCTTGCAAGAACGGCTCTGCAAGTCCATTATGTCAAAGAATCCGGATCTTATTCGGTCTATCTTTGCCCGGGGAAAGCTCAAGAAAACAGACCGCGGGCCATTGAGCAACATTCTCATGCAGCTCCGGAAGTGTCTTTGCCATCCGTTTGTCTACAGTCAAGCTGTTGAGGACAGGAGTTCCGCCCCTGAGTTGATGCGTCGCAATCTCATTGAAGCCTCTTCTAAGCTCGTTCTCCTAGAGATAATGCTCCCGAAGTTGAAGGCACGTGGCCATCGGGTTCTGATATTCAGTCAGTTTCTTGAACAGCTCACCATTCTTGAGGACTTCCTCACTGCGCTGGATCTAAAGTTTGAGCGCCTCGACGGAAGCCAGTCGTCGCTTGAGAAGCAGACGAGGATTGATGCATTTAACGCGGAAGGCTCTAAAATCTTCGCCATGCTGCTTTCCACCCGCGCAGGTGGTGTTGGCATCAACTTAGCCACTGCCGACACAGTGATTATCCTTGACCCTGACTGGAATCCGCATCAGGATCTCCAGGCCTTGTCTCGTGCTCACCGTATCGGCCAGATTAACAAGGTCCTATGCTTCCAGCTAATGACAGTGGATTCGGCGGAGGAGAAGATTATGCAGATTGGCCGGAAGAAGATGGCTTTGGACCATGTCTTGATCGAGAGCATGGACCAAACCGAAGGCGAAGGCAACGACGTCGAATCGGTTCTTAAGCACGGCGCAACGGCCCTTTTCGGGGAGGGAGAGAAAAAGGAAGCCATCAAATACGATGAAGCTGCTGTTGAGAAGCTCCTCGATCGTTCTGCTCAAGAAGACGCCAAAGATGTTCAGAATGCCAATGGCACTCAGGCCGAAAAGCCAGCAGACTCAGCTTTCTCATTCGCGCGTATCTGGACCCAAGAGAAGGGAGGGGATCTTACGAATGACTTACAGACAGAGGACCGCGTTATTGACGCAGGTGTCTGGGATTCGATCCTGAAGCAACGACAGGAGGAGGCAGAGCAGGAAGCTGAGCAGAACAAGGAGGTTCTTGGCCGTGGCGGCCGTCGACGACGGGTATGTGGAAGAGGTGCTGCTATCTTGTGAGACTGGTAATAACTAATAACTTTACAGAATGCAAATTACACTAGCCAAAGGTTTGATTTTGAGGACGGCCAGGATGCCATAGTGGATAGCGACCAGACATCCGCCGACGATGAATTTGTCGGTGAGGGGGAGAGTGATGGAGAAAGCACTGACGAGGGCGAAAATCAGGGGCAGGGGAAGAGCCCCGGTGAGTCAAGTGGTGTCAATGGTGCTAACCCACGAAAGTCGCAGGCAAAGGGTGTGCAAGGTACGAATACCCGGAAGTCTCCTAGAAAGGCCCCCCTGAAAGCCCCAGCAACGCCCAAGGGGAGTAAGGCAACTTCAAAACCATCCAGCTCACGCACTACTCAGATCTCGAAGCCCCGAACCCCCCGAACACCAGCCCCAGCGAAGGTCACAACGCCACGAAGCCGCCAGTCAACGGCGAAAAAAAGCGCACCCGCAAAAGCCACGGCGACGCCAACCCGCTCCCGTCCCGTGAAGCAAACCCCAGCGCCCAAGACCTCGTCAAGAAGCGCAAGAGCGAAACCCACATCCCAAACACCCATCTCCGGCAGACGAACGGGGACACGGGCCCGGTCCCTAGCCAGGACCCCAGAGTCCAACTCGGAATCACTGGGAGGGCAAGCTTCGCAGGGCCAAGTCAACCTGCCGCCCGCCCCGCTATATACCAACCCGCCGTCCGCCCAGTTACACCAGCAGCTGCAGGCAGGACCAACCCCAATGGAGCTAGACCTGTTCCTTCAGCCGCCAGCGGTCCAGACCATGGACAGTCCGGCGTTCGTCCCGCAACCGCAACCGCAACCGCAGCCGCAACCGCAATCCCAGACAGAGCCAGAGCCAATGGATCTAGACCCTTCACTTCTGCCAGCAGCCAACCCCAAAATCCAACAGAAGCATTAAAGACCCAAAATAACCTCAAGGAGCCATGCCTCGTCTGTAACTTCTTGCATCCGCCGGCCTGGGACTGTCCTGAAATGGGGAGTGAAATCGCTCTCCGGCTGGCAATCGATAGGCTCAGAGTGACACCGAACCAGGACGCGGAGGTTCTAACTCGCAAGAGATTGTTTCTTATCGAAAAGATGGTACAGCTGAAAAAGCGCCAAAGCATGGAGGCGCAGCTGGGCTAAGTGAACATCGTTTTCACAAGGACATGCTAATCTACCCATGACTATTGACCTTAATGGGGCTTTCTGCCCACATTCCCAGGCATTTCACTAATTCTGCTCGCTCTGCGGGCTGGCCACGCTTCTGGCTGTTCACAGATTTCTGAGCAAGACAAAACCCATACGGCATACAGCCCGGCGATGATCCTACGACTTCTAGCCGGGTGGTTGGCACCGCCGACTCGGAGAAGAGGAGATTTTGCTCAGCCTGGGACCCGGTACTGGGGAGCAGCATCCGGAGGGCGATATATTTTACGAGGAGGATGAATGGCAGACAATGGAAACCTCCGGCTCCCGAAGACAAGCAATAAATTTGCGAGCGTCAATCTCGTTATTTGTGCATCATAGCGATGGGAACGATGGGATAACTTGGAACATGGGCTGGGGAACTGGATGAGCAGGGTAGCGAGACACATATGTGTATTTGTTTTACGTATTGTACAGTAGGCCCTCGCCACTGGGTGGTGTCCTGTTTGAGGACGCCGAAAGGGGAGCAGGTTTGGACGGAGGAAGATACCCCGATTGGGACAATGAGACCTCAATTATGCCAATTTTCCGTTGTGTGATTTGTAGTTGCAATGCGTCTTCATGGTGGGTTGGATTGGGTGGCGTTCGGCTGAACCGGCAGCCTTGCCTCTTTGGTGGAGTGGGAATCAGCCCCTTTTTGGTGGCGGACCGTTGTTTTTCTTGGCATCATTCCTTGCTTGGCACCGACCTCGTTGACAACTGCACTCTTCGCAATACTCGTCACCATCCTAGGACAGTTGATCAGTTCATCACTTCGGCACCGCGAATTGTGTTCTTTTTGGAGGGGTGGAGCGGTATTCGGGGCGGCTCTTCACGGCACAGTTTACAACGGAATGATTGGTCGCTTCAACCGCCGGCTGTGGTCATTGACCAGTTCATCTACTTCCTGTCACCATCGCGGGGAGTCATGACAGCAGAAAGAGCACAACTGAATATCGGTTTATGTTTACCTGGTCTGAGAGACGTGTTGAGATGGATGTCACACTGTCCCCGGAGTTCGAGTCAAGGGGCATGGTCACGAAGTGCGACAGTGAAGTCTGGCAATTGTAGCCCCATTCTCTTGGCTCAAAATGCTTGCGTTATGGGATGAGGATGACTCTGAGGAGCATTTAGTGGGCGATTACTAAGGGGCAGATAGAGGGGAATGGGGGGAAGGTGTTTGTTGTCACTCATTGACCTTGTGCCTGGTTAAGCTAACGTAACGACAGGTGAGGCTCACCATGCTGTGGTTAATTTGAGGGCATTCGGGGATCTAAGTTCAAATAAGCTCTGGATTTTGAAGGGAAATAACGTCCCGGGTAGATTCCACCCAAATTGAGAACCCAGTTAGCCAACTCGATCCAAAAACAGCCATTTCAGGGCCTGTCTCTCCGCGCTGTCCTTCTCCCCGTTCTTTGGCTTTCCGTCCCTGACGCCAACACAACACACCACAGCTTGCAGCAAGCGCTTGTCGGCAGCAGAAAAACAGAAAAGCACACATGCAGAACACACCTGTAGGTGTTTCTCTTTATTTTTCCGTCCCAGCACAGGGCACACAGGACAATCGGGGCTCGCAAGGGCTTGTCACGTGGGGGAACACAAAAGAGAGGGTGCTTTCTGCGCGCAGCCGGGTACGTGCAGCGGGCGGATCTAAACCGGGGGAGGCAGAGAGTATCCCGTCAAGCCCGTTTGCTTCCAGCCTGCTTCCAGCCTTGGCAAATGCTGCTGCTTGGAGCCTTGGACGCCACTCCCGCTTCCTTTTTGCTCTCATGTTTCTACGCTCCTCACGGGATCCAATCGATCTGCACCGTCCGGCAGCGGCAGCAAAAGCAGCAGCAAAAGTAGGCAAAGCAGGAAGAAGTGGACCGATCGCAGGCACGGGCACGAGCAGCAGAGGTGCCAGGGCGCCCGAGACGCGACGAACAGGCTGCGCACCGGAAGTCACCGCACGGCGTGCCCCCTTTAAAGAGAGGGCCGGGGAGGCTTCAACTATGCTGCCCCGAATACCACGTCTGTCCTTCTTCCCAGGTCCATGGTCGTCCTGGTTCCGCCTTGCCGCCAACTCTCACCCCGATCCGTACCTAGACCCGTCGCTACCGCACATTATCCCCCCACTGCTGGCCCTGCAGCCCGCTGTCTCTGGCTCTACAGCCCTCCCAGCCTCTTCGGACGCAGTCCTGTTCTTTCTCTGCGGCTCTTTCTCCTCGTCTTCGTCGTCGTTGTCTCGGTGGCCGCTCCGGCTCGCACAGCGAACTCCATCTGTTCTGTCAGGAAGAGGCTCGTATAGATAGCGTCGCGTGGCGTTGCCGCACTGGGACTTGGCTTGTCCGTTTGCTCTCGCAGAGGCACAGATACCAACCCCCATCGATCAACGTATCATCCCGGCCACATTGTGTCTTTCGACTCTGCTTATTTCCCCTTGGTGTCGTTACCGTGGGGCTCTGCTCCCAACTTGGTAACGCTGTTAGGTGCCGAATTCGCACATAGCAACTGTCCTCCGGCTCGCTATGGACGGCTCCGTGCCTTGGATCGGCAGTCGTGAGACGCCTGGCAATAGCATCCTACGCCCGGCTACGTCTCCTGCAGATATCGCAAGTCACTCGCACCCTGGTGAGGCCGTCAGCGTATCGACCCGACATACGTCCCCTGAGCTCAACAATAACAATAACAACATCTTCCCGGGACGCACAGTCATGGCCCTGAGAGAATCACCGGCACAAACAGAGCGACCCCTGATATTTGATGCCAATACAAACAGTCTGATACACACTATGGCTGAGCACAACACTACGTCTCCTGAAGCTGGGCCATCATCACGCTATTCTTCCATGAGCCCGGTGCCTCATTCCAACCCCCATTCCGCAACGTCTAATGCCTCGTCGCCGCTCTCGGCCTGTGCTCCTCCGCCCCTGTTCTTCCACCAGGCCGCCGGATCCGTAACACCGGCCCCGGAAGCTTCCGGACCCGCTGTCGACGGCGCCTTGAGCAACGACATCATCGGTGGGGGTTCTGCGCCTTCCGCGTCTTTTGCAACTTCCCCGACGACCACTAGACCCATTTGCAGTTTTTACCACGCTAGGCGACCCCTCCTTCCTTCTTCTTCCTCCGCGCAACGAGGCCATCACGACTTGAACTCAAGCTTCAACCACAACAGCGAGGGCAACATCAAGCCTACTCACCAGTTCCGTATCCGTCATCAGTCCGCTTTTTCTTCTCCTGCCACTTGTGGCTTTAACTTGAGTTCCGATCGCACCATCCTGACCTCCCCGCGCGATCACGATACCACCATGAGCGCCCCCTCTCACTCGCGCTCCCAGTCGCACGGCACCATGAGCTCCGGCGGCAATTCAGGCCCCTTGGGCAACAACAACAACAACAACAACAACAACAACAACACAGGCCCTGTCATCGACAAGGGCAAGGCCAAGGAAGATGTGACGACGATCCCGGCATCATCCATCGAGGCTACCGCGGCTGTCTTTACGACGCCGAAGCTGACCGAGGAAGACCTTGCCAAACTTGGAGGAGCGCCTGCGACCAAGCCGTTTAGAGGCTTTGGGGGTTTTTACACGCCTTCGCTTAGTAAGTTTACGCATATTTCGCTATTTGAGAGGCGTCAGTTTTGTTGCTTGAGGCCTATTGGTGGAATTTACATGTGTATTCTGTTTCTTGGGGCCTGCTCTTGTTTTTGAAAGATGTATAGTCGGGTCTTGAAAGCCTATTCCGGCAGTTCCAAGGCATGTTCTTGGTTTCCAAAGGCTGTACTTGACATCTCAAAAGGCCTGGTTGATATTGCTCGACGCCTCCTTTAGCATGTCGGACGCCTGGTTCATATTTTTGAAGACGCTGTCCAGTTGTCTGAGGAACTACTACATGCTTCTGGACACATATTCTAACAGTTTGAACAGGTGGATCGTTCACGCCGTCGCCTCACAAGGTGACCAAGGACCCGGCTTCGGCTGGCGTCACAGCGCTATCCCGGGGAGCACCTGGGGCTGCGGCCAACCCTGGCCCCGCCGGACTGACGACCGGTGGAGGCATCGCCGACGCCGGACCCTTTGCCGGCCAGTTTCCCGCCGCCGCCGCCGCCTACGCCCACCAGTACACCGGGGATGCCCTCGTTCGCGAGGGCATCCCGTACCAGTACGAGGTCGCGGGCGCCGAGGAGGCATCCGTGGACGAGAGGTATGCACCAATGCATACTGGTGACCAGGGGCGCATCGACGCGTCGATGCGCCCCATCGAGCACGAGGCAGCGTCGTGGACGGCCAGCGAGGCCTTCAAAATCCTCGCTGAGTCGGTGCCGGCCCAGTACCAGGGCGACCCCAACTTCGGTTGGGCAGTCTCCGAGGTCGTGCGCCTCGCCGAGGAGAGGGCCAAGGCCAAATATGGCCTCCCCGACCACCAGACCGCTGCCATCAAGCAGTACAACGTGCGCTTCGCCGGCAACCTCCCACCCTTCCACGGGTACCTCCTCTGGCGCGGCGATGGCCAGTACACGCGGCTGATCCCCGCTGACACCCTCCCGCCGCTCAAGGGTATCCCGCCCACCCAAACGAACAAGGTCGGATACTGGGTCTGCCCGCCCCCGACCAGCGCGAGCGAGACCGGCTGGTCCTACCAGCAACAGCAGACCGTCGAGCTGGCCGTAAGTTATCATCGTTTTGCTATCTTACCCAACCAACTAACAAAGCGCCAGGATCAGTACCAGTTCCAGCGCCCAGCCAGTCACCAGGGTGTGAGTGGTGAGGATCTCCAAGTAAGTGCCATTACCCCTTTTCAGCTGCCAGTCCCGCGTTTTGCAATACTGTATAGATGCATTATCTTCTTTTGGATATATACATGTAAACACCATGTAGATGCATATTTGGCTTCTAGAGTCTCCGCTCTTTCCTCTGTCTCTGTAATGTTTATTTGTTATGCTCTTTGTCTTATTTGAGTGTTTTATTGACCGTGAACCTGCAATCCGACGCAAATATGTGATTTAAATCAGGTTGCAGCTCTCAGGATGTATATCTCCCATCCTGAGCCCAAAGTTTGGTGTTTTCCTGCTGCCTACCTGTCCCCTTTTGCGAGCGAGCGCCCGCAGCCCAAATAACTTTTCCTACCGTATAAATCTCCTAGAGTCTAACCTCCAATCTCCGCGTAACCAAACAGTTCGCGGCTAACTACTTCCGCCACTCTGTTCTGTCGCCGCAGTCCCGCATCGACAACATCGTCGCAACGACCGCTACCACCACCACTCCCACCCCCGGAGCCGCCACCGTTGCCCCTCCCACCACGCGCAACCCCCAGAAGCGCGCCAAGGTCTACTGCGACAAGTGGATCCACGACGGAACCTGCGCCTTCACGCAGCAAGGCTGCAAGTACAAGCACGAGATGCCACACGACCGCGTGACGCAGCACAGCCTCGGCTTGTTCCACGGATACCCCGCCTGGTGGAAGCGGCAGCAGGCCGAGCTGGCGCGACCCAGGGGTTCCCCCGCGGCGTCGGTAGCGGGCGGCAGCGGCAGTCCGGGCGAGGCCTCCTCGCCGAGACGGGTCACGGGAAGTTGGCGCAGTGGGAGTGTGCCGGAGCGGATGGCACAGAGTGGTAAGTTGCCTTCCCATCACTTCTCGCGAGTTCGCCGCGAGATCTGTAAGGGATTCGGTTGCTAACGTTTACGCGTACCGCGTAGCTCAGTTAGCATCGCCGTTTGGGCCGATCGGTCCGCCTGGCATTTCTGGACGTCGTAGACTCGAGGCCGTGACAGAGGGAGAGGAGGATGAGGAGGCGTAAAGTTGCTGACTGAAGGCCTTTCAGCCGGGATTTGACGCGTGGTTGGCCAAACGAATAGGCCTGTTGATTGGGACGGAGGGATTATTAAAAGATTTTTAGGCCTTGACTTCTTCTGGCCAGGCCTGAGGACGAAATGAAAATGCCTTGATTTGTTTTGATGACGCCTTTTGAGACCAAGAATATGCCTGCTGAGTGACTGTGATATGCGTTTTACGTGGTCGCAGAGGCCTAGATTGAGATATCTAGGCCATCCTGAAACTCAGTTATGTGTTCGGTTTGTGACAGTGGGCGTTGCCATACCAGTCGGAACGCTTCCCTGCTACCAAAAAAGGGTATCGCAAGATTTTCCAACAGATGTATCTGTATGCTTGAGAGGGCGTAACAAGCTTTTCGGGAAGGCATCACGGCTTCCTCAATAGGCCTCGCAACATTCTCGAAACGCATCACACTCTCGCAATCACCGCCCAAACAAGACAGGAAACTTTATGATTAATCAAGGCAGCCAGAAGCGGGAGGCAATATAAAGGCCAGAGCAAGCTGCGCATGACACAAGAAACATGTACACGCCCTCGTTACATCCTGAACCTGCCCAACAGCTTCCCCAAGTCAGGCACCTCATCGCCCAACACTCGGAACCCTTCACCTCGCTGCTCCCGCTCTCCAATAGCAATCACAGCGCCAACCAAGTCCTTCTGGATCCCCTCCGATACGACGCTGTCCTTGCCATATGCGGGGTGGTTCGCCACGAAATGGCGTATCCACTTGGCAGCCGTCCATAACTCGCCGCTGGCACGCTTCCGAATGAGATCAAGATAGGTGCCCAGCTCGCATCGCGTGACGACATCGACGTTGACTGAGTCCAGGTAGCTCTCGACAAGGGGAATGAGGCCAGGGAAGTCATCCCCATGCTCCCCATCTGCATCGTCTGACGCCCCGCTGCCTGCGTATGCTGTGCCGTTGATGATCTCGTTAACAGTCATAAGCCGGTACTCGTCATCGACCGGTCCGGTTGGGGTGGCAGGGCGGCTGGGGTGCGCGCTTCTTGGGGTTGATGACCCTGAACCACCGCTGCTACGCGATGGACGGATGGGAAATAGATTCCTGCGGAACCAGAATTTCTTCTCCAGCACAGCATCCTTGGCATGTGCTATTTCCATGTTCTCGTCAACGCGGACAATGGGGATATAGAAGTTGAGGTCGAAGCTGAGGATCACGCGCGTAATGAGGACCATGAAGACAGCAAAGGCCGCGTTCTCAAAGTCGGTTACCTGGATCTCCATGGGGCGGAATTCAACGCGCCACCCGATGGAGTTATCGGCAGGCGGCGGCTTGAAGCGCATGTGCTGCCAGTTTGTGCTCTGGATATTCTCAAAATGGTCTGTTTTGGAGAGATCCAGCTCCTGCAGATCCTCATTGAACACGACGATGGGGTCGCGGATGAAGAGGTGGGCAAAGTGGGTGGCAAGCCGGTCATCCATGCCGCCATCGAGAAGTTGCTGCTTGATGTCCTCGTCGATGACGAGATCTGGGTCAACGTACTCGGGCCGCAGCCTTGCGTCCGTCGAGATGTATGTTGAGTTAGATGCATACCGAGACTTGGGTATCCGCCACCGGTCGTTTTGAAGGGGCTGTGCAATGGTAAATAAATAACTCCGTCGCATGTTCCGGATCTGCAATATTGACTCACCTTCTCCCCTAGCTCTTCGGGTGTTCGATCGTCGACGGCTTTGCTAATCTGGTTCCACCTCACGTCTGTATCGGCAAGAAATCCCTTGTATACCGGAGTTGCTGCTGTGAGCGCGAGTAGAATGGGTCCCAGGGGGCTCAGCTGGTCGTACATTTGCCTCCCCTCGGTGATGTTCTTGGCCTGGAAGGTGATTTGCAGGCAGCAGCTCCCCATACCAAAGGCCATTGAATCCATGTGTATGAAGTTGTCCGGCGCGGCGCCATTGCGCACGTCGTCATCTTCTGGCCATTGATGCAGGTCGTAGTTGACGGTTGGGTCCTTCCACGGCCAAGGCGTTTTCTCATCTCGGAATACGGGTACATTGACCTGTACCTTCCGACCCCGACGAGAGCGGATATTTGCAGCAAGGGTAGGGAAGCGGATGTGCGGGTTGGCGATCTCGTCCGGCACAAACTGCGACCTGAGCTTGGAGCCGGACACGGGGTAGAAGGGTTCGGTGAACACACCAGGGCTACCAATCCTTGGGAACGTTGTTAGGGTGATGGGATGCTCATTTGGTAGCATATGGTCCTTGGCAATACATCTCCTGTGGCAATGATCAGCTCTGAGAAAGATGTTGTTGTTGTTGTGACGGACTTGAAATACCTCAGCTTCATGTTAGGCTCAACGTTGAGTAGCTCCTTAAACTCAATGCCCCACGGCTTCCCCGGGGTGGCCTCAAGCATGAACCTCCCAAATTCGGGGTGAAATACTGGAAGCGGCTCGCCATTGCTGAGATGTGTAATGTCAGTACATATAAAGCTGGCAGCGGGGCAAAGGAGACTTGTACCAGTGGATATGCTGCAGCTCGGGGACGCAGCCGCCCTTTGCGGAGAGGCTTGTGTCATTCGCTAAGGCTCTGAGAATATCGGCCTGTCTAAGGGACAATAGGACCTTGGGGTCGTCCTTCGAGTACGTTACTACGAGATACTCAACCTGGTACGGATATCAGAACAATCGCTTCAAGTAACCAACCAAGTATTTCAGCAGGCACATTACCTCATCACCCCAGAGCAGGGCATCTCTCTCCTTGCCCTTGGCCTTGTTCCATATCTCAAGCAGTTGCTATGAGAGCGGTCAGATGAATTAGCTTGGCGTTCCTGAACTTCGTCCGGAGGACCCGGGGGAAAAGGGTGTGTGAGTGGCGCCTCATCTTTCGTACCTTGATGCCCCAGGAACGGACAAGATGTGCTTGCTTCTTGGCCTCTGGCCAATCGAGGGCCGTTCCTTCTGCTCTTCGGGCAGGACTGGTTATCAGCATGAGCTGCAACGGCCTCCCCTGCACATGACTGCCGCAGATCAGGGGGAGGGGGGATGGTACGCACAGGAGACCCATTGTATCGTCGTTTCGACTCTGGTGGTGGCGGCGGTGGTGGTGGTGGATGCAAGATCCCCAGGCTGCCCTCCTGCGGTTGTAGACGGCTCACGGCGAGGGAAGTATCCCGTGTGTGCCTGCAGCAGATAGAGATGTCTCAACCAGACAGCAAAAAACTTACGCGCCAGTCAGCCTCGTTGTCGATCCCGACTTAGCTACAGATGCAAACAAGCGCCACAGGCAACAGCAGGTCCCTCAATAGAGAAACGTGATGATGCGCCTTGCAGCAATCGGATGGAACAGAAGAAAAGCAAGAAAACGTGCAAGAGAGAAAGGGGCGATGCTATCGCCAGCACGCGCCGATGAGCTCACTCAGCCCGTTGTGGGAATGGCTTATGGTGGTACATGCATGGGAATACATAGGAAAAGGGCTGTTGAACCTACAGGTTGCGTGTAAGCCGGACAGTTAGAACGGTGCTCTCCCCCACGCTTCCCTGCAGCCTCGTGCAGCCCACGTTGCGCGCAGGCGTCGAATCAGAGCGGAGAGCCCAGCGAATCAATGCGCCGTTCTGAAGGCGTCATCAAGGCACGCAATCGCTTGGGTCTGTAAGTGGACGGCTGTGTCGGCGACTGGCCGTTGTTGCAAGCCACTGACGAGGGTGGGAGGGGCACGGCGGGGGGTGTGTAACTCTTGGGGTTCTTGGGTAATGCGATCTTTAAAGGGCAGAGCGAACGAGGAAAGCAGAGAGACAGCAGCGAGGGATAAATTTACCGTGACTAAGCGTGAACGACGGACGAGGAGTTTATTGTCGGATGGCAGGCAGCAGGTACCTTGGATGAGTGGAGGCAGGGCACCTCTATCGGTTGACAGATTTCGACGCTGCTGCGGCACGCATGCAGTGTGGATGTAATGTATGTAGATCTGGCAGCCGGACGAGAAAGGTACATTGGCGTGTGTCCCCTTTTCTTGCGCTCTGCTCTGTTCGCCCCAACTGGCTGAAAAACTAAGAAAATTATCACTTTACCAAAAGGGGGGCTCCGACAGCGGGACGGCCCTCGAGGACAAGGGACCGTTGAGTTTCTCAGCCGAAGGATCTCCAATGTGGGGAGGCGACTCCATTGCTTCCCGTCAGCTCGAGGAGCATTGCCGAGCAAAGCGTCCGACTCGATTCCGTGTATCGGAACTACCCCCGAGAAGCGAGTCGAGCTCCTAGTAGACCGTGTATCGGAGCTAATTGCGGCAGGTGTGATTCGTTTTTTCCCTCTCCTCGTGCTTATAAATCCACTGTATCCCGCGTTGTCAACTCGCAACACCCACCGGACATGGAATGCCGTACAAATTCCGGTGCGCCGGCATATAAATAGCTTCCCGAGGCGTAACGAAGACCCTGGTTTGGCCCCGATGCTATTGCCGCCCGGGTTGGAAACTCGGGCCAACAAACGGTGCGATATCATTGTTGGTTGTCAGGACAAAACTTTCGCACTCGCCTCCTTGACATGTGATGTCACGTCAACCCCGCGGACAAAGGGGGCTGCGTGTGCCCCTCAACGCCATCTAAAGCGCTCGGCCCCCACATCCACAGCAACATCACTGCAACAATATTATAGAAGCAACTGTACATTCTTAGATTGGGGAGGAAAATTAAAACTCTATTTGGCTCTGCACAATAGCCCCGCCTCCGAATGAATGAGGTAGGTAGGTACCTAGGTAATTAATAAGAACATAATGGTATCTCGCGCTCTCAGCAACCACAACGCCAGCCAACATGCTTCACTCATGCGTATCTCATCCACCTTCCCTCCTGTGCGTTGACCTCTCCGTGAACATAAACATGACCGTATATCTCCTTGGTCTTCGTAAGTGTAGCAGAAGTAGTGTATATCCCCAATGAAAAAAGAATGTGCGCCCCTAAGACCCGAAACAATTTTCCCGAGATGCTGGATCCATAGTAGAACATTCGAAAACTCCTGCCCCATGCAAGGACCCAAAAGAAAGAAAGTATAGACAGAATGCCTCCCTAGTGTAATAATACATAGCCACGAGAAGAAAGGAGAAAAGAATGACCGATCACCTCGCTATATCTAAAAACAAATCATCACCTTTTCTGGTCGGGGTCATCATGCGAATGCCTGGTGTGATAGGCGGCATCTCGACCTCCTGACGCTTCCAGCCCTTTGGCTTCCTCTTCGCCTCCTGGTCTGCGAGCGAGAGCGCCGCTGCTTTCTCAACACCGCGACGCTTTGCCAAGAGTGAGTTTTGCGACGACGAGTCAGCTGGGGACATGGATCGCGACGGTAGTCCAGCGGGAGACGGTCGGCGTTGCTGCTGCAGTTGCTGGATAGCCGGGGATGGTCGTATTTCTTGCAGCGACATAGCTGGGGAAAGTCGTCGCTCCTGCTGCAGCTGTTGCACCGCAGGAGATGGACGGCGCGCTTGTTGACCATCAGTGGCAAGCTCGTAGGGTCCCCGTCTCTCGCCGCTCTCGGCCACCTCCGCCTGCTGGTCAGTCCAATACGCCGCTTGCCCCTGCTGTTGTCGCTGACGCTGCTGTTTCATGGACGGAAGAACTCCCTGCCGTGTCTCGGGGGATCCAGTACGCTGTAATGCAGGGTTCCGGTTTGTATATTGGTTCGGGCTGAGAAGGACCGGAGCGTTGGCACCCATAGGGCGTTTTGGATCAGCTACCCGGTCCATCATAGGTACTCCGGCCTTTTTGACCGGTAGGGTCAGGCCGGGTGTTGAACCAGGCGGCGGAATTTGGCGCAGCGAGCCCTGTCTCGCGGGCATGGGGAACAGACTCAGTCCCTGTTGCATATTTGAAGGACCTTGTCGCTGTTGCGGTGAAAGGCCGTCGCTGCGGCGGATCCTGGGGTACGTGACGGGTGACTGACCAGGAGTGAGGGGTGTGCGTGGTGACTCGGCGACGGGAGACAGGTTGATCTGAGGCTCATCTTCGATAAGAGCCTCGTCTTCATACGGAAGTGCGGCGGCTGACTCGATCGACGTTGATGAATCGTTAGAGCGTCGTTTCGCAGCCTTCCTGGCTGACTTCCTCGCGGAGTTCCTGGGGCCGGCCAACTCCCTCCCGTCCCTGATCATAGCAAAGTACGTATCAGGAGGCGGCAGATTGTTAGCAGGCAGTGGATTCTGGGGACCCGGTGTCACAGACAACGGTGCGTCATACGGGGAATAGACGCTAGAAGACCTATTATCCCGACGCGACGACCGCTGCTGCTGCTGTTGCTGCTGATCCTTGAATGATATAGGCGACCCCAGCTTCTGCTGGTTGTTGTTCCGCGACGGAACCCTCAGCGGCTCGACCAGAGCTCCAGGTGAAACCCAACCTTGGGCCCGCTCGGCCTTGGTCTTGTCGCTAGGGCTGGGTAGCTCGACCTCAGTGGTAGCCATGGCTGGCTCTCTTGGCCCTAGCTTGCGGTCGGATTTGTTGCGCAAGATCCAATTCCCACCCTTATCGGCAAAGAAATATGTGGTTGCCGACTGGGGGTCGGTCGCTGGTGGCCGCCAGATATTCCCAGTGTTGGGCACACTGTCTCCCTCTCCATC
>Ga0247760_1000120_pt1 | contig 78290 bp, 77 predicted proteins | sample UWRJL171409R4_FD_179936 | JGI IMG/M metagenome (GOLD analysis project Ga0247760, IMG submission 179936) | Plant litter microbial communities from Arlington Agricultural Research Station in Wisconsin, United States - UWRJ-L171-409R-4 | ecosystem: Environmental > Terrestrial > Plant litter >... | reverse complement strand
AAAACCCATATCGCGTACCCGGTGGCCGGGCCGCCGGGTTTTGATCCCTCGCGATTTACCTGCCCTGATACGCATCCGGTCAAGATTCCGCAGCTGATGCTTGAGGTTCGTTACCGTAGTTTCTTTTCTTTTTTTCTTTTTCTTTTTTCTTTTTTTATTCCGGTGCTTCGTTGAATTGCTGAATCGCTGCTCTCAGATTGTATGGGACACGTCCGGCTTTACCGATAAGTCAACTTGGCCCGCGGACGGCGGCCAGCCTTTCCATCTGAGCACTGGAGACAGGTAACGCAATCCATCGATCTGTCCCGTCTGATGATAAGGATTTCGTTGACGTATCCGTGCCTAGAACCGCGTACGGCCAGCACGCCGACTATGTTTTTGGGTGGAAGGGCGACGCCCTCCAGAAGGCCATGGACGGCGGCTGCTTCGGCTCCAAGTGCGCCGGCCTGAATGTTCAGGACTTTGCCACAGCAAACAAGTGTGGCGTGCAGCAGCTCGTTAAAGAGAATGTCGAAGGATGTGAGTTACCATTCACGCCCCCCCTCCCCTTCCTCTTCCTCCGCCGGCGCCACAGTCAACGTAGCTGACGATTTTTTTGCTAGGGATTGCCACCCTTCCTGGGGAAGGTTCGGGAATGTAGAGATTCCAGCACTCTCTTCCTATTCGGGTCGGAATCCTTACGTCGTGCAACAAAAGCCCCTCGCTGGACCGCTCCCAGGGGCACATTATCCGTAATTCACCAAAATTGTTAGGCAACTTTTTTCCTTAGAAGCGCAAGTTGGCTGGGTGGGCCAACGATGTGGTGATGAGTTGCGACTTCGCCCGGTTGGTGCCCAAGCCTTAGAATACTGCGCCCCTCAAACTCTTCACGCCTGACGTCCAGAGCTCCAAATATTCCCCTGCGCCCTCCAAACCCGGAAATTTCGCTGCCAACCCCAGTTATCTTGCGTAATTTTTTTTTATAAAAAAAATAAGATTTTGAGACAAAGATCTGTAAAACTTGCTAAAAATATACGGAGTTAAAATTATTAGCGTCGTCACAGCTGCAGGGCAGGGCTGTTCATCAAACAGACTGTCAAGGTCGTTCGAGTAGTCCAAGAGGTGCGCAAGAAATTACGCAACGCTCCAGCCCAAGATACAACAATAGATTCAAAAGATGAAAACACTTAAGGATATCACCACCAAGTGTAACAGACAGTAGGACCGGCTCCGCCACCGGCTTCGTACTGAGCGCCCTGACCAATGGGGGCACCAAGCGCTATGTCAGTATCGCCGAGCTGGAGAGGCTGATCTGGTCGACCATTGAGGAGCCCCAGTACCTCGAGTTCAAGAAAATGGTGCGCGAGACGCGCAGCACCCCGAGGCGGCCATCGTCAACGGCTTCTTCCTGTGCCTCGACCTGAAGCCAGATCTGACGGCGCGATCGATGACTTTGCGCGCGCTCAGGGCGACGACATCTCGACGCTTGAGAAGCCCCTGAAGGAGCTGGGTCTGCTCCAAGTCAGTTGTCTTATTCTTATATGCTTGGCGGCTTGGGTTTGGATGTTTGTGGTGTGGTTGAATGTACTCTGTATTGCCGACGGGGATTTGGATTTTGATTGGGATAAGAACGAGAGTTTACCTAAGTTTCGAGATATCCTCTATAATTTCGGAAGAAACGAGGTTGCCGCTAGCTTGCAGTGCTGGAGGGAGTGTGGTTTTGGGGTTTTCTGAGGGCCAATTCTCAACCGCCTTGGATAAGAGACCGCCTGGCTTTTGAGACCATCACCGCTTGGTCCACGACTTTAAAATATCTCCATTGATGGGTGACATGATTCTGGCTATCGTTGATGCGCGACCCGCGGTCGAAGGAAGCAGCTATGAGCTGAGCCCGGCAATTCACCCCACCAACCTGGAATCTTGCGATCTTCCCATCTGGTGTTTCCCAGGACACTTTCAGCTTCTACTTCACAGAAACGCGGATCATTGATGCAGCGGTTCTTTTGGGGCTCGCTGCCTCTGTATACCGCCAAGCCGATATGTTTGAGCCACAATGGCCAGGAAGGTTCGGTATTGCACCGCAATGGCTACAGAGGTTACGCCAGGAAGCCGGCTTCGGAATGATAGGGAATGACAAGGATTGATGGAGAGCTTCGGTCCCCAGGAGGACCTCAGTATTTAGAAGAGATTAAGACCCAGATGGCTTCTCGAAGGGCAAGGATCTTCAAGGCCATGGTCAATTATTGTGTGTTGAGAATAGATTTATTCAGTGCCCACAGTGTTGCTCCTTGTCACAATTACATTATGTATCAGTAAATGACAGCAGTTTTCAATTTGGGCTATTGCTACGGCCCCAAGTGGGGAGTGCCTCACCTGTAGCCACAAGCGGAATTTAGTAGGCACGAGTAGCCGAAGAACCAATCATTGGGCCAGGGGTAGAACGACCTAGATGGTCCGTACCTTAAGTGGCGTCTTAAAAGCGTCGATTAGGTTCGAAACGAAGTGTGTAGACGGGGCGGATCACATAGATCGTGAGCAGTCAAAAGGTGCTTCAATTGGTAGTGGTTATACGAGGTTCCAAAACTGGGTCCGCGCAACACCACGGCCATTTTAGATCGTGGCAACTATAGCCGAGACAGCCCAAAACAGTGGCCCCCTCGCTCAGTCTGGCTCAGGCTAATGCGGCAGCTGCTCAGTTCCGAAGTAGGAAAAGGAAATTCGTGCTGTCGATTTTAGGGTAGTGAAAGGGGTGTTTCTAGACATGTTCCTCGTGACTTGCTGCAAAAAATAGTTGTCCATCAGGTATTACCTTGACTTCCGATGAGTCTGGCCTTGGAGAATGTAAGTTGTGTGTAGCTATAAGTTTGTAAACGGGGTTGTTTTTGCATCACACCCGATGTTGAGATTTACGAGGCTTACGGACCTTTTGATTCAGACCGACATGTTCAAGATGAGATTGCAGGCTGTTAGGTTGGTCAAGGATGTAGGATGTAGATCTGGTTGACTGGCTGCCTCGGTTCATTTAATACACCGACATCGGGAAACAATGTTGTCAGAAAGGGGGGAAAGACAATAAGACAGCTAGAATTCAGAGAATGTCTCAAGAAGGATCTGAACTTCCTCTAACCTCTCCATGCAGTCCCGTTGAGATACGTATGCTAGAGTGGCTCCCTAGTCTCGCCCTGCAATACTCGTACGCAGCACGCCTATCGTTGCTATTTTCGGAATAGTGTTATTTCCAAGGCAATAGGGTATCTCCTACCGTTTATTTGTGGTATTCCCCCGCATTAGCTGACGAGGGTGTTCCCTTGCTCGACGCCACCGCCCTGAAGGTGGTAGCAACCTGACAGGCGGGGTCAAAGCGCGGTTGGGAGCGTGTTCAGGGGCGAAGCCGATAAAGACCACTCGGACCAAGGTTGTTCCGATCGGAGACAGCGGTGGTTCTTATCGCTCTGAATCCCAGCTGAATGAGCCACGCAGGTACTGCACGGTCGTCGACAACACCCACCAGAGTACGCACAAGATGCACCCACGGATACTCATTCCATTACTAGTAGCTGCAGAATGGGGGCTTGTCTCAGGCGAACAGAATTTTGGCCCTCTCACCACGGTGTTCACACCCCCCGCGACATGCAACTTGACCACAGCCTTCCCAGCGAGCGCGTCGTATAACCCCACCGGTGCCGGGATCGGCATCGCAGAAGTCTATGGCATGACGGACAACCCGGCAACAGCCTGCTACCCATCCGATTTCGGCATCAGCGGCGCAAGCACCGACTACTTTTCCCCTGGCCGATGTCCCTTCGGCTACACCACGGGGAGCCACTCCACCACCGGCGACGAGACGCGAGCGCTGTGCTGTCCCACTGGATTTACCGAGGGAACCTACTACACGCCGTGCGAGAGGAAGTGGTATGGAATCCTGACGGCGCAAGCGCTGCTGACGCGGACGGGCACTGGGCTGGAGTTCTATCTCGTCAGCTCCACGTCCGAGTTCGCCTCATCAGATCGGATGTTGTATGCGACGGGTATTCCTATCCGATGGCGCAGAGATGAGCTCGCGACGACCAAATCGTCATCATCTCCATCTCCTACCCCTAGCGGAGCGCCGTCGACGAGCTCGTCGACAGCATCGCCGACAGCTTCCAGCGCCCCAGTGCCGCAGAGCGACGGGTTGAGTGTAGGCGCATCAGTTGGCTCCATCCTTGGCGCAATTTTCGGAGCAGCGGCTGTGGCAGCGACCGTTTTCTTTGGCTGGAGGGCGATGAGGAACCGGTCCGGGCCGTAAAGAGAGAGCCGATGGGGCGGTTGTCGAACTGCAGCGGCAGTTCTTGGCGCTCAGGCGCACAGGAGCCTTTGGTCATGTGCTCTCCTCACACACAGGGAGCTTTCTTTTGTATTTAGTCTGGGAGCTTCGCTCCCCCCCTTTTTACCTAATCAAGTCACTTTGCAACTGCACTTCCGCTGCTCCCATGAGCTCCGTACCCTCAGTGAAACGTTCCACATCCAGCTAATCAGAGTGAAGAAACCTGTGCCAACTTCCATGTGGCAGCTGAGCCATCAACTCCGACGGAAAACCGGCAGGTAGAAGGTGCTGGTATTCTTCAGAGCTGCAGCGGGGTGCAGTGGGGATTTCCAACCCTTTCTGTTCCCATCATGCGGCTCTACTGGCAATTGTCAACACCGTGACAGTCAATGTAGGAATCAAGAGAGCCTGATGGCACTGAGCGACAACGATACAGGTGCATCTCGCAAATAAGGCAGCCAGCCTCCAAGGCCTTCTATGATGGGAAAGGAGAGTCGTATAAGACAGCGACCCTCACCCAGACGCCTTGGGTGCCGAGGACGGACCAGCGCCGCATTGCTTCTAGGCTTTCCGCTCCAGGCTCAGCCAATCCACACCCGAATCCGAGGTATCGCACCTGCCTTGCACCTTCCTTCAGCGGCGCCGACTTTGCCAAAGCAAAAATGGCCCAACGTCTCGCTCTCTTCTCATTCTTTGGCCTTGCCGCCCTCGCTGATCCCCTAATCACGGTCCTCCGAAGGGAAGGCTTCACCCAGTTTGCGCAGCAGCTGGAGGGACCCGCTGGCGAAGCCATTCGCAATGCTTGCAACAACCTCATCGTCTTCGCTCCCACCAATGCGGGCCTCACTAGAGGCGCGACATGCTCCCTCCAGCGCCGCGGTGAGGGCGACGAGATGACCGAGGAAGAAGAGAAGGCCGAGGCGGCGCAGAAAGTCGTCGAACAGACCAAGCATGACGACCACAGGGCGGTGATTACCACCGGCCCTGGTGCCATCAGTTTTGTCAACTGGCTCAACGACCCGCAGTTCGTCAACCTCGGGCCCGGCCAGAACTCGAGCATCGTGCAGACCAACCGGCCCAATGCCGCCCTTCCCGTCGTTTTCTCCGGTCTCGGCGATAGCGTCAAGGTCACCGGCCTCGACATCCCCTTTGACTGCGGCGTCATCCGGCCCATCAGCGGGTGAGTCCCACCGTCCCTTCTCTTTCTCTTTCTCTTTCTCTTTCTCTTTCTTTTTCGCTTTTCCTTTCCCTTTTCTTTTCCCATTGGCATTGCCACCGAAGCCCTCCATGCTAACCACCCCGCCCAACCCACAGCGACCTAACCCTCCCCCGCCTCATCTCCACGACCCTCCCCTTCCTCGCCAACGATAAGCTCCTCGCCATCCTACAACGCACCGGTCTCATCGCCGAGCTCGACAACCACACCAGCATCACCTTTCTCGCCCCTGATGACACTGTCATCCCCGGCCCCTGATGACACTGTCATCCCCGGTCTGCCCGATGCCGAGCTCGCGCAGGCGTTGCGCGGCCACATCCTGCTTTGCCGTCCCGCGTACACGCCGCTGTCGGTCGACGGAGCCACGTACACCACCCTCGCGGGCACTACCGTTTCTGTGACGGTGCGCGGCCCCGACTTCTTTGTTGGGGGTGCGAAGATTCTCAGTGGGGATGCGATTGTAAAGAATGGGGTTGTACATACTGTTGATAGGGTGGGTGTTTTCTTGCTTCTTCTCTTGTTTGTCACGGCACTTCCCTGCCAGAGTTGTTTACTTGGACTCGCGGCGTAAGGTATGACTTGAGGGATTTGGAGCAGCAGCTAACAAACGCATCAACAACTGATACCTGCTGCTAACGGCACCGGCACGACGACTGCCACTGGCACAAGGCCTACCTCCCCGGTCGTGACGGCCGGCGCTGCTGCAGTTCACCTGTCGCCACTCCAGGGAACGGTTATCAAGTCTCTTGGACTGGTTGCCGCTGTCGGATACTTCGTTACGTACGGCCCGAGGCTCATGAGTGTCTAGTATGACGCGTGGGTAGGTCTGTGGTTGGATTTGGTGTTCGCACAGTCTAGGTGCCCGGGTAGGTATCATTTCAGTGGCAGGTCGTCGCTCATTATCAGGCAGCGTGAGTAGTGCGCTTGGAGAAGTCGTGCAACGGGAATCTTGCAGGCTGGAAGATGGAACAAAGATCTAAAGTCCATTTCAGTTTGCGTTTCGGGCGGCAATGATATTGCCTTGCAGTTTAGTTAGTGGAATATTAGGTAAAACTTCCTTGGATAATAGTAATTTGAGACTATTTGCGATTACAACAGGCTTCTGTTGCGAAGCGACCACCACAGATCCCTGGTGTGGACGTTGGCTCGGCTGTTCGGCTCCTCTCATGCAGGTCTTACACCTGCTCGAGGGCGCTTGTACCGGTGTTAGAGCCGCACTAGTCATGGATGCATCGGTTGATCCCGAAAAGTGTGTTCCGTCATTCCGTCCCATTGGTTGCCCTGTTCCTAATGGTTGGTTGGGAAAACCCCCCGGCATCTTACCTAGTGCGGTCTCTGGATGCAAGAGGGCACCAATAGGTGCTAATTGGGGGCGAAGACTGGGGATGGATATGGTGCAAGTAGGTAGTATGGTGAAACTGTTTGGTCCTTCGATTAGTGACATCTTCTTGCAACGAGAGTTGTGTTTGTGTTGTGTCTAGATTCTTTCCGAGTCATTTGGCTAGAGCTCTCGTGCATACCCGCAGGCAAACCTTGCCCAAAATCTCAACAAGTTCCACACAGCAGATCCACACCTGCCACACACATTATCAACCGAATTCAATGCCATGCTTTTCATCAAATAAGCAAACAAGCACTTTAGCTCAGGGGAAGAGCGCCGGGCTCATAACCCGGAGGTCGCTTAATCGAAACAAGTAAGTGCTAAATATCTCTTTTTGCCTTTCGAGACTTTTGTTTTGGTCAGGTTGGGGAAAAGGGGCGAGGTTGGGGTTACGTTATCATTTGTGCTTCTGAGTCACCTTGTCACAGCTAAGTCCATGTTATATTTTGGATTGCACATTGTTGACTGTCTTCCACATTGCCCTCTCATTTTTCTTCCAATTACGAGCCTCGTTTTAGCGGGAGAAGTTGCCGCATAGCTAATCACTGCCATGAGCCGGCATTCGTGGCCACTCAAAATGGAATGCCGACAACTCAGACCAATATCACCCCATACCTACCTGATCGAAATCACTCCTTCAACCGGGTCCCCTAGCCAGATTGTTGCTCCAGGCTCTTTCTAACTACTCTCTCCATCCAGTGTCTCCCAGTCACTGTATTCCTCCCGCTCTTCATCACCTATCAGGCATAAGTCGTGAGGCAATAGAGAACTCCATCGTTTTCCGCCGCCGGAGAATACTCAGAGGTGTATTCCCATCCCCGTCAACAACAGTAATATCCGGGCCTTGATAAGGTAGTCGCTCCAAAACATGTGCGTTAACACTTCCCGCTGCCATATGAATCACAATATTGTTATTTCAGTCCCGGGCATTGATATTTGACTTGTAAGTCAGCAGCGCCTCTACAACAGGCATATTCCCCGCTTCAGCCGCTAGAAGCAAGGGCGTGAGCCCATCATCATCTGGGGTATCTGCGTATGCTCCTTTCCTGACGAGCAAATGAACGAATTCAGCTGAGCTTTCTGTCGCAGGTCCATATTTTGCCAGGCAATGAAGTGGCGTCCGCCCCTGATGGCCTGGGGCCTTGACGCTCGCGCCACGAGCCACGAGCTCCCCCGAAAATGACGTCAGCATAGCTCTTCGTTGCAACATAGGATTTAAGATAGTATTAGATCGAAAGTCTAGCTTGTTGAGGTCCAGACCACGGTAGCGACTGAAAATCCACTGAAAATCCTTGTATGATCCGAGTGCCGCTGGTAGGTGGAGGAGGGTTTCTCCTTTCTCCAGAGCGACTCTAGATGAAGGAGCGAGGATCTTGGTGGTGATATCGTGTATTCCGAGCCTCAAAACAATCCGCACCTCTCTGGAAAACTGTGGACGGCTGTTCCCGTCGAGCCAGTACGACTGAGCGACCCCGGCCAACCGTTCCATGAATAAGGTCCAGGTCGGGTATCCAGGGGTTTCCGGGACTACCCTACAGAGTTCCACTGCCCATGAAAGTAACTCCTCATTTTTTCTGGCTTTTGACATCCTGAAGTGAAACCGCCATGATTGGGCCGCGTAACCAGAGAAGTCAAGCTTATGCTGTCGAACTGCAGCCGCCTCGCTAGGCGCTCAGGCGCGCTCAAGCGCGCAGGGGCCTTGGATCATGTGCTCTCCCCACACACAGGGAGCTTCCATTTGTATATAACTGGGGAGTGCTAGTCGGTGCTGGAGTAGCCACTCGCAGGTCCCTAGAACTATGTCGACGTTGGCGTTCTTCAAAGATTCGTAGTCTCCAGGATACAGATCTTGCAAGGATTTCATCTGCTGTTCCTTAGAAATTTCTGCAATGAAAGCACCGAGTGTTAGACAACACAAGCGGTATCAATACTTGTGAAAGAGATAGCTGTGTTTGGAAGACTTACGCGTAATGAAAATGACGTCAGTAAGTAAAGCCTCGTTTACTAGTCGTATAACGTGTGGCATAACAAGATTGATTCGCTGCTTGTCCTCTGGACTATCTGAAAATTGACAGATGGTTCGATGGTCGCCTTGAAGTGGGACAAGTGCCTCGTTCGGCACAAGGAGTGCTGCGGAAGATTCTTTGACCACCTTTCGCGGGTTAGCTTGATCGGGGACGGGCATAAGCTTTAGGAGGGAACCTCCTAGGACGAGTTATAGTTGAAACACAGAGTCGAGATACAGAAATAGAAACTTGGGAAGGGGGCGGTGTTCAACAAACCGGTAGATAGAGGATTGCTACTTACGATAAAGTTTGCGCTTCGAAGTTTCTCCGTCTCAAAGAAGCTCACAATGCTGAGAGATTTGCCTCGGTCAACAAACGACTTGGTACATCGTAGAGGATGGCCGATTGTGTCTGGAGATCACCCAAAAGTTTGTGGTTCATAGCCGATTCGAGGGTGGCCAGGTTGAGTATGTTGTTAAGTATCTAATCCACCCAGCCCACGAGAAGCTGGGAAACCCGTGCCTCCTGCGGAGGTTCCGGCCCGAGAACGTGCAACTGCATTGGACTAGCCCGAATAGTAGCCATGCAGGAATCATCAGGAGATCTCGGGAACGACTACTTCGTAAGAGACAAGACTTTGTAGCAACGCAACCTGGAACAAATTCTAGGCATCAAGTCTTCTTGATACACTCAATCACCGACTCCGACTGCCACGACCGACTCCCCTGCACACGCCGGAAACCTTTAATCCTCCTTTTAATCACATCCCCAACGCTCGAGCATCCGCTCTTTCCGCCATAGGCCATCAAAAAGTCTAGGAACACCGTCTTCGGATCTGGCGGCACGGGATGAACATCCAACTCGCAGCATTCTAGTCGCCAGAATGTTGGTGATGAGAGTGTCACTGTAGTTGTGAAGACACCTCCGGATGAAGTACACCATGGCACCTGTCACTGTTAGCCACCAGAACACAATCCCTACCGAGTCTATGAATCGCGACACACTGGGTTTCCCCGATGGTAAGCTACCTACCGGGCTGGAAGCTGAGTAGGGTGTAACTTACTTGGCTCGAAAGTCCAGGGGGTTGTATCGATCCTGTGGTCTTGGATGTAGACGAAACAGACTGAATTGCTTATGTCCGCTCTCACCAGGGCCAGGCGCAGGGCTCTAGGTAGCGCCACTTATCGTAGGCGTTCCTAGGTACTGGTAGTTCAACGCCGGCTTAGACCGATCTGATGATGACAATGATGGCAGTGATGGCAATGGGAAGGAAAGTGTAGTAATGAGACCGCTGCTGGGGATTGCGGGAATTGATACCTGGTTGCGGCCTGCAAAATACCATTCTCGTTCTGGAAGAGTTGTTCAACCTAAGAAACGGAAGGTATGAGTCAGTATAAACGGTCAGCTGCATTGGATTACGGAAAGTACTGGGGTTATATCTGTTGGAGCAGGGGCTGCTATTTATGCAGCCGGGGTCTGCTATATAGGGTGATGCGGACTACTAATTCTGGACGCCTTAGCGCCCTACTCTGTGATTAAAAGGAAATTTCGTGTGCCTAGATTCGTCTCATATAACCAGGATTTTACATTTTTGCACCTCGCCCACGTGACATTGCTCACCCTAACTATAGGTCTGTACTCCTGATAGTAGGCTCCCATTGCTGGAGCACTCGCAGCGTCTCCTCGCACTTTTCCCTCACCGTTTCGTAGCAATCCGATCCCAGCGGCAGTCTAAACGGCACCGCCCCATCTTCAGCCACGCCCTCGCGTCGCACCAAATCCACAATGACCTCCACGCCCTTTGCCACGTCCCCCGGTTGCCGACCGTGCTCGGATGCTATGTGGCCGAGGAACGTCTGGTATGCTTCTCGGTAGTCGGGCACTCTCGATACAGCGGTGCCAAGGTTGCCGGCCGGGTCGAGAAAAGCGGTGCGGAACCTGCCCGGGTCGACGAGGAGCGTCCTGATGCCGAGAGGCTCCGTCTCCCACCGCAGGCTCTCGACGAGGCCCTCGAGTGCAAATTTGGAGCCTGAGTAGGCGCCGCAAAACGGGTCCCCGAACCACCCTGACCGCGAGCCAAGAAAGACAAGCGTGCCAGCGTGCCGGCCGCGGAGGTGCGGGAGGACTACGCGGGTTACCCTCACGGGACCGAAGACATTTGTGTTAAACTGGGCCACGAGGTCCTCTTCTCTGCCGCCACTCTGTCAGATAACTCGGATATCATTGAGATGCCAGGGCAAGAGCTAGGGACAGACATACCGCAACTCCTCCCATGATCCAGTGATAATGCGTCCCGCATTGTTGACCAGCACGTCGATCCTGCCGTGGATTTCGATGCCGGCAGCGACGGCCTTTTCTATCGACTCTTGAGCGTCAGTGACATCAAGCCGTAACAAGCTGACGCCGGGCTGGCTGAGATGGGCAATCTTGTCGACGTTGCGGCTGGTCGCGATGACAAAGTCACCGCGGGAAAGGATCTCGGAGACAAATGCCTCGCCGAAGCCAGAGGAGCAGCCGGTGATGAGCCAAACCAGCTGGGACATGTTTGCCAGGACTCGAGTTACTAGAGGAGAGTGTAGATGATTTGCCTACTATCAGAATAGCCATGACCGCCCGACTTATACGCGGCCAGACATTGGCATCTGCTCTCCCCGCAGCACCGTACCATTCAACGTCCCCATTGTCTGACGCTGCGCCGAGAATCGACTATTTCCGATCTCCCGTGCGGTTTTGGCACTATGCCGGTTGTGACTCACGCCGAGGAGCTGCCGCTGTATCGCGCTGACAAATGGCGTTGGTTGCACATGCCGATCGCGACCGGCCATTGCCCTTATCTCCGGAGGCGAGCGATCCATTCACATGCCGCAAGGCTTTGACAGAGTATGCTCAATTCGTCTTATACAGCTAGGCTATTTTTCATGACTGGAGCTGATTTCCAAAATGTGAAAGGGGAAGACCTGGGTCTTGTCCTTAGAATATCTATGGAAGAGCTGTATGCCCGACTGAGTGCGATCTGGTGGTGGAAACAATCGGGGCTAAAACTACGTACGTTACCTTTTGGATGATATAGCTCATAAAAGGTTGCTCGTTCTTCCCTTCTCTGGGCTCGTCTCTTTTTCTCAGCTCGACTGGCCACACCTCCTTTCCGACAGAACCCCTTTCTTTTTGATAGGAGCCAAGGGTCTAGTTCTATACGCGCAGCAGATGCCATTGTCCCCACATGCGGGTAGTCTGACCAATCGTAAACTCTTTCCTGCATGATCTGCGAGAAAAGGGGGGGTGCGATGTGAGCATTTCCTCTCCCAGTGACTGAGTTGAGGTGAGGAGAGGCAGCAACTTACCCTGGCGAATAATCCATAAAATTCTCGACCGGGTCGTAGCCCGGCTGGTCGGGGCAGGTATTCCTCGTCAGGTTGCAGCCGGTCGACGGTGAGGCTTCCGCCGGAGTATCGTCCACCATGTCGCCGAGGCCTGTGCAGCCTCCGTCGAAGGTGTGGAGCAGGCCGAACCAGTGACCGACCTCGTGGGTGGCGGTAGTACCGCCGACTCTCACGGTATAGGAGAGCACCGTGCAGCCATCCCGGTAGAAGCGGCTTGACCCTGGCTGGACTTCGGCTGCCGCTTTGGGCAGGGTGCAATCGCCACGTAGCGTGCCGCCGCTGTCCGATACGCCGATGCTAGTCAGAAAATAAATGTTGAGCGTGCTGTAGGTGCCCCGCCGGAGCGCCTTCTTCATCTCGAGATCTACCTGGCTGCTGTCGTCGAGCGCCCAGGTCCGGTTGACGGTGCGGGTGACGCCGCGGAGGTTAAACGATATGTAGCTTGTGGCAAAGTCGGCACTGAGGGCGTCGAGTTGGTCGTGTAGCATTTGGTCCTAGTCCCACGGCTTCGTTAGCTTTGAATTGGATCCATACTTGTTGTCATGGCGCAATCTTTTGTGTCGGGTCCGGCCAACGTACGGTCAAATATCCATCCTGCACTCTCGTCGAGTTTGCCACGACGTGGAAGTAGGTGTCGACCGTGATGGATGACTGCCGGGACATCATCTCTCTGCCCGTCTCGCCTAGGCTGGACTGCTCGGCAAGCCATTCTGGCGTTGCGGCGGTCCGGCACCAGTCTGTCGAGTCGTCGTAGGATCCTGCTCGAGGTAGTACATGTCCCGATGCCGCGTAGGCGAGCGCCATGGTAAGCCACGTCAGCAAAAACATGGTCTCGGTGTTTTTTGGCCGGTACACGGATGGTAAGACAAGAGAGGTAGGTAGGTAGGTAGGGGGTCAGCAGGTGAAGAACCAAGTAAGGTAGTTAAGCTGGGATCGATAGGAAAACTTTGGCAGTCAAATTATTCCCTGCTCAACATGATCGATGTGCATATAGCTGACAAGATGTATTATGAGCATCTAAATCTCCAGGCCGCCTCGCCCACGTCGGGCTGTCGATTCCGCCTTGCGCTAAATTATACCCAGGATTTAACGCGGCGGCACCGTCATCGTGCGTCGGCAGGAGTCTCTAGTCAGCCTACCCAGCTGCATGTGGATCCAGTAAGGGGAGCTGTTCACTGCGATGTGGTGTGGATAGGTGCCTCGCCAACCGGGGCTGAATCCAGTTGACAACCAACCAAAGCTGAGAGCTTTTCGCGTCAATATGTGTGTGATAGAATCCATGGGCCAACACCGCGTCCCCCGCGTCCCCCGCGTCCCCCGCGTCCTCGGCGTCCCCCTTCTTCCTGCTCTTTATCTTCGACGGTGGGGAGATTGGGTAAAAGGCTGACTCAGTCTTCCTTGGCTCCTAGCCACTATGTCAAGGCGGACGCGACTCTCCTCAGTTTCAAGAAAGCCAAAACGTCTCTTTGGTGGAATTTCCCGCAATGTCTCAGATTCCTGCGAGCTTTCGGTGCTCAGTTCAGACGTGTGGGAATGGGTACTGGGCACGGCCAGCCTAGTTGTGGGCGCCACACCAAACTAGGGTCTAAATTGGCTAGCGTTTGTGTGAAGATTCCAACTGCGCCCGCATTTCACGCATCAATCTGGGGTGACGAAAGGCGCTCAAAGCCGAAGGAGCACATTGGAACCTCTGCGAGCAGGTTTTGTGGCAATGTCGACGACTTTCTCGCTGCTAAAATTGCCATCCCTTGAGCTAAAAGGGGGCGGGGGGATGGGCACCTGCCATGCTGGAGATGGTGGTATATGAGGTTGAGATGGTGGGCCAAGCCTTCCCGACGCGTTTGTGTACTGATATGGATGGGCCGCACGTTTTGAATCTTGAAAATTGCGGGTTCCATTGTGTCCTCCCGAGGCCTTAATACCTCATGGTGCTCCTGCAGTTGGGCTGCTGCCACAATCATTCGCATTACCTACCTACCTACGCCAAACACGGAAGAGCCTCGGCACGATGATGGAAGAAACAGACCCAGAGGGAGCTCGTCCACCCCAGGATGTGCCCCGGAAGCGATTTACGCCTCTGCACATGGCTATACTTGTCGGTGCTTCCACCGTGTCGTTTGGAGCCATTGGATTCCTCGCCTTTCTCTGGACCGGAGCATACTGCGCACGCAACAGCCTACCCCTTCCCGAAACATGGTACACACTGCTCGACCGGCGCTGGGTTCTTCGGGCCATCACGCTCACAACGTTGGCACTCCGTACGACAACGTCACTGGATGCCGGCATCGCAACATCCATGCTCGCCGCTCTTTTGCTAGAGAGACAGGGGGTCCAGCTGTCTCGACTCGCTAATGTGTCCATTCTCCGCAGCACTGATAGCCCCCCGCACGCGCTGGCCTGGGCGGCCCGCATCGACATCCTGACCCGGCCCCTACACAAGTTGCGATATCTCCTAGTGGTACTCCTGCTTACCACGCTTACCACGCAGCTGGCTTCGACCGTCCTCCTCTCCGACTTTGCCGACACTGTGATTCCTCGCATCCGCACCACGTCGAACTCAATGATCCGATTTTCCTACTCGGCAACCTCAGGGCCTATCAAGTTTATCAATACAAACCAGGCCTCCTACTTTGGATATTTGGCCCGATTTCCCCGCTTCGCCGAGTACAGCGAGGCTCCCGTTCAACCAGCTCCCGCTGAGGAACGGAGGTTTCAGGATACTGGTGTCACTTACCGGGCCTTTATACCGCTTCCAAAGGAGGCTCGCGAGCAGCTCAGGCAGTACTCGGGGCCGGCCACGGTGCTGGAAGCGCACGTTGTGTGCGTGCGGCCGACCATCCCACGCTTTGCTATTTCTTCTCCCGAAATTGACGGACATCCGCAAATCCTCTTTGCCAACCTCACCTATTCGCTCACCACACCCGCCGCTCTCCAGTCGATACAACCTTTCAGCCTCAACTTCACAAAGAGCGCCGCGAAACCAAGAAGTTTATCAGTACCGGTTGCCATGCCCAGCGTACCGCTCGATGGCGATCCGGGAGAGGGCGCTCAACAGTGGCCCATGTCAATCGTGTCTGTTCTTCTGGACGGGTCAAGAAGCTTTTTGCTCCTGAACTGGACCGGCTCGTTTAACGAGTGGTACAACGACGACCTTGCCTTGCCGGACTCGTGGCAACGCCGCAGCAGTGAGGAGTGGACGACCGTCTCACACCGGACGAGAAACATTTCTATCGACGCAACGCTGTGCGTGACCCGATTCAACAGCTCCCTCTATCTCGTCAACACGGATGTCGGTGAGCCTGCTTTTGAGCCCGAGGTCGCATGGGACAACGCCACGGGGCGTCTCACGACGGAAGATGCAGCCAAGTATCTCAGCACACGTGACCCCTCTGGCGGCCGGCTGCCCTTGGGCATGGCAGGGCCGCCCACTGCCTCGATTCCTGCAAACTACACGGCGAGGGACAAAATTGGGATTGGCGCGTCGGTGACAGAGCAGGTCGTCCTCGCCATGGAGAACATGCAAGCCAAGTTCTCGGCTCTCGACTATTCCGGGGAGCTGCTAAAAGGTATGAAGTGGGCGGCGGTATTGTGCTACGACATCAATCTCGACTCGCAAATCGGCCTGCACAACTCGTTCACGAGCGTGTTCCAGGACGTTATGCAGCGCACACGCAATCCGGCCGTCGCGGTACAGAGCTTGTTGACCATGGCGACGGCCAACGCTTACGTCGAGCTGCAGCCCTACTTTGACTTTGAGCTGCCTGTAGCCTACAGCGTGTGGGAGCCGGCCTTTATCCCAGAGGGCTGGCGGGGCTTTGGTATCGTCACGGGGGCCGTCGTGGTGCAAGCACTGGCACTCGTGGCCGTCACCGTCTTGTTTGTGCGCGAGACGCGCTCCACACAGCTGGGCAACTCATGGCAGGCGGTGGCCCAGGTGACGGACGACAACACGCGCTTGTTGATTCCCGAGGCTGCCCGGCGCCAGAGCAAGGCGTTCCAAAAATGGATAACGGGTGAGGGTTGGGATATGCGCTATCGCATTGTCAACGAGGGTGGCTCGCCAAAGCTGGCAAGGGCATAATGGCACTACCCTTTGCTTGTATACCTTACCTAAGTTGTCCCAATTCACTATATAGCCTTTGGTGGCAGGGGTAAAATAATAAGCTTGTGGCTGAGAACTGGCTTTTATTTTCTGCTGGGTGAAGTTGGTAAACAAGATGGAAGTTATTTCGTATATACATCCATTCCACAGCTCAATCATTGCATTCGAGCCCACCCTCCTGTTATCAATTTATAAATCTCACCATTACTAATTTAGTTATCACTGTCACAAAGTACAGTTAACCCTTAAAATTCTGTCGAACTGCAGCGGCAGTTCTTGGCGCTCAGGCGCGCAGGCGCCTTACCGCTCCAGGCTTGGCTGGAGCGCAGGGGCCCTTGGATCATGTGCTCTCCCCACACACAGGGAGCTTCCATTTGTATATAACTGGGGAGTGCTTCGCACTCCCCTTTTCTACCAAATCAAGTCATTTTGCAACTGCACTTCCGCTGCTCCTGAGCCCCTCGTTCCTCAGTCAAAACGTTCCACAAATTCTCATTTAGTGTCTTTGTATCGTTCTCTATTTTGCATTTTTCCTTCCACTTCTCTACTAGGCCTGTAGCTGACGGGATAAAACAAATAAAAATAAATAAAAATTGTGACAACCTGCAGGTCGCTACTTGGACCGGCACGGACCGACGTGTCCCCGCATGAAGAATAGTACGAGAAATAGTGGGACACTGTGGGCGTACGTAGAGGCTCTGTGCCAAGGAAAAGATCTGTTGACAGGTCCTTCTCGGGGGACAGAGCCAGTATGAGATCGCTCCCCCTTCGTTAGTATAGATACCATCATCGTACCCACGATGAGTGAGGAACGTTCCTGGCTCCTCACGCTAATAATACATTGTTCACCTAGAATCTATTATTTGGAACCTCTTGATTCACGGCCTACGTGACAGTGTAAATCCCACCTCGGAAGTTGCGTTAGCCTTCACTCAGTCATCTTGCCCCTCACGTCTTTGGCTGTCCTAGCCTACGATCTGCCTTTACCTGGATCACCTCGGTGTACCAGGAGCAGGCCGTAACAAAGACTTAAAGAAGCGGGAATCAGTGAAGAACAGTATACGCTAAGTGTCAGAAGCACTGCACACTGGAAAGCTTGTGGAATTGATGGGGTTGCAACTGTTTGATTGAATTGCTCCTGTTCCGTACTCTAGCAAAGCCAGAGTACTCCTTTTTATACAGTTATCTGTGGCGGCAACGCTTGCGCAATCTGTTGTTCTAGTCAATTCTTGTTGGAAGCACTGCACTCTGGATTCTGTGGAATTGAAAGGTTTGCAACTGCGTGATTGTATTGCTTGTTCGGTTCTCTGGCTCAGCCAGAGACCCTTCCTTATAGTTGTGAATAGTGGCAAGCCGTGTAGCAAAGCCACGCGGCTACAATTGCACATCTGTGGCAATTGTTACAAATCTATTGTTCTGGTGGTTTCCAGACTCTTCTTTCTGAGCCAGCCAGAACCCCTTTCTTTCTGACAATTCTGGCGCCATCTTTCTGACACTAAGTGATTAAAAGAGTGCAAACTAGTGCGACGATCAGTGGAGAACAGTATGCGCTATGTTTAAACCACTGCTGTTAGTTAAAGAAAAGGAGGTGGAGAATGTAAACGGTCTTAACCGCTTAATCTAGCTATATCTGCCGCCGAATTAGGAGGTCAGGACCGTGTCACTAAGACTAATAGTATTATAATACTAATCTTACTTATACTTATATTAATACGTTCCTTAATAGTATTTAAAACGTGCTTAATGCCTGTCTTCTTAACATTAAGCCCACCTAGGTATCTCTATATCTTAATAAAGATACTGTTACTGACTAAGAGGTTAACTATTACTCTCTCCTTTAATAGCTTGTTCCTCGTCTACATTATATACGTCTAGCTTTATATTACCGGGTTTGTAGGTTTCTATCGTCGCGTCGCCAGTTGATGACAAATGGGAATGTTAAATGCTATGAGAAGATCAATGCAAACCTGGGAATCACTCTTATAATCTAGAGTCTGCTATCCCCCTCTCCTGCAGCGCTACCCACGAATACATAAAGCGGGGGTGCTGGCGGCATTTACTGACAACTTGCAGGACATAGGGAAATCTAGACGTGGGCGGTAACGGCGGGATACCACCTCCCTATGCAAAGGCAAGCTACCGTTCCAGATGCTAGGCATATTATAGGCTCCCCTCCTCGATGCTTTCGCCCTAAGAAAATTACGTACATAATTCCTGCAAAAGTGTGATTGAAGATAAGCTAATCTTATCTTGAGACTGAAGTCAAAGGCGAGCTGGTAGGGACGTTGAAAGGGTTACAGTGTAGAAAGAAAAACAGCAACCTTGGCAACAAAATAACGTGTATTATAAGCGAGCTGTAAATATAAGCAAGCTGTAAACTTCCTCCACAACGTATACTCTCTGCCTTTTATAACATTTTCCTCTACTATAAAATATGGTATTACCTTTAAATACAGTGCAGTTGTTAGAATATATTACTCTTATAGGCTTTACGGGCCTGTTAGGCTCTGGAATATAGTGGCTTGTACGCTGTAGTTCTCTCCAGGAATACTGAACAGCGCTGTAAAACAGGGCTGTACACAACTGTTATATGCATTTTTAAAACGTATAAAGACTCTGGCTAAAAGAAATAGTCCCCTTAGTCAGTGCGAAAGATATCTTCTTAATGTTAGTGCTACTTATGGCTTACTTATGGTCGGCCGTTTCTTGTTATGTAAAGCTTTACTTATATCTAAACAAGGTGTTGGAAGCGCAGCACTCTGGATTCTGTGGAATTGTAGGGGTTACAACTGCGTGATTCTATTGCTTGTGTTGATTCTGTTCCTCTGGCTCTGGCTGGAAGCCAGAGGCTTCTTTATAGACTATTCTGCAGGATTCAGGCTTCGTCACTCCGGTAGCTGAGGCTCACTGGCGTACTGGCAGTGCCAAGTATCCAGTCAGCAGTATCAAGTATCCCTACTGTCAGCTACTTCCCAAAGGTCTACATAGTAGTGGACGTGTAGCGTGAGTGGAAGGAAGGTGTAGCCGGCGGGCCGTTCATTAAGAGTCTTAAGGAGCAGTATAGCCACCACTAGCGGCTGGGTAATACTATGATTGTGCAATTCTGTCGCCGTAAGGTAGTTTGGGATACCCTTAAGGCCCTCATAGCTCGTGGGCGGAGCGAAAAGGAGGCCATCCAAGAGCTAGAGGCGCTGCGAGGCAGGCAGAGCATCAACAGGCTAGTTGACCTACTCTGGCAGCGGCGCCAGCGCTAACGGCATCGCCAGAAGCAGTAAATATCCAGCTAATAAAGTACTTGCAATAGCTTCGAGCAATACAGAATGGAATAAATATCAGCACAGGACAATTACAGGCATCACTAATTAGGAAAAGCGTCGACCGTCGATATATTGCCTTCTCTGCGGCGCTAGTAATCCTGCGGCCAATTACGCGACATTGGGGCAATCGTAGGGCCAAGACCGACCCCACGATAAGTTCAGCTTATCCGAGGTAGCCCGATACAATACGTCTCTGACAGAACATCTCGACAACTCGGCCGGAGAAATCAGGATTTTCGATACAGTCAATATGTCGGCGGAATTCCGGGCGAAACAGTGGGAGTATGTCGGATATCGCGGCTTCTGCAACTTCCTCTCATCCGACAACGACTTTTTGATCCTGCGCCGGTTTGGCGTTCTCAGCATCCGGGTCCTGCTCGCGCTCCAAGACGAGCTAGTGGAACTGGAAGAACAGCTTCAGACGCTCGAGAACCAGCTGACGAGCTTTGACGCCCCCGACTACCACAACGGGTCTTTTCGGCAAGAGACAGAAGAATGTCGCTGTGAGCTGATTCGCGAGATTGCCAGCAAGCTGCGGTCTTATAGTCTGTATACCTACTTATCTCTTTGATTCCCGACTCCAAGACAATGCCTACTGACAAAAACAAATAAAAATGAAAAGACGAACCGCTGCTCCAACACTCCGACCTCCTCTCCCGCCCGAGGCCACCAGCCAGAAATGTCAGCAGCGTATCCAACTGGCTGCAGAACCATGGCGATGCCATCCTGGCGCAAGAGACGGCCTTTCTCTCGCACCACCGCGATCTGATCCCCCTCGTCACGAAACCCGCATCGCCCTTACGAAACCTGCTGGAAAAATCGAGCCATTTCCGCCTGCTGGGGCTGTGGAAGAAGCGCACGCTCGACGGCGATACAATTCACTACTACTCCGAACAGCGGATCAACCTGTTTGTATCGCTAACGCTGACGACGCTGGGCCTGTTTATGCTGGTCGCGCCGCTCTGGGTGCTGGCATTTGTCGGCGATAAGGTCAAGCGGCTCTGGGTCATTACGTTGTTTGTTGTGCTGTTTCTGCCTCTGGTGGTCTTTACATCGTCAGTAAAGAGCTCCGAAGCTTCGCTAGCTGCCACGGCCGCGTATGTATTGTATACCTGTGGAGACGGCACGAGATTACAGTTTACCAGTTGCTGACTGATTTGCAGGTATGCTGCTGTCCTGGTTGTCTTTCTCCAGATCTCCCCATAGACAGATAAATTTAGGCTGTCTCGCGAATGGCGAAGTACCCCAGCTGGCTGGCCGTGCTTCGAAATTCGACCTATTGTTCCACTGGATATTTCGACAAAAGCATCAAATATTTCTTCCTCGCCTGCAGGAAATGATGAGGGCGGATTTGAAGGTGGTCGTGGGCGAAGGGGTGGCCGAGGAGGGGAAGAGAGGGGCAAGGGCAAAGGTGTGGGCAAAGGCAAGGGTGAAAGCAGCGGGGAAGGAAAGGGCAAGGGTGAAGGGGGTGGTGCAGTTGGGAAGGGCAAGGCTGGCAAGGGAAAGGAAGAGGGTAAAGAAAAGGGTGGTGCCCCAAGGGTGGTGCCCCAAGGCCTGCTGAGCCCGTTTGCGAATGGGAGGGCCATTGTCTCGGTAGGAAACCTCGACCCCTCGAGATGCTTCCACAAGCTGACCAGAACAATAGGTGACCCGTGCCCGACTGAGAATGACTGCAACCACGACTGGATTTGCCGCAATCGCGTTTGTTCTCGGCTTCCCACAGCCTGGTCTCCTGTCTATCTTGAGCTACGACGTACGCATATAGGAATGCATAGGTACCTAGGTACCTAACACATAACAAACTCGATTCGTCGAAGAGGAGTAGGTTAGGAGGAGAAGCGGATCTGGTCCGGACATGGTACGTAAATGAAAAGACAAACACAGCCCCTCCCGAGTCTCCTTATTAAGGCTACGGCGTTGGGATCGTTCTATTTGATATGGGGATTGTGTCGAGAAATTGAAACCTAGCACGCCATTATGTAACATTTCCTCCTTGCTGGCAACCAGGCCCTAATTAGGTTGACAGCGATCTACCTAAACCAGCGCCTGCGCCATGACGACAGGCATCATCGCAATTGTCGTCGTCGCTGTGACAAACTGCCACGATGCAGCGGCGTTCCAGAGAGCATGGTTCGGCTTCACTACGCCCTTGGCCTCCTCAAATGAAAAACGCTGCTTGGGCATGCAGTCAAAGTAGTGTGCTACTCCTAACAGCAAACAGAGGGCCAAGAAAGCAATAACCGTGATCTGCTTTCCCTTACCCTTCCTTTGCGGTGGTGGCTTCGTGTGTGTTGCAGTTATCGATCCCAGCCCGACTGACTGGACTGCTTCTGCATCTGCAGCTGGTCGTCGTCCGCTGCTTTGCTTTCTGGCGGCTCTCGGTAACGACATGATACTGATTGTCAAGTGAATCAGGCATGCTGAGGCCACCAGAATCATGTCGTGCATGAGCGCACCGCTGAAGGAGGGTGATGATGTTGAAGAAGATGTAGGCGAAAGCAAGGCGCGATGCGCAGAGTACCCCAGTCCGGCAGCTAGGTAGAGGAGCATCGAAGAAACTGGAAACGCCGAGCTGCCCAACAGCAGCACCATGGCGGCGGGTCCGGGGTCATTACGGCGGGGCTCAACATCACACCGAATGATGCCATAGAGGACGAGCGATAGTGTTGCGGCATGCTGGAGGTTGAGGTAGCCTGCAAGATATGCGGTGACCAACGAGACATAGAGCACACAGCTCAGGGCTCCAGCGATGAGTGGCAACGGAACAATGCTCTCCTCCATTGTCAAGATGGGTGGTGGCTGGGAGGAATGTTCGATTTCTCGGCGTGCACACTTGGTAGTTTTCGACCGGCCTTTGGCGCTTGGGGGATCCATGGTAGCAAACCCCTCCTTTTCTGCCGTTCTCGTTGTTGAGGAGAAGCCTGGTGTCCAGGGCCCCAGAAAGCTGAAAGAGCACCGTGCTGGGTCAGCAAGCCCAATGCCAGCATAGAAGCAGCCGACTTGTCGGAAGGCATCCATCAGCGGGAAACTGAGGGCCATGCAGGCCATGAATGCAGTCTTGTCGACACTCGTCGCCATGGTCGGAGAAAATCGAAGGGCGGCGGCAGCGGAGAGCAGTCCGCCGGGCAAGCACAATGTCGGTGACTTCGCCGTTGTCGTGATTTTCTGCCCTCGTGTGCTGCTGGTAGTACTACTATATCTTCCAACAGTGAGCTGCAAGATCGGAGCCGTCAGGTAGGCTCCTAGCAGCCCCGCTGCTACCGACTGAAGCGCAACCCACGCGATGCTGTGCAGTTCGGCCTCGGAGCTCGCTCGGTTACCAGCCACCTCAAATAAGAGAATGGCTGAGAGCTCGGTGCCCACGAGGCCGAAGCCCGTGGCGATGCCCAACACACCGATCTTCCACTTCTCAGCAACTTTTCTCTCGTCAAATTCGCGCGTCAGCCTCTCGCCCTTTACGGTAAGTTTTTGCCAAGTGTCTGAGCTGCAGGTAGGTATTCAAGGCAATGTCGAGATGTGCAAAAAGGGGGGAAGAAAACAAGGTGAAATAAAATGCACATACCCACGAAGGCTGCGGGACGAGTCATGTCCAGCACAAGCAGCTTGGCACGTTCCAATTCCCGTTTTACTACCGTTAGCATGTAGACCATGTAGATTGCCATGCTTCCGACGTTGATGACGAGCGCTAAGCCGCCGAGGCCGCCTTGGAGGACCCACAACATGGCGACGAAGACGCCAGTCATACGGAAAGCGGCGATTGTGAAAGCCATGCCGAGCGACACCCACCAACTCACGCGAGGCGTAAATTTGCCGTGCATTTTGAGGAGGAAGCGGGCGCTGTTGAGGAACTCGGATAGCAGCGTCGCCCAGAGGAGGTATATTTGGCGGCGGGGCACGTTGAATTTCAATATGCTCAGCACGGCGACGAGGCTCGAGATGTGGTGAATGACAATTTCGGGAAAGGGAGCAAAATGAGGCAGCTCTTGGGTGTAGATGATGGCGCGGACGCCCCAGCACATCTGTTCGGCTGTGTTGAGGGGACGAACCAGCCCGCTAATGTCGGACTCGGCGGCTGTGGTGACGACAGCAGCACCGCAGGCGGTGACGGAGGCTACATTGAAGACGATGCCAGTCAGTACGCCAAAGTAGAGGTCATGCCTCTTGCGGAAGTCCTGCTTGAGCTCCTCGTAGAATCGGGGGTTGAAGTGGCTAACAAGGGCCTTGGCACCGAGCTTTACCAGCGCCCAGAGAAGCAGGCCGGCCACAAAGGGGACGAATGGAACCTCTGGCTCGCTGCCGACAAGGAGAGGCTGGACACCCATCGCCCTGCATGTAAGGAACGAAAGCGGTTGTTCTGGCCTGGCAAAGAGGATGGCGAAGTGGATGAAGAAGCGCAAAGGCGGCGTCGTTCAACAGCGTGGCGGTGGAATATCGAGTGTCCGTAAGAAATGGTGATTCTGCTAGTTTATTGTCCGCTTTTATATCTCTGTCCCCACCGGGGACGTCCCGAGGTTTGTCAGAATGAGAGCGTGCCTTCAGTGGCTGGCGGCCGGAGTATAGTTTTTCATTGACGGTCAATCTCCCGGCGGCATCTTCCGGCGTCGATCTGGCGGCCGAGCGAGTAGCTCACCGCCGCGGCAGCCCCACGTATTCAATTGTCTTGACAGTCGGGCCGATCCGGACATCCCCAAGCCCACTTGTGTACCGTTGGCTTTCATCTTCAACGGTCTGCGTCGGCAGGTACGGTCACGGTTGGCTTCGTCGATCTGTCGATCTGCCAGAGGCGCCAAGCGGTGAAAACAACGGCTTGTGCATTTCTGGAGGGGATTGCACCAGAAAGTGACCAGCTACACAATTCACCGCGTGGGCCCCTTCAGAAGCCACCGACGGAGCAGCTTTTCCAACGTACCAACCTGCCGCCGCATTGGAATCATCATCGCATCTCTGCTTTTCTAGCCCACGAACCTACGCCAGGAAGGCGATCCCCAACCACCCGCCCACTTACAGAACACAGCGCCGCATCATCATCAATGGCATGCATGGCCACAGACCACAAGAGGGACGACAAAGTCCTCGACGAGGCATTGAGACCGGTCAGCAAAATCGAATTGGCCTCTCGGGAGAGGTCACCTGAGCTGTCCCCAACACGCTCGCCAGTCAGGGCCGTCTCTCGAGGACGTGTTCGCGCCATCTACGGCTTCATGCTGATTACTCACTTCATGCTCGCCGTTGACATGACGTCGGTGGCCGTGGCACTGCCAGTATGGAGGCCCTCTTTGACATCCCATGTTGTGCGGATGACGCTGACTCGGGGGATTATCTGGGTGCTATTATTAGGCGATTGCAAAAGACATGAACGCCAGCAATACAGCCGTGTTCAGCATGGGCACCGTTTTATTTCTTAGCGCCGTTATATTCCAGCCGCCGATTGCAGAGGTATTCCATGTTATCGGTAGAAAACCCGCCTTCTTGCTGGTGCTGCTCGTGCTTGGCGCCGGGTCCATCGTCGCAGCCATGGCCAAGGACATGGCGACGCTCGTCATCGGCCGCAGCATGCAGGGCTTCGCATCTGGAAGCTCTGTCCTAGCCGCAATCGTCCTAACGGATCTCCTTGAACTCCGTGATAGAGCCACTTAGCTCTCAGTTCAGAATGCCGTAGAGGCTCTTGGTCTCGTGTCTGGTCCTCTGATCGGCGCCGGTATTCTGCAGGTGTCTTCCTGGGTGTGTCACCCCAACTTCATTCACCCACACCGGAATTGGCTAACACCAAAAAAATAGAGATGGCTATTTTGGATCAACTTGCCCGTTATTACACCCTCGGCCACTGGTTTGGGACTCCTCCTTGGCTTCGACCGACCAGAGGCTGGCGTTATGCGGAGCCTCAAGAACGTTGACTGGGTGGGCATACTGCTGTTCATGCCGTCGGCCGTGTGTCTACTGGCTCCCTTTACCATGGCTGGAATCGTTTTCGACTTGAATTCGACCGAGGCTATTGTGTTGCTGGTTGTCGGTATTGTTGGGCTGGTGCTGCTCGGAGTTCATCAGCGCTGGTTCGCTGGCAAAAAACCCCATGTTCAGGGCCAGCCTCTTCTCACAATGGGTTACCGTCTGCGGTTACTTAGGTCTCTATGTGTTTGGCGTTTGCGTCAACATGATCTTCTACTACCTCGTCGTCTTTTGGTCCGGAGTTCGGGGGTACGGCGCGGTCTTGACAGGAGTTGCCCTTCTACCCGAGACATTCAGCCTCCCGCTTTCGGCCATCCTCTGCGGTTTGGCTATGCGGAAAACAGGACGCCTCGACTGGCCTATGTTTGTCGGATGGCCGCTAGCATCAGCATCCATTGGCTTGCTCTGGTTTCTCGATGCACACACCCCGATTCCGATTCTGATCATCATCAACATCGGCGTTGGGCTCGGGGCCGGTACCGTATCGCCTGCTCTGCAGCTGATAATACTCAGGACTACCAATCCTCGAGACAACGGACACTCCATGGCAATGGGATGGCTCTTCAGGTCGGCTGGCATGTGCCTTGGCATCGCCATCGGCACGGCCGTCTTCACAGTGCAGATGGACAATCATTTAAGCCGACTCAATGTGCCCAAGACGACGGGCGAAACCTTTCTTCGCGCGCTGATAGACGGCATGGATAATTCTGCAGGGCGGCAGGTAATAGTCGACACGCTGAGGATTCTTTGGATGATATGCTGCGCCTTATCAGGGGTGGCCGGTATCCTGTGTTGCTCGTGCAAGTACCCCAGACTGGAGCGAACAGGAAGCAGCAGCATCAACGAGGGATCATAACCGGGTGCTGAAAGTATCACAAGCGATAATGAAGGTGTGCGTCCACTAGCGCGTGCACTTACTTCTGTTCGAGAGTGATTCTTTTGGTGTAGCTTTGTTCTCAGCCGTTTTCGGCTTGGGGAGTAGGTTGGCTGAGTCCTTGTTCCGGAGTAGCGTGCTGAGGAGAATGGCCGCCCGAGGGCTCATGTTTCAGGTCCTTGAGCATCAACTCTATTCGGTTGCCAGCTGTAGACACGTTATGGGCCTGCAATGCCGCAATCTATAAGGAAGCTGTTGGACTTCCATCGTAGTACCAACTGTGGCTGTCGGGCCATGACATGGACTTGGCCGATCCGCAAGCAAGACCAACCCTCGACGTTATTGTCTAGCATCGTACCGTGTTGGCGGGACCAGACTGACCATGTTGACCACGTTGCTTGCTTGAGTGAGCTGCTCGCGGATGTTGCCGCGGTACCCATTGCCCTCGGACGACGCCTAACCCCAAGTGATGGATGATGCACAGAGTGACATGATGCGTAATGGAATAACAGGCTGTGAGCTATACTAACTCGAGAGCTCTCACATAGGAAGAGATAACCGCTACGTGGCCGATGAGTTGGCTAATATAATCATACCATGTCAAGTGGCAGACAATATGCTGATTCTGGCTCAACCGCAAAGATGGCCGTCGTGTAAATAGTGATCATGACCGCTCAGAAGCTGTGTTGAACGTCGGAGGTACCACAACGTCCCGCAGGACCATATTAAACATTGGAGATGCCAGTGTATTCAACAGGCTTGAGTGCTCTAGCCTAGCAATTGGACATTCCCCCCAACTTACCGCCGCGCATGCAGCCCAAACCATGAATGACGCAGTTGTCTCCACGCATACCGACGGAACGCGGTATTATGAACTCTTCATTCCCTGCTGCATCGACACCACCAACCATACGTCGACGAGGGGTCGCCATAATCCATCTGTTACTTACAATAGTAACGAGGATATCGGAAAAGCGGAGTAACAAAAATATGGGAAGACAACGGCGAAGCGGAGCTCCTGCTCCGCTTCGGTAAGTAAATTTTTTTCCCCGAAGGGCAGGTTGGAAGACCGGACATGACCTGCCAACAATGCGGTTGAGTCAGCGATGCATGTCTCGGAGTTTAGATTTGATAAGCAGAAGTATTACTTTGTTGGGCTTAACACTGACCCGCGGAATGGCACGATTAAACTCATCAACACATCTCGCGGCCCGTTTGGACCTTGGAGCGCTCTCTATCCCCATACCTGCCGGGGAATGAGAGGCAACGGGAGGACTTTTGAAGCTTCATAGAAACGGGACAGGTTGTCGAAGTCCTTCCTCGTCTTGTAGGGGCGAGGCAGTTGTGCACAGGGTTGACGTCAAGAGTGGGGTCTCGTGGCCCGGCAAGGGGTCCTTTTGGCGTCCCATGTCAACTCTGGGCGAGTTTCAAGATGCAATTGAACTAACACGCATGAAGTTTGAGCAAACGGGTGCTGCCTAGTCCGGGTTACACTTTATAAACTCGATCAGGTGCTCTGAAATAAGTATTCTAAGCACTTGTGGAATGATTGTTGGCTATGGCCTCCATTTCCGAAGACATACCCTCTCGAGACTTAGATGGCATCTGCATCACTGTCAACAATGAAACCACCGTCTCAATCTCTTACAACATAGAAAGCACGGGTGCTCCGTCCGCAATTGTTTCCAAACCCCCGAGATGCACAATCGCAGCCCCTGACCATAACAGTTTCATCGTACCAGACTAATGCAACGCCAACTGGGCCTTCTACCCCACCTAGGAATGGAATCTTGGCGTTGGTGAGGCCTTCCGCTTGACAACACACGCCCACATGATTCGAATGTTTCTCTTGCGGAGGTTCGCTCTCTCAACTTCACTACATTAGTTGGAGTGCCCCAGCTGACAAACAGCAGTGGCTCTGTTAGGTTATCGTCACCGACTCTCCCTGCGGGAGCCCCTCTGCTTTGAAAATCTACTTTATTTTCCAGGCTAGTGGAAGCAGGATCATGGCGCAGGCCGATCTGGACCGGGAGCTGGCGAGGACGGGACGGAAGATGTACATGGGCGGTGTCGCAACCTAGCTCTACTTTGTGATGGCATATTAGGTCGCTGTCTCTGTGCAAGTCAGGAGATTGAAGGTTTCGGGAGTAGCAACAAGGAGTGTGATAGTGATGTTTGGGGGTTGGTGGGTGTGCTGGGGTCTGATTGTGGTGAGTTTTTGGGCTTGCTTTCATCTCGGTTCATTTGTTGACGAGATCAAGCTTCGGGTCGTTTTTCGACTGATCGAGTTCGACTGGGGCGCGGGGCATCCGAATCCAATTCTCGCCCACGATCGATATCAGTTGGGACTAGACGCCTTCCCTACGGTCATCGTATTAGCCGTTCTGAACGCTCTGCATCCGGGTTTGGTTCTGAAAGGGGAGTGGAGCAGCTACTCCAAGACAAAGTGGCGACGACAAGTGGTCTCTGTTTCCAACTTTGTGGCCATTCTGAGTCTCTCTGGGGATGAAGTCAACCCGGTACGCGTGGGTGGCTGAAGGAGCTAAAATTGGACGTTACGGTCCAGGGCGCGGGTTGATTCGGCATATATCCTGGCTGCAGGCGGGGCGTGCTCAGACGCCTCTTGTCGAGAACACACACTGCGCAACGCTTTGCCAGTTGTCTGGATGCCTGTTCGGTGACGTCTTCTGCGCATCCGGTCCAGAATATGGACATGCCAGGACCTCTGGATTAAATGTCCATCACCAAGCTTAGGGGACTCTAGGATTAGTAACATAATTCTGCCAGCCTACGGAACCTTTGGATACCTACGGAGACTAGAGCCTCTTTTCAGTTCATATTCTTCAACGGCGTCTTCTCCACCAGGATTTCGCCCTCCTAGATCGCAATCCAGGGCAGACATCGCACAGAACCACATTCATTCCCCGTCTTTGGCTGGCTTTTCCACAACCAAGTGCCCTCCACATGGGTGTTCGACTCTGTTAGTATACTACACTCGGTTGTGCACACCATCGCGCATGAGAGACTAGTGCGACTGCCTTGAACACGCAATACCAGCAGTGAACAAGGGCTAGCAGCGTGACGAGCCATCTCCCAACTACTACGCTTCTAATGCTCAATTCTTGCGAAAGCCTCCCGACTTTAGCGTCTGCCACGCCCCTACTATCCTCTACGCCTTAAGTCTCGCTACTCGACTACGTTGCCGCCTTGTTACGTTAACCAATGCATATTCAGCTACCAAACAGGGCACAGAGGAGTGTTGGGTTCCGAACTTTGAACTAGACCAGTCCAGGGCTCAGATTTATTTTATGTATTTAACGCGAACGGACAATTGTATCCTAGCATTTTTCTGGCTATCAACCGCTCGACCGAACCATCCGCCCAACCCAAGCGTCATAAAGCGACCTAGCACAGTTAACTTGTTTGCCGTGATGGATTGCCTAACCTTTATTGGAGATATACCACCCTAGACAACTAATCACTGGCCTTCCGGCAACAAGCCCAGCATTTTCCCTGCGTGGGTGAGGAAAACAGTCAGCAAGGGAAGAAGCAACTAGCGTCAGAAATGGGGAGAAGCTCGGGTCTTCCTCCTCGGGTCCTTTCTTATTGGCCCATGTGTTTGCGTGATTTGATTTGCTGTTCCTGGGATCTACCCTGATGCCGCAGGTTAACTAGACGCGGCCCCTTCTTGGGTCGTGACACAAAGCTGCAACTCCACACACATTCCTTTTTGACAGAGGCCGCTTTGATCTGAGTTGTTCTCGTGTACTGTTGTAAAATGTATATCAATTTCCTTAGGTTGCTTCCAACAGAAGTTCTTCTCTCAAAGTTCTTTTTTCTTGGATTTTGTTTTAAAAAAAAACCAATTTGTTCAAGCGACAAGGTTATGTGGGAAATGCAGCAAGTAATGGTGATAGTATCACTGGTGTGTGGGAAGAATGGCGAAAGCTGGAGGACTGGCTGGAAGCCAATAGGAAGGAGTCGAGCCACTAGAACGGGTTAATAAAGGATTACAGGCGTCGAGAACGATAAGGAAAAACGAGAGAGAAGAAGAGGGTTAGTTTACCCCGCTCAGCTCGGTCGCCTAACCAGGCCCCTCCCAATAAAGTCTGGAACCAGTTAGGTTAAGGCCGCCCACAGCTAGCAGCAGGCATCCATACTAAGCCATTGTCAGCACGTCGAGTTAATTTAAGCTAGCTTATCCCGGTACCCCCGCTATCTTATCTGAACACACACGTTGGATTAGATTTAATTAATGTTGCTTTTTCAGTCGTAAGTCGCTCCTGTTGGAAGCGCGGCACTCTGGATTCGGTTGAATTAAAAGGGGTTGCAACTGTGTGATTCTATTGCTTGTTCTGTGGCTCTCTGGCAAAGCCAGAGAGCCTTTATTATAGTTGTGAATGGTGGCAAATAGTGGCCCACACCAGCTGAACTGACTGCGTCAGTTCAGCTCCCCTGAGCTCCTTTCAGCTCGGATGCCCACACCAGAGCTCAGCTCTGCTGAGCTCCGTTCAGCTCGGTTATCCACACCTTCGTGGTGTTTTGGCCTCTGGCCAGAACCCCCTTCTTTCTAACAGCTCCCGCGTGGTGTTTTGAAATCTTTTAAATCTAGAGAGCGAATTACTATTTAGCAGAACCCACCTCTGTAATAATATTTAACAAACTTATAGACTTAGACTTAAAGCCTGCTGTTACCTGATAAGAGTTCCCACTTAGAATAATGTGACTCTTACGTTATATTAGTAATAAAGATATTAACTTGACTAAAGACCTTAATAATGGGAATCTTGTGACGACCTTGCAGGCCGTCACTTGGGCCGGGGCGGCCCGACAAATCCCCCGCAGAAGGAACGGTGTGGAAAGACGGTGCACACCGTCCAGGCGCACTGGGCCAGGGGTGCAAAGACCCGAAGCCCCTACAACCAGTAGAAAAGTGCTTAGTGGCCTATAAGGACTGATAACACTAAGCACCGCTCAGTTAACTGCTTGGCCGTAGTTGCGTGGTGCACCACTAAGCATAACGGGCTAAGCAAGGTACAAGGTACCTCTATCTGGTTAGTATAGATAGTTATGGTTATGCCTATAACCACCGTAAGGGACTCTAGTTCCTTATGCTAGTATTTAATTGTTTATTTATGTTTTACTATTTAGACTCACCTCTGTGTATTATAGCGATAGCGACTTACAGTAATATTAAACCCCCTGTTTAGGAGTGTTAGTTTAATAAGCCGTCTTTAGAACGCCCCTTACCTGTTAGCGTCCTGCTATACGTTTTATCTTAACCCGTGCTAGTCCTTTTAAGGCCTGTGTTAGGTATAGGTTGTAATATGATATTAATATCGAGTTCTGAACGCTGTTTGTTAAATTCCCAGACACCACCTCTCTCCTATTAACATATCAACCTTTAGAAAAGGAAAGGAGATTAAGGAGGTATAAGCTTAACCTTAACTCCTTATTATTAACGAGTTAGCTATACACCTTAAAAACTTAAACTTTAATTAGTAAGGACTAGTTAAAGAACTTAACGAAACCTTCCCCAGAGATATTAAGAGTTATATTAATCTTATTAAAAAACTTTAAGCTTAACTTAATGCTATTAAGCTAGAAAATAACAACCTTAAGGGCTTATAGAAGAAACAAGTAAAACTCCTCCCACCCTTACACTTTAAGGGAGACTCTACGTAACTGGAGTCCTAGATAACCTAACTTTAAAGTTATGTCACCTATTACGATAAACAGTTCTTCGAAGAAGAAGGAAAGGTCAGGTTCGCCAGAGCTTTACTAAACAGAGTAACCACTTGCTAATATAAACCTTATATAAAGATAATTAATAACCTCTTTATAGAAAGAGTATATAAGGAGGCCCTTAAGATTTAGGCTCTTTTTAACGACTTTAATATTTTTATTAACTAACTTTAAACTGAGTTTAGAGAACTGGACACCCCCAGGCGGGCTAAGCAACACCTTATAGCCTTAAGGCAGACGTCTTTAATCTTTAAATTCTCCACACGCTTTAAACTGGAAGTAGTAAAAACTAAACTTAGTTAAAAAGCTTTAATAATACTATTTTAAAGTAGTTTAAAGGAACATATTATTAAAGACCTTTACTAGGAAGACTAACCAGACCGTCTTTAAGAGTTAGTTAAAATAGTTATTAAGGCTAATAACTGGTATTATAATCACCATTATTAAAAGAACTATTAAAAGGAACGGACCCTTTACCAGTTAAGTAAATTAAAAAAGGGGAATTAATTAACTGTAACAGGTTATCACCTTAAGTTAATAGATATTAATATAGTGAACTGTTAAAACCGACTTAACTATAATAAGCTTTAATAATAACAGTAGTGGAAACAGTTTAAAGACCTGTCCTAAGTTTAATATTTTAACTATAATAAGAAAGGCTATATAACATGGTAATACCTGTCGTTAAAGTAAGTCGGTTAAAAGCCCGTTCTGGAAAGAGGAAAGTACGTCAGGTTTAACTTAGGAGATATTTATATTAAGATAGTAAGTAACGAAGAAGACTGTACTTAAATAAATAAGTGTAATTTAAGAGATGAGGAAGAAGAGAAAGAACCCTAAGATGTAATGTACTTAATCTTTAAGGGTGTTTTAGAAAAGTTAGCCATAAAGGTGCAGGTTATAGCAGACTGACTTTAAGGTGGAAACTTAAGATTACTAAAGGTGTAGGTTGTGGAAGACTGACTTTAAGAAGAGATGTTTCGGTTAGCTATTACAGGCCTTAAAAACCTTACTTTATAAGCTTAGGAATTAAGGAAGTTTAAGAAGGACCCTGACTTAAAAATCACTAGGATGGTAAAAGGAGTTGAAGAATTAGCCTTTTAAGCCACCTAAACGGTAAAGTAAGCTTTGGAAGGAGAAAGAGAATAAATTAAGAGAATTAAGTTAAAAAAACGAAAGTTCTTTTTAACAGTGCCTTTTAAGACTTTTAAACACTTTAAGCACGTTAAGTGGATTAACACCCTTACCTCCCTAAAGGAAGGACAGCTTAAATAGCTGCCTTATATTAAAGTTGGTATACTTTAGACTAGTACCTTAAGGGTTCCTTGAGAAGGTATAAAGTAAGCATATTAGTAAAGGATTTAGGAATTAAAGGAGAAATATTAAGTGTTAATAGACGAAATAAAGGACTTACAGGTTAAAGGCCTTACTGTAACGTTAAAGGACAGAGTAATGGAAATTAAGTTGTAACTTTATAACAGAGTTCGTTTTATTAATTAGCTTAAACACTGCCTTATTAAAGAAGACTGTTTTATAAAAGAATAAGTTAGGTTGTTACTACTTAAGTTTTAAGAAGAGGTTTGGGAAAAATAACGTACTTAGAGGTAAGTGGAAGAAAAGAAGAAATAAGGCGCTACTTCCTCCGTTCTATACTTTATAACTGTAATACTTATAGTTAACATTAATTATCTTAACTATAGGGACGTATTATGGATTAACTGTGTGTATAATAACTATGTTTTTAACTAGTATTACAGACTTAAGGCCCTTTATAACCACTTCCCTAGCGTATAAAGACGGGACTACACTATTATAAGAGTGGAGTTGGAACCGGCTTATTACCAAGTCTTCTACTCTTTAATAAGAGAATCTGGTAATAAGTGGAAGGTTATTATAATTAACTAAACCCTCACTATATGTTAGTAAGGAGGAATGCTTAATAATTACTTAATTATAACGTGTTTATTATATCTTAATAGAAAAGTTAGGGAATAGTAAAAGTAGGAAGATTATTAACGGATTTAAGAGTAAAAAGACATTACTACAATCTAAGCTTATAAAGCGTATTATTAACTTATTAAGGACTTTAGGAACGTTATACCGTTTAAAGTCGACTGGACACTAAGGTGTGAAAACCTAGGAAAGGTTAACTGCTAGGTTTATTAAAGCTGCCTGTTTTTTTAAAAGGAATTAGGAAAAGGCTGCAGGCCCTTTAGAAGGGCTGGAAATTAATAGTTTGCTGGTTGGTAAAAACCCTAAGAAGAAGGAGAGGTATTTAAAGGTTAGGCTGAGTAAGACCTTAAGGATAGATAATTATTATAACTTAAATGTTAAAGGAGTATAAGCATTATTCCGTTAATATTAATATAACAGACAGGAGAGGGAGGCTATTTAGGGTAAGAGTAGTGATTAATAGCGGGAGTGTTTTTAACCTAGTACACCTCTTATTAGTTAATTAAAGGAAACTCTTTAATGAAGAGTATAAAGAGGTTATCCCCGTTTAGAATGGTGAAGGAGGCCTGTATTAGTATAATAACGGTAAAGTTACTTATTACTTACCACTTTTAATTAAAGTGGATAGGGATAAATAATAAGTGGATTTTAACGTTACACTAGTTATAGGGTATAACATAGTCTTAAGTTTACCTTAACTGGAAAAGTATAACCCTGTAATTAATTAGAGGAGTGGCCACCTTGCCTTTGGCGAGTCCCTTAGCTGTGATTACTAATAGAAAGGAGTTAAGAAGGCCCTAAACCGCTTTAAAGACGTATAAAGTATTTAAAAGTATATTAAACCTTTAGAATTAAGTATGGTTTGGGTTAGATTTATTAAGACGGTTAAAGGATTAAAAGGTTTACTATATTACCTAAATAACGATTTAAAAGGTAAAGGAAAGCAGGAAGCTGATTTACAGATAAGTAAAGAAGTTAATTTGTTTAAAGTACTTATAGAATATAGGAAGTTTACCTTATTTTGAAAAAAGATACTATAATTACCAGATTATAAACTATAAGGTTACGAAATTAAACTAAAGTTAAGAGTGAAGCTTTGTAGCTTTTAGCCTTACCATTTAAACCCTTAGCAGGTTAAGGCCTTATAAGAGTATATTAATAAGAATTTAAAAAACGGGTTTATTATAAAGTCCCAGTCCTTAATAAGGTACTTAATGCTGTTTATCTTAAGAAAGGGAGACGGTAAATTACATATAGTTATTAATTACTAAACGTTAAACGAGGATATAATTAAGAACCGTTACTTATTACCACTTATTATAAAAATGTAAGAATAGATTATTAAGGTAAACTGGTTCTTTAGCCTTAATTTCCTTATAAGGTTTAATTATATTAAAATAAAGGAAAAGGATAAGTATAAGACGGCTTTTTAAACTTATAACAGGTATTACTAATACTGTATTATACTAATAAGATTAATAAACACCCCTGTAACCTTTTAAGGCCTTATTAATAGTGTTCTCCACCCCTTCTTTAATAAGTTTATCTTTATATATTTAGATAACGTTTTAGTTTATTTTAAGACTTTAGAAGAACATTAAAAGTATATATAATAGGTTTTAACAGCTTTTAAGAAGGTGAAGCTAATAATAAACCTGGAGAAGAGCTACTTTTACGTTTAGGAACTGAATTATTTAAGGTTTAAAGTAACCCTTAAAAAGCTTAAAATATAACTGGAGAAGATAGAGGTAATTAGGGATTAGCTTACTTTAAAGAATTAGAAAGAGTTATAAGCCTTTATCAGCTTTGCGAACTTTTATTAGTGTTTTATTAAGTACTTTACGAAAATCGTAAGATTATTTTACAAACTTATAGGTAAGGGAAAGCCGTTTGAGTGGACTAATAGATAATAGAAGGTGTTTAAAGACCTTAAATACGCCTTTATTACAGTACTAATCCTAGCCCTCCCTGATTTCTTAAAGCCTTTTTAAGTTAAGACAGACTTTTTAAAATTCGTAATTAGTAGAGAACTTAATTAAATTTAAGATGATGGGAAATGCCACCTAGTTACCTTCTTATTAAAAGGGATTTACGGCCCAGCCTTATAATACCTAATTTATAATAAGGAACTAATGGCGATTATTTAATACTTTACTAAGTAGGTATTATATCTAAGCAGTATAAAAGAACTAGTTTAGGTTTTTTCAGATTATAATAACTTTTAATACTTCCTGATAAAGGAACTTAACCTATAGTAAGTATAATAGGTAGAGTTAATAGCCCTGTTCCACTTTTAAATTTACTATATTAAAGGAAAAGATAATAAGTAAGCTGATGTTTTTAGTTAAAGATAGGATTATAAGGATGCTAATCCGGCCCTAATCCCCGTCACTATGTTTAACGAAGTTAAAAACGGCACACTAGAGTATACGTTATAAGTGTTAGATAATTAAACGCTAAAATAAACCATTAACGTTTATATAAACTTATAAATAAAGTATAATATCTATTAGTAATAATAAGACTTTTAAGTAAAAAGGTTAGTGGAAGGTACCTGTAAGTATAAGTACCCTTTAAGAGGTTTTTTAAGGTATGTGCAGGACTGTGGGAAGGAGTGCTTAAAGTATTTAAACCACGACGAAACTGGTTATTAGTTAGAATAGCTGTTAAAAGGTGTAGATAACGTACTTAAATTAGGAGTAAGGCTTTAGTATTAAGAGAAATTATATATTTATAACTTAAATAAACGAAAGGAGTATATTTAATAAGTTTATAAGTCTTAACTTAAAGGATATATAAGCTGAGTTAAGACTCTCGTATAAGCTTAATAAGTGTACGCCTTCCTAGGAATAAAGAAGCTAGTTAAGGAAGTGGTTAATAACTGCAATATCTGCTATTAGAAACAGAATTAACATTATAAGCTTTATAGGCTTCTTAAACCACTCCCTATACCACAGGCACTATAGAGTTTAATCTCACTTAACTTTATTACTGGGATTTTAAAATTTAAGGACCCTATCACAGGAGTTATTTATAATTAAATCCTTATAGTAGTTAATAGATTAATAAAATAAGCTTACTTTCTGTTAACCTTAAAGGATATAACAGTGGAGTAACTTACTTATATTTTTAAGAAAGAGGTGGTTTTATGACACCTTTAGCCAGATAATATCGTTATAGATTAAGATAAGCTAATTATGTTAAAGTTTTAATAAGGACTAATGTAAAGAATAGGTGTAAAAAGTAAGCTTTTAACAGTATTCTACCTATAGACAGACGGTTAAATAAAGTAAGTTAATTAAATACTTATAACGTATCTTTAAATATACATTAACTTTAAATAAGATAATTAGTTTAAGTTATTACTAACAGTACAGATAACTTATAATATAACGCTAATTAAGTTAACAGGTATGTCACTATTCTTTACTAATTATAGTAAGGAGCCTAAGCTCTATTAAGGCCTACCTACTGGCGCCCCTTAAGTTATAATCTGTGCAGACCGAATATAAGAATTATACGACTACCTATAAGCTGAATTTAAGTTTACACGTGAATAAATGAAAAAGTTTACTAATAAATACTAAACTAAGTAATTAATATTTAAAAAAGGACTTTATTACAATAATGAATAAGTTAAAGGATTAACTCTTTAAAAGGGGGATTACGTTTACCTTTTTTTATAAAACCTATATTTGAAACAACTTAGTAAAAAGCTTAACTTTAAAAGGTACAGACCGTTCTAAGTTAAGAAAAAGGTCACCACCTTTAATTATAAACTAGATTTACCTATTAATATAAAGGTGTAGATTAAGGTTTTTTATATCTTACTTTTAAAACCTGTGTTAAAGGGAGTTCCTTTGGAAAAGAAGATTAAGATCGACGCTAATAAGGACGAATATAACGTCGAGGAAGTTATAGATTTACGAAAGGGAAAGAATACGTTTAAATATCTTATTAAGTGGTTAGATTATAACCTTAAGAGTAACTTATAAAAGCTAGTTAAGAATCTTAAATGCTTAGACCTGATTATAAAGTTCTACTAAAAAAATCCAGACTGACTAAAACTAATAATAAGAATTAGAAATAAGATAAGATCTGACATTTAAACTATTATACTGAAAAGTAAAATTACTATGGGATTTAAAGCCTAAAAAGTGGTAAGAAACTTCTTAATAGGTACGGAAGGATATTTATTAAAACCCTTAGCCAGGGTTATAAGGACCTTAGACCCAGTAAGGAGGCCGGGCCTCTGGAGCCCCTAGAAAGCTTTACACGAAGAACGAGTGCTGTTAAGGAAAAGAAGTTAGTAAAAGAAAATAAGTAAGCGTGCCACCACTGTGTAAAAAAAAAAAAGGGGCCGTTTTCGTCTGTTAAAACAAAAAAGTCATAAATTAAGTTAAGAAGACGCCACAGGCTGTGGCGACCCTTTAGGAGGAAAACCTGTAAGGAAAGAGTCCTAGTCTTAGGAAACCGGCTCCGTTTAGACTGGGTCCGCTGCCTCTACCCACTTTTAGAAAGATAAAACCTCAGCCTTATAAGAAAACACCTTTATCGCTTTTACTTTAATAGCGTACTGTTAAGTTTTAACACACTGTAACTTTATAAGGGAGTTACGGTGTTTAGTAACTGCTTAGTTATATAAGGTGTTTAACTCCTTTTTCTTATTTATTAAACCCTTAATAAACTTATTAAAGTAACTAAATATGTTACACGAAGAAGGTATACTAGCGGATTAGCACTTACTGTAACTGTTAGACTGTGCCGCAATTTGGCACGGTAAAGATTTGGATTGGTAACGGGTGTAGGGAGATATCTGCGAACTAAAAGTGTTGAGAGACTTTATAAGGTGGATGTGACGGTTGTGAGGTGCCTTTTCCTGTTTTCTCTGTCTTTTATGCTTTTTAACGTAGTTAGAAGACATGACGAAGGTGGGGAAGGAAGGAAACTAACTTAGCGATTCTTTATGGAAAAAGAATGTTAAAGAGGGGGAGTTGTGTGACGACCTTGCAGGCCGTTACTTGGGCCGGGGCGGCCTGATAAATCCCCTGTAGAAGGAACGGTGTGGAAAGACGGTGCACACCGTTTAAGCGTACTAGGCCAGGGGTGTAAAGACCCGAAGCCCCTATAACTAGTAGAAAAGTGCTTGGTGGCCTATAAGGACTGATAACATTAAGTACCGCTTAGTTAACTGCTTGGCTGTAATTACGTGGTGTACCACTAAGCATAACGGGTTAAGTAAGGTACGAGGTACCTCTGTCTGGTTAGTATAGATAGTTATAGTTATACCTATAACCACCGTAAGGGACTCTGGTTCCTTACGTTAGTATTCAATTGTTCATTTATGTCTTACTGTTCAGACTCACCTCTGTGTATTATAGCGATAGCGACCTACAGTGACATTAAACCCCCCGTCTAGGAGTGTTAGCTTAACAAGCCGTCTTCGGAACGCCCCTTACCTGTTGGCGTCCTGCCATACGTTCTGTCTTAACCTGCGCCAGTCCTCTTAAGGCCTGTGTTGGGTGTAGGTTGTAATAAATCTGCCTTAATATACTAACTATCCTTTCACACATTTAAGGCTTTAAGGAAATGTTTTTTTAGGATCTGGTAAACGGCACAGGACATTTAAGTCCGGTTATATTAAGATACTGTTTTCTATAAAGTAAACGTAGAAAAATAGCTTAGATTACTTTTAGGTAGATACCTGTTATACTAATAAGTTTATTAATAATAAACTTTAAACCACCTTAAATTTAATGTTTAATAATACTGTAATGTAACGCGTTATTACGTGTACTTATTAGATAGTTCATTAGTTAATCTTAAGCTAACCGATAGTAGCTAACTTTTGGCTCTTGTTAAATTAGTATTTAAAAGTAGCTAATGGTTTATAAGAGTGTGGACTTTTTAAAAGCTTATTACTTCTTTATTAGTTAAATTTTTCACACAGGAGGGGAAGAGATTAAGTAATAAGTGAGATTTAAAGTCTTTAGTTTATAAAATCACTACTATTCCTATTATAACGCTATATAACGCCCCGCTTTTTAAATTTGACGCTAATAAGCGCTTGGTATAGGTAGTTACACGTTAGACCACCTGTATTAAATACTTAATTTACTATCTTCTGGGCATTTTTAGGGTATTTATACTTATTATATATAAAGAGGGAAAGCATTATATGCTCTAGCAGCTAAGGGATAAGATTAGTGATACTCTTTTAAGACGTTAAGGTATGTTTAATAAATAAGGTACGCCGTTTTTTACCTCCTAACGTCTGTTTAAAGTAGCTCCGGAGGCTTTACGCCTGCCTGTACGCGGATTGGAAAGAACGTAATCCACTACGGGTTTAGGGAATATATAATTAGTTTACTAGTTATCACCTTTTTTAAAACAAGTAAAAAGTAACGCTATAAACTTATTATAGGTATCCACTAACCCAAGCCGTGACAAATTAGTTCTTAATAAGTACCGTATCCTGTCCGGAGGACAATTTGTTATAAGGGTGGTCTAAAAAAATTATTATGGGAAATTCAGTCAAAACTGATAAGGAAATTCAACTTGACTTAGGACTGGTCGGTTGTCGAACTGCAGCGGTAGTTCTTGGCGCTCAGGCGCGCAGGCGCCTTACCGCTCCAGCCTAGCCTGGAGCGCAGGAGCTTTTCGTCATGTGCTCTCCTCACACACAGGGAGCTTTCTTTTGTATTTAGTCTGGGAGCTTCGCTCCCACCCTTTCTACCTAATCAAGTCACTTTGCAACTGCACTTCCGCTGATCCAATGAGCTCCGTACCCTCAGTGAAACGTTCCACAGTTATGAGCCCGGGAGGCTTACTAAGCCTGAAACTTCCCCGTTACTGCTAAAGTCACTAATTCGAACTCTGTTGTCAGCATGTTTCTTGAGCATTTTGAGCTATTAGTCAGCGTTGTATCACCAAGTCTGTGTTGAGCCGTTTGATGACTAATGGTGTATCAAGCTGCAAGAACTGCACTGGGCGTTTAGTCCAGCAACTAGGGGGTGTGTGGAACAATATGGATGTAGTCGCTGTTACTAAATGCTGGTATCAGTGGATTCACTTTTGCAGTGTTTTGGTGCAGCGGTCTAGTTTGACAAGAAGAGCTAGAAATACAAGAATATTGATCATTGTATTTTTATATTATTTTACTAATTTATAATGTTTATTTTAGTTAGAATTGTTTTAATAACTTTTTAAAAATTATTTTATATTTTTAGATCTTTAGTTTTATTTTAGTATTTAATACAAGACTTTTAGTTTAGTTTATTTAGTTTAGTTTAGTATTAGATTTTAATAAAACTAAACTAAACTAAATTAAATCACAGCCCTAGTCGTACCACTTTAATAATAGGGCTTCCAGACTAAGTTACACATATACCTAGTATACATATATATTATAATTAAAATTATTACCTAGTAGCTATCCTTATAGATTACACGTTATTTGCTTTTTATTAATAGGAAACTTTAGCTGGGGAGACTAAAAGGAGCCTTTAAGGCTTTGTAGCAGTGGTGTATAGGATCACCCTAGCTTAGGAAAAATCGAGAAAAACTGAGGATTAATTAGCTATAGCTTACCCTAGCTTAGGATTGCGAACGAAAAAGGAAATTTCGTGTGCCCAGACAACCAAGCTGTCAGAAAGAAGGGGGTTTAGGGACCCTGGGCATCTAGTCAGCGGAGCTGACTGGATACCTAGCACTGCCAGTACGCCAGTGAGCCTCAGCCACCAGAGTGACGAAGCCTGAATCCTGTAGAATAGTCTATAAAGAAGCCTCTGGCTTCCAGCCAGAGCCAGAAGAAGGGGGGGAACACAAGCAATACAATCACACAGTTGCAATCCAGAGTGCAGTGCTTCCAACACGAAGCCTGAATCCTGCAGAATAGTCTATAAAGAAGCCTCTGGCTTCCAGCCAGAGCCAGAAAGGGAGGGCGAAGACAAGCAATACAATCACACTGTTGCAATCCAGAGTGCCGCGCTTCTAACACAAGCTGTTTCCTATGCCCCCGTTGGCGCGTTCCCTGTAGGGCATAACGGCGGGGTCCCTTATAAGGTGTGTCGGATGATAGAATGTGGTGTCCAGGAACGAGTTAAGTGTCCGGAGACGAACATCGAGCCACTTGTTGGCACACTCGGCTAATTGGCCATGGTGCTGCACGTCCACGTCGGGAAACTTGCGGTCCAAGACGGTCTCCTCCGGAAACTTCGTTGTGGGTGTTGTGGGAAATAGGCGAATCAGCCCGTCCAGACGCTTCCTCTTCTTGTGTTTCGGCGGCAGTCCTTGCCTTTCTCTTTCCTCGTTTTCTTCCGTCTGTCGCTTATCCTCTTCGGCCGCCTCGAGAAGCTGGTTGTTGAGCTGTTCCATGTCCTCGACCATGACCCAGGACCAATGGAGCAGGTTGGCGCTCTTGAGGTCGGTGTATGTGCGCTTCGTGCTGCCGTCGTTCTCGACCGGCAGGAACCCCTTGGTGTCGACAAAGTACACGTGGCGGTCAGTACTGCGGCCAATGGCAGTAACGCCGTTTCCAATTTGAGCCCGTGACTTACCGACCTGTTTGTTGATATCCGCGTCGCGGCCCGCCCGTTCCAGACTCGGAACGTTTGTGAGCAAAACATCATGTTGTTGCGGCACCTTGGACCGCCCGTTGTCTCGCCTCTCCCGGAAACGGGATGGCGACTAGGTACTCAAAGGGAAGAAACACCACCCCGGTAACCCATTGATGGCGCAGGACAGGGCAATTACAGGACCCCGCCCATTGTCCGTGTGACTCCTCCGAGGCGCCCCCTGATAGCAACCAAGAGTGAAAACTCCATAAACGAAAAGAACACGATGTGATCGAAAACATTCTGTCCAAAGGATGAGGATGGAACCTCGTCGAGTAGCAGGCTGTTTGCTCGATTGAAAGAGTGAGAATAGAGTTACAACGACCAAACTTTCATTTCCAGCTCATATTGTGCAATTCCCCTCCATACATGTATTTGACAATGATATCACAAACTAAAACGCCGTGACGAACTTGAAACTCCAACAATCAAAAGTGTGAAATTTAGCTGGATCATAACCCCTGCGACAAAAAGAAGGCAAGTTTAGTGACCTCGACCCCTAATGACTCAACTTCAAAAACTCTGCTGGAGGCCAGACTTCAAAGTTACGGTTGGTGAGCATCGTGTGCATGTCTATGTAACTTCACCAGAGTGTTAGCATTATCTCACATAGGGACAAAATCCGGGAAAGTAGAAGGCCAAGGGGCGCTCCTGCACAAGAGATGTCTCCATACCTGGGGGTTTGGCTGATTATATCATATACTTCCTTTCTCAGCTCAGCGAGGCGTGTCTTTTCCTCGGCGGTGAGGAAGACGCCTCCCTTGACCACCTGCTCATACTTCACACTGAGTTGGACGATGAAGCGAATGTACTCCTTCCACGGAGTGTCCAGGGCGGCAATGGTGTCATCCCGCTCCTGTTTGAAAGCTTCCTGCTGTTCTTCAGAATAGCGTTGACCCGCCGTCTGCTTGCTTAAGTTATCGAGCATCCGATCGTTATAGGTAACGAAATGGTTAATAAAGTCCAGGGTGTCTTTCAGAACTTTGGTGTCTGATCGTTGGTTCTCAACAGACTTTGAGTTCTTGACTGTTTGCCCGAGATCAGTTAGCCGTCTGCCCCATCTGGCCAATGCGCCAAAGAACTTACCGAGCCAACGTGCAGCTGCGGATGTGATATTGCCGTACATGACTTTGAAAGCATCGCGGAAGAATTGTGCTCTTGCTGGGCCATGCCGGCGATTGACTAGGGCAATATTATCTGCAAGAGCGAGATCTCCCTCCAAGTCAGCCCCGTGGGCGATCGCGCTGATGGCCTTTATGCGAACCATCCAAGGCGTTATAAAACCCCAGGGCGTGTTAACTCCTGTCTGCCCGGAGTCCCGGTTGATATGCCTTTTGATGCTGAAAATCTCCTCTGGTGCATCCTTGTAGCAGCCAGGGATGGTTGTGTTGGTCATCGACCGCATTCGAATATCCATCCACTTTTCGATGAAGTCGCAGAAGACCTCTTGGTGCTCTCTGGATAAGCCTGGAAACCTGGCTTCGAAGGGCTTTGCAGCTGGTTGCGCGGTGGTGGATGTCTGACCAGCCCAGGGCCGAGGCCCTGCACCCCACGCTGGGAGTCCAGTTGGCGGTACTCTGGCGGGAGCAGCGGCAGCGGCGGCCATAGTCACATTGACGAGCTGATCTTGCTCCTCGACCAGGGCCCAGAACCAAGCCATGAAGTCGGCGGCCTTCCGGTCGAGGAATGTCGTGCTAATAGGACGATCCTCCTGGATAGGCGGGAAGCCGTAGGTCCTGAGGTAGTTGACATGTCCGTCCAAGTTGTCGACCTCGGCCGCGGAACGTTTTGCCATTCTTTCGATTTCCCCGTCTCGTCCTTTGGCTCCGATATCGGGCATCCGATTGAGAAGAAGCATCATGTTCCTGCGTGCCCTTCCCCTAAAGCCCTGTTCCCTGTGGATGGTAATGCGCTTTTGGGGTTCGTTGGGCCGATGTCTCTTCGGACGGTAGCCCCGTCGCAGCGAGTTCGGATCTCGGTTCGCCTCCATGGTAGTAGAAGTGAGGTATTGGTAAAACTGGCGGGAGGAAGCTCATGAAGTGTAGGAGCCAGAAGATGAGGCGCGTCGTGGGGGTTTCGTTCGGGATAGTCGCACGCATATACCGCCCGGAGAGCAAACAAAGGAGCTCCAAAGGGAGAGGAGACGGGCTGCCGGAAATGGATTGGCGTTGAGCACATTGCTCGACGGGACTTGACAGCTGCCGGAAAGGTGATTGTCCCAGTGTGTCTAATGAAGTCGTGTGGGAAGCACTCGGGGCGGTGAGAGAAAGAATTCCAGTGTTAGCAGTTGAGGGGACTCTGCATCGTTCATCCCAACACCTGTCATACCGCCTGGAATGTTCCCAGGGATTGCAACAACGAGGAAAGAGCAATGCACAAAACGCCAGTACTCGACCACAGCTCGAGCAAATTCTGTGCCCAAAAATACATATTCTGGAAAGCACCTTCCAGAACCAAGCTACCGGATCGCAGCATTTCATTCCACTAAGTGCACTCACCGCATAGCGACAACAGCCAGCAACAACGCAACCATCCATCCTTTGACCTCACACCCCCTTGATCTCCCCTGCCCAGAAGCCGCCGTCGTCGTCGTCGTCGTCGTCGCAGGCCCGCTCCCTCCCGAGCTCGTCACACTCGGCGTCGACGTCGGCGTCACCCGCCCACCCGTCGAACTCGAACTCGAACTCCCCGACCCCGTTGGCGTCACCCCCGGACTCCCAGACCCCACTGTCCCCGTCCCCGTCGGCACCCCTTCCCCTTTCCCCCCCTCCCCATTCATCTGACAAACAACCTCCCACCCCTCCCTACTCTCCCTCCCCCCATCCGTCAAGCACCCCATAAACTCACTCCCCCCCGGACCACCCACCTCATCCCTCCTCGGATCCACCAGGCAAAACAACGCGCACGACACAGGGTATTCCGCGTCCCCTTCCTCCGTCGGAGAGGTGATGTTGTGTAGAGTGCTTCCGGCGCAGCATTGTGCGAAGCGCGGGGCGCTGCGAGAGCCGATGGGAGGGGTTTTGCAGATGTAACCCGGGAGGTGGGCGGGCCATTGGTTGAAGGTGTTGGGGGGGGAGATGCCTGAGGGGGGGAGGAGGAAGGTTGGGTTGCCGACGCAGTTGGCCATTTGCACGTTAGGTGGCTTTGTGGTGTGGTGGGGTTGGCTTTGTGATGTGGCTGCCTAGGTATTTCTGGCTTTATGATCGGGTTACCTAGGTGTGGTTTTGGGAGTCGTTGTTGTGTGGGATGAGGTCTGGGGCGGGATGGGAAGGTGAAAGAGGGTTGAGGTGAGGTGAGGGGGTTAAGTAATTCTGGTACTTGGTGACTACAATGGAATGCTTCCATTGGGCGGGGTTTTACCCGAGGAATTATGTTGTTCTGTGGTACTGGATGCCAGCTTTGTGGAACTTGGTCTTCCGCGAACTCAAAGAGGTACGGCTGCTGGGCAAAAGAACCTTGCTGGGTACTGATGAGGTGGGGTACCTCGAAGTCTTGTTACGGATTACCTTGCGGGGGCTTTGAGGTGGTGATCCCATCTTCATCTTTGTCAGTGTCCACTCGACCGCGTGGCAGTTGGGGAAACCTGGGACATGGGGATTCCACTCTCCCGACGTTCTGGAAAGGGGTGACCCTTTTGCTGGTCGCTTCGGAAAATGTGCTGCGCCGACGCAAGTCGCAAATCTCCAGGCGAGCCAGGCTTCTCCCGTCAAACTTTTGGCTTGGCGAGAGCTTGGCGGGGTCTTTGGCGGGGATCATTGGCGCAAAGGGCGCATGGGGTGCATCCAGCCCTTGTGGGATCCTCAACCGTCGCATTTTACGTGGTTGTGCAGGGGCATGCAATCAAATCTTTTATCTCGCGGAGAACCTCGAACCCTCGCCCTTTGCGTCGCCCTTACTTTGAGACAGCATTCCATCGTCCCATCGTCGCACGAGAGCAAACAGCCCGACGAGCATCGCGACCAACCGACGCAGAATCGCATTCTCGGGCGGACCCTAACCCTCTCGGCGCTGTGGACACGTCACGCAAGATGAGGAGGTGAACCAACGAGCAGCGCACAATGATTCGGTTGACGTCTTTCCTGCGGGGGACAATGTTTTCGCTGCTTCAGAAGCCGGCGCGCGCGCACCAGGTGGTACCAGCGCTCTTTGTGCTGGTCGCGGTGTTTGGGTCGCTGTTCCTCCTCTTCGGCGGCGGCGACTCGGGCTTCCACGTCTCGCCCTGGCGGCCTGGCGCCGGCTTCCCATCAAAGCCTGGCTCCAACGGTCGGCCCGCTTCGAACTCCAGTCACCCCCCCTCCGAGCGACCGCCGCTGCCGCACCACCCGATCGACGACCTGATCCGCGATGCGCGCCTCGAGTTTAACGGACTCCTGGGCAAGCGCTCCGTCACGCTCGACCAGGCCGCAGCCCGCTACCGCGAGCGCCGCGGGCGCCATCCGCCTCCCGGCTTCGACAAGTGGTTCGCGGCCGCGACGGAAAAAGACGCCGTCATCGTCGAGGAGTTCTTCGACCGCATCCACCACGACATCAACCCCTTCTGGGGCCTCGAGCCGCGCGCCATCCGCGCCCGCGCGCACAAGCAGTCACACACCATCGCCGTCCGCAATGGCAAGGTCATCCCCGTCACCGACGAGGCCGAGCCGCCCTCCGCATGCGCCAGTGGATGAAGCTGGTCGAGAAGATGATGCCGCACCTGCCCGACCTCGACATGTTCGTCAACCACATGGACGAGTCGCGTGTCATGGTGCCGTGGGACGACATCAACAAGATGGTGGCCGCCGAGAAGCAGAAGCGCACCACCATCGCACCGAGCGACGCCGTACAGACCTACAGCGGCGTCGCAGACGTCGAGGACGCCGAGCGGTACGACCCCAACTGGCTACACCAGGATTCTCACAAGTTCTGGGACTTTGTGCGCGACGCCTGCCCACCCGACACCACCGGCCGCAAAGTCTCGTCCCTCCCCACCTTCAACGACACCATCGAGTTCCCATTGGCCCCGGTGCCCGAATACACACGCGACGGCTACATCTACAACTTCACCGCGGCGATGGATCCCTGTTTACAACCCCACCTCCGCGGCATGCACGGCACCTTCATCGAAGCCATCAGCATGTCCACGACTAAGCAGCTCATGCCCGTCTTCGGCGAGTGTAAGCTGCCTACCAACAACGAGCTCCTCATCCCTTCCGCTATGTACCTTGGCGACGACGAGCGCACCGACTACAGCGGCGGCAACTTCCGCGGCATCCCCTGGGCCGAGAAAAAGGACGGCCTCCTCTGGCGCGGTGCCGCCTCGGGCGCCCGCAACAAGGACGACAACTGGTGGCACAACCACCGCCACCGCTTCGTCCAGATGCTCAACGGCACCACCGTTGCCCAGCTCGAAGCAGGCGACCTCTCCGCCGCCCCCTCCTTCCGCCTCCCGCCCCCCGAATCCGACGCTTTCTCCATCCCCTCCCGCCAGTCTGGCCGCCTCGGCGAGTGGGTCTCCTCCTTCTCCGACGTCGCCTTCAACACCTTCATCTGCTCCCCCGAAGAGCGCGCCCCCGACGGCAAGAAGCTCAAAACCTGCAAGCACAACGACAACTTCTACACCCTCGCCAACGGCATCCCCTTTGAGAAGCTCTACGACTACAAGTACCTCCCCGACGTGGATGGGAATTCCTTCTCGGGGAGGTACCGCGCCTTCTTGCTGTCGACGTCGGTGACGCTCAAGAGCACGATTTATGCAGAGTGGCATGACGCGCGGCTCATACCGTGGGTGCACTTTGTGCCGTTTGATAACTCGTATATGGATATATATGGGGTGATGGACTACTTCCTGGGCGGGAGGGACTGGGAGGCGGAAAGGATTGCGAGGGAGTCGGCGCGATGGGCGGAGAAGGTCCTGAGGAAGGATGATATGCTGCTTTATACGTGGCGATTGCTGTTGGAGTATGCGAGGGTGATGGATGACAAGCGGGAGAAGTTGGGGTATGTGGAGGATTTGTTGAGGTGAGGTGAGATGTGAAGTTTGAAGTTTGGACATAAGATGGATGCTGCTGCCAGCTGACAGGCTCGGGTGGGACTGGAAGCTCTATCTAGGTGCCTGGGTGCTTGCTTGCCTCGGATATGAGGGATGTGATGATATGTGTGTGTCATGTTATGTTAATACTTACTGCTAATGGTAGAGTCCTTATGATTGAGCATAGTTAGCGCTATTAGAATTCCATATTTTTTGGTCTGAGTTGTTGGAGCCAGGGCGTCGTGGCTGTGGTTAAAGCTATGGTTGTCAAGGTGTGAAGGAAACAAACCTCATTATGAGCAGCGACATCTAGATTAGACGCCTCTAATGTATGTATGTATGTCAATACTAAATACATGAACAACGTTCTCGCCTCCCATCTATATCACCCCTCCACCTTCCTTTTCACCCCCTTGCCATTTCAGTGAGTCAATCTACGAACTCTTAGGCGGACTAAGGATAAAAATCTCCCCCTCCGCCGAGTTATCACTCCCCACAAACAGCCCCCTCCCGGCAGGGTCCCAACTACTCGCCGTCAACCGAATACAGTTACTATTCGTCAGCCCATTCGCCGTACAGCTCCCCGCATTCGCCACGCTCCAAATGTCATTATACCCCTTCATGCTATCCGCGGGCGCGACCGGGTCGTAGCTCCCATCGGCCTTCTTCGTAAACGGGATCTGCACGACCTTAAACCCGGTCGCCGGCTGGCGGTTCCACGAGCCGTGGAAGGTGACGTACATGTTTTTGGCGTCGGCGTCGAAGGTGTTCCAGATGGGCGCCGAGTGCGCTTGGAAGGTGAGACGGGGGGCCACCGCGAGGGAGTTGCAGGAGGCGTCGTTGAAGGTGGCGTTGGGGGTGACGACGAAGTGGGAGCCAGTTTTGAGGGAGGTCGAGGGGAAGGAGGAGGGGTCCCAGACTGTGAAGCAGGTCGGGTAGCCGTACCAGGCGTCGCGGGTCTTGAGGGGGTCGCCGACTGGATGGGAAGGGGTTAGCTTTTGGGAAGTACTTTTCAGGAGGGGAGGGGCATACGGTTGTTGAGCTTCTCGGCGGGGTTGTTGGTATGGATGTCGCGCTTTTGGCCGTTCTCAGTGCGTGCGAAATCCTGGGGGTTTTGAGTTAGAGAGAGAGTTGTATGGTAAGGTAGGGCCAAGGGGGGACTTACATCGCCGCTGTTCTCGACACCCCAAACAATACCGGCCGGGTCCTCGGCGAAGCCGATCTCGTTGCGCAGACCGTACCCAAACACCTCGCCCTCGGTGTTGTAGTTCCAGCCGGTGGCGGGGGCCTTGCTGACGTCAAAGATCTTGATGATGGCGCGGCCGGTGCTCTTCTGGGCGGACGCCATGTCGAAGTTGGAGTTGCTGCCGACCTGGACCAGCAGGAAGCGCGGATCCTTCTTGACGACCATGACGGTGCGCGACGAGTGGATGCCGGTCGACATGCCGCGCACGACGGTCTTCTGGTTGCTGGTCTTGCGCGTGGCGGCGTCGTAGGCCCAGCTGTAGACGGTGGTCTCGGATGACGCGTACAGCGTCTTGCCGTCGGGCGACAGGGCCAGGCCGTGGTTGAGGCCGCCGCCCGAGATCAGCATGGTCGTGCTGTTGACGCATCCGTCGGCGCCGAACGTGTGCACCGACGCGCCCTTGGTGTTCTGAAGCACCAGCATGTTGCCCTCCGTGTCCCAGACCACAGTGCGCACCTGCTTGAGCCCGCCCGCGATCTTGGTCACCGACCATCCCGACGCCGCCGTGAGCGAGTAACGCTGCGCGGCCACGCCCGAGCAGCTCTTGGGCAACGGCAGCGGCTTGATCTCGGCACTCACTGCCGCGCATCCATCGTCAGCACACGCCAAGGCCTTCTTGTTCATATGAAAAAGGGAAACCTACCGGCGCCCACGAGGGCTGCCGCAGCCGACACAATCTCCAACAGACGCATAGTGGCGGTGATATTTGTGACTCGTTGTGTATTACCTATACAGCAAGTACCGTCCTTATCCAGGTCGACAGAAACACAACTGCCAGGACAATTATCTCTATCCAAGCAACGATCAGACCCTCCCCTCGCCCCTCGAGTCGGACAAGCACCTACCCGTATATAAAGAAGAACACCCCACCGCCCATCAGACAGCACGCCAAGACGGGCCATCCACCCCCATCATCAATTTCGCAAAAACGACGGGACTATAACTCAAGGTAACTTACACCGCAATCAATCGCCCCCTTTCTGCGGCGGTCCTCTCCGTACCGCTTGTCCTCGGCGCCCCCGTCGGCGGTAGCCAACCATAGGTGTGGAGCGACCAATATCCCTTGGCCATAGCCTGTTCGGCTGTTATGCTCCGGCCGCGACACCAACTGGGACTGGCAGCGGCCGACCCTCAAAAGTAGCTCCCGAGCTGCCAGGGGGAGATGCGGGGATGGCGGCGGCCGGCAAGATGGCAGATTAATTTGGTGGTGATGCGGAGACGGTACCTGGGTAAGGTGGCGGTGATTGCGTAGGTAGGTACGGCAGGAGTGATTGATTGATTGCGGTGGGCCACGGGGAGGTTTTGACGAGTGGGGAAATGCCCAGGGTCCGGATGGGTGGGGCATGGAACGCGGAATGGGGGTTCCATTGCAGAAGCGGCCGGGACCTTCTGGAATGAATGGATAAGGTGCAGTGCAACCTATAGTCGCATGGTAGAAAGAGTGCTCGCTGGTGGTTCGAGAGGGCTGGAAGAGTTGATCGGATCGCCGGACAAGTGGAGAGGACGTGGCCAAGACGAAACAAGCCTCGGTCACGCCTGCCAATTTATTTTCCGAGTACCCAGGTGGCCTGACAGCTTGGTGCACCCGGTGCCGATAACCTAGACCGTCGGACAGGTTGTGCCATCATTTGTGCCGGCTTCCGAGACTTATTCTGGTTAGTGGCCAGCACGAAGCTTTTTCGTAGATGCTACCTACCTAACCAATGCCACAACTTATTCCCCACCGTTGGTTTATAAGAGCAAAGGGACCATAGCAGTGTCGCATGTTGTTCAATAGGAATTGTGTTCCCATTGATTCCAATGCTCGAGCCCGTTAATCCGTATTTCTATCGAACTCGTCTGTTTTGGGCAGGGACGGCCCTCAGACGAAGAATCTCCTCCATATGAACAGTATAGCAGCCGAGAGATTCCAGAGGGGGCACCTTCAAAGTCTCACTGCCAGACAGGTAGCAGGTACCCAACCATCTCCAAACCTGCATCTCCAAATATTCCATGACAACTTGAAAGTTCTTGGCATGGGAGCACCCGCATCCAAGGAGCTGGCGCAATTCCTCTTGGCGAGTTACTGCCGAGCTTGATTCCAAGTCACACTGATGTTTATTTGGACGATTGGCCAATGGTCTTGTCTGGCCACCAGCAGGGTTTGAAGATACGAGTATACGCTCAAATGTGTGCGAACAATACGTAATCTTGCGTGTACTCGCTCTTTCAAATTCCGATAAGACATGGATTGTTCCCCACCACGTCCCAACACCAATTTCACGGTCGCGTTTGGCCATTCGCAGCACTGCACTGCCCAGAGAGCCCCGTTCTGGCTAAGTCATCGGCCGCATTCTACTCCATCGTGCTTACGTATACCAAGCCTGAGTCTCCAGTCAGCGCCCAGGAAGAGTCTACCCGCTTGCATCCGAGGCGCGGTGCCACACACGTGCAGCAATCCCATAAATACCCCACAGAATGACCAAGCCGTTGCTGCCCAACCCTTTAAATTAACCTCCTCTGATAACGTAGTACTCCCGTTCTGAACTCAATCTCATTGCATCAACTACCTAAATCAAATCATTCATCAACACCAACAGCCAAGATGACCATCAACCTCGTCGCCCTCATCTACCCCAAGCCCGACAAGGTCGCTCGCGTGGGTCCACCGCTTCTCCTCTTTTAGAGTCTCCTCTTTTGACGTCACTGCTGACCAAAAATCACGATCTAGGTCGAGGAAATCGCACAGTCCATCGCCGAGCACGTCCAAGCCAACGAGCCGGGCGTGCTGCAGTACAAGTGGTTCCGCGTCGTAGACGCCGAGGTGCCTACGCTCATGGTGTGGGAGACGTATGTTTCCCCCGCATTTCCCCTGGTTTTTGGATTCAGGGGTCTTGGGCTGTTTTCATTTGGCGGCCGAGACAGAAGCTGATGGGACCAGATACGCCGACCAAGCAGCGGTTGATGCGCACAAGGCGAGCCCCAAGATGGCATGGCTGATGGAGGTGGAGAAGGAGGAGGGAAATATGGCCGCGCCGTTGAAGATTATGCCGTTGGAGGCCTTTGCTGGATGGGCTAGTCGCTAGATTGGCGTAGGAAACCCAAGGGGTTGAAATGCCGAAGTTGGAAAATATGACCACCTGCCCAAAGCTGAGATGGTGGTCCCGGGATCGATTCACCTCCCCACCTCACGAATCCGAACCCTTCTCTTCCGGAAAGCCTGGATCATCCGTTGGGCAGAGGCCTTCCTAGGCCTATTGTCCTGTAGATAATCCTTTAGCAACTTCGTGCCTACACTGTCATCTGCCCCAGTTGTTTCGTGATTCCCATCCGCAGCCTCACCACCCGCAAGCTTCTCCTCCCAACAACAACTAGTTGTCTGCGACGAATCTAGGCACATAAAATTTCCTTTTTCGTTCGTCGTCCTGAGCTAGAGTGAGCTGTGGCTGATTTGTCCTGAGCTTCCCCGACTTCCCTGAGCTAGGGTGATTCTATACGCCGCCGCTATACAGCCTCAAAGACCCCTTTTCAGTCCCCCCCCTTCCCTCGGCTAAAGTTTCCTATCCATAGAAAGCAGATAACGTGTAATCTGTAAAGATAGCTCCCAGGTAACAATTCTAATTACGACGTACACGCGTACTGGGTGTATGTGTGACTCGTCCGGAAAGCCGTATTATTAAAAGTAAGTAACCTATACCTTATTAAAAAATTAAAAAGAATTAAAAGGATCTAACTACACTAATTTCAAACTTATAACATTATTATACTATATTATAGAAGAATATAATACAGATACATTGACTTTGACACTTGAGTCTGATAGTAGACGAGTGGCATCCTTGCAAGTAGCTTTTACCATACGATTAAAATTATTACGATAGAGATCAGAAGTCGTTAAATGCGTTAAACTCTTCTTCGACCTCCGCTTCACCAGATCAGTCTCCTTCGTATGATTTCAAGTTAGATGAGCGAAGCTGTAAAGTGCCGTCGCTGATACTAAAAGGAGCAGTTATATCGATAATATAAAACAGAGCTTACATATCGCCGTATTGCCTCCCCCTGGTTCGTGACTCTGTCACACCAGAGCTCAAGTGATATTTGCTTTCAGGCCGTGTAATTGTAGCAATCATACTACCCGCACAACCTTTTGTCACTGTTCTTATGGCCTTAAAGAATTCGGTATATTCCAAGTCATGTCAGGTTAGTGGCGGAAGAGGGTTTTTATAGCTATTAATTCCAGAATTCACCTAATTCAACCGGGTCCCAGAGTCTAATACCCCTTATCGTAGATGTTTTCTATGTCCGGCTCTGTAGGTGACTTGGTTATCATCTTTTTAATATCTAGCCTAAAAAAGGCGCGTGGGAATTTATAGTCACAGTAATAAAGTCATCTGTAGCCGTCATGTTTGGGGGTAATATTTGGCACCGGAAGTATTAGCGAACCCTCGGGATAAGAGGGACTTGACGACTGGCATATCTTGACTGTTTCCTCTCTGATACCAACTCATGCCTAATCTACCTCCTCCGCGCCATCCACTGGAATCCGGCCTGCATTCCCGATTTACGGCTGTTTCAGACCTGAGAATGTATTTCGGACGCAACGGTAAAGCTATCCCCCCGCTGTTGTCGACTGTGCTGAAGATGGTCCCGTTTGACGAGACAAAGTTCAACGCGCATGCGGCTAACTTTGAGAGAGCGCTCAAAAGGGTGCAGGCGGCGTTGGAGAGTGGGAGCGGGGAGTTCCCCGTCGGGGACCAAGTTACGTTGGCGGATAAATTGTTTATGCTGGCTATTATCTTCAATAATCGGAATCTTAATCCCCTTAAAGACTGGTTGGTGGATGGTGCTGACGGGATCGCCAAACATGTGTGGTAGAGGGCAGGTCGGGCATAAATAGAAGGAACGCTGTTGCCCTCCCCGTCTACTTTTCGAGATTGGACGATGATAGCATAGACTGCACGACCGAACGGCAGAGCAGCAAACGCTACGAGTTTCAGCTGCAAGGCGCCATTGAAAGCCATCATCCGCGGCTTCCCGCCGGCTCGGCTTGGCCACAGTGTGCTGGCTTGCTCGGGGGTGTCGATGTTATGCACGTACTCGGGGTCCAGAAGGAGATCGTCGGGCGGAGCCTATCTGATGAAGAAAAACGTTGCCATCAACTGTTTCGGACATTGCCGGTGTAGATGAAAGTGCGTGCGGCTGAGGCCGGAAGCTGTGCCAAGCCCGAGACGGCCTGTTGCGCGGCCCTCGGCACCCGCTTGAGAGGGTGGAAATTGGAATGTGCGGTAGCTGGGTGGCTCTACTGCGATAAGACGATCTTTAGGCTCTTGGAAGCGAGTGGAAGGACGTCCCCGAGGTGAAGTCAATGCCGAGAGACGGATCGCGAGCTGAACTCCGTTGCACGGGGTGAGCGATGCTCCTTGACCTGCGAACACTCTGAACCCCCCCTGACCGGCGCGGGGCGAAATCCTTCTCCATTTCATCGAAAAAAGACGAAACGGACGAAAGTCAACCCTTTCAAATGACACGGGCATTTGCTGCACTATATGTAGCCCCCCCTTTGCCCCTCCCCTGATTGAAGAGAGGGTATTACACAATATTTAGAGACTTCTAAACATAATTTCCTGTAGCAAACAAACTATGCCCCATGTCTCTATCTTGGATCAGGGGAGGGGCAAAGGTGAGGGTCACCTCCAGTGCAGCAAATGCGCGTGTCATTGGGGAAGGTTGACTTTCGTCTGTTTCGTCTTGATCTTATCGCATGTATTGATGGGAATCATCTCAAGTATTCTAAAGGACAAAAAATCTCACACCCTTTATGCAGCCACAAACAATGTTTTGCTGAAGTCCGTTCCTGGCCCAATGATGAGCCCACAAAACGCCAAGCCCCAACTGCATTCCAATAGAGAGCCAGGATGCCCCATGCCCAGCCACTCCACTCCAACCAAGCGCGGGAAGAGCTGGCCAGGGTGCCCCACATAGAAACATCACGGCGGAACCAGATCGGCACACTATACGTTCTTGGTAAGCTTTTCCCGATCCCCCAAGGCTGACGGAGGCGTACCTGTGGCCTTCAGTTTGGGCAGTTTGCGCAATACGAGCCGCCTGGGCAGTAGTCATGGGTGCCAAAATCGGCTGCCCTGCAGCAAAAGGAGCAGCAGCACATGTTGCTGTCGAATGTCTCCGTGTCCTCAATCTGCAGGGTGAAGACTGTGGCTTTCTTTGTCGTTGGTCGGCGGTAGGCTTGGCGGCGCGCCCCGTTGGTGGTCATCAGAATGAGCGAACTGGTAGGCCGGGCGAGAGGAGGGTCGCTTCGGAAAGTACCTATGCTGAGACGGGAATGCTTTGGAGGATGAATGAAGAGAAATATATATAGCAGTATCTATCCATAGCCCATGAGTAGCACATATTATTCCAACCCTGAAAGACACGCGCGCAACAATTCGCAGCTGGCTGTTTCCCAGCAGCCAGTCAAGCAGGATTCTCAACCCCCCTTCCCCCCTTCCCGGCAAAGGACCCGGCAAGGAACATAGAAAAAAAAGGAAATATGGATACCATGTGCATGTTTATCGCACCACACACAAGTCGACGGGCCAGATCTCGTCACAGCTGGGACTGTAGGCGGCTCGCCTCAGCGACGTCATCCGAGTCGTCTCCACCTTTCATCCATCATGTAAGAAGAGCGCTAAAACGCGATGCTCAGGGATTTGCAACGCATCGGCGGAGCCGATGCGCCCAAATGCTTTTTCAATGTATCAGGCCATGACACTGTCACACGCCCTCTTTGCCCGGAGGTAGCAGGATGTGAGAGTATGGGGCTAACCCCGCCTCTCTGGGTATTTCAGCGGCCATTCCAGCCAGCCCTCCGCCCCAAGCCTTCTCCTTCCTCACGGCATTACGCGCGATACACACCATTCTTGCTGCCCGCCTCCGAATGGTGGTGGCCAGCACCCGAGTCATGAGAGCGAGCAGATGTGCAATTCTGCATCGTGGGTGGCCTGACAAGATCGATCAGCCAATGTGCACGCATGGGAGGGGGCCACCACACCTAATAAAGGAGCCTTGGCTGCTTGGCTACCTGAACAGTGGGTGGCGCCTAGTCTAGAACAGTGAAAAAGTGCCGCATGCATGAACGCCGACAGACGCCATGTCTACAATCGGCGCGCCCGCGGCGAGTTTATTAATCGAGATCCCCAGAGCCACGTGTCACCGGGGAGATCAAACTTGGTACGCACTCGAGGAGAGGTTGGTCCGCAAAACCCCGCTCTCCGGGGCGCCCTCCCTTTCTGAACGTCGAATGTGGCTTCGACGGATTGCCCAATCTATACTAGTTCAGTCAGACTATTTTGAATGTGCAAGGCCAAGACCCTCAAGGTTATATTAAGCGGACCGGTCCGATGGACCGGATCCGACTCGATGTGATTCAATTACGTTTTCATGGTTCGGAGGTAACACTAGGAAAACCCCAACAAGAATACTCGAGTGAATATCCTCCTGGTATTATACCAAGGGAGTGAAATTGATAATGTAGCCGCATGGCCTGAGCAGTTCGCGCTATGCCCCATCATGGCAATAGGAATTGTCAGAAACATGGGACGTTGGATTCGGTAGAATGATGGGGTTGCATTATGCCAAGAAGCGTGTGCCTCGCCCAGACTAACTAGTCCATTTGGTCCTGTCTTCTGCGTCACAGTTCTTCCCCCGTCCCTACCAGCCCCTTCTCTTTGGAAAGGGGTTCCCTTTATCGCAGAGATCGATCATTGAAGCAGATGCTCAAGAAGCGTGAGGCTCAAGTGGAATCAACCTTGTGGGACTAACCCTCATGTCCACCATCTTCATTAACAAGAGTACCGGTAGTGATGATCAGCGGGGCATGAAAGACGGGGTTTCCTGGGCGCTTTTACCATGACATCGTTCATGTAGATTTGCGCGTCTTGATGACATTCCTATGCAATGTTAAGACGATCAACAACGTCGGGGTGGAGGGTTATAACAGGGTTTATCTGTGGGATTTACTTGCTGGCATGAGGCTAATAAGAGAGGGGACGAGTCGTAACAGTGGTTCGAGACGTTTAACGCCGGTTAGCACAGAGAAGAAGGGCTTGGACGGTACTAGTAGATTAGATCACGATACAACAACTTTACTCAACGGTATTGCTTAGCTTACAAAGTATCGAAGATTGATTTCGACACAGCCGAGGTGGCTGCCGACTTTCTAGTTGAAAGCTCCCATATCCAATAAGCGGTTATTTTTACGGGCGGCTAGGAAATTATTTACGGTTCTTTGCACCTGGTGCAAAAAGGCCAAGATACCTAAATACAGCAGAGGGGCAAACAAAAGAGTTCCGGGCCTAGACGCCTAGGTGGACCTTGAAGGAGGACAATCCTGAGCTCGCGTATTCTTCCAACGTCTTAATGATCATCGGTTCACTTACAGCTCCGACGACGAAGGCGGCGACGACACCCTCCGCACCAGCAGACCAGCGCGCATCTCTGTCGAAGGATTCAGGCGACCATGCCTCTAATTATGGCTACAGCCGAGGTCCACGATGAGCTGGGCTCAGCTAGCTCTGAGCAACTACGGGGGTAGCCAACTTGTTTCGCCCAACGACCCTTTCTACTCAACCTCCAACCACATGGCCTCCAGTCTCGCAATCTCCATGGCGTCATCCGCCCCATTCGCCTGCGCAAACCCCGTCTGCATGTTGTGCATGGCCTGCGCGGCCATGGCCCCGGACTGCGTAGGATGCCACCCCAGCGCGTTATTGCCGTACGCGTACGCGCTCGTGGTGCCCGCCGCCAGCGAGAAGCTCTGTCCCGCGCTGTACATGGCGCTCAGCGACCCCTGATGCACGGCCTGAAGCGTCTGCATCGTTCGGATGCGACGCATGGCGTCGGCGCGGAGGAGCGTGTTTGCGTGCGTCAGGGCGCGGGCGTGTGCGAACTCGACGAGCCGCGAGGGGTCGTTGGCCGCGCAGGCGTCGGCGTAGAGCGCGCGCATGCGGGGCGAGTACATGCTGCACATGGTAGGGCCTGTGACGAGGGCGGCTTGAATGGGCATGTGCGGCGCGAGAGCCGTGTCGGCGCAGACTTCCTCGTAGCAGGCCGGGCAGATGCCGCAGTCTTGGTAGCCGTACCAGATGAGGTTGGGCGTGAGGTTGGAGCGTGGACAGGGTGGAGCGGCCGTCTTGCGCACCGAGGACGCGAAGCGGGGCCAGAGCCCGGTGTCGACCGCTTCGGAAAGCCGCAGTATGTGGGAGCGAAAGTTGGGCGACGAGGGGGGGGGGGGGGGGGGGGGGGGGGGGGGGGGGGGGGGGGGGGGGGGGAAGGTGCGATGGTATCGGAGGTGGCAGCGGCTGTGAAAAAGCGGTCAAGGCCGTACGGCTGGATTATGCCCACATAGCACGCCGCGCAGACGTAAAAATTGGGGAGGGGACGACGGCCTGCCAGGGTAAACCACGACCCACCGGCAATGCCCTGCTCTGTGCATGGAGAGGACGCCACGATGGTGGCGGCGCCGCGGAGGAAGACGTGAAAGTCCTGCCGTTGGAGGGCCACACTCAGGAGGACAGCTACAGCGACATTCTGCGCTTGGCATGCCCACCCCTGCTCCTGGTTGCTGCCGTCGACCGAGGACGCCCCCCCGAGCAGCGAGCCGATGAGCCGTGATGCGGTCGCTGAGGGTCTGGGAGGTGGCACTGGCGGAGGTGCTGTGGGCGTACCCGACTCGAATTCGCGTTCAAACGGTGTCATGCCCACCTGATCGAGGAAGCATGCCTCGCAGAAGATCATGGCCGGCTGGCCCCGTGGGCTACGCCAGGGCCGGCTTTGCAGCGGCACTGTTGTCCCGTCGCACGTCGCCAACGACATCCTCCTTTTCACAGCAGCAGCAAACTCGGCCCAGCTGTCGTCCTCGCTGATCCCCTTCTGCGATGCGCATTCGGCCCACGCTCGCACCAGATACGGAAAGCGTAATTGGCAGCCACCGTCACCCTGAATCTCGACGGGGCAGACATGGAAGGACCTTGCCAACGCCGGGAGAGTCTGTATGTGGTCCTCATAGCATGCTTCGCACACCCTGAATCCCACCGGAAGCTTGCCACCCGGTGCTTCAAACCATTTCGTTCCCTCAGCACAGGAAGGAATACCCACCCTCCGCTTAGCAAACTCCCGAAAGGGGTGTAGATCCCCCACCACCGTCGGCCAAAGTGAGTCCACCACGCGGGGGACGTTGAAATAACATGTGCCCTCCGGCAGGGTGACTTCTGAGAAGGCTGATGCGTGGCATGTGCCAGCGATGTGTTTGGTGTAGCAGTAGGTGCAAACCAGAAATCCGGGGATATCGGGGAGGCGATACCAGCTGGTTGGGTAGTCGACAACACGCGAGAGGCCGGGGCAGTCGTACATGACCTCGTTAGGGCTGCCAGCTTCGCGCATTGCTAATGACGGCATGGGTGGGCTCTTGAAGGTATAAGTGCGGGGTGGGGGCGGTGTCGTCACGGTCATGGCGCCAAGCTGGGCTGAGAGGTCCTGGACGCCCGTGTTTTCGGGATGGGAAGGCTTCGTCGCCACAGCCTCGGCTGACCAAGAGGTCGGCACTAGTGTCTGCGGGGGCGGGTAAGTCGGGCCGTGATGATACTGGTGGGCTGGAGGCGGATATCGGTAGACCTGATCGCTAGGGTGTGCTGGGACTGGCCTGGGGGCCGGTCCTGGAGAAGGGAGCTGTGTTTGCGGTGGCAGATACGCCTGCTGGTAGTGAACTGCGGGCTGCTGTGGTGGTTGCTGGTGTACTTGTGGGTAAGACCCTAAAGGGGGAGGAGGAGGAGGAGGAGGAGGAGGAGGAGCATAGCTCTGGGGCTCCGGAGGAATTGACATGTTGGAATGCATTGGGGGAGGCAGGTACGGGTTCGACTGCCCGCCCTGCGCACTTTGTCTTGGCGGGCTTATCTGACTTCCTTGACTCTGGTGGTGAGGCTGCACATATACTTGGCCACCTGGGGGGACAACATGGTGATATGTCGGGTAACCACCTCCATAGCCGTACCCTAGGTTTTCGGGACCTGCATTTTGCAGAGCGGGCTGCTTATTTTGCTGCGTTTCGGCTTGCAGCTGATGATAGAAGCCGACGCCCTGAGCGATGGCCTTCTCTTTGAGCTTCTTGAACGCCGACATGTTTGGAGCACCTGGGAAAGGTTTGGGGATGGGAGACAATTCCGCTGCACTGGTGGCAGGGAGTTCGGACTTTTTGTATCCGAATTGCGGCCGAGCATTCGAAACACGATGCACCAACCCCCCGTGCATGATGCTACCCGTCCATTCGAAGTGGGGTCCAAGGAGTCAGAGGAGAAAAACCTATCTGTAATGTCACGTGATTTTGGCACTTTGGCAAGTAGGGCTTTCAATGGCACTGCTTTCGGCAAAACAATAAAGGCCTGACCCGATGGCGTATATATTCTCACCACCGCTGAAGGTTCGCAAACACGTCCACAGCCACACTTTTCAACTTTTCAACAACCCCACCAAGCCTAACACCAAGCCTCACAGCACCAAATCCCCAAAATCGCGTTTAAGATGCCAGAGAAATGCAAGTTGTGCAATGGCAGTGGATTTCAGGGTCCTTACAAATGTGGATTAATTAGCAGCGGCCAAGTTGCCAGTGGCCCGCACCAGTGGCTGGGTTGTCTCAGCAAGCTCATACCCTTCGTTGCGATGTATTACAACCACACTAACCCCCAACCCACCAACCATAACTCTCCCAATACCGATATTTACCCCCAGCCATTACATGTCGTCACATATTATTAGCAACTCCAATAACGACTAGTTATAACTCACACGTATCATGCCGTCGTAGCAGGCGCCATGCCAATATTCGCTGTCGCCTGCGCCTTCTCACCCGTTCCATTCCCAGCCGCCACAATGTTTCCGCCATTATTCTCCGGCGCTCTTCGTTCCGACCGCTCCTTAAGCCAGTCTGTTCCCAAACTTATTAGCCACGGCCAAAGAGAGACATCAGTCTACCAGCCACTCACCGTTGACGCGATAGCTCATCTCCACAGGAATGGGTATCCACGTGAACAGGGCCGCGACCTGGCCGAAACCCCAGACGTGGTCCTCAAAGTAGTCCCCAGCCACGGCGCGCAGCTGCCCGCGCTGCCGCCAGAGCGTCACCAGGCCGACCACCATCGCCGCGAGGGACACGACAACAAAGAAGCCCCAAAACACCTCAAGACAGCGCAGAACAATACGTATCGTGCGGCTGCGCTCTTTCCACTCTGGTATTTTGGCCAACTGGCTCGCGCAATAGCTCTGGACAAGGAACGCCGACATGCAGATGGCCGCCGCGACCCACACGATGGCCGAGTGGAACGGGATGGGCGTGATGGTCTTGTAGGATGGCTTGTCGACGCAGCCCAGCCCTGCCAGCAGCCAGAGGTCTTCGTCTACCCGGTTCAGCCGGCTCTTGAACAAGGCGGCCATGGCAACCGCGAAGCCCAGGAGGAACTGGAAGAAGCGCTGCCACCAGCGGTTGATGGGATGCAGCAGGCAGAAGAAGGTGATGATGAGCGAGTTGAGCTGCATGAACATGAGCACCTGGATCTGGGCGATCTCGAAGATTGTGGGCCTCTGCCGCATGCGCACCAACGCCGCAATGGCTGACGCAAAGACGATGAAGCCGTTGGCTTCCCAGAACACGATCTGGACATCGGGATTAGAGAGCACCTTGTGCAGACCCGACTGCGTGGCGCTGGTCTTTGCCCAGAACGGCTGGCTGGAGAGGAGCAAGAAGACGCGGAAAACCGGGCCGAGGAGGACGGTGAGCGCAGTTTGGAACGTATAGCTGCGGCGATATGAATCAGCGGCACGCGCATGCAACCAAAGGGTGAAGCGGTGGCCGGCCCGCACACACCTGAACATCATCCCGATGCCCGAGAGATCCGGATTGCCGACGCCATAAGTCATAAGACAGAGATTCTGGCATCTCTCGACCTCGGCGGTTACGTTGAGGTCGTGTTTGTGGACGTAGGTGAAAAAGGCCTGCATGTCCACAAAGGAACAATTGCTGGCGACATTTGCGACATCAGCCCGCGTCGACCGCTGCCCCACGGAGGGCCGGGAGAGGAACACGAGGAGAAATACCGACAATCGAAACAACATTTTGGGATGCCTGAGCTTACTGCACGCCGATTCTAGTTGCTCGGGAGCGATGTCACGTCATCTGTAAACTTAAAGTCGGGGTTGGAAGGAAGACTCGACACGCTGGTGGAAATTTCCCTTGGCACTCGACCTTTCAAGGGGGCGCTGCATCGGATCTCCGCCACCACATGCACGCAGCATGCGTGGCTGGGCTCCTTCACAGCCCCCGCCCAGAATTTCCCGACGTGGCCAAACACAGTTGCCCCACGGTGCGAAAGACAGGCACCACCCATAGCCGACGGCCTGCAGCTAAGGAGCGTTTTGCCCTGCCGGAATGGAATCCCATTTTTGTTGTCCGGTATATGGTAAAGCAAGGTAGATAAGGCACCTAAGCTAAAGAACCTTACTTACGGTGTGTGCCCATATACCTGGCATACAAGCTGTAATCCCCACATTCGGAACTACAGGAACTGGCTCTTCAACCTCCTCCATCCATCCATCCATCCTTCCTTCCTTCCTCCCTCAACAGACAGAAAAACTCACATGAGCACAGCAAACCCGCAGGCCCCTGAAACAAGCAGCACCCACAACCCAAGCTCCCCCAAAGTCAAGACCCTCCCATCGGCCGCAGCACTGGTGCCCGCAGTGCTGGTCGCCATATGCACCCCCAACGCCCTCGGTCGACTTCCATTGCTACCCAGACAATCCAAAAAGTAACCGGCTATCCCATCCCGCGAAGAATTGTGCAGGTGTATCTTGGGGACCTCGCACCACGCGTAGCAGCCCGCTTCCAGTTCCAAGTGGACGGGGTTAGGAGCGCAGCAAGCCGTCATGTCATTCTCGGTTGTGTTCGTCACTGGTGTGTAAACCGTGGTGATGTTTGACGGTATGTCCGAGAGCTTGGCGAACTCGGGGAGCTCGATGCCGCGTGGCGTCGGGCAAGATGAGGTCGTGTTTGACATATTTTGCGCTATATAATCCAAAGCTTGTAAGGAGGTAATTTTCCCGCTGGTTGGAGAATCTTGGTTTTGCGGTGGAGGTGGTAACGACATGGAGCGAAAAGGGGCGGGTAAATCAGTGGGGGAGCTCCCTCCCTAAAAAAGTCGACAGGACCGTCTTGTGTAACATCTGAATATCTGCCTTGGAGCGTTCAACTTCAAACTCACCTGCCGTTGTCCGGAAATAGCAGAGGTGCTTTAGCCGAGCCAACCCCATCAAGTCTCAAAATCCTGCGAACTCCTTTCCGGTCGGGGTGACCAAAGGGAGGGTAAGCGTAGGAATATAAATCAAGGATTACCGCCTCGGTAATCTGTTGCGGAAATAAGGGCCTGCAGTTCAATATGGGGGTGCCTATCGAAGCATCGACTGACGAAAGCCGCGTAACGAAGTCCCGCAGCTGAACTTGCAGTAACGACGTAAAATGTAGGTTGATATTTGGAGTGAAAACCATCTGCCAAGTATCTTAGATTGATTCGGTCCCTCCAGCATCTCCATCCCACGAAGTTGAGGGCGTCATAGGACAATACACTTGCGCGCGGCAAATTCAGTTGACCGAACACACCCTACTCCCCACTGGAGACATTACCCTAGTACCGCGGCGGGGCTTTACATAGGATTCCATTTTGACCTAAGTTTCTGCAGCAGACACCACTCCATGCTCCCAGCTATCGTGGCCACCTTGAGACGACCAAGATTCTCGTCGAAAGTTCCGCAACAGAAGTCCTGACGGTTGCCGACGCCAATAAGTACACGAAAAAGCTGCGAAATATCTGGCTGAAGCTTTTCCTCTGCTAGGAGACACTCCCAACGAGAGCACCACAGGCGAGACCCAGGACCAAAGCAAGCGGCACCCAATTGCTGGAACATGGCGCTGGGACGGATGTATTCGAGGCCGAAGACCGACTTACTAAGGCACGTTCCTTTGCTCAGATCCAAAGTATAGGCTTATTGCTTCCATTTCCTGCCTTCTAACAGCATCAGCTGGAGGATCTAGCGATGCACGGCTATGGCATCAACGAGGCGCCGCTCAGCTAGTAGAGTCATAATGAAATTTCTCCTACTAGACTAAGAATAGCACTTAGGAGTGGCTGCAGACAGCCCTATAGTAGATATGCTACTCCCTATTTCCCGTAATTACCTTTAAGGAATATGTAGAAAATCAAATAAAATCCTCCTAAGAGAGACCCCTAACTTAGAGAATACTAACACCTAAATATTACTCAGGCAGAAAGCCTCCCCCGCTATCTTTAGTAGTCGTTATAGGAACTATCTAGTTACCTGGCGTGATGTAAAAGCTCGATAATAGCAAAATGCCGTATCCGAACCGCCTCGCGTTAGGACACTCCCCTGGGAAGAAGGTGCGGAACCGAGATTTGAGCTAACCGAGGTGAGGTTTGGGTGGGATTAGTTCTAGGGAGATGAGGCGGAAGTATTTTGGGACTAGGAGGGCTAGGCGGGAGAGTGTAAGTTGATTTTTGGTCTTCTCATCCGAGAGGGAGCTTGAAGAATGGGAGTAGAGGATGTTAGTCATGTCGCTGGGGAGCGTGTGATCTCTGATAAAAAATACCATGTAACTCAATATCCATTTTTGCAGAAGCCAGAGAGATTCTTATTGGGACGCAAACAAAATCAGAGACTTGGAACGGGTTGTCAAGCGCCGACTCGGAGGCCGAATCACATCTAACCTAGTCCCCTTGGCTAAAATGAGAATCGCAGCTTAACACTCTAAATCTCCCATGGAACATCAGCCGGAACATTCATTGCCCGCGCGGCTATATTACTCCCTGTGAATTGCTGTGAACATTTACGCCTGCTTCGTATGTAAAGACTCACAGAAACAGCGCAGACAGTAGGCCGTGCTGACAATAAACACGCCAAAACATATCTCCCTGAGAGGATGTTTTAAATAAGATTGGTTAGTAGACTGATTTTTCTTGTTCTTTTCTTTTCTTTTCATCCTCGGCATGTACTCGCCTCCTCGATCCTCCCATCAATAAAGCTTCTCCCCAAGTATTCCACTTCCACCCAGTTCCGACGAATATGTCTTCCGACTACGATTACCCAACTATCCTATGGCTCCTAGTGTCCGATCCTTCCATCCGTTGGCAGGCCATGCGCGACCTGCTTGACAAGCCCGAAGCCGAGTGGTCGATCGAGCGATCGAAGGTCGAAACCGAAGGTTGGGGCTCAGAACTGCTCTCTCACCAAGATGCCAATGGGGCTTGGGCGGGGGGAGCGTTCTGGCCACGCGACTTCCCCGATGGCGAGTGGAAAGCGATTGGTCAGCCCTGGACGGCGACAGGCTTCGTGCTGACTGAGCTTCATGAACTCGGGCTCGACCCAGCATCAGAAAGCGCGAAGCGGACTGTCCAGCTTGTCGGCATTAACTGCCGCTGGGAGGAGGGTAACAAGCTCTTCTGGCAGGGGGAAACCGAGGAGTGCATCAATGCGCGTACCGTGGCAGACGGGGCGTATTTTGGTGTCGACGTCTCCGGTATCGTTCGCCTCCTGCTGAGCCAACGTATGGGAGACGGTGGGTGGAACTGTGAGCGCGAAAAGGGTTCCGTCCGCTCGTCCTTTGCCAGCACAATCAGTGTGCTTGAAGGGCTGCTGGAGTATGAGAAAGCCACTGGCGGCGGCACGCCCGAGTCTGTCGCCGCTCGTAAATCCGGCGAGGAGTACCTCCTCGAACGACACCTCTTCCGCCGCCTCAGCACAGGGGAGCCGGCTGACGAAAAGTTCCTTTTGCTTCTGTACCCGAATCGTTGGCGCTATGATGTGCTGCGCGCGCTCGAGTACTTCCGCGCCATGGCACTCCTGACGGGGGACCAGCCGGACACACGCCTCGAAGAAGCAGTCGAGCACGTCCGCGCCAAGAAGCGCGACGATGGAAAGTGGGACGCTGACTGGACCTTGCCAGGGCGAGCATGGCTCAAGTTTGATAATGAGCCATCCCCGTGGGTGACGCTGCGGGCGCTCCGGGTTCTCAAGTGGTGGGATGAAAGAAAGATTTAACATCTTCAGCCTTACCATTGGCCACCTATGGCGCCTAAACCAACTCGATAAGCTATCTTACAGCCAGACATTCAACATTGCTTCTCAGCTATGGTAGCTGTATGTGTAACTTAAGCATGCGCACGTGGACAAGATTTAAAGCGGTCCTGGTGGATAGCTCAGGGCGAAGAAATCATTTTTATTATAGAGACATCTACCATCCTACACATATTCCCTTCCTTCGAGAATTACGATCTTGTCCTACATGTCCTTGCTACTCTCTAGCCCTTCACCTTACCCCTGGTTAGACGGATGGCACTTACATATCTTAGCTTATTCTACCTAACTTAATCTTAATAAAGACAGATTCAGCGACGATATTTTTTGTATTACTTAAGGTGTCTGCTATAACCACAACTATTTTCTCCATTCTCAGCCATGCTATAACTCCAGCTTTTGTCTCCTCGAGAACGTTTTTTCAAATTGTACGCCTATTTGTCGTTGCTATCACCGCTTACTAAACAATGTTATTCTCTTATCCCAATGCAATTAATTAACCCCCCCCCCCCACGTAGCGTTAAATATTATTCCCAAAAACACAATTAATGCTATGGCATAATTACACCTCCAGACCATCCAGATCCTTCAGATCGATGCAGTTATCGTTAGGGACAATGCCGCTCCCACATGCAGCGACACCGCACCACTTGATGTACGTAAGTGCGCCAGTATTGGAGTCGCACGAGTAGAGCGCATCGTAGATGCAGCTGCCATCGTCACTGTTCGCAGCGGCTTGGAGCTCATCGAAGGTATATCCTATCAAGGCATGTCAGTCACTAAGCCCCATCCAAAATGAGGCAGCTGCAGGGTCCATATTTACCGTAGTCCCTGCTGGCGAGAACCCAGCCGCACTGGTCGTAGGGAAAATGGCAGGGTTGCGTGAAGGCATTTGTGCCGATGATGGTGGCGGCTGCCACAGCCATAATGCCGAGAAGGCAAACCATCTTGAGTACAAGGTATTTTGTTAATATTCGATGCTTGATGTTTTTCTTCGAAGTGCAGTAATATGCAGAGCAATGCTGGTAGGAATCGGAAGAGACGTGTCTTCTATTTATGCATAAATATAATGCGCCGGTTTGGCCTCCTCTGTCTTCACTATTTTTAACTCTCCCTTGCATGCGTGACTGTAACGTGTGTCTTGGGGGGCCTTTTCAAGGAGATATACGGAAGCACCGCGATGGCCGCCGCAGTCGTTCGCCCCTATCCGCAGATCCCTACTCAACATATACTGCCTGGGCACCGTTAATAGCCCTCACTTTTTAGCGAGCTTCAGTCGAACTAAGGCCATCACCTGTTCCGTCGCGATAGCAAATTGTCCGACGTGTTTTCATTGGCGAAAAATAAAGTACATCAGGAGCCGCTTAAATTAAATAAATACGGCCTAGGCTGGCTGCTGAGTCTTCTTCTCATGCCGGTCTGGTAAGCGAAGCTGTGGCGTGGCTCGCTCCCAGGATCTCAACGAAAGAATTTCCTAGCTCCGGCGCGGGAGCACCATATCATGTTCGCAAACCGGGCTATCATGATCACATGTCGTCAAAGACGGAAAGGTGCAATACAGCCGGGACGGCCGGACCGCGCGTCCAAAGGAGTTGTTAATTCATATCACATCATAATGTTACGCGATTGAAAGACGGAATGACAGATTTCCAGCAAGAAGGGCAGATAGGTAACTAAAAATTCTCAGGCGATATCATTGAGATTCTCTCGGACTGAAGCGGAGGGTGCGATAGGCGGGTCTGAGTCACTGGATCTTCTTGGTAGCTCGTGCATAATCCTTCTTGGGAGGAAACCGGGGGAAATTTCGCTATTTCTGGCTGGAGCTGAGGGGCCAGCGGTTGTCATGCCTATGCCTTTTTTGGCTTGGATGGCTGGTCATCAGTATGGGCCTAAGGCCAAGCGTGCTTGTAGCCAGTCCTCAGGGTGATGGTAACACCCCAGCTCACCCCAGCTCAGGACTACGAACGAAAAAGGAAATTTCGTGTGCCCAGATTCGTCTCAGATTATCAAGCTGTAGTCTCATCCGATTCTTTCATGCATGGCGGTGAAAGGATTCGCGCCAATGGTGCCTAACAGGGCGGAGCCAACTAGATGCCTCCAGCACTTGACCAATCGCGCGCCTTTCTTCCCATGTATTGGAACTTCAGGTCTCCATCTGGGTCGCCCAAAGTCGTTATCTACTTTTTGACGTCCTGGGAATAACTCACTCGCGAACTGCCCGACCGATTCGCATCAACATGCCGTCAAATTCGGACAGCAAAAGGCCTTAAAACATGGTCTTGCGGCACTGCAGCGGCTGCGGGAGTACGTCAATCGGCAAATGAATCTGACGAACAAAGGCGTGAAGCATGACCTCGCAAGTGACGCCTGGCGACTCCATAGCGTCGATATTGGGGGAGTGACTATGTGAGAGGTGATCTCAGACAGCAGCTCAACATTCTCTATCGCCATAGTCAGCCCCGCGATTGTGGGGTCCTCGGGACCCTTCAGCCTTTTGCATGCGCTGCTGGGAGCAGGGTTTCTGGTGCCACGACCAGACACATGAGATGGCCGACTGCCCACGCCCAGCGCGGACTGTTGCCAGCAGATGAAAAAGAGCAAGAAGGACACACCCAGTTCAAGTCTACCGATTGTGTCCTCACGATTCGGCTTCGGGCAGCCCCACATAACTTCGATTTCCTTCTCACTATCAATACCCCACGGGAATGGCAGGCCAGCCAATGACCGACCAAATACTGTGCCGTTTAGCGACCTTCTTTTCCCGATTCTGCCGTTGGACTTTGTTTTTTAGCCTCCAAAACCTCTACTGCGCAATAGCGAAGTGCGCTCGATGCACCAAACACAAGATCTCTTGCGAAGGCTGTTCACCATGCCAAAATTGTGCTCAGAAGAAAATTCCTTGTGTACCGCCCCCAACCAAATTCCGGCACTATCCAGGGTCCGTGACTGGCGATTCGCATTCTAGCTCTCAGGCTACTATTGTTAGTCCACAGAAGCCTCTGAATCAGCTACTGTACTGGGACGTGCGTTACCAATACCTTGGCTTTCAAGAGCTTGCCGACCAGACATAGTATCCACGATATCACAGCCTTTTCGCTCCCCGGTATACACATCATTTGAGCCGGTGCTGAAACCGATCTAGAACGGTCTGTTGTTCCCGGGAGCAGCGATCCGACTTCTTCGGCACGTTCCCCATCAATGGCTATCACAGGCCGATGCAGCGACGCGCCCCAAACTCACGGTGTCATGCATCCCGGCGTCTTCGTAGTGGGTGAAAGATCGCTAGTGACTCCCCGTCAAGCGGCCTCTGGATGCCTACCACCGCCAACCACACGCACTGGCGACCTCAGGCCCCCTTCAAATGCCTCAGTTGAGCCAAGAAGCTGGTGTATACGCAGCCTTGGCGTGAATCTCAACAGGCCAGCGATCAACTGTGAGGGTGGGCAGTATCCTTTAGCAGCATCCGTCTCACTAGGCTCACTTAGTCATGGGCACATCGAGAACGGCAATCTTACTACCTCTCACGAATATCAACCCGTTTCAAGCGGCCAATTTCCACCTTTATCTCCGGACCTCACCCACCAAGTACTTGGAATTCGTGCAGGTTAAATGGTTCAAGGAGTCAGTACTCTATATCCCAACTCTTGTCGAGCTGGGTATTATACTTCAGGTCCCTTCCACGTGGCTTCAGCAGACGGGGGAATCGTTAGAGTCAAAAGTCTCTGTATAGGTGGGTACTTTTTGCACCTGGATTCAGGAGGAATTCAACACCTTTGGTGCGGTGAACTTCTGCCGGCAGCATTGTTCCAATACAACAACATCTTGGTGGGCTTCCCAGACTGGAGAAGGTTTAGTCTGGCCAATTGTTATTGGGGGTATAACTATCAAGTGGATGGCGCCAGTTTGTTCCGCCCATTATGTGAACTGGGCTAAGCGGGCTTCTGGTGGACAAATGCGACGTCCAGCCGAGCATCATCCCCCTCCGCAAGAATGAAGGCATCGGTTGTAATATACAAACGTTTGCCAGTATGTTGTCTATTATCCCGTTGGTAATCTATTGTTATCCATGCTCCATCGATAACAGACTCCACTCGGTCCATCAAAGTTCACAATAACAGCGACGTGGTGTTTTGGGTTGTCGTCGATATAGAACTCAAGCTTTGCTTTCACCTCACCGATCTAAAACTCAGCATCCTGCTTCAGGGACTAGAACTGGGGCTTCTCATCAAGCCTTTACCAACCCCTTCTCTTACCACATCAAGAATCTGGCTCTCTCCCCAATCTTGGATATCTGTCCCGCTCATTGCGTGGCTAAATGCGTTAACGAGATACCCAATTGGTGGTTGCGTGGTTTGCGTCCGACTCTGTCCCCGCGGAGCGTCGCTTATTGTAGGTTGTTCGCGATGGATTGAGGGGAAAGAGCGCTGGAAGGGCCTGGGGCGGGTCGCAATACTTTATCTCCAGTGATGAGGGGCAGCCTTATGGGAGGGGCACGGTTGCCGGAAGTACCCGACGTCACAGGCGGCTGGGTTTTCACCCCGCCGTTCAGAACCCTAGCAAATCGACGCCACTACACGGAGCTAATGCAGCAGGGGACTTTAGCACATCTGAGGAAGTATGGACTTGAGCAAGGATTACAAACTCGGGAAGAAGAATCTTGCTACATGTCCTAGCAGAAAGGGAGGCCGCGACCCATAGGTTTCCTTCACCAACGTGGTGGATGAGGGGGAGCTATACAGCAATGACGGAGATGGGGGATTCTCACGCCCAAGCCGTCCAGGAGTACAGTGCGTTGATTACTAAGGGTATTCTTATTAACAGTGTAAATTTTCACTGCGGTTTAGTTACTAAGCTTTAGGTCTTTTTAAAGAGCGTTAAGTGCCAGGTTTATCCTAGCTTTGTAAGAAATAGTTTCCATTGTTGGTTGTGGAAAATGTTGGTGTTTTGTGCAGAAGAGGCGCGTCGCGTCGGAAAGTGGCCGATTCGCTTATCACGTATGTTACTCAATGCAGTAAAACAGTCAGAGGGCCAGATAGTCAAAATTGCACGTGTGAGCCTGTGGTCGCGGGGTAGTCCGGCCGGCTTGCGGCAAGAAAAAATAAGGAAGAATAATAAATGAGCAGCAGAATCCAGTAGGAAAGACTGGGAGGGCCTCAGCATTCCAGTCAGTGTAGTGACTATTTGGCGATAGCCTTCTTTTGCCGTAACACTTTCCCTCTATATCCCTGTAAGAGCCGCTCTGAATTCGAGTGACGCCAATCTCAGATAGTGGGATGAGACATGGAATACCATCGGTTTCGACGCTGATGGAGTGATCGGGCGCGGCCTTCTCGTGCCACGTAGCAAACCCCGAATTTCCGCATTGCCTTTTAGGTCTATCGTGTGGTCACACACGGCGGCTACTGGTGAAAAGCATAACGTAAAAGTCGCCATTGCTGGAGGGGGCGGGGGCCTTAATGAGAGCAACGCACGGATCAACACACACTCGACCGGCTTAATTTGGATAAACCATAGCCCCGAGCCGCTGAGGTTGAGGTGGCTGAGGTTTGATCGCAGCGGCCGGGTCGAAGCAGTGGTAGCCTTTCGCACCATTAGCCAGCCTCGGAGCGCAAGCAAATCGGTATCATTGTGACACCTGTTTCATAAACAGATTTTGTTCTTATCTTGCTGCCACTTATCCATGCTCTCCCTTTCAGTCGCGAATCGATACAGCCATTCCAAGACTTTTCAGACGCCCGATATATGTGCACCAAAGCAAGGCACACGATGGCATGGCATTCAGGCTTGATGTATTGTCGGCCGAGCGGTCGGTTCTGCCCTCTCTGCACACTGCACGCTGCCGGTCAACACTTATGCTCCCTGAGCCTTGTGTATGCAATATAGCTGACGCTGTGGAACCCCAGAATAAATTGTCACTGCAACCCACCAGTGGCTGGGCAAGGTCGCTGCACCGAATATGCAACGGCGCAGGACCACATCGACCTAAAGAAGAAGATGACGTACGCTTCTCGACACACGTATAATCGTCGAGCATCTCCCTAGCACTGTCTACGCGATGGTCACCCCGGCATCATCGGTACAACCAAGTTTTTGCCTGCGCAATGGCAACTGCGGACTTCCTGGAAAATCGGCGCACCGCCCATCGGGTATTCCTCGTGCGGGAGAGGAGAGATAGATTCAACCCATTCAGGTGATGCCGCAATTCTCTTTTTCTTACAAGCTTCTTAAATGGCGTTGCAAAGCTAAAATGAAATCATTTAGGCATATTCCCTGGGACTACGACAGCATCGACAAAGACCGTTTGGAGGATGGAAATGAACCTCAAGGTGAAACATCCTAACTAAAAAAAACTTGGATAAATGTTTGACTGATGATTCTATGGTTGTAGAGTCCAAGAGTCCCGAGAAATCGAAATACGGGTTACGTTGGCCCGAACCCAGGGTCCCCTTCACAGTGCCAAACCAAATTAAGCGAACGATATTCACATCCTGGATCAACCTTCTTCTTCTCTGTGTGCCGATCGGGTTGGGCCTGCACAGTCGGTACGGGGGGGAGTCCGCAGAGGTTTTTGCAGTCAATTATGCGGCTGAAATACCTTTGTGGTTCATGTGCGACTATGCGCTTGAAGAGATGGAGAAGTACATCGGGCCCACGGCGTCGGACCTTCTTGATATCTTTACCACCAACACGGTTCAGGTGATTTCAAGTCTTCTGCTGCTTTTCCAGACCAAAGAAGTCGAGTTGTTACAGACATCGTTGATCGGCGGAATCCTCTCCAATATCCTCGTCCTCCTCGGTCTCTCCTTGCTTATTGGCGGCTTCTCTAACCACGAGCAACACTTCAACCGTCTCGGGGCCCAAGGGGCATCAACACTACTCTCTATCGCAGCCACTAGCATCCTCATTCCCACAGCTGTTAAATTACTGAACCAAACCTCCCACGGAAATCTCGTCAAGCAATCTCGCGGCGTCGCAGTGGTCCTTCTGTTCATCTATTGTTGTTACACCTTCTGCCAAATGGTTACCCACCGCAAAGAGTACCACAAGGCTCCCACATCCCGCACCGGCACTAACACCCTTTCCTCAGCCACACCACCTAGCTTCCCCGGTCCAGGAGGCGGCGCCAATCACAAACACGCCTCCCTCTGGGCCTCCCGCGCTGAGCGCCCAAAAGACAACGAGATCCACGGCCCTCAGCTCCACTTCTTTGTCGCCATCTTCGTCTTCGTAACCTCCATCGTTCTCCTCTACTTCTGCATCGACGCCACAGTCGATAGCATCGCCGCCCTCACCGAACAAACCCCCCTAACGCCAATGTTCGTCGGGTTGATCCTCCTCCCCATTCCCAACTGCGATTTCGCCCCCATCTCGCTCGCGGTGGATAACTTCTTGGAGCAGACCATGCGATATACGGTGGGCAGGAGTATACAGACAGCCTTATTAGTCGAGCCGACGGTGGTACTGCTGGCGTGGTGGGCGGGGGTCGGGGAGGTGACACTGGCGTTTAATGGGTTTGAGGTGGTGAGTCTTTTCACGACGATTATGCTGCTGGGGTTTTTGATGGTAGATGCAAAGGTGCATTGGGTGCATGGAATTTTGTTGCTGAGTGACTGGGCGTTGATTGGGATAGCGGCTTATTTTGTAGCGCCGGAGTCGGTGAAGTAGGGTGCCAGAGTGGGAGTCCCTGCCGTGGCCACTGAAACCCCGATCCCATGTCACTTTTCTCAAATCTTGAACTTTGGTTTGTGTAATCACTGGTCCCAGCATTTCGAATATGCCATCGCGCAAGGCCATTTTCAGATCCGTGGGCAACAAATTTCTTATTCTCCAACTTCTTTTCCTTGGACATTTTTGTTAGATTTCCGGCGCGCTGTTTCAGTAAACGCAGCATAAATAAGATCTTGGGGATTGGTCGATGTTGCCCGACAAAAGCCTCACCTTCCCAAATCCAAACCAACCGTAGCAGATCTCGTCCGCACACCTCTAGCACTCTGTGAGCCAAACTTGAAATGTGCCGGCTCTTTCGAGGGAGCCGCATTTAGCATTACCGCTTCAGTACAAAGCCCCCGGCGATTAACGGGCTTCACTCATGCAGTCAGTCACGCTCTCCCATCCACCTTTTCATTGTCTTCTCCATAACTGGCTTTCTCTGGTGCAGGTCGTCGGAGCGGGTGTCATCGGCCTGGCGGTGGCCCACAGCCTCGCGTTGCGTAGCGGGGGCTCCGTCATTATTCTGGAGCGAAACCGCGCAGTCGGCATGGAGACCTCTTCCCGCAACAGCGAGGTGATCCACGCGGAAATCTACCACGGGCCCGACTCGCTCAAGACCCAGCTCTGTATCCGTGGAAAGAATCTTCTTTACGACTACTGCGCGCAGAGGCATGTCCCCTACAAGCGGATCGGAAAGTGGATCGCGGCTCAGAACGATGCCTAGCTTGGGATGCTAAAGAAAGATAGAAACCCTTTCTTGGGTATCAGAGACAGAAGCGGCCGCGTTGGAGCCCGACGTGAACGCTACCACGGGCGCGCTCGAGAGCCAAACGGCCGGCATAATTAACTCCCATAAGATCTGTACATATCTCTCCAGCATAGACGCGACCGCGCTAGGTCCGGACTACGTTGGCATGAGACCCAAGCTCTCCAGAAACTCAGCTATGGTTATCCAATCGGGTGACATCACTGCGTCCGATCTCCTGAACACGACTGCGTCCCTCAAGCCGCTTGACTGGCTGGGCCTGATCCTTCTTCTTGATCAGGTCCCTCGGAACTGCTACCGTGGATCCAAAGCCAAGGTGGCGTTCAATGTCTCCGACCCGATTGCCATCGCTATTACTCTGTGGGCCATTGAAGAAGGCATTCTGACACGCCCGAGATCCGTTATCACGTGGGATATGGCTTGTGTTCTATCTCCCTCCGAGAAGCTCGAGATTCACGAGCTGTCCATGAAGGAACAAGCCAGAATCTTCACCGGAATGAAGGACCTAATAACATCATCCGATGAGGCTGTGGGCGGCGATTTGGAGCTTAAGGAGTGTCGCAAGTTTCTACTGGAGAACCGCGATATCGTCGGCAAATGGGAGTATATGCTAGTTGGCTTTGCCAGGAGGCGCAAGATTATCATTGATCGCTTTGGGAGGTACCCTCATCGAAACCAGGCTTTGGACCGTGAATCTACGGCGGAAGCGGCCAAGTATCTCGCCCAGGGCGGTGAGATCTTCGGTTCAGGGTGAGTAAACCCCAGCGCATCGGCGTCCGGACATGTATTGACTGTTTTTGCACAGAAAATAAACTGTTCACCACATGTAAGATGGGCGGCCGCGGTAGCAAACAGAGTGCTTCGGAGAGGGACTTGGTGAACGGACCACAAGTAATGTTATGTGCTGACTTCATCGCTGTGTCGCATTGCAGCCACGCTACAAATATAAAATATACCATCAAACTACCCGAGCACGCCAACAGTATAACCTAGAGTCGGTTGTAGCATCGTCCCTCCAAAACACTGGGAGGGAAGACGCTCTCCCTTGCAGAGTTAGCAAAGGGAGGGACTATTCGTGATCAGGAAGTACTGCTGGATTCAAAGAGCTTTGATACAGCCACAGCGGAGGGTAAAACCGTCGGCGGAAATGTCCAAGGTGGGGAGATAACATGCCAGGGTTCTCCAGAGAATGAAGATATGGTCCATCTCATTGAGGACTCGTCTCTGCTAAGCCAAATCAAGGACATTGTCAGCGGGGCTGTTCGGTGATGCGGCCTGTGCAGGGCAGACGTTCGTGCCGTGATGCCTGCGAGTGACTTCAGCGCCGTGTCATTCCATGTTGACTCCATGTGGCATCTCAACCTCAAGATAGTCGTCATCACTAGAAACAACATCTCGAAATCGCCGTTGCGAAAGTCCCTGCTTCGTCAACAATCCAATGATGGCCTCGTTTATTGTGAGAGACGCGGAGAGGCTAGGAAGAAATTTGGCTCTGCACGTTCAAGTGGATGTGGACGAAGCCTTCCTCGACAAGTACGTTCTGCCTAGCCAGAGCATTACGGATTACAGCGCTCCTGCGTACCCTGCAACGGACTTACAGGGGGTCATCCCCTGTATTATAGCGCTTATAAGCCTAGAAAGTTTCTGTTATCTAATATCACTCCCTTAACCTAATTAGTATTTATTGTTTTCAGGGTTAGGGTTAGAGTGCCCTGTAATTATACTACTTATAGTGGTATAGACCGCTGTATTGTAGGGGGTTATTTTGTGGATATTTTTGTTATGCGACGAGGTGGTTTGTTTGTATAGCCGCAAGTCGATTTGTAAAATTTTCCATATTAAATAGTTTTGCGGAATTCACCGGCTACTATTAAACTGGTTCGTTTGTATAGCCGCAAGTCAATTTGTAAAATTTTCCATATTAAATAGTTTTGCGGAATTCACCAGCTATCATTAAACTGGTGCGGTGACGCAACAGGGAAGAAACTACAAAGAGAACCACACCCACAGAACGTTGTTGTCGGCCTGAAAGGCCGACTCCCAGACTACTGGTCCTCCGATCGGAGGGACACAAATGCAACTGACGTAGAAAAACAGATACGTACCTAGTATGGAACAAAACCTAGTATGTGACGGTGCCTAGCATGGAACGGAGCCTAGTATGGAACAACAAAGGAAACGCGACCGTGGATCAGGTCATCTTCCTTCGATCGAAGGGCCAGAATGTCACTGGGCTTTCAATGGGAGGTCTTCGTGGTGAAAATCGTCGGATTGATGATTGTTGAAAGAAGCACGGTTCAAAGAACCGCGCGGCGCGGCCCCTTTTTAACGGTAGCACGTGTTGGAAGCGCGGCACTCTGGATTCTATGGAATTGTAGGGCTTGCAACTGCGTGATTGTATTGCTTCTGTTCTCTCCGTTCCTCTGGCCCTGGCTGGAAGCCAGAGGTTTCTTTATAGACTATTCTGCAGGATTCAGGCTTCGTCACTCTGGTGGCTGAGGCTCACTGGCGTACTGGCAGTGCCAGGTATCCAGTCAGCTCCGCTGACTAGATGCCCAGGGCCTCTGAACCCCCT
>Ga0247760_1000119_pt1 | contig 79052 bp, 84 predicted proteins | sample UWRJL171409R4_FD_179936 | JGI IMG/M metagenome (GOLD analysis project Ga0247760, IMG submission 179936) | Plant litter microbial communities from Arlington Agricultural Research Station in Wisconsin, United States - UWRJ-L171-409R-4 | ecosystem: Environmental > Terrestrial > Plant litter >... | reverse complement strand
GATCGCGATCGCCGGGCTGCTCATGGCGGTGCTCCTCCACGTGCACCAACGCCTGTTCGGCTTCTCGCCTTTCGGCTGAAGCTAGCGGGCGACGCGATAGAAGGTGGCGCCGGCGATGGCCAGCGGCGTGGGCGCGTTTTTCAGGGTTCGGCCGAGCGCTTCCACGGCTTCGGTGTCCACGTAGATGCCGGGGCCCCAGGCCTGCTCGTCGTCTTCATCGGCGCCGTGCGTGGCGGTTTCGGCGTAGAGCGCTCGACGCAGCGGCTCGCTGGGCAGGGACACCGCTTGCCATTCGATGCCGGATGCGCTGGGCGGCGCTGCTTCGGCCGGGTCGGCCTGCCAGCGGCCACCGTGGCTCAGCACGCCGACGCTGGCCAAATCGAGCGCTTTGAGCCGCGCGCGCACGAGCTTGATCCAAGAGATCGGATCTTCCAGCTGCTCGCCATCGGCGAACTCGATGTACAAAGCGTGGCCGAACTCACGCGCGATGCCCGATTGCGCCAGCGGGAAGGCCTCCACGCAGGCGCGCAGCGCGGAGCGAAACTCCGAAAAACGCGCCGCGAAATCCGCGGCTTCTAGCGCGTATTCGTCGTGCTCGATCGCGAAGTAGCCAATCAACACGCCGAACGCGTTCTCGTCACTCAGGGGCATGGGCGGGCTTCAGCGGCGGCGAGCGGCGGAGATGGCCGACAGCGCGGCGCGCGCCTTGTTACGAGTTTCCATGGCCTCGAGCTCGGGCACGCTGTCGGCGACGACGCCCGCGCCGGCCGTCACTTCGAAGCGACCGTCTTGCATCACCACGGTGCGGATGGCGATCGCCAAATCCAAGCTGGTCCCGCCCGTGACGTAGCCGATCGCGCCGCCGTAGGCGCCGCGCGGACGCAGCTCCAGCTCGCGGATGATCTGCATGGCTCGCACTTTGGGCGCACCGCTGAGCGTCCCTGCGGGGAAGGTGGCGCGGATCACGTCCCACGGCCCCAAGTTCGGTGAAAGCTCGCCACAGACCTCGCTCGTGATGTGCATCACGTGGCTGTACTTCTCGACGCTCATGTGCAGCGGCACGCGCACGGTGCCCGACTTGGACACGCGACCGACGTCGTTGCGCGCCAGATCGATCAGCATCACGTGCTCGGCGCGCTCCTTGGGATCGGCCAGCATTTCGTCGGCGAAGGCTTGGTCTTCTTCCGGACTACGGCCGCGTCGACGCGTGCCGGCGATCGGCCGCAGCGTGATGCGCTTGTTCTCCACCCGCACCAGCGTTTCGGGACTCGCCCCGGCGATGGCCACCGCGGATGCGCCGTCTCGCTCCGGCAACTCCAACAGATACATGTAGGGAGCGGGTGAAAGCACGCGCATCGCGCGGTAGACGTCGAACGGGTCGGCCCCGCCCGTAGGCGTGGAAAACGTGCGCGCAGGCACGATTTGAAAGGCATCCCCGGCGCGGATGTACTCCTTCGCGCGCTCCACGACCCGACAGTAGTCCGCGTCGCTCATGTTCACGTCGACGTCACTCGGTAAAGCTTGCGGATCGGGCGGCGCCATCAACGGCAAGGTGGTGGCGTGCGAGAGATCGTGCTCGGCGCGCTCGATCTCAGCCGGGTCGTGGGCGGCGATCACCGCGGTGTGCGTCAGGTTGTCGAACACGACGACGGTGGCGTTCGAGATCATGCGCGCGATCGGCCGCTTGCGACCGATCAGCTCGGGCCAGGGCTCGACCTTGGTCACGAAGTGCACCATGTCGTAGGTCAGGAGCCCAACGCAGGCGGTCGCAAAACGCGCGGCCACGTCCGTTTCATCCACTCCGCCGCCCGGAGCGAGCTCGGACAAGCGCGTGAACGGATCGACCCCGGGCTCGCCGTACACCACGTGCTGTGAGCGCGGGCGATAGCCGAGGATCGAGTAGCGCCCCCAACGTTCGCCCGGGACCACGCTCTCGAGCAGAAACGAGCCGCCCTCCGAGCGCTGACGCAGCGCCTGGTAGGCGCCCACCGGGGTAATACCGTCGACGACGAGTGTTTTCTTGTACATGGCCGAGTTCGTGCGAAAGCTCCCTCGAGCATAGCGCCAGACCAAGAAAAACTCAGAAATTCTGCGCAGCGAGCGGACCCGGGCGGGTTTGACGCGCCCTTCGCTCCCGAGCCATGCTGCGCCACGCGATGACCGCTCGAACCCACGGCACTCCCCCCCTCCTGGCGCTGCTTTCGTTCGGGCTACTGATGAGTCTCAGCGGCTGCAAAAGCTCGAGCGAGCGTGAACTCGTCGACACCGAGCGCCGGCATTTCTCGGCCAAGTGCCAGCGCACTGGCGAATGCGCGCTGAGCCAGATTGCGGGCGACAAGCGCCCAGGCGACAAGACCGCGCTGGCGCTCGTTCGCGTCGGACGCTTGGTGGGCATTTGCGACGTGGTTCCGGGCCGGGGACCCGACACGCCTGCGGATTGTCGCGCGCTCGTGTGCCAAAGCGACAGTGACTGCCCGCCTGGCCACGGCTTGAAAGACGGGCAATGCTTGAACGCGCTGTGCACCGATCCGGCGCAAACGCTGAACGCCCAAGATTCGGTGATGCTTTGCCTGGCCGGTTCGGGGCTCGGCAACGAGCAAGCTCGCCAAGTCGAGCGCTACGCTTTGGGCTTGAATTGTGGCACCCCGTGCAAAGTGCCCTCGCCCTGCCGCCAGCCCTAGCGGAGCTGGGCCAGCGGCTCTCGGCGGGCAAAGTCCTATCTGGCGGCGTGAGGCTTTTACCACCGCTGTTTCTCCGCTAGCCTCCGGGCCCTCGAATGACCGAACCTTCCTCGCTGGAGCCAAGCATCGCGCTGGCCGCCTATGCCGAGCCGCTGGCCTCCAATCGCCGCGTGCTGGTATTTGGCAACGCGCTCGGCTCGCTGCCTTTGCAGCTCCTGGAGCGCGGCGCGCGCTCCGTCCACGTGTGCGACCCGGACGCGCTGCGCGTCTCCGAAGCCGCCGCCCGCAATCGCTCCACTCAGATCTCGTTCTCGAGCCTAGCCGACAGCGATCTGTCGCTGCGCGAAGGCGCTTTCGAGCTGGCCCTGATCGACAATTTGAGCGCCTACGGGCCGCTTTCCTTGATCCGCACCGCCCGACGGGCGCTCGGTTCGCGGGGCGTGGCCGTCATCGCCTGCCCCAATGCGGAGGCCGCTTTCCCGCTGCTCCGCACGCCCTCGCCGGGAGCCGCGGCCTCGAGCCTGGACTATTACGCGCTGTACGACGCGGTGGCCGCCGAGTTCGAGCACGTGCGCATGCTCGGCCAAACACCGTTCGTCGGCTACGCGATCGCCGACTTTTCGGCGTCAGGTGAGCCGGAGCCCGCGCTCGACACGAGCTTCGTGCCCGGCGGCGCGGAAGAGCCTGATTTTTTCATCGCCTTGGCCTCGAACCAAGAGGTGCGCCTGGATGAGTTCGCGGTCATTCAGCTGCCCACTCGGCGCTTGCTGGGCAGCCTCAATGCGCCCGCTGCCCCCCCGCCCGCGCCCGCGCCCGCTGCGCCGAGCGTGAACGTTGCGCTGACCAAGGCGCACGACGCAGAGCTTGCCCGCCTCAATCAATGGATCAAGGAGCTCGAGTCGCGCGCCAGCACCGCCGATGAACGCGCCGATCACAGCGAAACCGAGCTCGAAGCCGAGCGCGCCAAGCTCGAAGCCGAGCGCGCCAAGTTCGAAGCCGAACGCGTCAAGGTCGAAGCCGAGCGCGTCAGGTTCGAAGCCGAGCGCGTCAAGTTCGAAGCCGAGCGTCAAGCAAGCGCCGCGCTCAAGCTCCAGCATGAGAAAGAACTCGGCGCAGTTCGCGCCGAGCTCGGCGCGCTGCGCACTCAAGCGACCAGCTTGCGCGCGGACGCCAGCACCAAAGCCAGTGAGCTTGCTCGCCTCACGAGCGAGCTCGCCGAGCGAACTCGGCAACTCGCCGAACAAGCGGAGAAGGTCGAGCAAGGCAGCGCAGTCGAGCTGGCCGAGTTCGAGCGCCAGCTGACCGAGCGCGGCAGTGAGGTGCGCCGGCTCGAACAGGAGCTGCGCACCGCCGAACGCACCGGGCGGGAGTTGGTCCACGAGCTCGAGCGGCGCAGCGGCGAACAGTCGAAACAGGGCAGCCTCGAGCTCGAGCGCGCCCTGGCCGAGCGTGAAGCGGATCTGCAAGCCGCCGCGTGGACGATCGAAAGCCTCTCGCTGCGCCTGGAACTGGCAGGCAAGCCTGCGGCTTCCGAGGGCTCAGCGCCCGAAACTGCGCTGTCCAGCGAAGAAGCGCGTTGACAGGCCGATCGAAAGCCTTACCTTGCCGACCATCTTTCGGTCTCCGGCCCGCCAGCATCCAGCATGAGTGAAAAGCGCGACTTTTACGTAGTCTTGGGCGTGTCTCGAGAGGCGTCGGACGACGATATCCGTAAAGCCTATCGTCAGTCTGCCCTGAAGCATCACCCCGATCGAAACCCGGGCGACAAAGCGGCCGAAGAAAAGTTCAAGGAGGCGAGCGAGGCGTACGCCGTACTCTCCGACGCCGAAAAGCGTCAGGCCTACGATCGCTTCGGCCACGCCGGCCTGAACGGCGCCCAGGGCTTCGACGGCATGGGCGACATCCTGAGTCATTTCCAGGACATGTTCTCCGATTTTTTCGGGGGTTTTGGCGGCCAAGCCCAGGGCGGCGGCGGGCGGCGCAAGCGCGCCGAGCGCGGCCAAGACGTGCGCGTCGAAGCGGTGATCTCGCTGCGCGACGCGTTACTCGGCGGCAAGCACGAGATCAATGTCAGCGGCGCGGCCCCTTGCGAGACCTGCCACGGCGTGGGCGCGGAACCTGGCACCAAGACCGAGACCTGCAGCCAATGCCGGGGCTCGGGCCAGGTCACGGCCCAGCGCGGCTTCATCATGTTCTCGAGCCCCTGCGCCCGCTGTCGGGGCACCGGCCAGTACCTCCCCTCTCCTTGTAAGACCTGTCACGGCTCGGGCGCGGTCGAGCGCCAGCGCAAGGTGCTGGTGGCAATCCCTGGCGGGATCGACTCCGGCCAGCGCTTGCGCGTACCGCGCCAAGGCATGCCCGGCCCGGAGGGCGTGCCCCCCGGTGATTTGTACGTGGACATCGAGGTCGAAACGGACCCGCGCTTCGAGCGCCAGGGGGCCGATCTCGGCACCCGCGCCTCCATTTCGTTCGCCGAGGCGGCGCTCGGCAGCAAGGTCGAGATCACCATGCCGGACGACACGGTGGTCAGCGCCGATGTCGCGCCGGGCACTCAGCCGAACAGCATCCTCGTCGTGCGCGGGCAAGGCATGCCCCGGCTCGATCGCCACGGCCGCGGCGATCTGCACGTGGCCGTCAACGTGCGCGTTCCGACCAAGCTCAGCAAGCAAGCCAAGAAGCTGCTGCGTGAGCTGGAGACCGAGCTCGGCCCCGACGTCGCCGCGGATTGATTGGCAAGCGCGCGCTCAGCTGAGCTTTTGCGCCAAGCGCAGGAGCTCGGCGCGCGTGTGCTCGAGTGGCTCGCTGAGCATCGCGTCCTGACACAGAAAGCGCTCGAGCTCGGGCAAGACGAGCAGCACTCGATCGAGCCGCTCATCGCTGCCCTTCTCGTACGCGCCGAGCGCAATCAAGTCGCGCTTTTGCGCGTACAAAGCCAGCGCGCTGCGCACCCGCCGCGCGGCCTGCACGTGCTCGGTGGACACCACCTGCTCCATCACCCGCGAGAGTGACGATACCGCGTCGACCGCGGGGTAGTGAGCGCGCGCGGCGATCTGTCGGTCGAGCACGATGTGACCGTCGAGGATGCCGCGCACCTCGTCGGCGATCGGCTCGTCCATGTCGGAGCCTTCGACGAGCACCGTGTAGATCGCGGTAATCGAGCCATTTTCGCCCTGGCCGCTGCGCTCGAGCAAGCGCGGCAAGAGCGTGAACACGCTCGGGGGATAGCCGCGCCGCGTGGGCGGCTCACCCGCCGCCAAGCCGATCTCGCGTTGCGCGCGCGCCACACGCGTCACCGAGTCGACCAAGAGCATCACGTGCTTTCCTTGATCGCGAAAGGATTCGGCGATCGCGGTCGCGGACTGCGCCGCGCGCAGGCGTTCGACGGGCGGCGCATCGCTGGTGGCGACGACCACGACCGAGCGCGCGCGGCCCGCGCTGCCGAGCGCGCGCTCGAGAAACTCCGACACCTCACGACCGCGCTCACCGACCAGGGCCACGACCACGACGTCCGCAGTCGTGCCGCGCGCGATCGCGCCGAGCAGCGTGCTCTTGCCCACGCCAGAGCCCGCGAACAAACCCACGCGCTGACCCACGCCGAGCGTCATCAGGCCGTCGATCACCCGCACTCCGGTAGCCACGGCGGTGTCGACCGGACGCCGGCCGAGCGCGGGTGGCGGCGCGCGATCGACCGGCAACCATTTCAGACCGACCGGCGCTCCCCGACCGTCGATCGGTCGCCCGAGGCCGTCCAACACGCGGCCGAGCAACGCGGGTCCTGCGCCGATTTCGAGCCCGCTGCCGGTGGACTCCACCAAATCATCCGGGCCCACGCCGGAGAGCTCGCCGAGCGGCACGACCAAGGCCTCGCCGTCGGCAAAGCCCACGACCTCCGCGCTCAGCGGCTCGCCGCGGCGGTGCACGATCAAGACGTCGCCCACGCGCGCGCCGGGCAGCGTCACGCGCAGCATCAGGCCCGTGACCCCGACCACCTTGCCCACCGGGCGCAGGGTGGACGTCTCGGCAAGGCGCGCTCGCAGCGAGTCGATGTCCACGGCAAGAGTTTGCCCAAAGGCCCTGAAGGATGGGAGGCTTTTGTAGTGGGCTCGTTCTATCAAGCCATTCGGCGCAATTTGGCGCGCCTACTTTCGCAGCGTGCAGCGTGCACGGTGCTCGTCGCGCTCGGAGCCTGGAGCTGCCAGGCCTCGGTCAGCGGCGACGTGAAAACACACGTGCGGCACGACGCGGAAGAAGGCCCCGAAGACGCGGCCGACTTAAATAAGCCGATCAGCGCCAAATCGCTCGCGGCCTCGCCGGCAGCGCCCGCGACCGGCACGCCCACGTTGCTCGGAGCGCGCCACGACATGAGCTTGGTCATCGAGCACGCCAACGCCGCCTGCGCCTGCCTCAAGGTCGCGATTGGCTCGGCGCCCTCGGCCGCATTTCGCTGGCAAGGGAGCGTGCCGCAACTGAACGACGACACTCAGTTGGCGATGGCGCTGAGCTCCGAGAGCATGCCCTGCCAGAACGAGCCAAAGGGGAGCTCGGGCGCGTCGTATTGGGGCTACCGCATCTCGGGCAACGACGTGATCGTCTTCGTCGAAGGCGCGCGCGCCGGAAGGCCTCGCACCGCTGCCGCGATCATCCCGAAGCCGGTCGCGGACGGACAGGTGTACGTCGCGCCAGCCAAGAGCAAGATGCCTTACGGACGTCCGCTCGACGGCAAAGGCACGCAATGCAAGATCGGCAACGTGGCGATGAAGCGCGTCACCCCCTTCACCCCGGGTGAATTGGGCGACACGATCTTGCGCGATCCGGACGCTGTTCCAAGTGTCGACACCGGGGAATAACGCGACGTGGAATAACGCCACGCACTGCGGATAATCGTTTGCCGTGAGCCGACGATAAATCGTGCGCGACACTCATAATCTAGTGGCTGAAACGATCGAGCTCGTGTGTGCTGTCGTGGTGGACGCGGCCGGGGAGTACCCTCCCCCCACCACCATGTGCCCTCGGTCGCGTCCACATAATCGGACTTCGCCGCTGAAATACGGCTCGCAGCACGCGAGCCGGCGAGCTCGCGGCGAGTGGTGTTAGCCTATGGGAGTGAGCTGCCGACAGATGACCCGTGCTGCCAGTTGCTGCGGAGCATTGCTGCTGAGCGCGTTGACGCTGGGTGCGGGCTGCGCCGGCTCTTCACGCAAAGCGTGTCCGAGTGAAGCCTGGGCAGGCACATGCAACCTGCACGATTTGACGAAGGTCGAAGAGCGCGAGATGCCCATGCCGTACGTGGTGTACGAAGCCATCTACATGCCGCAGGCGAACGCGGAGTATCCACAATTTACTCCCGCGGAAGTGCGCCTGCGCTTCGGCGCGCGGGCAGCGCTCGGCGCTGCCCTGGTCGATCATTTGAAAGCGCAGCCTGTCGTCGCCTGTCGCGCGACTGCCGCCACGGCGACCTGTCTGCCCGAAAACCTGACCGCGGACGTGCAGCCGTTCGATCCCGAACGAGCGACTCCGGAAGCCGGGTCCGGCATCGTGGGCTGCGCTGCGATCGACTCGGCCAGCGAACAAGATCGCCTGGCCCGCACCCAAAGCGAGGCCAGCGCGATCGACGAGCGCTTCACGTTTGGCGAGGGTTCGTCGGCGCTGCCCGCGGATGCCGCGAATAGCGCGCGCGAGGTCGCCCAGCGTATGGCCGACGACCCGAGCTTGGAGTGCGTCGGTGTGGTCGGACAGACCACGCCGGGCGAGTCGATCTCGCTCGCGGAAGCGCGCGCGCGCGCCGTCAAGCAGCTCTTGGTTTCGCTCGGCGTCGATTCGCGGCGGCTGCAGACGATCGCCTCCAACGCCAGCCTCTCCAACGCAGGCTCGAAGACGCGTGCAGCGATCGACCCAGAGAGCCGCCGAGTCTCGCTTCGTGTGCTGCTCCAGACCAGCGTGAAGCCGGCTCCGTGAGCGAACGCGCCTGGAGCAGGAGCGCAGCCTGGGCTTGCGCGGCCCTCTTGGCGTCGGCCGCAGCAGCCCGCGCAGAGTCGCCAGCGCCCTCGCTTTCCCCATCCCCATCCCCCTCGTCCTCGCCTTCGTCGCGGGAGGAGCCCGCCGTGCCGAGCGATATGCTGCCCGTGCCGGGCGGTACGTTCACCATGGGCGCCGACGGCGTGGGCGAACGCGACGAGCAGCCCGCGCACTCGGTCAGCTTGTCCGGCTTCTTGCTGGACAAGACCGAAGTGACGAACGGCAAATACTCGGAGTGCGTCAGCGCTGGCGCGTGCAAGCCGTATCGCGACGACGTGGCGCGTGGCTTCCACGCCGGTCCGGAAGCTGGCTTCCGCGGCGCAGAGCAGCCGGTGGTGGGCGTCTCCTGGTTCGACGCAGGCGCCTATTGCGCGTTTCGCGGCAAGCGCCTGCCCCGTGAAGCGGAGTGGGAGCGCGCCGCGCGCGGCGACGACAGCAGAAAATATGCCTGGGGCGACAGCGCTCCGGACCCCGAGCGGCTGGCTTGCTTCGGCCGTAAAGTGGGCGCTCCGGGCGCCACCACCATGCCGGTCGCTTCCTATCCGCTCGGGCGCGGGCCGTATGGCCACTTCGATTTGACCGGCAACGTCTGGGAGTGGACCGCCGACATCTACGACCCGATGGCCTACAGCCGCGACGGCCGCGGTCAGGGCCTGCCCGGCAGCTGTGAGCAGGTGCTCGAGTCACTGGCCGCCCTGCGCAAAGGTAAACGTCAAGGCTACACCGGCTCGAACCCGATCCCCACGACCTGTGAGCGCGCCTTGCGCGGCGGCGCGTTCAACTATCCCGGCGCCGCTCTGCGCGCCTCGAACCGCGTGCACCACCCCCCGGAGTGGCGCATGCTCGTGGCCGGCTTTCGCTGCGCGCGAGATCAGTAGCGGCCGTTACGCAGCGAACCCGCGCGCGTTTTCGCGGCAAATCTCAGTGCTTCCTGGGTATCGCGGGCGGGCGTGCTATTCTGAGGAGCTTGACGAGGGCTTCGCGTCACATCTCGACCCAAGATCGCGTGCTCGACACCGGGCCCGCGCGGCTGATCGCCATTGCGGGCTCGCAAGCCGGGCGAAAATTCAAGATCGGCGACCACGCCGTGATCGGTCGCAGCGGTGAAGCTTCGGTCACGCTCGAAGATCCCGAGGTGTCACGCAACCACGCGCGCGTCTCGCGCAGCGATCTGGGCGCGTACTTGCTCGAGGACCTCGGCAGCAAGAACGGCACGCAGGTCAACGGCCTGCCCATCACCCGGCATTTGCTGTCCTTCGGCGACAAGATCCAGGTCGGCCCGCACGTCATGCTGCTGTTCGCGCCGTTCGATCCGATCGAAGATCAGTTGCTGCAAAGGCAGCGCCTGGAGGCGCTGGGGCGCGTCGGCGCGGGCGTGGCCCATGATTTGAACAACATGCTCGGCGCGATCGGCGCGAGCATCGACTATTTGAGCAAGCTGCCCGCCGAGCGCACGCTGAGCAGCGAAGAAGTGCGTGAGTGCTTCGAGGACATCCGCCTCGCCTCGTCGCAAGCCTCCGAGCTCACGCGCGGCATCCTCAAATTCGCGCGCGGGCGCGCTCAGGCGCATTCGGCGGTCGACTTGTCGGGCTTGTGCAGCGATGTCATGCGCTTGGTCCGCCACACCTTCGACCGCGCGATTCAGATCGAATCCAAGATCTATCCCGGGCTCTCGGTGCGCGGCGATCAGGCCGAGCTGCACCAGGTGCTGATGAACCTGTGCCTCAACGCTCGCGATGCGATGCCGCGCGGCGGCGTGCTGCGCGTGTCGGCGCGCGCCACCACCCCCGGCACCGACGTACTGCCCGAGCCGCTGAACCCCGAGGCCACGCACCTCGTGTTGTGCGTCGAAGACACCGGCGTCGGCATGGACGAGGCCACGCGCGCGCGGATTTTCGAGGCGTTCTTCACCACCAAGCGCGAAGGCGCGGGCTTTGGCCTGGGGCTCGCTACCGTCAAAGAAGTCGTGGCCTTCCACGGCGGGCAGATCCGCATCGAGTCCGAAGAGGGCAAGGGCACGCGCTTCTTGGTGTACTTGCCGCTGCACGACGCCGGGAACGAACCGCGCAAGGTGACCGGCGCGCACGAACCTCAGCAGTCGAACTCTCGCGGCTTGATCCTGCTCGTCGACGACGAAGAGGTCGTGCGCCGCAGCTTCGCCCGCCTACTCCGACAAGCCGGACACCTCGTGGTCGAGGCGCCGGACGGCGTGAAAGCCGTCGAGACCTACCGTCAAGCTTACCCTCGGCCGAACTTGGTGATTTTGGATCTGGACATGCCCGTGCTCAGCGGCGAGGAAACGCAAGACCGCCTGCTGCGGGTCGACCCGCACGTGCGCATCCTGTTCGTCTCCGGCCACGACGAGCCGACCCGCGAGTCAGCGGTCCACGCTCGGGGCGCGCTCGGCTTTCTGCGCAAGCCGTGCAAAGTTCAGGTCCTGCTCGGCGCGGTGTCCGACGCCCTAGGCGGCGCGGACGCGCAGCAAGACCACGAAGAGCGCACCCGCCCGGTCTAGGGGGGCGTTGACGGTCTTGGGGGGGCGATCGCGCTCCCGCAGCGCAGCTCGCGGCCCGCACGATTCCTGGCAAAAACAGGCCTTTTCGAGCCGTTGCAGAAACGCAACAGTGAGTCTGAAAATGCCGGCTAGCCGAGCGCGCGGACCGTACGCACACTCTGCTCACGCTTGCGATGGCGCAGCGCTTGCTCAGGAGTTTCACATGTCAGAATCGAATCAATGGCTCATCGACGCATCTCACTCGAACGCGGGCTTCACGGTGAAGCACATGATGATCACCAACGTACGCGGCGAGTTCACCAAGCTCGAAGGCAAGGTCAGCTGGGATCCGAGCAAGCCCGAAGCCACGCAGATCGAAGCGGTAATCGACGTCGCGTCGATCAGCACCCGCGAAGAAAAGCGCGACGGTCACCTGAAGAGCCCTGATTTCTTCGACGTCGAGAAGTTCCCGAAGATCACCTTCAAATCCAAGTCGGTCAAAGCCAAGGGCGCGGACGAGCTCAGCGTCACCGGTGAGCTGAGCATCCACGGCGTGACCAAAGAGGTGGTGCTCGACGTCGAGGGACCGAGCGCTCCGTCGACCGACCCGTTCGGCAACGTGCGCGTGGGCGCCACTGCCACGACCAAGATCAAGCGCGAAGACTTCGGCCTGGTTTGGAACGCAGCCCTGGAAGCCGGCGGCGTCCTGGTCGGCAACGACGTGAAGATCACCATCGATATTTCGCTGATTCAGCAGAAATAATCGCGAGTGGTCGGATCTGGAGGCTCGCGGGGGGCAAGGCCCCGCGCCTCCCGGGTTAGTATCCAGGCGATGAGTGACCTGGACCTCAACGACGTGGCCGCGTTCGTGCGCGTCGTTGAAAATAGTGGCTTTGCCAAGGCGGCCCGCGAGCTCGGCGTGCCGACCTCGACCGTGAGCCGGGCCGTGGCACGCCTGGAAGAGGCGGTCGGTGTGCGGCTGCTCCACCGCACCACGCGCAACCTGAGCGTCACCAGCGAGGGGCACGTCTTTCATCAGCGCGTCGCTCCGCTCGTAGCCTCGCTGCGCGACGCCACGCGCACGCTCGGCTCCGGCAGCAAAGAGCCCGAAGGTCTCTTGCGGGTCACGGCCCCGAACGACATCGGCTCGGCCTTTCTGTCCGAGGAGGTAGTGCGTTTTTGCGAGCGCTACCCGCTCTTGCGCGTCGAGCTCTTGCTCACCAATCGCAAACTCAATTTGGTCTCCGAGGGCATCGATTTGGCGGTGCGAGCCGGTCGCCTGGAATCTTCCTCGCTCGTGGCGCGCAAGGTCGGCACGCTCCACGTCGAGCTCTATGCGGCTCCGAGCTACGCGGAGCGCCACCGCTTACCGACCGCGCTGCTCGAGCTCGCACGCCATCAGATCATCGGCTTCGGCGCCAAAGACGGCAGGGTCAGCTGGCAACTCGAAGGCGCCCGCGGCCAAGAGACGGTGGAGCTCGGCTGCCGCATCGCCTGCGATGACTTCGGGTTCGTGCGCGCGGCCGCGGTCGCTGGCGGCGGGATTGGCCTCTTACCGCGCATGATTGCAGCGACCGAAGTGGCCAGCGGAAGGCTCGTCCGGGTGCTGCCCGAGTACGGCCAAAAGGGCGCCGCGCTCTACGTCGTCTACCCTTCCGCGCGCCAAGTGCCGACCAAGGTCAGCCTATTCCGGGATTTTTTGGCCAAGGGCTGCACGCAAGCGACCAAAGACTGAGCGCGCGATGGGCCCGGTTCGCAAAGCGGTGCTGCTGGTCAGCGTGGGGCTCGGTTGCTCGGCGCTGGCGAATTGCCGCGCCGGGCAAGCCGAAGGCCCACCCGCGAGTAGCCCGCCGCCGAACCCGGCGCACGCGGGTGAAGTGCAGAGCAACATCCTCCGCGCCGACTACGCGGGCTCGGAGGCTTGCGCCGACTGCCACGCGCGCGAATATGCCGCCTGGCTCGATTCGCCGATGCACCGCATGACGCGTGATTTGCAGAAGACGCAGATCAGCGCGCCATTTTCGGGCAGCAGCTTCGACTTCAAGGGCGACTCGCTGCGCCTCGAACGAATCGACGGGCAGCGCTTCATGCGCCTGCACGGCGCGAGCAAGCGCGACACGTTGTTTCGAGTCACGAAGGTGATCGGCGGGCGCTACCGAGAAGACTTCGTGGGCGTCGAGGTCGATCCGGAGTCACCGCTCGCGCTGGCTCGCGATGTCGAGCGCGTCTTGCCCGTCTCCTACTTGGTCTTCAACGGGCAGTGGCGTTACAAAGGCTACTCGGTGATGGTGCGCGAGCGACCCGCGCTCGAGCCCGGCGTGGTCTGGAAGACAGGCTGCATCTTCTGCCACAACACCGCGCCGGCGCTGTCGCTCTTGCTCGACGACGTGTACGGCGAGCGCGCCCACAGCTACCAGGGCTCGACCAGCGTCGAATTGCCCGACGAAAGGCGCCCGCGCTACGTAGTGAGCGATGAGCCCGCGCTCAAACGCGCGCTCTCGAGCGAGCTGTCTTACTTGGGCAAGCCGCGAGAAATCGCCGATTACGATCTGAAGCGGGCGCTCACGGTGAGCATCGACGGGACGCGCGCCGCGTTCGACGAGCAGCACTTGACCGAGCTTGGCATCGGCTGTGAAGCGTGTCACGGCGGCGCGCGCGAGCACGTACGAAACCCGGGCGGCGTGCGGCCCACGCTCGCGCTGCGCAGCGACTTTCTACGAGTCACGACGGCCAGCGGCGCCGAACCCAGCCACGCACAAGACATCAACCGCGCCTGCGCCAAGTGCCACACGGTGTTGTTCTCCCGTTATCCGTACACCTGGGAAGGTCGCACGCGCCGTCGCGATCCGGGGGGCAGCACGATCAACTCGGGAGAAGCCCGTGATTTCTTGCTCGGCGGCTGCAGCACCCAACTCAGCTGCGTGCACTGTCACGATCCGCACGCCGAAGACGCAAAGAGCTCGCTGCTCGCGCTCGGAGGCCCCGAGGGGGACGCCCTGTGCGCCAGCTGTCACCAGCAGTATCGCGGAGCGCAGGCGCAGCGCGCGCACACGCATCACGCGCCAGAGAGCGCCGGCAGCCACTGCCTGAGTTGCCACATGCCGAAGAAGAACCTGGGGCTCGCCTACGAACTCACGCGCTACCACCGCATCGGCTCACCCACCGATCGCGAGCGAGTCGAAGGCGATCGACCGCTGGAGTGCGCGCTCTGCCACACGGACAAGAGCGTCGATGAGCTCGCCTCCACGATGGAACGCCTATGGCACAAGCGCTCCGACAAGGCTGCCCTCCGCCGGCTGTATGGCCAAGACTTGCGCGTGAATGCGCTGGAGGCGACGCTGCGCTATGGCAAGCCTCACGAGCAGGGCACCGCCGTGGCCGTCGCCGGCCGCGACGGCCGGAGCGATTGGCTGCCGCAGGTCACGTTACAGCTCGCCAATGACTACCCGCTCGTGCGCTACTTCGCGCGCCACGCGATCGAACGCATCACCCACGCGCCGCTGCCCATCGACATGAACCTATCCGGCGCCGAAGTATTGAAGAGCGCGCAGACCTACCTTCAGGCGAACCCGCAGCCGGGCGCCGCTCAATGAGCCTTAGCCAGGAGAACGCGATGACGAAAGACGAATCGAAGTTCGTGCTTGAACTGCCCGGAGTGGAGCTGCTCTCGGTGCACGGTCTGCCGGCGGTGCGCGTGACCAGCAAGAGCGCGTCGGGGCTCGTGTATCTGCAAGGCGCGCACGTCGCCGCCTGGCAGCCCGCCGGCCAAGAGCCGGTGATCTGGATGAGCGAGAACGCCGTCTACGCCGCGGGCAAAGCCCTGCGCGGCGGCGTGCCGATCTGCTTTCCGTGGTTCGGCGCGCACGCCGAGCACCCCGAGTTCCCCGCGCACGGCTTCGCGCGCACGCGCCCCTTCGAATACCGCGGCGCGCGCCGCGGCGCGGCCGGCAGCACCGAGCTCGAGTTCGAGCTGAACAGCGACGAGCAGACGCAAGCTTGGTTCCCGTACGCGTTCACGGCGCGCCTGCGCGTGGCGTTCGGCCAAAGCTTGGCGCTCGAGTTTTCGGTCACGAACCGCGACGCCCAGCCGTTCGTCTTCGAAGAAGCCTTGCACAGCTACTTCAGCGTTACCGACGTGACACGAGCCGCCGTGCGCGGGCTCGAGGGGGCGCGCTACGTCGACAAGGTGCGGGAGCAATCGGTATTTACCGAGGGCCCGCGCGAGCTCCACTTCGTCGCCGAGACCGATCGCGTGTACGAAAGCACGGCCCGCTGCCAAATCGACGATGTGCCGGGAAAACGCTCGATTGTGATCGAAAAGGAAAATTCGGGAGCGACCGTGGTCTGGAACCCCTGGCGCGAGAGAGCGGCACAAATGTCGGATCTCGGCGCTGCGGCCTGGCCGGGGATGCTGTGTGTAGAGAGCGCCAATGTGGGAAAGTCGAGGGTGACGCTGGCCGCGGGCGAGTCGCATCAGCTGCGCGTCGGGCTCTCGGTGTCGGGATTTTCTCAGTAAAACGTGACAAGATCCAATATCCGGTAGTCTCGTTCTTAAGGACCCCGCACCGCCTTGGCGCAACCCAGACAGCGCATCACCCAAGAACACGTCATTAGCGGCGGACCTGCACGCTTGATCGTGCTCGAAGGTTCCCAGGCAGGGCAGAAGTTCAAGATCGACGGCGATGTCGTCCTGGGGCGCGCGATCGACTCCTCGGTCGTGCTCGAAGATCCGGAGGTCTCCCGCAGCCACGTGCGCATCACGCGCAGCCCGCCGGGCGCGTACCTGATCGAGGACATGGGCAGCCGCAACGGCACGCAGGTCAACGGCGTGCCGATTCAGAAGCAGTTCTTGAGCTTCGGCGACAAGATCCAAATCGGGCCGCGCGTGCTGATCCTGTTTGCGCCGTTCGACCCGATCGAAGATCAGCTGCTGCAACGGCAGCGGCTGGAGGCGCTGGGGCGCGTGGGCGCGGGCGTGGCTCACGACCTGAACAACATGCTCGGCGCGATCTCGGCCAGCATCGATTTTTTGGGCCGCTTGCCGTCAGATCGCCCAGTCGGAGCGCCGGACGTGAAGGACAGCGTTGCGGACATTCGCACCGCGCTGGCACAGGCCAGTGACCTCGCGCGCAGCATCCTGAAATTTGCGCGCGGGCGCAGCCGCGGTCATGCGCTGGTGGATCTCTCGGTCGTCTGCCAAGAGGTGATCCGCCTGGCGCATCACACGTTCGACCGCGCGATCGTGTTGGAGCAGTCGATTCAGCCTGGTCTGATCGTTTCGGGCGATCAAGCCGAGCTGCACCAAGTGATCATGAACCTGTGCCTGAACGCGCGGGACGCCATGCCCGCCGGCGGCACGCTGCGCATTCGCGCCGAGCTCGTCGATGCCACGCCCGGCGAACGCGCGCGCGTGCGAATCGCCATCGCAGACTCGGGCACCGGCATGGACGCTGCCACGCGCGCCCGCATCTTCGAGCCGTTCTTCACCACCAAACCGGAAGGAGCAGGCTTCGGGCTCGGCCTGTCGACGGTCCGTGAAGTGATCAACATGCACGGCGGCGACGTCGAGGTGCAAAGCGCGCCCGGAAAGGGCACGAGTTTCTTCATCTATCTGCCGGCGAGCATGGGCCAGCCCCAGCCCGTGCGCATCACCAGCGGCCACCGTGATTTACGGCCACAATCGGGAGCGCCGGCTCGCATCCTGCTGGTCGATGACGAAGAGGTGGTGCGGCGCAGCACCGCTCGCCTGCTGCGCCAAGCGGGTCACGAGGTGCTGCAAGCGCCGGGCGGCAAAGAGGCCACCCAGATCTACGCCAACGCCGAGCGCTTTCCTGATTTGGTAATTTTGGATCTGGACATGCCGTTCTTGAACGGCGAGCAAACGCAGCGCGTCATCTTGAGCATCGATCCTGCCGCGCGCATCTTGTTCATGTCCGGGCATGAAGACTTCGTGCGCGAAAACTCGACCAGCATCGGCAAAGCCGCAGGCTATCTGCGCAAGCCGTGCAGCGTCGCGCTGCTATTGTCGACGGTCAACAACGTCCTCCGAACCGAGCGGATGGCAGGCTTCGAAGAACAAGAAGAGCAGACGCGCCCCGGACTAGGCGTCGGGAGCTAGCGAGTTTTGGGGTCGGGCCCCCAAAACCCGAGAGGGAGCCGCTGGATTCACTCCAGCGGCGGCGGGCTGAGCTCCTGTGAGGAAGGCGCCCAGCGCTCGCCGGTCAGCGTCGAGACGTTCTGATCGCGGCCACCCCAGATCACGAACTCTTCGCCCGTCCACACGCCGATGCCGTACTCGTGGCTCTCGAGCGAGGTCCAGTCTGGGATCTTCGTCCACTCCCCGCTCGGCACCGAGTAGCTTGCGCCGTCGGTGGACAACGTGCCGGTGCCGCTGGTCGAGGTCAGCCCACCAATGATGGCGACGACTCCCGGCTTGATCTGGAAGGCCCAGCCCGAACGGCGAAACGCGATCCGGCGCGCGCTGAGCACGCTGGATTCGCTCATCTCGCTCCAAACCGTGCCAGACAAGGTTTTGCCATCATCGAGCAGGCCGGCGTCATCTTGCCCGCCCCAGACCACGAAGCTGGTGCCATCCCAGGCGCCGAAGGCGCCGCTGCGCGCGGACAGGCTCTTGCTCAGGCTAGCCCAGGTGTCGGTGCCGGCAGTGTAGGCAAACACTTTGTCCTGCCGAGCGCTTCCGATCACTCCCCCCTGCAGGTACATCACGGCGCCGTCGAAGGCGATCGCCGAGAAACCGAGCAAGCCCGGATCACCGTTGTTGGTCGAGGTAGACCATTTCTGAAGATCGAAGCGATCGGCGCCCGCCACGTTGGCAGGCGTCGCGTTCAGACCGCCGAAGAAGACCGCGCGCGTGCCATCCCAGTAGCCGAAAGGAGCGCTGCGCCGACTGATCGAAGAATTGGTCGGCAACGCGATCCACGAGTTATTCACCAGGTCATACACTGCGCCGTCGCGATACACCGTGGCACCGCTGGCATCCGTGCCGCCGTAGACGATGACCTTATTGGACGCGCTACCGGTCCAGACCGCGGTGGCCATGATGCGCGCCGACGGCGAGCCCGTGTCCTTGGGCAGGGGGGTCCAGAGATCCAGCGTGGGATCGTAGATAGCGCCGTTGTCGAGCGCGACCCCGTCGTTGTCGATGCCACCCCAAATGAACACGGATTTGCCCATCGCGACCGAAGCCGCCTTCGAACGCGCGACGAATTTGTCGGGCGGTGGAGCCATCTCGACCCAGCCGCTCGTACAGCTATCTTCGACACAGTCACGCTTCGCGTTGCAGACGACGGTGCAAACGCTGCCGCCGCTGCCGCCATTGGCATCACCCGCTGTTTCGGGATCACCACCACCGCCACCGCCGCCGGACGCGATGTTCGGCGCGCCGCTCACGGAAGGCTCACCGGCGTCAGCCATGCTCCGCTCGCCGCCGCCGGACGCGGCGAGACCACCCGCGGCGTCGCTGCCCGCGGAGCCTTCTTGCTGCAGGCGGTAGTGGTCAGTCAGCGGACAGCCGGTGAGCAGCAAAGCCAGCGAAAGCGCAGCCAGGCTCGCCGCGCGCAGCGTCACAACCGACCACCGATCTCTATCCCCGTGGGTAGAGCGCGGATGGCGAGATGTTCCTGTGCAGGCTTGCCCAGCGTGAGCAGCAGCACGCCGGTGGTCGCAGCCGCAAGGCCAACGCCGAAGCTCACGTACGAGATCGTGCGATTGCTACGAAACGCATCGATGTCGGCGGCAGACGAGGGCGGACAGCCCGGCTGGCACACCGAGTCCAGCTCCGACTTGCGGTTGAGCGCCACGAGCCCGGTGTAAGTGCCGATGCCGAGGCCCAACGCGCCCACGCCGAGCGCGACGTAGCCGCCGGTTTTCCGAAAGCTCGCGCTGGAGCTGCTGACCGCGGGCTGCACCACGATGGTCGGCTTCGGCGCCGGCTGCGCCGGCCGAACGTCGAGCTCGACCTGATAGCTCTGACCCTCGACCATGCTGAGTTCGCGCGTCGCACGCAGCTGGCCTGCCACGCGCGCTTCGATGCGATGTTGGCCCGGGTTGATCGGGCGTTCGACGCCCAGCAACGCCTCCGGCGTGGGCTTGTCGTCCGTGCTCACCTGCACCGGCTCGCCGCTCGTGACACCGAGCAACATCAGCTTGAGCCGCGGCAAGCGATGGCGCACCTCCTCCAGCTCGGCCCGCGCGGTCTCGACCGCTTGCAGGTACGCTTCGGGCGCGTCATCCGGCAGCTTGAAGCGCGCGGTCTGCTCGTAGATGTCGATCGCCTCGAGCAGCTGCCCGAGCTTGGCCAGGCTGCGTGCCCGGAGCAGCGCGATCGAGGGCGCCGGAACCAGCTCGTGCGCGCGCCGAAAAAAATCACTCGCTTGCGCGTAATCTCCGGCTTCGAAAGCCTGAGCCCCCTGCGTCGCCAGGTCGCGCGCGGCCGTGCGAATTTCCGCATCTTGCGCGAAAGCCGAGGAAGCGCACAAGAGCGCGCCGCTCAACACACTCAGCATGGACAGCCGGCGCGGGGCGCTGGCTCGCGATCTAGAAACCAAAGTCATAACTCTTTCCGCGACGCGGGCGCTGCGCAGGCGCGGTGCGCGCGGGGCTCGTGACGAGACGGGGCTGAGCTTTGCTCGATGGCGCGGACGAAGCGACGGCGGCCGCGGAGCTCACCTTCGCGACGGCTTCCGCGATCGGCGGAGCCGGTGCCGCAGCTGCGACTCGCGGCTCTTCGCGCAGAGCGGGAGCAGAGGTGACAGGCGAGGCCGCGGACGGCTTTTGCTCGCCGCGCAGCAGCGCGCCCACACCCAAGCCGAGCGCCAGCGCGACGCCCACCAGCGAGACCACGATCCAGCGCCGGGTCGGACGCAGCTCCGCCGCGCTCGAGGCTCGCTCAGCCGCTCTGGCCGAGCGCACGGTCGGGCGCTGCGTGGCAACCAGGCGCGGGCCTGTTTCGTTCTGCCGCAAGACATCGCCGCTGACTCGCATGCGGCCCGAAGAGCTGCCTTGCGGGGCGAGCGACGAGAGATCCATGCGCACGCCGGACAAAGAGCCGTCGAGCCACACGGCGCGCAAAGAGTTCGCAGAGATGTCTTCCTTCACGCCGTGCTTGTACAGCCAGAGCGCGAGCGCCTCGCCCAGCTCGGTCATCGACGCCCAGCGGTTCTCGGGGTTCTTCTGCAAGCCGCGCTCGATCACGCACCACAGGTCGGCGTCGCCCGCCGAGAGTTCGGTGGTGGGCGCGGGCGGTTCGTGAATGATGGCCTGCATCAGCGCGTTGTAGTTGGGGCGATCCCAAGGCATCTGACCAGTGATGCTCTCGTACAGCACGACGCACAGCGCCCACACGTCCGTGCGATGATCGATGTCCTCGCGCCCGAGCGCCTGCTCGGGAGACATGTAGTCCGGGCTGCCGAGCGCGATGCCCTCCTGCGTCAGCTTGCGATCGTCCGTGCTGTGCGGCTGATAGTGATCGACCTTGGCAATGCCGAAATCCAGCAATTTTGGCTGCTGCCGGCCGAACTCGTCGCGCGCGACCAAAATGTTGTCGGGCTTGATGTCGCGGTGAACGATGCCTTTGTCGTGCGCCGAGCGCAGCCCATCGGCCAACGGCAGCAGCATCTGCACCGCTTGAATGGCGGGCAAGCGCAGCTCACGGCGCAAGATCGAGCCCATGCTCTCGCCCTGCACCAGCTCCATCACCAGGAACGGATCGGCGCGGCTCGTCCAGCCGAAGTCGAAAACGCGCACCATCGCCGGGTGCCCCAGGCGCGCTGCGGCGTGCGCTTCGCGCGCCATGCGCGTCGCCCCGGTCGAACCGCCCAGATCGGAGTGAATCAACTTGAGCGCGACATCCACGCCGAGCACCAAAGAGTGCGCGACCCAAACCACGCCCATGCCGCCGCGTCCGAGCGGCCGGACCAGCTTGTAGCGATCGGCGATCACCGCGCCCGCCAGATATTCCGTCCGCGGCACGGCGGCGCGCGCAGCCTTGCGTTCCGTTTCGGACAAACGTTCCGCTACACCGATGGTTTCCGATGCAGTTTTGAGGGATGCGGGCGTGATCCGAGCGGCCATTCCTAGACCCTCAAGCGTAGTGATTCAGAAGCAAGGCGGCCAGGATGAAACTCCACTCCGCTGAACGGCGTGAGGCTACGAATGTTAACTCCTCCTACAGCGGGGCACTCGCGACCACAGCGGCGCACTCAGCGCTTTGCGCTGGCAGCGGTACTTTCGCGCCCACAGCTCCGGCAGACAAAATGGCCGCGGCGCCGCGGTGCCCATGCACCCGCGACGCCGCGCCTCTCAGTTCGTGCGTTCGTCACTCACGACGCCGCGCCGGATCAGGCGCAGCTCTTCACGTGCCACTCGGTGCGGCGGCGGGCGGCGCGGCATCGCCTTCCGGAGTGGGGCGGCCCTCACCGCGCGGGCCGTGCCCGTGGCCCGGGCCGTGGTGCGGGAACTTCAAAGTGCCCGCGGCCACCGCAGTCTTGATTTCGTCGCGGGTGACGCTGCCGCTCTTGTCGGCGTCGGCCACGCTCAAGCGCTGCCAACGCTTGTCGCCCACTTCGTCTTTGGTCAAAGCGCCGTCATTGTTCTTGTCCATTTTCGCGAAGCGCTCTTGGGCAAACTTCTCGAAGGCCGCCTTGTGCTCTTCGGGGCTCACCTTGCCGTCGTGATCGGTATCGACCTTGGCCAAGTGCTCGGCGCGCATCTTCTCTTCGCCCGCCTTGAGCTCTTCTACCGTGATCACGCCGTCGGCATTGGCGTCCGCCTTGCCCATGAACTTCTGCATCTTCTCCGGCAGCTCGCTCACCTCGAGCTTACCGTCCGCGTTCTTGTCGAAGCGCTCGATCATTTGCGCGGGGTCAGGCGGACCGCGCCGACCGCCGCGGTGATGCTTGCCCTCGGGACGACCCGAGGCGTCAGCCACCGAACCCGCCGGAGCCGCGTTGAGATGAGCGGTTTCAGCCTGCGCGCTTTGATCGACCGGCTCGACGTTTGCGCCCGAGCAAGCAGCCAGCGACAGAGCAATGAAGCCAGTAACAACCGAACCTAAAATCGTAGTGCGCATGATGATTTGTTCTCCTTCAGTTTCAATCCATCCGACGCCGGCACCCGGGCTCGCCCTACGCGGCCGACTACGATTTTTTGGGGCATTTCTTTAATCCTTAGTTTTCAACCACTTACCGACGCGAGCCGACCGCGCGGCCGACGACGCACTACAAAAATGCAAGGCCGCGTAGGAAGTCGACGGGCTCGGTCGTCGGAACACGTAAGAAGAGGCAACGTGAACGGTCCGGAGACAACCACCATTGGACACACTCGAAAAGGCCGTCGATCGAGTCCTCAGCGGGGACCGCTCGGCCTTTCAGCAGATCGTGGACGCAACGAGTCAAAGACTCGTACGGCTAGGCGCTAGGATCATGGGCAATCAAGCAGACGCAGAGGACGTGGTGCAGGAAGCGTACGTGAAAGCCTTCCGTGCGCTGACGAGTGGCGAGTTCGATCGTCGATCGAGCACCAACACTTGGCTTTATCGCATCGTAGTCAACGGCGCGATCGACGCCAAGCGCAGTCGCCAGCGTCGCGCCGAGGCCAGCGACGAACAAATCGATCCGGGCTGGGACGGCGCCGCGTTCGCAGAAGCGCGCCTCGCGCTCTCCGAGCTCGACGACTGGCTGCAAGCGCTGCCCCCCGAGCAACGCGCGGCGCTCGTGCTGCAGAGCATGGAGGGCCTGAACAACACCGAGATCGCCCAAGTGATGGGCGTGAGCGAAGGCGCCGTGGAACAACGCTTGGTCCGCGCGCGCGCCGCCTTGCGCCAGAAGAGAGAGCAGTCGTGACCGAACCAGAAGACCTCGAACAACGCCTGGCACGGCTCTCCAGCGCGACCAACCAACTCCGCCCGAGCGCCGGCTTCTCCGCGCGCGTCATGCTCGCCATCGACCACGCCCCAGCGCCGAGCTTCCTAGAAACGACCTGGTTCTCCGCGCGCCGCCTGCTGCCGGTCGCGGCGATCGCCGCAGCCATGGCCGTGGTTTGGGCGGTCCAAGTCGACGGCACCGTGGACGATGAACTGGCCACCTCGTACGCGTCCATGGAGCTCGAGTGATGGATCGCACGAAGCTCAAAGGCTACGCCGCGCTGTTCGCGGTGTTCGTGCTGGGCATTCTGCTCGGCGGCGCCGGCTCCCGCGCCATGCTGCAGCGCCACTACGCGCGCCTACTTCGAGAGCCCAACTCGATGTTCAACTATCGCCGCATGGGCTACCTCTCACACCGCTTGAAGCTGGACGACACGCAAGAAAGCCGCGTACGCGACGTCCTCGGCAAATACGGCAAACAGCGCCGCGTCCTCACGCGCGAAATCATGGACCGCTGCGGCGCACCCCTGCGCGAACAAAAATCGCACATGGACAACGAAATCCGCACGCTGCTCCGCCCCGATCAGCAAGCGCGCTACGACCAACTGCTCAAAGACAGCGAAGGGCGTCCCACGCCCGGCGGCCCACTCGAACCCCTGCCTTGACGCAACGAAGTCGGCTCCTGCGCTCCGCCATGGCATCGCCAGCCCAGGCGTCACGCTCGAACTCGCGCCGGCTCCGCTCGAGCCCAAGCTGATTGCCGTCGCCGGAGACGGCACCCCGCCCGCGTCGCGCTGCCCCCAGCATCGCCTCGAGCAACACGAGCTGCCCGGAACGAAAATCTTGCACCCGAAAGACGTCTCCCACCTCCGCGAGCGAGCCCCCCTGCGCCACTGACCGATTTGCCGTACGGCGCGATCCAATCCCTTGCTCGCGAGCTCCGTGCCCCACGGGGAAAGCGACTCCCGAGCTGGGTCAGAGCGTTTTCAGCCTGGGTCACGACGTTTTCAGCCTGGGTCACGGCTCGGCGGCGCTGGGTCAGAGCATTTTCGAGCAGGGTCACGGCTCGCCGGCACTGGGTCAGGGCGTTTTCGAGCAGGGTCCACGCCGTCCGAAGCGGGTTCAGCGCTCGCAGGAGCACAAATTCGTGAGAAGGGAGCGACTTTGCCGGATTTTCCGGCAATGAGCTCGATTCGCTACTGCTTCGGCCCAACCCGCTTCAACTGCTCGGTTTCACCGCAGAGGAGGCCCGAGTGGCAGGCATCATTGAGTACACTTCCGCTCTTAGGTGCCATGAAAGTACCGCTTTCCTGGTGCTAGGACTCGCGATCGGTGACCGCCGGTCGCGGGTCCGCTGTTTTCGTTTGCTTACTTAGGCCGCTTCGCCGGCTTCACCTTCACTCCGAGCTTTTCCGCGTAAGCTCGAATCGCCCGCCGTACCACGTCGGAGCGCGAACGCTCCTCGTGAGCGGCCAGCGCCTCGAGCAGCGCGAGCTCATCAGGGTCAAGCCGTATGCCGACGATCGGCTTTTCTGCCATCGAGTCGACTGTATCACGCTGTTAAACGCTGCGCAACGCATTGGCCCCGGGACACATCGCCCGATGACGACGCTGCAGGCCCCCTGAGCCAAAGTCGCCGGAACGGCTACGAATTCTGGTCCGCGCGGGAATGCCAACGGAACAAAGTGGGCGCGGAAACCGAACGTGCAACTTCGCAAGGCGAACCAGTCTCCAGCGGTAACGGGTTTCGAACAGCTTACGTCTGCAGTGCGGCTTGGGTCCGTCGGCCGAGCGCCTCTGTAGATGTTCGCCAACGACGGTTCAATGTGGACACTGCGGTCGCAAAGTTTGGTCCCAAGAGCGAGACGAGGGCCATGCGAATGCGACAAGTCGCGAGGCCTGCTCAAGCCACGAACCGCGCCACGAACGGCGATGCCGGCCGCGCGCGTAGCTCCGCCCACGTACCCACCTGCACGACGCTTCCTGCGTCGAGCACCGCGATGCGGTGACCCAGTTCGCGCGCATCGGCCGGGTCATGCGTGACGACGAGAGCTGGCAGGCCCAGGCGCTTCAAATGGGAAGCGAGAAACGTGCGTACGTCCGTGCGCGCAGAGGCATCCAGGGCCGACAGCGGCTCGTCCAAGAGCAGCGCGCGCGGCTGGACCGCGAGGGCACGGGCGAGCGCAACCCGCTGTTTTTCGCCCCCGGACAGGTCGCTGCTGCGACGCTGAGCGAGCTCGGCCATGCCGAAGTCGCTCAGGAGTGATAGGGCTTGCAGCCGACGGGGCGGGAAATTTGGGTTTGTGCTCCCTCTGGCCAGCGCAAACTCGACGTTCGCGAGCGCGGTCATATGCGGGAACAACGCGTAGTCTTGGGGAACGTAGCCGAGCCTTCGGCTCTCGACCGGAACGTCGACGTGGCGCGCGGTATCGAGCAGCGTGGCTCCTCCGACCACGATCCGCCCCGCGGAAGGCCGCCGCACGCCGAGGATCATGAGCAGCAGCGTGGTTTTGCCTGCGCCGTTGGGGCCGACGACGACGAGCGGGCCGCCCCGCGTGTCGAGTCGAGCTTCGATCTGACGCGCGCCGATACCACCGCTGACGACTGCCTCTAGCACGAGTCCGCCTTTCAGTATTCAGGTGGTGTGTCGACCGCCGAGCGCGCGAGCAGCGCGCGAACGAAGAGCAACACGACAAACGCGACGATGACGAGCACGAGCGACAGCGCCTGCGCCGCGCGCAAATCGGACTCGAACGCGGTGTAGATCGCCAGAGGCAAGGTCTGTGTCTTGCCTGTCATGTTGCCGGCAAACATCAAGGTGGCCCCAAACTCGCCGAGCGAGCGCGCCCAACTCATGGCGGCTCCCGCCAGAAGTCCAGGAACCGCGAGGGGCAGAGCGATTCGAAAGAAAACGCGCAGCTGCGAGGCCCCCAGGGTTCTGGCCACGACCAGGTAATTTTGGTCCACGCGCCGGAATGCGCTCGTGGTCGCCTGCACGAAAAAGGGCGCTGACACGAACACCTCGGCCATGATCACCGCCAGCGTCGTGAACGCTGCCGAGCGGCCCTTTGGATAGAGAAAACCAGCGAGCCAGCCTCGACGGCCAAACGCCAAAAGCATGGCTACTCCAGCCACCGCCGGTGGGATCACCGCTGGAACCTGGACGAGCACCTCCACTGCACGAGCGAAACGCCCTGCGGCGCGAGCCAGAGTCCAGCTCAGCGGCGTACCAAACGCGACGACGACGAGCAGACTCGCGCTCGTCGTGCCGAGGCTGAGACGCAATGCGGGCCAAACCAGCGGATGGTGAAGGCCCGCGCGCAGCTCCCCGAACGACGTTGCAAAGGCGAGCCCCAGCAGCGGCGCAGCCAAGAACAGCACGAGTACGGCTCCCGTGATTGCTAGGAGCCAGTGTCCGCGCGCGCGGACCCATGAGCCGAGCGCAGTCATCAACGGGCGGCCTCGGCGATCGACGGCGACCTGAAGCCAAAACGCCGCAAGATATCTTGCCCTTTGTCGGACAAAACGAGCGAGACCCAATCGCGAGCGAGACCTGAGTGCGCTGCGCCGACGACGACGGCGATCGGATACTTGGCGATGACGTTGATTTCTGACGGAATGGTCACGACACTGAGGTTGTCGCCGGCGGAAGTCAGATCCGATCGGTAGACGATTCCCGCGTCGGCTTCACCTAGATTCACCTTGGTCAGGACCTGCCGAACGTTGAGCTCCCGCGACACGACGCGCGCCTCCACACGCGCTCGAAAGTCTGCTCCTAGCGTACGTGATGCCTTGTCCAGGATCTGAAGCGTGTACTTCCCGATCGGAACCTCGGCTGCCCCAATCACGATTCGTTCAGCAGTTGGCAGATCCGCGAGACGATGAATGGACCCTGCCTTTTCCTTGGCGACGACCACTACGGGCTCGTTCTCTGCAAACACCGTGGGAGCTTCGACCCTCCCGGCGTCTCGCAGCGCGGTCATGTGGCGCACATCCGCCGAGGCGAACACATCGACGACCGCTCCCTGTTCCAACTGAGTTCGGATTTCCTGGGTACCGGCGAAATTGAACGCAACAGTGACGCTCGCATGCGATTTCTTGAGCTCCTCGGCCATCTTTCCGAAGCCCTCACGCAACGAAGCCGCGGCGAACACGACGAGCTTTTCTTCCTCGTGCCCAGCGGGCGCGGGTTCTGACTTCGGCCGACTGCACGCTTGCAGCATGCCGTGAACCAAAACAACCCCGAGCGCGAGCGCAAGCAGCCCACGCCGCCGGCCGGCATCGAGCCGTTTCGTGTCGGGCGGGGGGACCATTGAGGATGAGTCGTGTGTTTTCATAGCGGGCTCCCATTCACAGCCAATTTATCGAGCGACCTCGAGCTGATGCACGGCGAAGTCGACGCCGCCGCGTGAGTCGCGCAGGACAATCCAGAGCGTGGCGCTGCCCGAGCTATTCGGGGCCGTCCAGACGTTGCCCGAGCTCAGCACCAGATCACCTTCCGCGCGCCCGCTTGATTGGGTGCGCAATTTGCCGGCACTCACGTACCAAGCAACGCGCATCGATTCGCGTCGGGTGGTGATCGCCTGCAGGGCTGGATCGAAATAGGCGTAGCTTTCGACGTCCGCTGCGGGCCAGCTCACGGTCAGCTCGACCTGCGCGCCAGCCGGGATCTGGCTGAGATCTGCGTCGTGACCTGCGATCGTGCTGATCAGCGGTGCCAGATGAGGATTGTCATTCGGAACATATTCGTGGCCAAATTCGCTGGCGATGTCGGCGGGCGCGGCGGAAAGTCCACACTGGACGCGCTGCAAGTGGAATGCTGGATCCGCGCCCGTCAGGTCGACGCGCAAGGGCTGGAAATAGCCGCCCGTCACGTCCGGATCGCGGGGACGGAATCCACTTGCCGCCACGTTCGGACCGAACAGCGTGCAGGCAGCGCTCGGTGTCGGAGCCATGATGGTGAAGCCCTCACCAGCGGGCAGCAATGACACAGAGTCGAGACACGCGGGGGAGACCACATTGTCGACCGTCGGCGGTTTGGGCGCCATGCAAAAGCTCCAAACAGGTGATGCCGGGCTCGGAACCGACGGCGGCGCCGCCACGAACCCGGTGAAAGTGGTGGGAGTCCCGGGCGTGGCTTCCGCGGGCTCGCTCTTCACGGCTAGCACGCGCGGCGCCGTCACGAGCGCCTCGTCTTCGTTGAAGTCGGGCCGACATGCCCCGAGCGCAAGGGTCAGAAGAACCGCGCTGGCTCTCATAGCTCGAGCCTCGCGCCAGCGACGCCCAGAAACGGAAGACCGGTAATGACACCGCGCTGCGTGTAGTCCGCGCTGTAGGCATATTCCTCGCCGTTGGCGCGATTGGTCAGATCGAGGAGCTCCACGTAAGCCAAGAGTCGCCCGCTGCGTCCGAGCAAAAAATTGCGCTCGACGCGCACGTCGAGCTGCCAGAAGTCCGGCAAACGGTCGGAATTGTGGCTCCCGAATACCGGCTCGTAGCGGTCGTGCTTTTCGTCGAACAGGGCAGCAATAACCGGCGTGCGCGGCATGCCGCTCGCATAGCGAAGGCGCACCCCGAACGTCCAATTCGCTTGTTCCTTGCTCGCCACGAACGTGACCACATTGGGTTGGTCGTAGTCGAAGAGTCGTTCGTTGGCATTTGGCGTGTCTTGCCGTTCACTGCGTGAGACCGTGTACGCAAGCCAACCAAAGAAGCCATGCCAGGGCCGTTGCCGGACGAGGAACTGCACGCCATAGCTGCGACCCTCGCCGCTCGAGACGAGTGAGTTGGCAAGATGCGGCGTGGGCGCCGGGTCGCGCACTGTGAGCTCGGACAGGGATCGATAGAACCCCGTCACGTGCGCAGACAGCGTGCTCGTGACTTCAATCGATTCGCCGAGCGTGGCATGGCTGGCTGATTCCGGACCGAGCGTGGGCGTGCCGAATACCGCGCTCAGATCAGCGGGAGCGGGGGGCTGTGAGTAGAGGCCCATCGAGCCGAAGAGCGTGACGCGACTCGAAAGGCGAAAGCGTGCGGCGAGGCGAGGCTCGAGCTCAGCTTCGAGCGCGGACTGCCCAATTGAGGGCGTCTGACCAACGCGTGGCGTTTTGCGGCTGGTTTCGAGCAGGTAGCCGTCAATGCGCAGGCCCGGCGATAGCGTGAGCGGGCCGATATTCCAATCCAGGGTCGCGTACGGAGCCAGATTGAGCGCAGTGGCTCGCCAAGTGTCGCTGTTGGTGTCGTCGCCAGGTGGCTGTCCGAAGACCGAGACGTCGCCTTCGCGGGCGGGGATGAGCAGGGAGCCCGCGCGGCTCAGATCGGCCTGTGTGCCGTCGAAATCCATGCCCAAACGCATGGTCACGCTCGGCAGAATGCGTGACCGATACTCGGCGCGGAGGCCAAAACGCAAGGCGCGCTGATCGAGCCCTGCAGGATTCGCCCCGAAATTCGCGTTCATACGCTTCGAATCCCGACCGAGCCACGGCACCACTTCGACGCTCGCAGCGTCTTCGAACACACGTCGATAGCGCAGGTAGACGCGCTGAAACGAGGAGCTCGTGCAGAGCGAGCGAGCCAGGGCGGGATCGGAGTCGTGAACCGTACGAGTCAGGTCGTCACCTGAGCCGAGTAACGCGAGATCGAGCGATTCCCGCTCGCGAAGCGCGATCTGCACTTTAGCCTGGTAGTCTCGGTAGTGCGGAACAGCGAAGGACTCGCCGACATCTGGGGCGCTCACCGCAGTCAAGACGCGATCGAGCCAGCCGTACCTCAGAGCAACGGCGAAGCGTACGCGCTCGCTCAGGACGGCGCTGACCAGCGCCGCTCCGTCGAGCGTGTTCACGTCCAAGAGCACGTGGCTCCCGTCACGCGGTAGGTCGCGCGTCTCCAGACGGACAAGACCACCGATGCCGCGCCCATAGTCGGCACCGTACGCGCCCGGCGTGAGTGACACGCTTTGCAACAGATCGCCGTTGATGGTCGAGCGAATGCCGCTACCGTGAAAAAGCTGCGGAATTTGTACGCCGTCCACGAAGACGCGCGTGTCTTCGGGTGCAGCCCCCCACAGCACGAGCTGGCCTGAACCAAAGGCTGCACGCCCGACGCCCGCTAGATTTTCGATGACCTTCACTGGGTCACCCTGGGTGCCTGGCTCGCGTCGCGCTCGTGCCGCCGTCAGCTTCACTTCGGCCCCGTCGCGGGCCGGCCGCACGCCGCTGACGACCACTTCTGGTACAAGCGATGGTTCCGTCGGTGCTTGCGCGCGTGCCGCGCGTGCAAACCCCGTGGCCAGGACCAGTCCCGCGGTCCGGAGCCGTCCGGCCGAGTGAAAGACGGGGCTCATGGCACGCTGAATCCAAGTGCTAGCAGCCCGGCTCCACGGTCGTGCGCGCCCCAGGTGTCGGTATCGAGCGAGAGGCCCGTGGCCTCGGCAACAGCAGCGCCGTCCAGCAGAACCTTGACAGTCCAATGGGCGTTCGCCGTTCGACATAGGGACGCCGTGTCGACCCGCACGAAGTACTGCCCAGCGGGCGGAGCGTCGGCCCAGATCACGTCTTCCTGCCGCAGTCCATCGATGACACAACCCGCGTTGGAGTCGTGGTCGAGCGCGCCGTTGCTCCCGTCAGCGCCGGGCGAGAAGGCAGTTCGTGAGTTGGGGGCGCCGTGATAGATTTCGATACCGAGTGGATCGATCACGTGAAGGTCGAGATCCGACCCAGTATCCCAAGTCAGCGTGACCACGAGCGCGCCCGTGACGGCCTGCGCAGGCGGCCCCGCGAGCGCCGTGAGCGTCTGTCGAAACGGAGGACCGAAGTGCCTATTCCCGTCGACCGCGCGCACTTCGAGCGTGTATGCACCGGCGAGCAGCGCAGGCGAAAACGAAGCGATCGCGTGGAAGGTCGGTAGCGTCGGCGCAGATACGTCGGGGACGCCGGCCGGTACCACCCAATACCCATTGTCCGTGCTCAGCGCGATAGCTGCCGCTGTGGCCGTTGGATCGAGCGCTCCAGACAGGGGCTTGTTTGGCAATCCCGGCCAAATCGTGTTTGTCAGCAGCTGGACGGACGCCACCTGGGGCCCGTCTTTTGCTCCGACCGGTGTTGACCCGGGAAAGAACTGCGCCCCGGAAAGGCGCATCAGCGCGTCGAGCCCAGGGTCGTCGGATGCGCCAGCAGAGCAAGCAATCGCAGCCAGCGATGCCACCAGCCCGAAGCCGAGCCCGACCGCGCGGTTCAAAACTGCACCTGCGCGCGCACCGTAAGTACGTCACTCTCGAGGTTGGTCGGCGCTCCGTTCGAGTCACGCCCCAGCGCGTTGCGATTCACGTCATATTCGAACGCGAGCCGCGCGGTATCGTAGTGCAGCATGGCCAGCAGCGCGAGTGTGCTGTAGCTCCGGTCGCGCGGCACGACCTGCACGGCTTGGCGTTCACTCGCGTCCTGATCGGGGTCGTAGCGGTCGTAGCGCACGCCCACGAGCCCCCAAGCGGTGAGCTCTTGGGTAACTCCCACATACCAACCGAGCTCTCGAAAGTCGTGACCCGCTCCGACCGGATCGGCGACCTCCAGCCCGCGATCCAGATTGCTGGCGCGCACGACTTCAGCGCGCAGATTGGTCTCGGCATTGCGTACGAAACGCACGGCCAAGCGCGCATCTGCACCCAAACCGAAGCGCTCAAACTGCTGGGAGGCGGTCGCCGAAGAGCCCGGGATGACCTGCACTTCCGTGGCCTGCACGATGCCGTCTCCGTTGTCATCACGCCACACGAGCTGGTCCTTGGTCGTGGGCGTGCCTGGGTGAAAGCCGCTGCCAGTGTCGGCGGACACACCAACGTCGAGGAACACACCAGGGACGACGCTCGTCGACACCGCGAGCCGACCGATGACTTCCTTTCGTGCGTTCGGCGCCAGGGCGGGAAACACGCGATCACCGAGCGGGTGACCGTTCATGACCGCGACGGTCAGCTCGACAAAACCGTACTGGCCGCGGAGACGAGCCCCCAAATCGCGCTCTCCAGGGAAGAGCGCGCGCAGAGCCGTCGAGCGCTCGAGAAAGGGCCGCGCCACGTCCAGCTCCGGCACCTCGAACCCGAACGGGATTTTCATCAGCCCGACGCTGACCTCGACGCTCGGCATCCGCGGATCCGGTCGTTCTGGCCAATGCGCCGAAATCTCTGCGGCGATCGGCCGAACCTGCAGGCCGTTCGTGGTGTTCGCGTCGAGCTCCAACGCGCTGCTGAACAAGCCTCGGGCCGCCTCGAAGCGCAGGTGCCCGCGGCGCAACGTAAAGCGATTCTGGTTGAGCGGCGTGCCAGTCGAATAGTTGATCTCGTTCTGCGAAGCTTGCGCGTAGGGGATGAAGTCCACCTGCACGTAGCCAGAGACGCGCACCGGCGAGGGCACCTGCGCGCGCTCGGTTTCCCGAGCTTTCAGTGCGGCAAGCTCGCGACCTTGACGCGCGAGCTCCGCTCGAACCTCTGCCAATTCCGCGCTGGCCGGCGCAACGGTCGTCGCGTCAGCCAGCGGGAGTGTCTCAGCACGAGCGATGCGCGGGTCGCCACAGAGCGCGAGCACCGCGAGCGCCCCGAGGCCACTCGCGCCTTGAGGTCGCATTAGGGCAGCGCAACCTTCGGATCCGGCAGCACGACGGGCTTCTGAATGGCCTGCGCGTTCGTGCATTCATTGATGATGTCGGGGTACGACGTGGGCACAGTGCTGACGCAGCCGGCGACGGTGGAGCCGGTCGTGTTCACCGCATCGGGCTCACAGAATCCGTGGTTGCACGAGCCGCCGCTGCACGAAGCCGAGCTGGTGCATACGGTGCAGCCGGCGGGTGTGCCGCTCGCGCCCGGGATTTTGCTCAGGTAGTAACAAGTGCAGGGATCCTCGGGTTTGTAGACACTCAGCTCTCCACCGTCCGCAGCGCGAGTTACCTTCATCGCGCATTCCGGGATCAGGCCCACCTTCACCACATCCGCGAGGCCATCGAAAACGCTACCGCCAGCGGGCGGCGCAGCACCCGGATTGCCGAGCACGAGATCCTCGATGTACTTGACCGCGGGGTTCGAGGGCACGTGGGCGGCATTGACCGGCGTGATGTACACGGTGGGCGACCAAAGCGTGTAGTGCCCGTCACGCAGGTTCTGCTTGTCGAATGCGGCAGCGGTCGAATCCGGGAAAAATGCGCCTCTTTGTCCGACCGCTTGGAACGCCAGCGTCTTGATCCCCGCGGTAGCCCGCTTGCCGTCGTAGACCTCGGCGCCGAGAATGCCAATGGTAGCTTCGGGCTTGACTGAGCCGGACACGGCCGACACCACGTCGCTGGAGGCGGCCTCCTGAATGCCCTTCCACTTGGCCGGGGGTACGCCGATGTTCTTCGCGATCGCAACCAACGTGCTCTTGGTCGTCGGGCGAATGAACATGAAGTTGTGATCGTTCCAAGGGTCGTAGGTCAGCGCGAGCGGGTTGGCGTCGCCAAAACCGAACGTGTAGTACGCCTCATCCGACCCGATCGCCGTTTGAGAGCTCGCGCTCGGAACCACGAAGGTATAGGCTTGGATCGGGCCTTGAATCAGATCCAGGTTGGAGCCCGCGGGCGGCCCGCCCAGGCCGCAGCTTTCGACGAACAGGGCGGAGAGCGCCAGATCGATCGACACGCCCTCGGCGCCCGTCGTGCACGTCGGCGCCGCATCGCCCGCCTTCCAATCGGGCGCCTCGGCGGTGGATGGGATGTACTTCAGCATCCCGTTCGGGACGATCTTGGCATTCGTATACATGTCGTTGATCAGCGTGCAGGAGCCGGCCAAGAAGTACGCGATGTTGATATTGGAAGTGTCACGTAGATGCCTGCCCAAGTTCTTGAGTAGATTCTCTTGGGTGTCGCCGGACTCGATGTAGACGACCTGTCCCGGCAACGTGGCGCACGATCCGTCGAAGGGCGGGACCACGACGCTCGGAGCGCCTGCTTGGCCGCCGGAGCCCGCCGCGCCCCCGGACTCGAGCTCCGTCCCAGCAGCCCCCGCATTGTCTGATCCTCCGGAAAGCGTAGAGCTCCCGCCTTTCCCGCCGGAAGGGCTCGCACCCGCTTTGCCGCCGGAGCCCGCCGTGCGCCCAGCGGCACCAGCTTCAGGGCTTGGTACGCCGTTGTCGGGCTTGTCGTCGCTGCTGCAATTGACCACCAGCAGCGCCACCGCGACAGAAGCCAAGACGTGGTTTAAGTGTTTCATTGATCGATGAGCTCCCATTTGCTGTCTGGTTAAGCCGTGAAAATCTCGGCGACACGCTCGCCGCACTGTCGAAGGTCGTATCCAAGCGACGAGAGCTCTCGCCGGAATGGTCCGGCGGTCATCACGTCGAATAGCCGAGCTAACTTGGGATCATTCAGCTCGTCGCGAGGAACGACGAGGTCGTAGCGCTCTTCGGCCAGCGGCACGAATGCCAGACCAAACGCGAGCGCCGCATCCCGCGTCGCAATTCCGACATCACCGGCACCGATCGCGACGGCTTGCGCCAGTTCGAGATGACCCGATGCCTGCGTCGCGGTCTCGGCGAGGTCAAGTGGAAGCTGCGCCAGGTGGAGCTCGCGATCGAGCAACCTGCGCGCGCCCGAGCCGGATTCCCGGGAGATCAGCCGAACTCCTGGCGCGTGAAGATCGGAGACGGACAGGATCTGCTTCGGGTTCCCCGACGCGACCACGAGCCCCACTTCCCAACCGGCGAGCGTAATCAAAACCAGCGCGCGCTGCGGATTGTGGCTACGCGCATCGGGCACGTTCGCCTCGCCGGTTTTGGCATCGACGAGATGCACGCCAGACAGGTGCGCCTGCCCGCGTCCGAGCGCTTCCAGCGCGCTCGTGCTGGAGCGCGAGAGCCACAAGAACCGGCCAGGTCCGGCATGGGCATTCAACCGATCCGCGAGCAGACCGAGCGCTGGCGCGCAGCCCATGAGCACCACGTTTTCCCGCAATTCGGCGGGCGTCCGAAGCAGGTCGACCTCGAAGCCGCGCTCGCTGCGGCTCACTACGGCATCGGCAGAGCGGCCGATACCCCCGGGAACCATCGCGTACGACAGCCAACGGCCCGAGATATGCGCGAGCGCGACACGACCGGGAGACGACTCGCCCACCGGCTCGGCAGTGAGCCGCTGCTCGGTTGCTCGGATCCCAAACAGGGCTTCGACCGAGCAGTCGAGCGCGCCAGCCAATCTGAGCGCGACGTCGACGGCAGGCATGGCGCGCCCGGTTTCGATCGCGTGCACGCTTTGCCTCGACAGGCACACTGCGCTGGCCAGAGCAGACTGCGAGAGCCCGCGTGCCTGGCGCGATTCCCGCACTCGATTCGACACGCCACTCGCCATACTTGGACTCTGCGTAGCCACGATCGGACTGCTGCAAACGACATGCCGACTTGACGACCTGTCACCCGACCTTGACAGTCGAAGCCAAAACACGTCTCTCGTGACCAGCAGCCGCCAGGAAAAAGCACGCGACTGTCGCGATTGTCGGTTACCCGACGAAACGAGACAGGTTGTCCTCGCAATCGCAGGGGCTTCCTCGGGAAACAGAAAGGGCACGCTCCTTGCTCCGGGCGCCACGAGGAGAAGCCATGGATATCGATAAGAGTGTACTTCCAGCCGTCGTCGTCACGCCGGCCGCAGAGACGTTCATGCGACGAATCGTGCGTTTCGGCGGCATGGGCGAGCACGCTGGTTTTAGGCTGACCGTCAGCCCTGGGGGTTGTTCCGGACTGTCGTCTCAGTTCACCGTGGAAGCGCGGCCGGCGGCGGGCGATGAAGTCGTTTCGGTCAACGGGCTCGACCTGTACCTGCCGCCAGAAAGCCGCAAGCTGCTCGCGGGCGTGACCATCGACTTCAAGGACACGCGCATGGAATCCGGACTTGCATTCATTGATCCCAATGCCGAGGGCTGCGGCTGCAGCACGGACGCCACTACCGGGGTTCAGCTCGGGTCGTTCAAGAACTGACCCGACTGCGCGCACGTCGCAGACCGCTCACGAGGCCTGACATCACCGTCAATCTTCGGGGTGGTCCGCGGTGGCGATCACCTGCAGCAGCACCCGCGTCTTGGTTTGATCGGTCGCGTCCAGCAAGCTCAATCGTTCGAGCGCCGCGCGTCCCTCCTCCCGTAGTCCGCAACGGAGTAAGACGTAGCCATACGCCTGAAGCGTAAATAGCCAGAAGCGCACGTCCGTGTCCAATGCAGCAAAATCCGCGTGCTCGGGCCGAACCTCACGAAAGTCCGAGGCCAAACCCAAGCGTGCCGCCGCGGCCGCCAAACAACGCTCGGCCGCGTGACGAGCCTGCTCGAAGCGGTGCTTGTACAAGCGGTAGCGGTAGTCTGCGATCAACACCGCAACATGATCACCAGCCAATTTCGAGGCTCGACCAAGCTGCTCTTCCGCTTCGGATTCAAGATGCCAGCAGAGTGCGGCAGCGCGCAACGCGCGCTCCGCCTCCGGGTGCAGGTCCGGATATGCGCGGCGATCGAGCCAGCCCGTTGCAAGCCCCGTCGTTTCGAGTGCACTCATGATTGAGCTCGCGATACTTGGCGCACCACGACCTTGACGTCTGAAGGCGGAGCTTGATACGGAGCTGAGGAGACCAACACGTCTGCTCCAGCGCGCGCATAGTCGCCCGCGTTGGCCTCGGTCACGCCTCCGGCTGCGAGCAACAGTGGATGCAAGCCGAGCGTGCCGAGCAGCGCGCGGCACTCCGCGACCGCTGAAGCAGAGAAATGCTCCAACTGCAGCGCTTCGGCGCCCGCAGCCGCCAGTGCGCAGGCTTGTTCGATCGTGGTTACCTCCACCGTCAACCTCCGCTCGCGTTCTTTGCCTCGCAAGTCGCTCAGCCACTCCAAGGCGCGCGGCTGCTCTTTCAAGAACACCCGGTGCTCGGGAAAGATCAGCAAGCTCTCGGACAAGCCCAAACGGTGCAGCGTTGCGCCGCCAGCCACGACGGCCTTGCTTGCCAGGTACCTCGTTCCGGGGAACGCTTTGCGCGTGCAAGCAACGGGGATCGAGTGCCCAGCCTGTCGAACGACCGCGACCAGCCGCGCGGCCGCGCTGGCGATCCCCGAGGTCCATTCGACCAGGTTCTGAGCCACCTTCCAGGCAAGCAAGAGCGCGCTGGCTTCGCCTCTCACCGTGAGCAGTTCTGCGTGCGCCGGTGCCTGCGAGCCGCTCGCTGCGGCGACACTAGCGCTCGCCCCGGCGAGTTCGAACAAGCGGGCGGCTTCCTCGGTCCCGCAAGCCACCATCGGACGGCGGGCGAGAAACGTGAGCTCCCCGTGAGTCGCGCCGATCCCAAGCGCTTCGGTGGTCACGTCTCCGTAAGGGACGTCCTCATTCAGCAGGAGCTGGAGGGTCGGATCGGCGAGCCGCGGCAATGCCATGTCAGATTTCGCTCATGATGGGTTTGGATTGTCGGCTTCGCTACACGAGCATACACGCGCGCTGCGATAACTTGGGCGACGGCTGGCTGCCACGCGAGCGATGCACTTGCCGTTCCAAGTACCAAAGCGATTGCCCTCTTCAGCAATCGCAACGATGATGATGGGCATGCGAATGACTGGTCCGTGCGCGGTTCCGAAAAGGTCCCGCAACAATACGGACGTCGCTGCCTTTTTATGATTTGGGCACAGAACACGAGCAGCGTTTCGCGCCGTCATCGGCCATACTCCTCGAAAGACAACAGGTCCAGCGCTCCAAGAGCACGCGCGCGACACCACCCGTTCGGTTAAAGTGTTCTCGCGCACCTCGATTGGATTTGCCATCCGGAGTCGATGTTCTCCATGCAACCAAGTCAGGCATTGAAATCGAACAGTCAGACACGCCGCACTGACGTGGCGCTGTACGGCGTGTACGAGATCTCCAAGCTGCTCACGTCACCGACCCGGCTAGAGGTCACGCTCGCCAAAGTGATGCATCTATTGTCGAGCTTTCTCGACATGCGGCACGGCTTGATCGCGCTGCTCGGCGACAATGGCCCAGAGGTCGTGGTTGGCTCGGGCTGGAGCGAAGAGACGGCCCGCCGCTATTTCGAGCAACTTCCGGAACGTGCCATCGGGCGCATCGTCACCACCGAGATGCCGCTCGTCGTCGACAACATGCGTGAAGACCCGCTGTTCGAGAGCTTCGATTTCTCGGAGTGGGGCGACAGCACGGACGTCTCTTTCGTCGGCGTGCCGATCAAGGATTCGGGGCGCGTGATCGGCACGCTCACAATCGACGCCGACATTCGCACGCACGAAAATTTCGGATTCGATGAAGACGTGCGCTTCCTCACGATGGTCGCGAACCTGGTAGGGCAGACCGTGCGGCTGCAACGCTTGATCGTTCGAGACCGCGAGCGGTTGATGGATGAGCGGCGCCGCCTCGAGCACAAGCTGGAAGACTCGGCCATAGACCGCGCCGAGTTCAAGCGAGGAGGGATCGTCGGAGATAGCCCGGCCCTTCGCGCGGTGCTCGATAAAGTGCGTTTGGTGGCGCGCAGCAATTCGACTGTGCTCTTGCGTGGCGAATCGGGCACGGGCAAAGAGCTGTTTGCACAGGCGTTGCACGACCTCTCGACGCGCAAGGACAAGGCCTTCGTCAAGGTCAACTGCGCCGCACTTCCGGAAAGCGTACTCGAGTCCGAGCTGTTCGGTCACGAGCGAGGCGCCTTCACTGGCGCTGCCGGCCTGCGTAAAGGCCGCTTCGAGCTGGCTGACGGCGGGACGCTGTTCCTGGACGAAATAGGCGAAATTTCTGGGCCTTTTCAGGCAAAGCTGCTGCGCGTGCTGCAAGAAGGAGAGTTCGAGCGCGTCGGTGGCAGCACCACTTTGAAGACGGACATTCGGCTCGTGACCGCCACCAATCGCAACCTCGAACATGCGGTGAGCAACGGCGAATTTCGGGCGGACCTCTACTATCGCATCAGCGTCGTGCCGATCTTTTTGCCTGCGCTACGCGATCGTCAAACCGACATTCCTTTGCTCGCGCACGAGTTTCTCGACCGCTTCAACACCGAGCACGGCACCTCACTCGACCTGGCTGCCGATGCTCTGCCCGTGCTGACCGTGTGCCAATTCCCAGGCAACGTGCGGGAGCTCGAGAACTGCATGCGCCGCACGGCAACGCTCGCAGCAGGCAACGTCATTCACGCCGACGATTTCGCGTGTCGGAAGGACGAGTGCCTGTCGGCCGCCCTTTGGGCTCCGGCCAACGGCGTTCCGACGGGCTTCGTCCCGCTGCCGATCGGACGGACTCCACGCGTTTATCCGCCAACCATCAGCCCCCCGCCCGGCGGCGCGGAGCTCGAAGACGACGGCCTCGGGTCATTGGCCCTGGACGGGCGAAGCGAGCGCGAGCGCTTGATCGATTCCATGGAATCCGCAGGTTGGGTTCAGGCCAAAGCCGCCCGCTTGCTCGGCATCACCCCGCGGCAAATGGGCTATGCCCTTCGCAAGCACGATATTCCGATCAAGAAGTTCTGATTGGCGCGACTCGAACGGGAGCAGCGCCTGCTGAACCCGCAGCTCACGGGCCCCACGCAGACGCCGCGGCGTTTCGGGTATCGCGGCGCGCTGGTGCTCAAGCTCCGAGACACGCCCGCAGACGCGCCGTCCGAGCCGGAGCTACTCTGTCGTCACGGCGAATGCTGCTCGTTGGCTCACTCTTGAGCACCGTAGCTCAGCTGTCGCGGCGCCTGAGCGATACCCAGCGCCTTGGCCAGCCAAGGTGGCGGAGAACCGGCCAAGACTCGCTGCAACTGCAGCAAGATGCTTCGCGCAGCGCCGCCCTCAGGCACGGAGATCAAGTGAATGTCGGCCTTGATCACCTTTGCAGACGCCGGCCCGCCGATGTGCACGACATACAAGATCTTGCAGTCCTTGATCAATTTGACACGAAAACTGTTCTTGTCATCGGACAGATCGGCCGCAGCGGTATCGCGAAGGTCAAGCAACTTGAGCTGTGTCGCGGTGACCTGATACACCAAAAACCGCGAGCACGATCCGAAGTGCCCATCGAGCTCCTCGCCCGAGTTGGAGGCGAAGGCGACGCGCACCGAGTGCACGGCGTCCGCCGGGTCGCACTGTTCCGGCTCGGGAAGGTTCTCTTGTTCCGCCGTCCCCCAAAGAATGCGCACGGCTTCTTTGAACGCGGCCATGTCCTCTGCGCGCGTATCGCGCTCGGCTTCTTCGTCCCCTTCGACGTCTTCAGCCTGACCGAAGGCGGCCTTCAGGTGCCCGACCGTGATCTGACTCAGACCCTTCTCGTCGATTTTATCGCCGACCTTCAGCTGGATGGCTTCGATCAGGTCCAGAGGTGAAATGTCCGGCAGCAAGCGTGCGGCCAGGCCAATTCTCAGCGCCACTTCATCGGAAAACGGTTGTTCTGACATGCTGAATCCTTCGCGAGTTGGCTCCGCGTCCGGAGGCGTCTCACCAAGCAAAGCAATGCACGTGCCGAAAGCGAACGGGCGCGCAGGCGCGGGGCTTGCCGATTCAAGCGCGCGGTCTGCGGGCGTCCGTCTGGCAGGAATCGAACATAGACGTCGGTGTCGCGACAACGCCTGCAATGCTGATTCACAAAACCCTCACTGCCGGCGCAGATGTTCGCTGGCGCGGCTCTTGCGTTCGTCGCGCTCGTGACGACTGACTCTGCGCGAAGCGCCGTCGCGCTCGCCTACCACGAGCGCACCAAGCATCATTTGAAGGGCTTCGCTGCCGGGCCCGAAACACTCGACTGGGACGCACAACCGTCGCCATTTCGACGCTTCAAGGGAGCCCCCGTGGAGCGCTTACCACTAGCGGCCGATCAGCTCAGCGCGCGCTGGAACGAACTATTTCTGCCAGGCGCCATCGCGGCCGCGCCACTGAACCGTAGTTCCCTGGGCGCTCTGCTCGAGATCTCTTTTGCGATCGCCGCATGGAAGAGCAGCGGCCCGGATCGCTGGGCCGTGCGCTGCAATCCATCCAGTGGCAATCTGCACCCTACTGAAGTCTATCTGCTCGTGCGGGGCGTCGCCGGTCTTGCGAACGGCCTCTATCACTACGCCGTCGACGAACACGCGCTCGAACTGCGCGCGGCGCAGAAGTCCGTCGGCGCCGGGCCTTCAGCCGCGCAGGTTCTCGTCGGGCTGTCGTCCATTCAATGGCGTGAAGCCTGGAAGTACGGCGAGCGCGCATTTCGCTATTGCCAACTCGACGTCGGTCACGCCCTGGGCGCCTTGCGCTACGCTGCGGCAGCGCTCGGCTGGTCAGCGCGCGTCGCGCACGAGCGGCCAACGGCGCTGGTCGCCGAAATTCTGGGGCTGAACCGCGCTGCAGACTTCAGTGGCGTCGAAGCGGAAGAGCCCGAATGCCTGATCGAGCTCAGAGCGGCGGGTCTGCCTCAAACGCCGGATCCGGAGCTCGCAACATGGCTTTCAGGCGCCTCCTGGTACGGTCACGCCAATCGCCTCGACGCCTATCCGATGTACCGCTGGCCCGTGATCGAAGAGGCCGCACGCGCGAGCAGCAGCGAGATCGCGCCCGTCATCTCCAACGGCTCAGCCCCGCGGGCCGCAGCGGCATTCGAGCTGCCAGCAGCGCCGGGCGCTTCGACGTCCGCGACTCTACTACTCCGTCAACGACGCAGCGCGCAGGCCTTCGATCGCAAGGCTTCCCAAACCCAGGAGAGCTTTTTCAGGATGGCGCAGGCGCTGCTCCGGCCGAGCTCGGCACCGGAGGACACCTGGCAGCTGCCGCCGCGCGTGCACCCCATCTTCTTCGTTCACCGCGTGGATGGCCTCGAACCAGGTGCCTACGCCTTACTCCGAAACGCACCCGACCAGACCGCACTGCAATCACTGTTCGCCACTCAAAGCGCCTGGACCAAGCCCTCACAATGTCCGGATGCAATTCCGCTCTTTCAGCTCGTGGCGCGTGATCTGAGCGCGGCCTTGCGCACGGTCTGCTGTGGGCAAGAGCTGGCACGAGCCTGCACCTTCGGCGTCGCGTTCTTGGCAGAGCTCGAACCGGCCGTGGCAGAGGACCCTGCGAGCTATCGGCGACTGCATCAAGAGGCAGGACTATTGGGGCAAATTTTGTACTTGGAGGCAGAAGTCGAGGGGCTCCGGGGCACGGGCATCGGCTGCTTCTTCGATGACCTGTGCTTGGAACTGCTCGGCACTTCAGACCGAAAACTGCGCCCCATTTATCATTTCGTGGTCGGCGTTCCCGTACTCGACTCGCGCATTCAAACAGAACCGGCTTATCCATTCCACGCGGCGCCGCCGCAGCTTGAGCACCTTGAACATGAACGAATCGCTTGAAACTCAGCTATTTCCTCTCGAGCTTGCCGTCTGGCTGAGCCGGCACGGCTTCGATAGCCTCGAAGGGCGCATCAACAATCTGACGACACCGCTGATGCACGCCTGCCGTCTCGGCGAACGTTCGATCGCCGAAGCGCTGCTGGCCCTCGGTGCCGATCGGGCATGCACCAATTCGGACGGCAACAACGCGCTCTGGCTGGCCTGCTTCAACGGGGATCTGACGGTCATTCAGCTGCTGCTGACCGCGGGAGTGCCGCTCAATCAGCAGAACGACAACGGCGCGACTTCGCTGATGTACGCGGCCTCCGCCGGCAAGGCCTCCGTCGTGGCCCTGCTACTCGCGGGCGGCGCAGACACGAGCCTGTGTTCGCTGGACGGCTTCACGGCCCTCGACATGGCCGCCACCCTGCCGTGTCTCGAGCTACTCCGAAGGCGCTGAAAACGAAAGGTCGTCGGCGAGCTCGGGTTTGCGCGTAAAAATCCCCTCCCAAACCGCGTCCGCGAGCGCGTGAACGCCCGCGCCCGGAAGCTCGATCAAGGCCGCCTTCTCGGCCCGCGCCTTGGGCGCGTACACCTGTTTGACGATCGTCGGTGAGCCCTTCAGCCCACACTTGGCCAGGTCCTCGATGCCCGCATCCTGGGCGCTCCAACGCACGACCTCGGCGCGCGCTGCACGCAGCGCGTCGCTCAGAGCTCCGCGGCGCATTTCGTTCGTTCCTTCGAGCATCGTCACCAGCACCGGCAGGCGGCTTTGCAGCCGCTGCACCCCGCCCTCGGCGCGCCGCTCGACGATAATCGAGCCGGAAGTCAGGTCGATTTCGTCGATGCGGGAGACGTAGGTTAGCTGCGTCAAACCGAGCCGCTTGGCGACTCCGGGCCCGACCTGCGCGGTGTCCCCATCGATCGTCTGCTTGCCGGTAAATACGATGCTCGGGGTCCCCCACAACGCGCCGACCTTGGCGATCGCCGTGGCGAGCGCGTAGCTCGTGGCCAACGTATCTGAACCGGCGAAGAAGCGATCGGTGAGCAGCACCGCTCGATCAGCGCCAAAGGTGAGCGCTTTGCGCAGCGAATCTTCGGCCATGGCGGGCCCCATGGTCAGCACCGTCACTTCGCCGCCCAGGCGATCCCGCAAGCGGAGCGCCTCTTCCAGGGCAAAGAGATCGTACGGGTTGATCACGCTCGGCACGCCCTGCCGCATGATCGTGTTGGTCACCGGGTGGACGCGGATCTGCGTGCTGTCGGGGACTTGCTTGATACAGACGACGATGTGCATATCAGCCCTTATCTCCCGAGTCCGACGAGGACGAGAGTGAGTTCAGCGAGACGAACGCGCCGGAGCGTTTTGGTTTCACGGCGTCCTTGTGCACCTTGAACACACGCTCCTCGATTGGCGAGCTCTTCACGAAGTCCGAGTAAGCGGACTCCAAGAAGCTCCGGCAGCGTTCGCGGATCTCGGTCTCGGCGAGCCCGGTGGGCGGATCCTTTCGCAGGTAGTCCCCCATGCGACGAAGGATGTGCAAGCGGGCCACGCGGATCACCGCGAGCTCGTACGGCACCTCGAGGTAGGCAAAGATCTCTTCCGCGGCGGACAAGCCGCGCAAATCATCCAAGGTCGTCATGAGGCCTCTTTACTTGCTGCTGCCGGGGCTCGGGTCGACTCGGTCAAGCGTAGGTTGGGTTGAATTCCACCGGGGCGCTCTTTTGGTCCTGCCAAAACGGTGACAGCGAGCGCAGGTTCGTGATCACTCCCGGAACGGCTTCCAGGATTCGGTCGACATCGGCCTCTTCGTTGTCGCGCGAGAACGAGAAGCGAATCGCGCCGTGAGCGGCCGTGTACGGCACGTTCATCGCCCGGAGCACGTGCGATGGCTCCAGTGAACCCGAGGTGCAGGCCGAACCGGACGACGCAGCGATGCCAGCTCGATTGAGCAATAGCAGAATGGCTTCGCCTTCGATGAACTCGAACGCGACGTTGCATGTATTCGGCAGGCGAGCATCCGGATCGCCCATCAACAGCGCGCGATCCACGCTCTTCAGCAGGCCCTGCTCCAGCCGGTCACGCATGGCACGAACTCGTGTCTGCTCCTCGTTCAGGTACTGGAGCGAAAGCTCGGCGGCCTGCCCCAGGCCGACGATCGCCGGCACGTTCTCGGTGCCGGCACGACGGCCGCGCTCTTGATGCCCACCGCGCACCAGCGGCCTGAGGCGAACGCCACGCCGCACGTACAGGGCGCCTACCCCCTTCGGGCCATGAAGCTTGTGGCCCGAAAGCGAGAGCATGTCGATCTCGGTGTTTTTGACGTCGATTGGGATTTTGCCCACGACCTGCACGGCGTCCGTATGAAACAGTGCTCCGGCCTCGTGGGCGAGCGTCGCCAGCCGCTCCACCGGGAAGATCGTGCCAGTCTCGTTGTTGGCCCACATCACGCTGGCGATCGCCGTTTTCGGTCCGAGTGCTCGCTTGTAGGCGTCCACATCGAAGCGGCCCCGTGAGTCGACGCCAATGTAGTGGACCTTGACGCCCTTCGTCTCCTCCAGGTGTTTGCACAGCGAAAGGATCGCTGGATGCTCCACTCTACTGGTTACGACTTCGTTTCGTCCGACCTGCGTCTCCAAGGCGGACATGATCGCCGTGTTGTCCGCTTCGGTGCCGCCGGAGGTGAAGACCAGCTCGTGGTCGTGCTCTGCTCCGACCAGCCGCTGCAGGCTCAGGCGTGCCTGCTTCAGCGCCTGACCCACCTCTGCACCGAAGGCGTGCATCGACGAAGCATTGCCGAAGTGCTCCGTGAAGTACGGCAGCATGGCTTCGACTACCGCTCGATCCACGCGAGTCGTCGCATTGTTATCGACATAAACTGGCTTCATGCTCGGCTCCTCAGTGCGTATGGGCTTGAACGGGAATGACGCGCAGCGGCTGGCCCAGCTTTTCCATCAGCCGTTCCTGCACGCCTTGCAATGTCACGCTCTCGAGCTGGCAACCGAGGCAAGCACCGGAGAACCTGACGAACACGCGATCGTCTTCGACGTCGACCAGCTCACAATCGCCGCCGTCACGACGGAACACTGGGCGCAACTCCTCGAGCGACTGCTCGATCAGCCGAATCCTCTGCACGTTCGTGAGTTTTGCTGGAGCCGCCTTCGGCGCGACGGCGAGCGGCGAGACCTTGGTTTTCGGCATCCGCACGCCCGGCGCGCGTGTTGGGTCGAACGCCAGCTCAGCCGCGAGCTTGCCCTCCTCGACCAGTGCCGCATTGACGCGGGCCAGCACGCCCTCGAACTTTTCCGCGCAGGTACCGCAGCTGCCACCCGCCTTGGTAAAGTGGGTCACTTGGTCAGGCACGGTGAGCAAGTTGTTGCGCACGGCCCGCTCGATCATCCCTTCGTCCACGCCGAAACACTTGCACACGAGTGCGCCGTCCTCGTGGTCATCGACCCAGGCTTCGCCCTTGTAGTTGGCGACCGCGGCGCGCAGCGCTTCGTAACCCATCACCGAGCAGTGCATCTTCTCCGGCGGCAAACCGCCTAGAAAGTCTGCGATATCCTGGTTGGTGATGACCAACGCCTCGGCCAGAGTCTTGCCGATGATCAACTCGGTGAGCGCCGAGGACGACGCGATCGCCGAACCGCAGCCGAACGTCTGAAAGCGGGCGTCCGTGATGATTTCGGTTTCAGGGTCGACCTTGATCATCAAGCGCAGCGCATCGCCGCAAGCAATCGCGCCGACGTCACCGACGCCGTTGGCCTGCTCGAGGACGCCCGAGTTCTTCGGGTTGAAGAAGTAGTCTTTGACCTTTTCGGAATATTCCCACATTTGCTTCCTCGATTCAGCTAAACGACTTGCCGCACGAGCAGCTAGAGGCTGCGTTCGGGTTGCTAAAAGTGAACCCGGCACCCTCGAGGCCCACGGTGAAGTCGAGCGTGACTCCGCTCAAGAGATCCACACTGCTCGGGTCGACGAACACCTTGACGCCGCTCTGCTCGAGCACGACGTCGCCGTCTTGCGCGGCCTGAACTAGTCCCATCATGTACTTCTGTCCGGCGCAGCCGCCGGCCTGGACCATGATGCGCAAGCCTTCGACGGGCTCCTTGGAGCCCGAGATGGCGGTACGAATCGCGTTGGCAGCAGTTTCCGTGAGCTCGATCATAAAAAGTCCTCCGGGTTCCGAGTCGGACGAATACTGAAATTTCGGGTGGCCAGGCTCGGCCTACCGAACAGCTTCTTGAGCAATCGACGTGCCAGCCTGAATCGGCCGTGGGAATGCCTTTCTCGCGTCGGGTTCCAAACCAAGTGTTGTGTTTGCGACAGGTCCGGTCCGACGCTGGCGCTGAATCGACCGCGTGCAGCAGCGAAAGAGCGCGGCACGGTTCGTGCGTTGTGCCGTGCAGGAGCACTCACGAAACATGGCCAACGTCACCTTTTCCTCGCCAATGATGGCGAAAGACCTCACCATTTACGCAGTCGCTGGCGATCGGGGCACCATCCTCGCGCTCGCGAAAGAGCACAAGATCCCGATCCCTTTCGACTGCCAGGGGAATGCGGATCCTGTCTGGTGGAGGTCAAGCACCTCTCGCGAAGCGTGCGCTACGGCATCGCTCTCACTGAGAAAGAGAAGGAGATGCTCAAGCAACTCGGCAAAATCAGCCGAGAAGAGATCCAGGACGCAGAAGTCAACGACATGCCGCCCCGTTTTCGGCTGGCCTGCCAGTGCTTCGTGCGAGACGAGGACGTATTCGTGCGCTTCGAAGGCGACGCGACACTGCCGGCCAAGAGCCCGCATCTGTCAATCGCAGCCGCGGTGTACACGGGCGGCGTTCGCTTGAAGACTCTCGACGAGTTCTTGAGTTTCGCCGTGAAGGTGGAGGAGGACGCGGCCATTCACTTCGAGCAGCTGGCCGCGGCGATGGAGGCGGCTGGCAACGCCGACGTGGCCGCACTCTTTTCGCAGCTCGGGACGTACTCGCGCCTCCACTGGCAGGAAGCAAAGGCGAAATCCAGCCTCCACGGTGCGACGCTCAACCTGCCGGCGAGCTCGGCCTGGCCGGATCAAGAGACCCCTGAACGAACCGCGCTTTGGGCCGGGGATCGCTCGCTCGCTCGTTTGGACGCCCTGCGGGCTGCACTCCAAGGAGAGCGACGCGGGTTCGAATTCTACTACGCGGTCGCGAACACGACGAAGGACCCCGAGATCCGCGGCGTCGCGAAGGAATTCGTCCGCGAAGAGACCGAGCACGTCGAAACCCTCAAGAAATGGATCCTGAAGGAGGAGTCCACCGTGCGCGAAGCATCGACTCAATAGCGCCGGCAACAACACTCGAGCCAGCATCGGGGCAATCAATGGACGACATCAATCTCTTCTTGGCACACGCCATCCAGCTCGAGCGCGACGCCGCGCGGCGTTTCGAAGACCTCATGCACTCGATGCAGACGGCCGGCAATCGTGAGCTCGAGGGCCTCTTTCGCCGTCTGGGCGAGCTGTCTCGGTTGCACCTGTCGTCGGCCGTCGCGCGCGGCGGATTTCACACGCTGCCGGAGCTCGCGCCCGCAGACTTCCAGTGGCCCGAGGGCGCGACCCCCGAGGCGGCCGATTGGCAGGGTGTGGACTCCTTGCTCGACGCCACTGGCGCGCTTCGGCTCGCGCTCGCAGGTGAGCGCGAGGGCCAGGCCTGGTACTCCGCGGTCGCCAAAGCCACCACCGACCCTGAGGTTCTGGCCATGGCACGCGAATTCGCGGAGGAAGAAGCGCAACACGTCTCGGAGCTCGAACGTTGGATTGCCCGGCGTCCCGCGCCCAAGTAGCTCACATTTTCCCCATCCTTCTCGGAGGCTCAAAGTGACCGACCACGTGTATCGCATGCTCGAGTTCGTTGGCTCTTCGCCCGTCAGTCAGGACGAAGCCATCCGAAATGCCATCAAGCGCGCAGCGGAAACAGCCGCTCCCCTGCGCTGGTTCGAGGTCAAGGAGAGCCGCGGACAGATTGTCGACGGCAACGTGGCCCATTGGCAGGTGACCATCCGCGTCGGCTCGACTCTGGAATAACCCACTGACACGGCGCTCACGCGCGCGCCGTGGGAAATGACGCAAAGCATGCACTCCGAGCCCGAAATCATCGAACTCCTGAATGAAGTCTTGACGTCCGAACTGACGGCGATCAACCAATACTTCATCCACTACAAGATGTGTCGACACCAGGGCTACGCCCCACTGGCACACAAGAAGCGCTCGGAATCCATCGAAGAGATGAAGCACGCCGACGAGGTGATTGAGCGCATCTTGTTCCTGGAGGGGCTGCCGAACATGCAGCGTCTCAGCCTGATTCAGGTCGGTCGCGAACCGATCGAGATGAACTCGCTCGATTTGGCACTCGAAATCGAGGCCGTGGCGCGGCTGCAGCGGGGCATTGCACTCGCAGCGACCAAGAACGATCACGGCACGCGCGATTTACTCGAGCGGATCCTCAAAGAAGAAGAAGAGTCGATCGACTGGCTCGAAACCCAGGCGAGCATCGTGAAGGACATCGGGCGCGAGCACTACCTGGCGCAACACCTGCGTTCTTCGTAGGCTCGGAAAACCCGAGCGTTACTCGTCCACAGCAGACCCTGGCGCTCGGGTCCTCAGCAATCGGTCCGGGCAGTGTCAACGGATCACTGCCTCAGGCGAGCTACCTGGCCTTTCAGGCGAAAGCCTGTGGCAACAAACCGTGGGCCAAGATGAGGGCGAGCTCGCGGACCCCCTGCCACAACCGCGGGCGACGAGAAAGCCCATGCTGACGAGTCTGCGTCATTCGCCGCGCGAAGAGTCGTTCCGGGAGAAGGCGTCCGAAAAGCTCGCGGCGTGCTTGTACGAGGTGTCGCAGATCCTCGTCACGTCTCCGGCGCCGGGGTCGCTGACTGCCACGCTCCAGTCGCTCTGCGCGTGCTTGGGGTTGCGAGGCGCATTGCTGGCGTTCCATGAGGGAGCGGAGGGCCCGCTCACCGAGCTCGGTGCGTGGCCCCAGCGCGAAGCACCAGCGCTTGTCGCTCTTGCGAACGAAGGGGTGCGTCGAGTGATGCGCGATCGCATGCCCCTGATCGTCGAGAACGCTTGGCTCGAGCTCGGCGATTCGCGCGACCTCTTGGCGGCTTGGCTGGACACCAACCTAGAGGCGTCACTCGTCGGCGTTCCAATCGGCCAGGGAAAGCAAGTGCTCGGCGCGCTGGTGATTGTCCGTGAGCACAGCGCGGGGGATCACGCGGCCTTCTCGTTCGACGACGATGTGCGGCTGCTGGGCTGTATCGCGAAGTTGATGGCACTCGTCTGGCAGGTCGCCGACCTCGGGGCGCGAGCTCTCGTTGCAGAACGAACCAGCGGTCACCCGCTGGGGCAGCCAACCAGTGCGGTCGGCACGGCCGTGTGCTGGCGGGCGACCTTGCAGAAGGCAGAAGCCGCTGCGAAGACGAATGCGACCGTGCTGCTTCTGGGCGAGACCGGCGTGGGAAAGAACGTGATCGCGCGATTGGTGCACGAGGCATCCCGACGCCAGGCCCAACCATTCATCGCCATCAATTGCGCCGCGCTTCCGGAAACGCTGCTCGAATCCGAGCTATTTGGGCACGAGCGCGGCGCCTTCACCGGCGCCGTGAACCAGCACAGGGGGCGCTTCGAACTTGCCGACAGGGGCACGCTCTTCCTCGACGAGATCGGCGAGCTCTCGGCAACGTTCCAGGCGAAGCTGCTCCGCGTACTCCAACAAGGTGAGTTCGAGCGCGTGGGCGGGACCACGACGCTGAGAGTCGACGTGCGCATCATCGCCGCAACCCATCGCGATCTCGAAGCGGCAGTGCGAGCAGGCTCGTTCAGGGCCGATCTCTACTACCGGCTGTGTGTCGTGCCGGTACGGGTGCCACCGCTGCGGGAGCGGCCCGAGGACATCGCGCTGCTCGCGCGCACGTTCCTCAAGCGTTTCAACTCGGAGAACGATACCTGTCGAGCGCTCGACGAAACAGCGCTGGCCGCCTTGTTACAGCATCCCTTTCCGGGCAACGTCCGGGAGCTGGAAAACGCCGTCCGACGTGCAGCCACGCTCGCCGATCACCCGCAGCTGAACGCAGCGGATTTCTCGTTCCTTCAAGAGCATGGGCCGATGCTCAACAACCCCCAATCGACCAGGGTCGGGCAACCCAGTTCGCCGACGCGCCGCGTATCGGAAACGCGTGCACCGCGGCACGCACTCGGCGAAACGCGCGGCCCCTCGCGCGAGCAGGTCATCGACGCCCTGGAACGGGCAGGCTGGGTGCTGGCGAAAGCGGCGCGCCTGCTCGGCATGACCCCGCGCCAAGTCAGCTATGCAGTACACAAGCACGGCATCACCCTGCACAAGTACTGAGCCTGGAAACATCACTGCCACGCTGGCGCAAACCCTGCATAGAATGTGTAGGGGTTGTCGGGGAATTCCGCAGAAACGGCGTGCTTCGACCGTGAATCGACGCAGGCATGACGGTTGCACTGGGCAGGAGGCGTCGTGTCAACAAGAAATCGCGTGTTCGTCTGCGTTCAGAACCGCCCCCTCGGGCATCCGCTTGGCTCGTGTCAATCGCGCGGTGGCGGCTTGGTCTATCAAATATTTCTCGAAGAGTTGAGGCGGCAAGAGGTCTCGACAGACTATCAACTCACGAGCACGGGCTGCCTCGGGCCGTGCTCGTCCGGAGCAACGGTCTTCACGCACCCTGACGGCACGCTGTACGGTGGCGTGACGCTCGCAGACGTACCAGAGATCGTCCTTTCGCACCTACTTGGGGGCACGCCCGTGGCACGCTTGATCGTGCAAGATTGAGCCCTGATCATGGCCTGCGCTCGAGCGTGAGCGATTCGAGGAAGGCGACTACCTCAGGGGTGAGCGCAGCGTCGAACGTAGGAGAAGATGGCTCGAGCTCTCCGATCGTGAAGGGACTCGTCGTTGGCAAGCCACCGCTCTGATGCGCCTCGATCACGGATCTCAGCCCCCAGTAGCTCCCGCGATGTCCGTGCGGGAGCGTGAAGGAGCATCAACGTCGTCTGTGCTTTACCTAGTGTCATCTGTGCATGGCATCGCTCGTCGCGTGCCGACACTTCGCGCAACCGCGAACTGGGAGATTCAGCGAAGTTCTGCTCGACCATTGGCTGGCGAACGTCGGGGATCCGACAAAACCGACAACGTCCGCACGCCGCGGAAGAAGTCCCATGCTCGTGTATCGTCCCATAGACGACTACCCGTCCCCTTCGCGCAAGCCGAACGAGGTATTGGATAGATGGCGAGCACACGGTGAATCAGCAAGTGCGCAAGACGCGGGACCCACATGGGCGGACCGAGGTAACGGCGAACACCTCCATCTTGTGTGGAGCTCCTTCTGTGCACGTGTGCGAGGTCGTGCCGGGCGCGGTGTTCCGAGACCGGCTAGGGGATCTCCACGGCTACGGGGTGAGCCGAACCGGCGAGCTCGGGTTCGTGTGAGAGCATCGAGCCCGTCGGTGCGTCACTTCTTGCCAGGTCGTGTGCGGTTCTGGACTCGGAACGGTCAAGGCCGATCCGGGTCAACTCGAGCAGGTGCTGATGAATCTCGTGGTGAACGCTCGCGATGCGATGCCGACTGGGGGGAAGTTGACCATCGAGACGGCCAACGCGGACCTCGACGACGGCTATTCCGCGACTCACGCCGATGTCAAGCTGGGCCAGTACGTGATGCTGTCAGTGACCGACACCGGAATCGGCATGGACCCGGTCACTCGCGATCGGGTCTTCGAGCCGTTCTTCACCACCAAAGACGAACGGAAGGGGACTGGCCTCGAGCTAGCTACGGTGTTCGGGATCGTGCAACAAAGTGGCGGGAACATCTGGGTCTAAGTGAGCCCGGCGCCCTTCCGGGTGTATCTCCCGCAGACCGGCGAGGCCGCCACCAGGCCCGTCGAAACGGATATCGAAACAGCGACTCGGCGAGGTTCGGAGACCATTCTTCTTGTCGAAGACGAAGAACCGGTCCGCCTTCTCGCCCGGACCATTCTCGAGCGCCACGGCTACCGCGTCTTGGTGGCGCAGAACGGCGGTGAGGCGCTTCTCATCTGCGAGCAACATCGAGCGACGATTCACGTACTCCTGACCGACGTTGTCATGCCGCGCATGAGTGGGAGGAAGCTCGCCGAGCGGCTGAAAGTCGAACGGCCACAGATGAAGGTTCTCTATATGTCTGGGTATACCGATGATTCGGTTTTTCGCCACGGCGTTCTCGAGTCGGATGTCGCGTTCCTGCAGAAACCAATCACGCCCGAGACGCTGACTCGAAAGCTGAGTCAAGTGATCGAATCGTAGTATCAGCGAATGTGGTTTAGGGCCCTTCGCGGGCTCTTAGTTTAGGTTTTTAGCTGCCGGATCCAGCAGCGGAACCGCCATTGGACCCGCGTGATGGTGCACCATGTGCCACCCGTCACCCTCGCGCACGAACACATTGGTGACTGCCAGATGTGCGGGCTCATCGTTTCCACCCTCATAACAATACACGATGGCTGTGGTCCCAAACACTTGAACGGTCGGTCGCTCACAGCGCAGCGTGAATGCTGGGCGCGACACCAAAATCTCGTGCCAGCGACGTAGAACTTGTTGCTGGCCCACGAGCAGCGACTCGCCCGGATGCAGACAAGCGACGGGTGAGCGGGCTGCCCACAGCCGGCCCATGGCCGCGGAGTCTCGCTCATTGAACGCGCGGTAGAAGTGCGCGTTGGCGGCCAGGACGGCGCGTGCGGTCTCGTCTTCTTCTGTCATCGCGCCTTCAGCGTATCACACGCTCCAGCGCTCGACGTGGAGGACACGTGAAATTCGCGCTCGACATGGCTAGAGTCTCGAAGCAAGCCAAGGGCAACTTCACGAATCCGATGACGACCAAGACGAAAAAAGCAGAGCACGAACCAGCCGAGGCCGATGCAGCCTGACTACTGGCTCGAGCGCTGGCGAGACGGGCGCACCGGCTTTCATCGGCAAGATGTCAACCCGCGCTTGGTCGAGCATCATCAGCGGGTACTCGGCGGTGCGCACCGCGTGCTCGTACCGCTATGCGGAAAGTCGGCCGATCTCGAGTGGCTCGCGGCTCAGGGGAATGAAGTCGTGGGCGTCGAGCTCAGTGAGCTCGCAGCTCGCGCTTTCTTCGCCGAGCGCAGCCTCGAACCGAATCGGCGCGAGCAGCGAGGATTCGTCGAGTACCGGCATGGCGGAGTCACGATCCTGGTCGGCGATTTCTTCGACGTCACCGCCGAGCTCACCGGTCAGTGCGACGGCGCGTACGATCGCGCAGCGCTGATCGCCCTGCCCGAAGAACTGCGCGCGCGCTACATCGCGCAGCTCCAGACACTGCTTGCCCCCAAGGCCAGGCTGCTGCTCGTCACGCTCGACTACGACGCTGAGGGCGGGCCACCGTTCCGCGTTTCGCCCCAAGAGGTCGAGGCGCGGTACGCCGCAGCGCACGTCACGCCGTTGGGCAGCGTCGACGCGCACGCCGACACGCCCGGTGCTCGCGAGCGAGGGGCGACGTTCGTCCACGAAAACTCGTACTTGATCGAATTTCCCGGGCCACGCGCGGACTAGCGCGGCCCAACACAGGCGCTTTGCTCGACCTTGCCGGACGGTTCCATGTCAGCACCCACCCCTCGGGCATTGTTCTCGCAACCAAACTCGGATCAAGCCGCGGAACACGCGGCGAAGGCCCAGCGGGAGTCGGTCGCGAGGCCGCATCTGCCAAAGCTGCTCGCGGGCTCGGAGCTCGCCGAGGCCGACGTCGCGCTCATTGTTATGCCGGCCTTCCCGATTGCCCTCACTCCTCCGGCGCCGGAACGACGCGAGAGATTTCGGGCTCATATCACGGCGTTGGTGGAGGAGAGCTCCGTCCCTAGCGAGGCGTACGACGAGAGTCGTGCGCCTCCCGCTGAAACGCTCGCCTGGGCCTGCGGTGTTTGCAGAGGGCTGTGCTGTCGTCATGCGGGCAACGAGGCGCACCTCGATGACGCCGCACTACGCCGGGTCCGAGCGCTGCGACCCGAGCTCAGAGAGGCCGACCTGGTTGCGCTTTACGTGAACGCGGTTCCGGAGCGGAGTGTCGAGCACTCGTGCATCGTTCACGGTGAGCGCGGTTGCACCCTTCCGCGCGAACTCCGTTCGCAAACTTGCAACGAGTTTTATTGCCTGCCCGTCCGGGAGTGGGAGGAGAGTGAGGCTCGTCGAAGCGAAGTGCGGCCGGTGGCCATGGTCGTCGCAGAGGGGGCTCAGCTGATCCGCGCGAGTCTGTTGCGCCGTTGACGGTTCGGGCCCGCGCAGGCGCCAGCTTGGCACGCTGCGTGCTTTCCCCGAGATGTCGCTCAGCCGAAGTAACCGGACCATGTTGAGAGTCACGCCGCTCGAGAGTTTCGTGCCCATCCGTGTGCAGGGTGCCGACGCCCGCGCGTTCATGCAGGGACAGCTGTCTTACGACGTCAGGAAGCTGACATCGGCGAAGGCAGTCTGGGGAGGGCACTGCACGGGTCAGGGTCGCGTGGTGCTGGTCATGACCTTGCTCGAGCGCGAAGAAGGCATCGTCGCACTCTGCGACTCAAGCTCGGCGAACGAGCTGCTGGTGAGCCTTCGGGCACGCACCTTCAGCTCAAAAGTTTCCTTCGAACCCCTGCCGTTGGCCATCGCGGCAGTTTCCGCGGGCGATGCGCGCGGCTTGCTGAACGGCCTGCCCCTGGCGCCTGGGGAGTGCGCGGGCGCGGGCCAGCTCACGCTGCTCCGCTGGTGGGGCGCGGGGCCCCGCTATCTCTTGGTCGCGCCAGAAAAGCAAATCCACGCGCTCCCCGATGAGGGCGGTCGGCGGACGCTCGCCTGGCGCGAGAGCGACATCATGGACGGCCTTCCGCGCATCTTCCCAGAAACCGAGCGCGCCTTCGTGCCGCAAATGTTGAATCTGGATCTGCTGGAAGGCATCAGCTACGACAAAGGCTGCTACACCGGCCAGGAAGTGGTCGCGCGGGCACGCCGCGGCGGCGTACCCCGCCGTATGTTTCGTTTTTCGGCGGGCTGCGTACCCCCACGGCCCGGGACAGTGGTCGTGCACCAGGACGCCGAAGTCGGCTTGGTCGTCGATGCGGTCGCTTCACCTACCGGGTGTGAGCTGCTTGCCGTGGTGGCTCTCGCGCAGCTCTCCGCGGGGCTGAGCCTCCGCGGACTCGAAAGCTCCGACCTCGCGCTCGGCACGCTACCCTACGACGTTCCGCGAGAACGGCGCTGACCGACCGCGGTGAGCGGCGGATGGCATTGGTTCGTAAGGATGCCGACATTTGCTGGTCGCTTTTGCTGCAATTCGACGTTTCGAGGCGTCTTCATCGTGGCACCCATGGTTGACAAGTCCCAACAAATCCAGGCTCTCGCGAACGGAGCAGCGGACGCTTATCTGCTCGGGCAGAACTTCTACGACCTCGCGATCGAGGCCGCCTCCGATGCGTTCTCCGACGCCCAGAGCGGCGGGCACGAGTTCAAGGACCTGCAGCTCACTGACAATGATCGCCGCGCGTTCGTCTATGCCTTCTTGAAGGGCGTCATTCACGCGGTCGAGCGTGAGTGCGAACAGCTCCCCTGCGCCCTGCCATCGGGGGATTGAAGCGACGCTTGCAGTTCAGCGCACCCCAGCAAGCGCGCTGTCCAGCGCCGAAAGCACTGCCGGTATTTCAGCTCGAGAATTCGGGAAATGCGGAGCGAAGCGCACGAGCCCGTCTGGCATCGTCGCGCAAACGCCGCGCTCGTGCAGGCCCGCCACGACATCCGCAGCCGCGATCGCAGAAGGCGGTTCGAAGGACAGGATCCCCGAGCGCCGCGCAGCCTGGCTCGGCCGCAGGGAGTTCAGCCCACGCGCGAGCAAGCCCGCCTCGAGCTGGTCCAAGTAGGCGCTGACGTGCTCGAAGATCGCGGGCACGCCGAGCTGCAAAATGGCTGCGAGGGCCGCTTCCAGCGCAGCGTAGCCGGCAGCATTTGCGGACGTGCCCTCCATGAATTGAATGCCCCCCTTGATCGGCCGATCGTAGCGCAGCATGCCTGGGCCTTCGAACAAGAAGCGCAGACCCTCTTCGTGGCTCAACCAACCTGCAGTGCGCGGAATCAGACGCTGTGTGCAACTTGGCTTGACGTAAAGGAAGCCCGCCCCTTCGAGCGCCATCAGCCACTTGTGCGCGCCGCCCGTGAGATAGTCGATGTCGAGCGCGGTCACGTCGAGCGGGACCACCCCGCAGGCTTGAATTGCGTCGAGCGCGAGCTCCGCGCCGTGAGCGCGGCACAGCCGTACGACGCTCTCGAGCGGCGCACGAATGCCGGTCTGAAACTGCACCGCGCTGAGCGCCACCAAGCGCACACGGCCCGCGCGCAGGGCTGCCTTGAGCGCGCTCAGAAATTCGTCATCGTCGCTCGTGCGCAGCTTGGGCAGGAACTCGACGCGCAGCGAAAAGAGCGCAGCTGCGTTTTGCCAGGGAGAGACGTTACCTGGGAATTCTCCGTTCCCGACGAGCACGCCGTCACCAGCTTGCCACGGCAGACAGAACGCGAGATCGCTGAGCGCACTCGTCGTGCTGGTGGCGAGCGCGATGTGATCCGGGCTCGCGCCGATCAGTCGGGCCAATTGACCGCGCAGCGTTTCACGCCTTGGTAGCCACTTGCCGAGAGCCCAGCTCCCGAGGCGCGCGTAGTCGTCGAGCAGCTCGCGCACGGCAGACGAAACGCACGCGGTCACGGGGGCGATCGCCGCGTAGCCAAGGTAGGCCTTGGCTTCGAGCTGCGAGATCAAGCTCTTGTCACCGAAGCCAATGTGCACGCTCACGGCTCATCCTTGACCCATGCCGACCGGGCGCACCAGACCAAACAGCTCCCGGCTGCGACAAGTCTGAGCCCTGCAATCGTGTCGGGAGACCGTCGCGCTGTACGAAAACCGACAAGAGCGAACTCTACCCAAACGGGTGGCCCCCCTGGCTAGGCTCGGGGCCGTACAGATTCGCGGCGACGCCAACGCTCGACGCGCACTTGGTCCCCGCTGACAACGTGGCGCGAACGTTGCACTTGGCGGCCGGGATGCCCCAGGCGCTAGTGAAGCAGAAGCACGCCGTGACCCGCAACCCAGTCGCGCCGCCACCGAAGTCGCGCGTGAACGCCAAGGTCGCGCAGCTCGCTCCCAAGCGCCGACGGGCGCCTCCGCCTCTTCCCGCGGCCACGGAAGCACCGAACGCAGAGCTCGCTGCAGTTCATGGGCTACTCGACGGGCTCGTCGCTGGGCGTTATGACGTGCTGATATTCATGACCGGGAGCTCGGTCCGGTCGCTCTTCGAGCTCACGCAAGAACTTGGGCGGCGCAAAGACCTGGTCCGTGTGCTGCAAGCTACGACGACTGCCTGCAGAAGTCCGAAGGCAGCAGCCATCCTGCGACGCTTCAGATTGCAACCTACACTCGGTGAGCCCGGGCTCTACACCACGCGCAGGCTGATCTACTTGCTCGGCCGGCTCAACCTCGCCGGACGAAGGGTCGTACGCTTCAATGGTGCCCCGGGCGACGTGATCGCCAATAGACTGCAAGATCAGCGCGCGCGTCTTCGCGAATTCTCGATCTCATAGAGACAGCGGCTAACCGGATCCATGAGCGGACGTCGGCTCAGGAGCGGCTCGTCGAGCAACAACTCGAGCGCGGTTTCGCGGTCGAGATCTGCCGGCCGATGGCTGGAATGGCGGTTGCAGGAGCCTGTGAACATGGTCACCGTGACGGACGCGAGGGCTCAATGTGCTAGCCGGCCAACGAGGAACGGCTCGTCCGGGTTCAGAGCCGTGCAGCTCACATTTCTGTTGTCGTTCATGATGGTCGGCCGTGTCGCCCCGCTGCGCGCCGAAACCGCGTCCGCATCGCCGCCACCGCCCCCGGCCAGCGCAGAACCGAATGAGACGTTCTTCGCCGCGCCGACTCGCGTTCGCTTGATCGCGGGCCCGTGGACGCGCGCTTGACGCTCCTTGGAGGCTCGGATTTCGCGGTTATCCCCGGAGGTGGCGGCGGTTTGCTGCTCTACGATCGCTTGCTGCTCATGGCCTACGCGTGCTCCCTGGGGGCCCGGACGGCACCAGACGATGACACGCGCAAGTTTTCGCTCTCTGGGCTGGGAGGACAGCTCGCCTGGGTCTTCGCGCCGAGCAAGCGGCTACACGGCAACGTTGCCGCGCTGCTGGGCAATACCTCGGCCACTATCACTGCCAAGGGTGGCAAACGACACGGCGACGCTGCAGTATCTGTCCATCGAGCCTATGCGGAGGTCGAGGCTTCGCTCTACTTCGGGCTGAAGCTGTTTGCCGGTGGCGGCTATCGGATCCTCGCCGGTGGGGGGAAGCAAGCGGGGATCGACAGCCGCTACCTGCGAGGACCAACGCTGGAGTTTGGCTTCCGCATGGGAAGCTGACGTCCAATCCAAGGCGTTCGTGCGCCAGGGGTACAGACCTCTTGATCAACGCACGAACAGGGACTCACCATCCATACCTTCGGGCTTTGCCACCTGCATCAGGTCAAGTAACGTCGGAGCGAGATCCGTCGACTTGGCGCCGTCACGGAGGCGGAGACCTGGTCGCTCGTCGTCCAGGCAAACCAGGGGAATCGAGCCCGCCGCGTCCGCACCACCCAGCACGAAAACCGTTCCCCCGGCCGCTCTCGTCGCTGCGAGAATTTCCTGGACGGCGCCGTCGACCACCGAGCCTGCGCGGGTTCGCGCGGCATTCCCAGGGTTCGCAAAGTCCGCGAGGATGAAGTTGACCTTGCCGCTCTTCAGAGCTTCGGTAGTTTCCTTCACGATCATCGGCGCCGAGCCCTCCGAGAAGTTCGCCGCCTTGTAGCCCGCCGCCCCGAGCAAATCGACGGGGAGCTCGGACAGATCCGGCGCGCGCGGGAATAACGTCGGCAGACCGAGCGACCCTTCGTAGGGCGTCATGCAGGTAAAACGTCCTGCAAATGGCGCTCTCGGCAGCTTGCGCGCGAACTTCTCGAAGCTTGGAGCAGTCAGCGCCGCGGTCAGCTCACGGGCGCCGTCTGCGGCAAAGTTGAAGTGAATCGCGGTATCGATCAGAGACACGCCGGGATAGTCGAAGACTACGAACGGCGCGAAGAACTGCTCCGGCACTCCGAATCCACCCGCCTCTTTGATTCCTGTCAGGGCAGTGTCCTTGCGGTCGACGTCGTCCGCCATGACCGCGCGGAACACCTTCTCAGTACGTTCCGAGCGGCCATCCGGGGCCATCCCGAACGTGCGCCCGCTGATGGTCCCAATGCGGCCTACGCCGACCTTGCCCGGAACGTCTGCCTCGAGCTTCACTTCGAGAGCGGAGATATAGTCGGCCGCGGTGCCCGGCTTCACATCGACGCCGTCCAGGAAGGCGTGCACCAACACGCGCACGTTCGCCGCTTTGGCCGCGTCGATGAGCGCGTACAGATGACTCAGGTGTGAGCTCATGCCGCCCTCGCTGACCAGACCGAAGAGGTGGACTCGGCCTCCTTGCTCTTTGGTCTTTTTCAGCGTCGACGTGAGGACGAAGTTGTTGGCAATCGCGCTCGGTCTGATTTGCTCCCATTCTTCGAGCTGCAGTCGCCCGCGGGCGCCGCTGCTGATCGCGGGAAGCAGAGGGGCTCCGCCATCCAGGGCGACGAAAACAAGCGGTTTAGACGTCGAGCTCATGCCAAACAACGTGGTCGAACGAGGCGGCCTCTTGGTCGAGATTCAAATGCAACTGCTGCGCCAGCAGGACTTGCCGGAACGCGGGCTTGGGCCTTGTTCGGTTTGCAACAAAACCACCGGGCAATGTCGAGAGCGTGACGGCAGCCGCCTGGCCACCGTCGGTTCGACTGCGCACGGAGGGCGTTCCACGTCGCCCCACCTTTGTCGTCCACAGCCGGGAGGGCCCCTGGCTTTGCTGCGTCGGCCCGGAAGTCCGGGCATCAATCCTGCACGGAGTAGCTGATCCCCTGAATCAGCGAAAGGTCGCCGAAATGCCTATGGAGCGAGAGAAGATCAAACAGGGCAAGTGTTACATCGACGCGGATAACGACCGCTACAAGATACTCGATATCAACGAGCGCGGCATCGTGACGTACAAGACCCTCAATTCCCCGTTGCGGCAAAGTGCGGGCATCAAGGCCTTCGCGGCGGCGCTCGTCGATGAAATCGAGTGCCTCGACGTCTTGTGATTTTCGATGCCATTCAGACCTCCACCGAGCGCTCGCCAGCTCGCACTTTCGGTGAAGTGAGCACCAGACGTTCGCTACGACGGCTTACTCCAACACTCAGCCGGGAATCGCCCGAGGGGCCACGATACCGTCGCGCCGTCGCGCGCGCGTCGCTGACGCCTCAGGGTGCAGCCATGAGAACCGCGCCGAACAGCTGGTCTGGAGTCGTGTCGAGGGCGGCAGAAAGGCGTTCCGTCACGCGGCTCTCGTTCGCCGCCCAGAATGTGTCGCGGTAACGCTTGGCTATGGCGTGCGAAAAGCCACTCGACGCGAAATGGGCAAAGAGCTCGGCGGCATGCTGGATGGCCCAATCAACTTCCCAGAGCCTCGAGCCTTGTCCGTAAGCGAAGAGGGAAGCGCTGGTTTCGGCGAGTCGGGTCCAATAGGAAGGCGGGAGCACGGCTTGCTCGCGGCGCACTTGCATGAACGTGTCTTGGAGCTGAGAGCGCAGCTGGGTTGCGCTCTTGGCCCTGATGTGATCGCGGTGAATGCGGATATCGAAGAGCGACAGGTCGATGGCTTGGGCCTTCCAGATGTGCTCGTGAACCCTGATGCGTTCGACGATCTGGTCGAAGTATTCTTTCGGGAGCGGGGCACCGGTCTCGTAGTGCTTCGCAAACGTCGCGAGCGTGTCGTAGTGGTTTGCGAAGTGCGAAAAGTAGGCTCCCGCAACCCGGCTCGCGACGTCCCGGTCGTGCTCGAGCTGCACGGGGCTCGAGTCCGTTTGCGAGAGGACGAGGAACAGGCCTCGCCCGAAAGCCCGGAAGAAGCGCTCGACTTCGGCGTGGCTGAGGAGCACAGGGGTCTCATCGAAGGGCGCTTCGAGACCGTTTCGAATGCTGAGCACGCGCTCTCCGTCGGCGTTCTTGCCGAGGCGCACGAGGGCTTCGAAGAGATCGTCGTCGTCAGCGTAAGGATCGAGCTCCAGCAGGGCGAGCGCGCTGCCGTCCGTGTCCGTGATGCGATAGGTCTGCCGGAGATTGAACGGCACGCCTGCAGTCACGGGCTCGATGCTGACGCCGAGCAGCGTATCGCTGAGCGTGAAGAGGCCCGCAAGCACGTCCGCCAGTAGGAAGTAGCTGCGGATGGCAACATCATCGATGTGCAGGACCTCGCGGTGATAACCGGCCGCGTAATAGGCCAGGTCCCACTGCGCAAATCCGCGCGGGACGCCTTTTTCTCTGGCAAACGCCCAGAGGTTGTCGATCTCGGCTTGCGCTTTGGCGCGCGTCGGCCGGTTCAGCTTCGTGAGGAAGCGCTCGCCCAGGTCCGGATCTTCGATGGGGCCGCCGTAGAGCGCGTACGCCGCGTAGTTTTTGAATTTGAACAGGGTCGCGAGCTCGTGCTCGAGCTCCAGGATCTCGAGCACCACCGGGGTGTTGTCGAAGCGACCCTTGCGCGGCCCGTGGTCGGAAGCGCGCGTGAAATAGGCCTCATACATGAGCCTGCGGAGCGCACGATCATCCGAGTGATTGGCGACCGCCCAATAGCTCGACTCGTCCAGCGTGAGCAAGTAGCCGGGTTGCCCCGCGGCTTCGGCTCGGCGCTTGGCGCGCGCCCGATCATGAGCCGAGAGCCCGACGAGGGCGGCTTCGTCCTCGATAGGCTTCGAAAAATCGAGCGTCGCGTCCGCAACGTTTTTCAGGAACTTAGCCTGGAGCGCAGGAAGGCGGTCCAGGATTTCAGTGACCCGGGGCTCGTTGGAAGACTGGCGGGCGGCGCTGGCGGACTCGCGATTCATGCCGCTTGGCTCCTGGCACGCATGCGTGGCCTAGCCGAACTTGTACGCCACGCCGAAGCCGCCGCGCGGGTAGTTCCACTCGACCTCGCCAGTCGCAGCGCAAACCACGCGGCACGTCCCGCACTCGAAGCAGCCGTCGACCGAGATTTCAACCTGTCCGCGGTCGTTCTTCGCATAGCAACCAGCCGGGCAAGTCGTGACCAGCGCGAGCAGCTGTTTCGACGGCGTGGTGTGCGGCTTGACCGTGATATGCGGGCGCCCACTGTCGACCAGGTAACGATTTTGAAATAGCTTTTGTTCGACGTTCATCGCCACACCCTCATCATTTTGAATGCGTCACCCAGGAGCCCGGCGAACCCTCGTTGCTTGCGAAATTCGCCGATGATCTCTCGTTCCTTGCTCAGCTTGTCGGTGCCATCCACGCGGAACCAAGACTGCGTCGCTTGGCTCATCAACTTCGGATAGATGTTGAACATGTGCTTGTTCTTGTGCATGAAGGTAGGCAAATCCTTGTACTTTTTCAGGTCCTTCATCACGAAGCTCTGATCCAGCTGGTGCTTGTAAGCGCGCAAGTTCTTGCGATCGAGCGGCGCTCCGGCTTGCTTCAGCGCGATCACCGTCTCGCCCGCGACGCGGCCCGTGGTGATGGCCAAGTTCGAGCCCTCGCGGTGCACGCCGTTCACGAAGTGGCCAGCGTCGCCGACGACCAACCAGCCATCGCCGTACAACTCGGGCACGGCCTTGTAGCCGCCTTCGGGGATCAAGTGGGCCGAGTATTCCTTGACCTCCGAGCCACGGAGCAGCGGTTCGATCGCCGGATGCTTCTTGAAAGACTCGAGCAGCCCGTAGGGTGTGGTTCCGGAATCGACGAAGTCCGACACCAGACAGCCGATGCCGATCGAGAGCGATTCCTTGTTCGTGTAGATGAAGCCAGTACCGACCATGCCTGCCGTCACGGTGCCCATGGCCTCGATCACCACGCCCTCGTTGCCCTTCAGGTTGAAGCGGCTCTCGAGTACATCCTGCGGCATGAAGTGCATCTCTTTGACCGCCAGCGCGACGTGGTCGGGCTTCAGCTCCGTACGCAGGCCCGCGCGCTGCCCGAGCAGCCCATTGACCCCTTCCCCCAGCACGACCACATCCGCGTAAACCGGCTCATCACCGCGATCGGTGCGAACGCCGAGTACGCGCCCGTTGTCGTCGCGAATCAGCTCGGTGACCGTGGTCTCACAGAGCAACACAGCCCCGGCTGCGCGCACTTGACGTGAGAACCACTTGTCGAATTGTGCTCGGATGATGGTGTAGCGGTTGGGGCGCTCTTCGTTGAAGTCCTCCGAGCGGTAGTGCATCCCCACGTAGGACGTGTCATCGAGCATCCACATCCGCTGCTCGATCACGTGGCGCTCGAGCGGCGCCTCGTCGCGAAACTCAGGCATCAGTTTGTCGAGCGGATCCGCGTACAAAATCGCGCCCTGCACGTTCTTGGCGCCCGGATATTCACCACGCTCGAGCTGGAGCACGCTGAGGCCTGCCTTGGCCATCGTGTAGGCCGCCGCGCTCCCCGCAGGACCCGCACCAACCACAATCGCATCGAAGTGTTCAGCCATCTGTCTGCTCCTTCAGCCGGTGAGACGCCTCAGCCGGAGTTGCTTGCGAAATGCTGCGGTGAGCGCCGGCAAGAGCTCCACCGCGTCGGCGACCACGCCCAAGTGTGCGAACTCGAAGATGGGTGCGTTCGGATCGGTGTTGATGGCCAAGATCAGATCGGCGCCCTCGACCCCGACTCGATGCTGGATCGCACCAGAGATGCCGGCCGCAATGTAGAGCTTCGGTCGGATGGTCTTACCGGTCTGTCCGATTTGGCGATCATGCGGGATCCAGCCCTTTTGCGCGATCGGCCGGGTGCCACCATGCTCGCCGCCCAGCACGATCGCGAGCTCCTCCACCAGTCGGTAGTTTTCCGCGTTCTTCAGGCCAAGCCCGCCGCCCACCACGATGTCTGCGTACGCGAGCTGCGCCTTGCCTGCGCCGCGGTCCGGAATGAATTCGAGCACCTTGGTTAGGATCGTCTCTTCGATCAAATTCACCTTGTGCTCGACGATTCGGCCCGTGCGCCCCACTTGGCGAGCCGGCATGGAGAACACGCGCGGCCGCACGGTGGCCATTTGCGGGCGGAAGTTGAGGGTCAGAATCGTGCACAGCAACGACCCGCCGAACGTCGGACGAGTCGCGGCAAGCGAGCGCTCATCGTCGATTGCGAGCGCTGTACAGTCGGCGGTCAAGCCCGTGAGCAGGGTCGTAGCGACGGCTCCTGCCAAGTCACGCCCCAGGTTGGTCGCACCGAGCAGCAGGATTTCCGGCTTGTGAGCGTTCACGAGCTCTGTCATGACCTTCGTGTACGGCTCGTTTCGGTAGCTGGCCAAAAGCGGGCTCGCGGCGAGGTACGCGACATCGGCCCCGACCTCGAAACACTGGTTCGCGGCCGCGAGAAGCGCGCCGCGTTCGCCGCCGATGAGCACGGCGCCAAGCTCCACACCCAGCTTGTCCGCGAGCTTGCGACCCTCGCCGAGCAACTCGAGCGAAACCGTGTGCATCGCACCGTGTTCGTACTCGACGAAGACCCAAACGTGCCGGTAGGCCTTGAGGTGCTCCGGCAATTCCTTCTTCGTGCCCGCCCGACCGGCGGCAGGTTTTTGTGGGGCGTCGCTCATGACATTCATTAGAGCAACCGTTGTGCCAAGAGCGGTTCGAGCGGCCGACGCCGCAGGTTTCGCTGACGAACGGTCGGCTTCAAGACAACTTGTCTGGTTTCAAACAACGCTGGCGACGCGCCCCAGCGGACGAACCCCCAGCTCATTCCACCAGTCTTTCAGGACCCACAGGCGAGCATCCAAAAGCGTCCCGATGCCGCCAGCAGCGGAAAGAAAGTTGTCCGCCAGCCCGCGTCGCACCGCTGTCAAAACGGGGCGGCCGCGTTGTGCGGCCATCGAGAGCGCCTCGCTGAAACCGCGGCCCGCCGCCTCTTGCCTGCCGAAGCGCGACAGGAAAACGAGATCGGCACCGCGCCTGCTCGCCGCGCCAATTCGTTGAGCCGCGAGCTGGATGCTCGCAGGGTCCAGAGCACAGCTCTTACCGCTCGCACCAACGAGTGTTCGGCAGAGTGGAATGGCCTCGCCCGTCTCGAGATCTCGCAACTGCCTCAGCGCACGCGGGCCACATCCCGGCTCCGAACGGGGCAGCTGGATGACTCCGCCCAATCGCGCACCCTGGCCAACCAGGTCTGCTGCAAACACCGCGAGCAGTGAATCGACAGCGACGCCGTCGTCGTAAACGACCGCTGCGATTCGTCGCGGATCGATCCATGTTTCATCTGACATCTCGTCTCCTCTCGACTTGTCGAACTTCCAACAATGTGCGACCGTGTGTCGGACGCAGAAGCAACAGCGGTGCCGAACCGGCGCGCTGGTCACCCGAGCTTGTCGACGAGGCCCCCCATGAAGCTATCAGCGCGCAACGCCATGCCTGGAAAAGTCGTTTCGGTCAGTCGCGGCGCGACCACCGCGCACGTGAAGATCGAAGTGGCCCCGGGCTTCGTCATCACGGCATCGATCACCAACGAAGCAGTGGACGATCTGGGCTTGGCCGTGGGAAAGCCAGCAACAGCAGTCGTGAAATCCTCGGACGTGATCGTCGCCGTAGAGTGAGCCGAGCCGCGCACGCGCGCCTTCGTCAGGGCGGAGGTGCCGCGTGGGTCAACAGGCTGTCGCCGCGCTCGTCCCCAAAACAGCCTTCGAAGTCGCGGCATTCACCGCAGCTGGGAGCGACGCACAGCGCAAAGCCTTCATCGCGACAGATGGCGCGATAGAGGTACTTTTTCCACTTCATGTCCTTGGCGTTCTTCGTCGCCAGGCGTTCGAAGTGCCGCTCCATCAACCAGGAGAGCTCGCGCCGATTGCGGAGGCCGAGATCTTGCCACAGGTGATGGGGGCGAAGCGCACGGCGAGCGACGATCGCCGCCAACGCGACAGACAGCTTGCCGCCGCTGGCGTGGCGCCCGAGCAGCTCACGCAGACACGCTTCATCCGCTTGGCGCGTGAATGGGATCTCGGCCGAGAGGATGCGCGCGAACGGCGCGCTCAGCCCGGGAAACACCTCGGTGATCAGCGTCGAGAGCTCCGCCGGCTCGAGCCCCATGCCATTCACCAGCGCGGCAGCGTCACCTGCCCCCTCCATGACCGCCAAGGACAACGCGCAAGCCACGACGTGCGCGTCGAAGCCGTCGCACGCGCCCCCGCTCGTAGCGCGCATGAACGACGCATATAGCTCCTTGGCTTCCATGCTGGGGCTCCTTGGTTTCCGCGCTCAGGCGACTAGTTGATCGGTGCCGTGAGTTTGACAGTTGGTGGGGCACACTCGCGCGCAAGCCCCACAGCCGATGCATGCGCCCGCGTCGGCCATGGCCATGACCTTCTTGTCGACGTCGTCGTCCTCGTCGTCGTCCAGCGCGACGAGTGCACCCTCGCTGTTCAACCCCTTCAAGGTCATCACGTCGCGGCCGCAAACCTTGAAGCAGCGGCCGCAGCCAATGCAGGTGTTGACGTCGATTTTCAGCAAGTATTCTGGCTGCCAGTTTCGACCGTCGCGTGTTTCCATGGCTTCCTCGCTCTGTGTTGCTCGCTAGGCTTCGAGCTTCTGAAGCTCCGCACGTTTCGCTTCCAGCGCTGCAAAGGCCTCGTAGGCTCGCTGCGCCACGCTCAGGATCGTTGACCAATTCTGCGGCAGCTCTTCGGATAGGTCATGCAGGTCCATCTTGCTTTGGATGGCGCGCTGCGAGAGCTTCTTGAGCTCCGCTTTCAGGCTGTCGACTTCAGTCATCTGTGAGACCTCATTGGCCAGGGGAACGCTCAGGCGTTCGCCACTTGCGGGAATTCCTCGATGTTGGCCACGGCCTTGTCGACGTTCTTCTCGCCTTCATCGGCCAGCGCCTTCAGCGTGTCGAAGCCAAACCGGTGCACGTCGCGCAGGGTTTTCGAGAGCGCCACGAGCTTGCCCACGGTGATGAACAACCGTCCGAACCCCTCGTGCGAAAGGTTCAGGGTCGGCGAGGCCATCAGCCCGGTGCGTTGCTCGATTCGCTGCCCGACCGCACGGTAGAATTGCTCCACGCGGTGGGTTATTTCCGGATCGGGGTCTCCGATGATCGGCAGAGCGCGGCGCTCCTCCTTGGTCACGACGAATTCTTTCAGCAGATCGAGGTCGGTCTTCCGCTCCCACGCGCCGTAGCTATCCTCGGCGCGGATGAGTCCGATGAGCACTTTCAAGAAGGGCAATTCCGCAACCGCGGCGGGGTTGGCGTCGCTAGACTCGGTGGTGTGATTGGTTTCTGTTTGCATGGCTCAGTCTTCCTCGTCCAAAAAGTTCATCGAACGCTCGCGTTTCGCAGTCATTGCTTTGCGCATCCAGGGGGGCGCGTCACCGGTCATCATCCCCTGGACCTTGGCGATCACGGACTCGATCGCCTCCGGCGCGGACAGCTTCACCGGGTGAATTCGCGCGCTCACGACCTTGCTCGCTGCGGGCCCGCCGATGGCGAGGCAGAACAAGAGGTTGCAACCCGCAAGCGCTGCCACCTTCGGGCCGATCTTGTCGACCTCCGCGTTGTGCGTCCCACTCTCGTCTGAGAGTGTGTCAAACCCAACAGCCTCGACGAATCGACTCGAGGTCGGCGTCACCTCGTACACCGCAAACTTTTTCGCGGAGCCGAAGTGCGCATTGACCGCCTTCGAGTCTTGCGTGGCCACTGCCACACGCAGCGAAAGCGGCTCCACTTCACCGGGCGGGAGCGGCGCCTCCACCAACGAAAGCTTACGCATCGACATGTCGGCTGTCCTCTACGATGGGCTGTGGCGGAATCGCCAAGGGAAAGTCGTCCGGCTTGTGCTCATGCAAACGACTGATGAACACATTGGCGATCTCACAGACCAACTCGCGCGTGCCGCGATAGCCGCCGAGCGGCCGATATTGGTGACCGAGCCGGTCGAAGATCGGAAACCCAATGCGAAACAGTGGGATCTCCAGGGCCTCTGCTGCCTGCCGCCCGTGGCTGTGCGTCACCAACAGCTCCGCTTGGTGCTCCTTCGCGAGCTGCTCCAGATCCCCCAGATCACCGATGTACACGCGCTCGCAGGGCAACTTAGCAAGCAGAGGGCTATTTTTGGTCGAGCTGACCGCCGCCACGATCTGCGCGCCCAGACTCGTGAAGAGCTCCACCAGAGTGCACAGCAGATCGGGATCTGCGGCAACCGCCACACGCTTGCCACTCAAGTGAAAATGCGCGTCGAGCATCACGTCGACCAGCTGACCGCGCTGGCGACGAAGACGCTCTGGAACTGGACGACCCGACAACCGCGACAGGAGTGCGACCAACCGGTCGCTTGCCTCGAGCCCCGTCAGCGTTGGCAGCACGCTCACCGGTACCCCGGTTTTCGCGTGCAAGGCTTCAGCTGGCGGTCGCATGTGCTCTCCGATAGCAATCGTATGCACGGCTCGCGCCATGACACGGATCTCATCGATGGGGCTCCCACCCAAGCTGGTGCCGACATAGACGTCCGGCACGTAGCCATCGAGCGAGCTCGAAACGTCCGGCAGAAACCGCGCCTGAAAGCCAAAGGCCTCGAGCAGGTCTTTCAACTCATAGACCGCACCCGGGGTCTCATGCACTCCCGGCAGAACGTTGATCACCGAAGGTATTGCCAGGCCTGGCGCCGAGGCTTCCACCAGCGACTGAATGATTGCGGTCGTTGCGCGCGCCCAGCCATCTTCGAGCGCGCCCTCGAAGTCCGGAGTAGAAGCGAACACGATCTTCGTCTCATCCAGCTCGCGCCGCTTCGCGACAATTGCAGTCAGCTCGCCCGCGATGTCCTCGCCGCGAGTCTCGACCAGTGCCGTCGAGGCAACGCCGATGAACTTCGGCTTCATGCGCGTGGTGATGTTCACCAACGCTTCGTCGAGGTTATCGGCGCCCCCGAGAATCGTGGCAGGCTCGCTCATCGCCGTCGTCTGCAGCGGAATCGCCTCCTTATAGTGACGAACCGCCAGCACCAGGCCGAACGAAGTGCAGCCCTGCGAGCCATGAAACAGCGGGACTGACCCCTCGACACCGAGATAGGCCAACGCCGCCCCGAGTGGCGTCGAAGACTTGAGAGGATTCTCGGCGCAAGACTTGGTACTTAAGACGACGGTCGCCATTTCTATCTCGTTCAGGCGGAAGCCGCAAAGACAGCAGTCTCGGGTTCGGCATCTGCTTCCAGGTAACCTCGCTCCCACGGCGCCGGCCTGCGCACTTCACGCCAGACAGGACTATTGATCTCCAGATCGAGCTGCCGCACCAGCTCGACCATGCCGTCATAGCCCCCATAAGCGTGGTGCCGCTCTTGGTTGATGTCCAGCCACGGAACCTTGGCCTTCAACGCGACGAATTGCGTGCGACCACCGGAGAGCAACACGTCCGCCTCACCCCGCATCAACTGGTCGTACATCTGACGCGGCGGGATCGAATCCACCATGTGCGCGTCGCCGCCCATCAGCTCTTTGATGCGCTCCTTGTCTTCCTTGGTCGACTTGCGCGTGGAGGTGCCAACGATCACCATGCCGATCTCTTGCAGCGCCGAAACGACCGACCAGGACTTCACCCCACCGGTATAGAGGAGAACACGCTTACCCTCGAGCCGCGACTGGTACGGCTTGATCCGGGCCCACGCCCGCGCTTCCTCGCTCGCGATCAGCGCCTCGGTCCGCTCGATCAAATCGGCGGGCGCCCCGCGTTTGACGAGCAACTCTGCGGTCGTCCGGAGCGTGGTGGAGGTATCTTCGATGCCGTAGAACGAGCATTCGAAGTACGGGATCCCATAGCGCTCTTCCATTTTCCGCGCCAAATTGATGAGCGCAGTCGAACACACCATCAGATTCACGCTGGCCCGGTGTGAAGAAGCTACTTCCCGGTAGCGCGCATCGCCCGTAATGCAGGCGTGCATGCGAATTCCAAGGCGATCGAGCAGCGGCTTGACCTGCCACAGCTCGCCGGACAAGTTGTACTCGCCCAAGATATTCACATCCAGCGGCGTGATCGTCTCCGGCTCGATGGTACCAATCACATGGTCGAGGAGCGCCTCACCGGCCAGCTTATTGCCGAGGTTCTTGGCCCCCACGAAACCCGGGGCATTCACGGGAATGACCGGCGTGCCAAACTTCTCACTCGCGTGCTTGCACACGGCATCGATGTCGTCGCCGATCAGCGCGGTCACGCACGTGGAGTACACGAACACGGCGGGCGGCGCGTGGCGTGTGATCGCCTCCTTGATCGCGCGATACAGCCGCTTCTCTCCGGTTCCCATCACGATGTCGACTTCGCTCACGTCGGTGGTGAAGCCGCGTCGATAGATGCTCGAGCCCGAGGTCGCCGAATGGCGGTTGTCCCAGCCGTTGCCCTCGCACGCCAGCGGCCCGTGCACCAAATGCACCACGTCCGTGATGGGTTGGAGCGCGATCTTCGCGCCATCGAAGGCGCAACCGCCCGCCGCCGCTCCCGGGGTCAGCGGCTTGGAGCAGCCCTTTTTGCGTTCCTTCGTGCCCTTTGCCTGGTTCTTGTCGCAACCGGGTTCCTCGAAGATATCCGCAATCTTGGCCTTGAGTGCGTCACTCATGAGTTACTCCATGGCTTTCCAAAACCGTGGACGCGACCTGCTGCGGAGGACAGCAGGCCGCGCCCACCCAACCAGAACACGTCAGCGCGTGATGTCGTACGAGTAGTCGGTCACCGCGGGGATGATCGTGTCCACGTCGATCTTGTCGAAGATCTTGTCGAGCAGCGTGACCAGCACTCGCAACGCGCCCTGGTAGCCCCAGGTCGGGAAGCGGTGATGATGGTGACGATCGAAGATGGGAAATGCCAGCCGAATCAGCGGCGTCCCGATATCACGCTCCAAGTACTTGCCGTAGGAGTTGCCGATCATCAGATCGACCTTCTCCGTGGCGAGCAGTGAGCGCAGGTGCCACAGATCTCGGCCGCCCCAAGCCTTGCACAGGTTCCCGTGCTCGGAAGACTTGAACAGCGCGTCCATCTGCTCTTCCCAGGCCTTGCTGCCGTTCGTCGCCACGCAATGGCGAGGCTCACCGCCGGTCTCGAGGATGAAGCGCGCCATGCCATACACGAAGTCGGGGTCACCATAAATCGCGTAGGTTTTGCCGTGCAGCCAGCTTTGGCTATCCGCCATGGCATCGATCAGCCGTCCGCGTTCCGTCTCCAGCGCCTCCGGGATCGGCTTGCCTGACAGCTCCGAAACCTTCATCAGGAATTCGTCCGTACCGGCGACACCAAGTGGATAGTGTAGACTCGCCGTCTCCTGCCCCAGTTCCGCGCAATAGGCGAGCGTCTTCGGCGTGCAGTGCTCCTGCATCGAGAGCGTGGCCTTCGCGTTCAACGCATCCTTGGTGCTTTCGATGGTCGTGCCTCCGGAGAACATCCGGAACTCACCGTCGGAGGGCGTGTCGAATTGATCCGAGACGTCCGAAACCATGGTGTACTTGACGCCCATCAAGTCCAGGATGCGCTTGATTTCGCGATTGTTGCCCACCGCGAAGCCGTCGAAGCCGGGGATTAAATTGATGCTGTCATTGGGCACGCGCTCGGCTTTCGCCCAGAAGTGCTCCAGGATGCCTTTGAGCATATTGTCGTAGCCAGTGATGTGGCTACCGACGAACGCCGGAGTGTGCGCGTACGGGACATCGTACTCTTCAGGGACGGAGCCCTTTTGCTTCGAGGTGCGGATGAACGACTGCAAGTCGTCGCCGATTACCTCGGCCATGCAGGTCGTGGACACTGCGATCATCGCCGGCTTGTACAGCGCATAGGCATTTTGCAGGCCATCGATCATGTTGTTCAAGCCGCCAAACACCGCCGCATCTTCCGTCATCGACGAAGACACGATCGAGCTCGGCTCCTTGAAGTGGCGTGACAGATGGGAGCGGTAGTAGGCAACACAGCCCTGCGAGCCGTGCACGAAGCTCAAGGTCCGGTCGAAGCCCGCAGCTACGAAGACGGCGCCGAGCGGCTGGCAGGCCTTCGCAGGATTGACCGACAAGGCTTCACGCGCGAAGTTCTTCTCGCGGTATTCCCAAGACTTGGTCCAATCCGCCACCTCCTTGGTCTGTTCCTTGGGCGGCATGTTCTCTTCCTGGCCTTTGCGCGCGAGCATTTCGACATACTCGGGCTCGCGGAAGAGTGGGGCGTGGTCGAGAATCTTTTCTGCAGACTGGGGCATGATGAATTCCTCTTGTTCGATCCAAAAAGCTTCTTTTGAGTGAATACGCCCCGCGCGCGAACCATTGCTGATTTCCAACGCGCGAGGCGCTCTACTCAGTGGCCGTTACTCGGCCGCGCCGACCTCGCCGCGCTTCCACGGCGGCTTGAACAGGTCCCAAACCGGGTTGTTGATGGCCATATCCATGTCGCGAGCGAAGATGGCAAAGCCATCGTAGCCGTGATACGGACCCGAGTAGTCCCAGGAGTGCATTTGCCGGAACGGAATGCCAAGCTTCTGCACGGGGTACTTCTCTTTGATGCCTGAGCCAACCAAGCTCGGGCGGACTGCCTCGATGAACTTATCGAGCTCGAAGCTCGTCACGTCATCGTAAATGAGCGTGCCTTCTTTGACGTAGTGACCCGTGCGTTGGTAGTCATCGTTGTGACCGAATTCGTAACCAGTACCGGCAATCACCATACCCAAGTCTTCGTAGGCGGTGACCACGTGGCGCGGGCGCAAGCCGCCCACGTACAGCATCACGCTCTTGCCTTCCAGGCGCGGGCGGAAGCGATTGATGATGGCGTCGACGAGCGGCTGGTACTTCGCGATCACTCGCTCCGCGCCTTCCTTGATCTTGTCGTCGAAGCGCTCGGCGATCTTACGCAAACCGGCAGCAATCTGGCTCGGCCCGAAGAAGTTGTACTCGAGCCACGGCATGCCGTACTTCTCTTCCATGTGCCGGCAGATGTAGTTCATCGACCGGTAGCAATGGATCAGATTGAGCTTGCCCTTCGGCGCGCGCTCGATCTCGGTCAGCGTGGCATCGCCGGACCAGTTGCCCACGACGCGGAGGCCCATTTCCTCGAGCAAAATGCGCGAGGCCCAGGCGTCACCGCCGATGTTGTAGTCACCGATCACGTTCACGTCGTAAGGCGTGGCTTCGAATTCCACGGGGCGCTTGTCGAACACCCAGTCACGAATGCTATCATTGGCAATGTGGTGACCGAGTGACTGCGAAACACCGCGAAAGCCTTCACAGCGAACCGGAACGATGGTCTTGCCCGTTTCCTTGTTCTTCTTCTTGGCGACGGCTTCGATATCGTCACCAATCAAACCGATCGGACATTCCGATTGAATCGTGATGCCCTTGGCGAGCGGGAACAGCTCGTTGATCTCGTCGATCACCTTTTCGAGCTTCTTGTCGCCGCCGAACACGATGTCCTTTTCTTGGAAATCGGTGGTAAATTGCATGGTCACGAAGGTGTCTACGCCCGTCGTGCCAATGTAGTAGTTGCGCCGTTGCGACCAGGAGTACTGCCCGCAGCCCACGGGGCCGTGGCTGATGTGCACCATGTCCTTCACGGGGCCCCAGACGACGCCTTTGCTACCCGCGTAAGCGCAGCCGCGAACCGTCATCACGCCTGGCAACGACTTGATGTTCGATTTGACGTCGCACGAGGTGACTGCAGCTCCGTCTTCGCCGACTTCAACCGTCTCGGTCTCAACCGTCGCGACGCTCAAGTGCTTCTGGCGACGCTTGCGGGACTTGTCCGGGTATGCCTTCAGGACCTCTTCAATCAAGGCCTTGTGTGCGGCTCCGTCGTTCGTGTAGGTCATGGTCTTTTTTCTTTCCTGCGTAATTTTGGATACTTGCGCGAGGTGGGACGCAGGCTCGATCGAGCCCGGCGCCCCACCTCGAGCTGCCCTCTCACATCGCCGCAGCAGACGCGGTGGCTGCGGCTGCCGCTTCTTTAGCGGCGAGCTCGGCGAGCGCTTGCTCTTGCGTCTTCATGATGCCGAAATCGAGCAGCATTTGCTCGAGCTCGTCCATCGTGATCGGGGTCGGGATCACGCCCTTGCCCTGGTTTTCGTGGATCTTCTTGGCCAGCTGGCGGTACTCGTCCGCCTGCTTCGAGTCCGGAGCGAACTCGATCACCGTCTGACGGCGAAGCTCCGCGTGCTGCACGATGTTGTCGCGCGGCACGAAGTGGATCAGTTGCGTGCCCAGGCGCTTGGCCAACGACTCGGCCAGTTCGTACTCGCGATCGGTCTGACGCTCGTTGCAGATCAGGCCGCCCAAGCGCACGCCGCCCGAGTGAGCATACTTGAGAATGCCCTTCGAGATGTTGTTGGCGGCGTACAGCGCCATCATTTCGCCGGATGCGACGATGTAGATCTCCTGGGCCTTGTTTTCACGGATCGGCATAGCGAAGCCGCCGCAAACAACGTCGCCCAAGACGTCGTAGGACACGTAGTCGACATCGTCGTACGCGCCATTTTCTTCGAGGAAGTTGATGGAGGTGATGACGCCGCGACCGGCGCAACCGACTCCCGGCTCGGGGCCACCGGACTCGACGCAACGAATCCCCTTGTACCCGACCTTCATCACGTCTTCGATTTCGAGGTCCTCGACCGAGCCTTGCGCAGCCGCCAAGCTGAGGACAGTGTCCTGAGCTTTGGCGTGCAAGATCAGGCGAGTCGAGTCGGCCTTGGGATCGCAGCCGACGATCAGGACCCTTTGCCCGAGGTCGACCAGCGCGGCCAGTGTATTTTGAGAGGTCGTCGACTTGCCGATGCCCCCCTTTCCATAGAACGCAATCTGACGGAGTTTGCCCATGAGCTGTCCTATCTGCGGTTGTGTCTTTGTTGTTCTTGTGTGCTGCGACACCAACCGAACCAGCGGGTCGCGATGGGCCTTAGTGCATTGGGCATGCCACCGACGAGACCACCGAAATCGCCGGGAAATACCCTGGGTCGCAGAGAAATTGCTGGGCGACACATGTTGGAAGTACGACAAACCAAACATCGGACCGAGATCTCGTCTCCTGCACGACTCGCCTCGAAAACTCGTGGGAAATCCGGCCACAAAATGCAACAACCCCCGCCCCGACCTTTGGCTGGGTCGGGACGGGGGTGGCAGGGGGACTTGGGGTTGACCGCGACCTAGGACGATGCGGCGACCAAGCGCTCGAGGGCAACGTGCAGCGGAGAGACGATGGCACTGAGACCCAGTTCACGCACCAAGCGTCGTTCCATCCGCGTCAGGGACGCGTTCTCGAAAACCGCGTAGAACGGCCCTCGCGAACGCTTGATGATCTGGCGCGCATAGATGCGCAGCAGCTGGTCGTGGAACCGGCAGCCGAGGAACAGGAACCCAAGCTCGGTGCGGCGGACCCGAACGGCCTCGGGGATCGGCGTTTGGATGTCTATCTCGGTCAGCACCTCGACGTAGTCGGCGTCGGAAACCAAAAAGTTGCCAACCGGCGTGCTGCTCCCATGCGGCTTGTAGAGCAGGGTCTTGGCAGCGGCCGCAGTTTCTAGCGGTGCGCTGTTGCCGGCCGGATCGTAGGCCCGAAACCAGCGCTCTTCGCCGATTTTCGCGCGATCCATCCCCTGAATCTCCAGCCAGTCCGCACGCTGCCCGAACGCCTGGCGCAGCGCACCGTCATACCAAGTGTCCACGATCAACGGCAGCTCGAGCGTGGCTAGATAACGGTGAAACGGCAGCGGCGCGACCGGCGACTCGAATGCCGTCCGCATCAATTGCATGACTGTCCCGCGGTTTTGGCGGCTCTCCACGAACTGAGCCGATGCCCAGGGGTTGCCCCGCGCCCGCTTCGGCAACGCCACCTTCGAGGCAAAGAAATCGGCGAGCCCCTCATAGGTCGTGGGCACGGCAACCCCTGGGGAGAGCGCGGCGAGCTCGGGCCCGAGGTACGGAGCCAGGCGACGCGCTCGGAGCGCCGCGCCGACCTCCGCAAACCAAGCATCCGTATCGCTCGCGAATTCGACCGCTTGTGCGTCTTCCAACTTCAATGCGGCGCTCATTCGTCTTCCCCACCGCCACGCTTGCGTGCATTGACGGTAATCGGCAGCGCGGTATCGACTGCCATCTCGGGCAAATCCAAGATCCAGCCGTTTTTCAGGCGGATCCAGCCGCCCCAGAGCGACTCGAGCTGCTGCTCCACCACGGACTCCTCCAAATCCTTCTTCGGCACGTAGGCAGAGAGCACACCTTCCGACCTTCGAATCATCACTTTCACTGTGCCTTGCCCTTCACGAAACTGTCGTCCAAAAGCTCGAGCTCGCGACCACGCATTCCGACGACGGTCCCGAGCTCGATAAATTCGACCGCATAGATGTAATAGACTTGCAGATACATACCGATATCGCGCACGTATCCGACGGCACCCTTTTGCACCAGCACCTCGCCGACTTCCTTGCCCGCGTAGGTGCCGTCGTTCTTCACGTATTTCTTGGACCGGACCTTCGTGCCGGGCATGAAGCGCGGCGCCTGATAGACTTCGATTTCTTCTTCACGTCCGAGTCCCATGGGTCACGGTCCTTGTCTTTTCTGGAGGGCACCAGGGGGGTTGGTCCCCTGGGTATCACTGGCTGAGGCGGCGGGTGCCCGCGCTAGGCGGGAACGCAAGTATTGGCCACCGGACACACCGCAGCGCACTGCGGCGCGTCGAAGTGACTCTCACACTCCGTGCATTTCTTCGGGTCGATGACATACATTTCATTTTTGAGCGAGATGGCGGCGTTCGGACATTCGAACTCGCACGCGCCGCACACGGTGCATTGAGAAGCAACGATTTTGTAGGCCATTGTCAGTAACTCCTTAGTTGCTCAGGCCGAAGCCTGGACCGCCGTTTCGATGCCGATCGCGGGCGTGTGGCCGAGCTCGGCCGAAAGCCAGGCAGCGATCCCTGCCTCGATCCATTCGTGCGCAAAGTCATCGGTGGCGCGGATTCCGGCCGCCTTCAGGCTGTCTTTCGGGCAGTCACCGATCTTGGAGCAGAGCACCACGTCCACGCCTTCCAGAGCGGAAATCACGCCGTCCAGCGTCGCGTCTTCACCCCAACCACCCTGGCAATATTCTTCGACCTTGCGATGACCGATGAACTGAATTCCCTTCGGGGTCGCCTCGTAGACCTGAAACTCCTTGGCGTGACCAAAGTGTTGGTTGATGCGCCCCCCGCCCTTCGTGGCAATTGCCACTAGCACTGACTCGACTGCGCCGAAGCCAGCCATCTTTTCCTCGACCGCTTGCTTGGCGGCCACGTGCTCGCCGCGTTCGCGGGCGACCACTTCTATGTAGGCCTCGCGCTTTTCGGGATTGTAGGAAACGTCATCTGGCACGTGGTTCATGGTGAACTCTTGGCCTCGGTCTTCGCCCAGCAGGCCGACCGCATCCGCGCGGCACTGGCGACAATGCCGCATCAGCTTGGTGCCCTCGGACAGCTTGTCCTGCAGGGCCTTCAGCTCCATCGCGCGCGGACCGCGCTGCCCCGTGAGACCGTAGTGGGTGCCATGCGCCGGATCGGAAATCAGCGGCATGATGTTGTGCAAGAAGGCGCCCTTCTGCTTGACGACCTTGTTCACCTCGACCAAGTGCTGGTCATTCACGCCCGGGATCATCACCGAGTTCACCTTGACCAGGATTTTTCGCTCGGCGAGCATTTCGAGGCCCATCATCTGGCGGTCGTGCAGGATCTTTGCTGCTTCGAGCCCCGTCCAGCGCTTGTTCTTGTAGAAGACCCAGGGGTAAATCTTGGCGCCGATCTCCGGGTCGACCATGTTGATGGTCATGGTCACGTGATCGATATTCATGTGCTGAATCTCATCGACGTGTTCGGGCAAAGCCAAACCGTTGGTCGACAAACACAGCTTGATATCCGGGATCTGCGCAGCGACGAGGTCGAACGTCGCCTTCGTCTTGCGCCAATCGTAGCAAGAATCGCCCGGACCTGCGATGCCGAGCACCGACATCTGCGGAACCTCGCTGGCGACCGCTAGCACCTTTCTGAGTGCCTGGTCCGGTGTCAGCTTCTCGGACACGACGCCAGGACGGCTCTCGTTCGAGCAGTCATACTTGCGGTTGCAGTAGTGGCACTGGATGTTGCACGCTGGCGCCACGGCGACGTGCATCCGCGCGAAGTAGTGGTGAGCTTCTTCGGAATAGCAGGGGTGGTTCTTCACCTTGTCCCAGATCTCCTGCGGCAGCTCGTCCTTGCCTTCGGAGCTGCCACAGCTTCCGGACGAGCACCCGCCCGAGTCCATGGCCTTTTTCATTTCCTCAGAAGAGACCGGAGCCTTCAGCGCTTCGAGTGAAATCAGGTTGCCCATGGCTGCGGGCAGAGCAACCTGCGTGCCACCTACGGAACCCGCGACAAACCGCAGATTTTGCGTTTCGGCCTGTCGGGTGCGCGACACGCTGTCTGAGGTCCGACAACGAGCCGCGACGCTTGTCTCATCGCGCGCGAGCGAAACCGGCTGACAGGGAGTGGCACACTTCTCGCTGGTGAATCGCGTTGCTCGTCAAGCCAGCGCCATCCCCATCGACACTCCCTCGTTTCGGAG